>ENA-OUQF01000034-OUQF01000034.1-human-gut-metagenome-genome-assembly--contig:-NODE-34-length-154298-cov-7.790402_pt1 | contig 154298 bp, 164 predicted proteins | sample MGYA00237947_ERZ548826 | MGnify/ENA primary metagenome ERZ548826 (study PRJEB26490, sample SAMN05194701) | human gut metagenome | biome: terrestrial biome; feature: human-associated habitat... | reverse complement strand
GTCGTAACAAGGTAGCCGTATCGGAAGGTGCGGCTGGATCACCTCCTTTCTAAGGTGTAAACCTAAAAAAGAGAAGGTCGCGGAAAAGAAGAAAGCGTTAGGAAGCGTCGAAAGCACTATATGGTTTTGAAGGTGTGAGAACATCTTCAGACTGCTGAAGGGAAGACCTTGACAGCTGGTCACAACCGAATACGGGGGTGTAGCTCAGTTGGGAGAGCGCCTGCCTTGCAAGCAGGAGGCCATCGGTTCGAACCCGTTCATCTCCACCAGGTATGGGCTCATAGCTCAGTTGGTTAGAGCGCACGCCTGATAAGCGTGAGGTCGGTGGTTCGAATCCACTTGAGCCCACCAGTGTACCTTGAAAACTGCATAGAGAGTAAATTCGCGGAGAAAAAGAAAGAAACATCAAATCAAATGAAAGCAAAAGGGTAGTAAGTATCTGATTGCTGCAATTTCAAAGGATTGATGAGAAAGAGAACTCATGCAATCGAAAGATTGTTTGAGCCTATTCTTGAAAAGATCAAGCTAATAAGAGCGTAGGGTGAATGCCTTGGCATTAAGAGCCGAAGAAGGACGCGGTTAACTGCGAAAAGCCATGGGGAGCTGTAAGCAAGCATTGATCCATGGATATCCGAATGGGGAAACCCGGCGGTCGTAATGGGCCGTCACCGTTACATGAATAAATAGTGTAACGGGGGGAACCCGGTGAACTGAAACATCTAAGTAGCCGGAGGAAGAGAAAGAAAGATCGATTTTCTTAGTAGCGGCGAGCGAACGGGAAAGAGGCCAAACCGGGACTCTACGGAGTACCGGGGTTGAGGACCTGCGGAATCGAAGTTGGAGATAGTCGAAGACGGTTGGAAAGCCGAACCGGAGAGGGTAAAAGTCCCGTAGGCGAAATCAAAGACGAGAGGCGGGTATCCAGAGTACCACAGGACACGAGTAATCCGGTGGGAAGCAGGGGGGTCCACCCCCCAAGCCTAAATACTACTTAATGACCGATAGCGTATAGTACCGTGAGGGAAAGGTGAAAAGAACCCCGGGAGGGGAGTGAAAGAGAACCTGAAACCCTATGTTTACAAGCAGAGGGAGCGAAAGCGACCTCGTACTTTTTGTAGAACGGGCCGGCGAGTTACTGTGTGCAGCGAGGTTAAGGCGTAGAGCGCCGGAGCCGAAGCGAGAGCGAGTCTGAAGAGGGCGAAAGTTGTGCGCAGTAGACCCGAAACCGGGTGACCTATCCATGGACAGGATGAAGCGGCGGTAAGACGCCGTGGAGGTCCGAACCACACGTATGTTGAAAAATGCGGGGATGAGCTGTGGATAGCGGAGAAATTCCAATCGAACTCGGAGATAGCTGGTTCTCCCCGAAATAGCTTTAGGGCTAGCCTCGTTTTAAATTACCGGGGGTAGAGCACTGAATGGGCTAGGGGGCCACAAAGCTTACCGAACCCTATCAAACTTCGAATACCGGATAATTGATGAACGGGAGTCAGACGGCGGGAGATAAGTTTCGTCGTCAAAAGGGAAACAGCCCAGATCTACGACTAAGGTCCCGAAATCACAGTTAAGTGGAAAAGGATGTGCAGTTGCACAGACAACCAGGATGTTGGCTTAGAAGCAGCCACTCATTTAAAGAGTGCGTAATAGCTCACTGGTCGAGTGATTGTGCGCCGAAAATGTACCGGGGCTAAACTGTGTACCGAAGTCTAGGGATCGTGATAAACGATCGGTAGGGGAGCAACGTGTGCGGGCTGAAGCCGAAGCGGAAGCGACGGTGGACTGCACGGGAGAGAGAATGCCGGCATGAGTAGCGAGAGCAAAGTGAGAATCTTTGCCGTCGAAAGCCTAAGGTTTCCTGAGGAAGGCTCGTCCTCTCAGGGTAAGTCAGGACCTAAGCCGAGGACAAAAGTCGTAGGCGATGGACAACTGGTTGATATTCCAGTACCACCTTTAGCGTTTGACTGAAGCAGTGACACAGAAGGATAGACAGAGCGCGTGACTGGTAGAGCGCGTCCAAGCGATGAGGGAGTTAAGTAGTGAAGCACGCTTAACAATCCTGGGTCGTGATGGGGACTGAAAATAAGTAGGGAAGCTGTTGAATTCACGCTGGCGAGAAAAGCTGCTAAGGAGCGAAAGGGTGCCTGTACCGCAAACCGACACAGGTAGGCGAGGAGAGAATCCTAAGACGAGCGGGAGAACCCATGTTAAGGAACTCGGCAAAATGACCCTGTAACTTCGGGATAAAGGGAGCCACGAGAGTGGCCGCAGAGAATAGGCCCAAGCGACTGTTTACCAAAAACACAGGTCTGTGCGAAGTAGAGATACGACGTATACGGGCTGACGCCTGCCCAGTGCCGGAAGGTTAAGGGGAAGTGTTAGGGCAACCGAAGCACGGAACTTAAGCCCCGGTGAACGGCGGCCGTAACTATAACGGTCCTAAGGTAGCGAAATTCCTTGTCGGGTAAGTTCCGACCCGCACGAATGGCGTAACGACTTGGGCACTGTCTCAACATGGGACCCGGCGAAATTGTAGTATGTGTGAAGATGCACATTACCCGCGATAGGACGGAAAGACCCCGTAGAGCTTTACTGTAGTTTAACATTGGATTTCGGTAACATATGTACAGGATAGGTGGGAGGCGAAGAACCAGGGACGCCAGTTTCTGGGGAGCCGACCTTGGGATACCACTCTTGTGTTATTGGAGTTCTAACGAATTGCCGTGAACCGGGATTCGGACAGTGTTAGATGGGCAGTTTGACTGGGGCGGTCGCCTCCTAAAGAGTAACGGAGGCGTCCAAAGGTTCCCTCAGAATGGTTGGAAACCATTCGCAGAGTGTAAAGGCAGAAGGGAGCTTGACTGCGAGACCGACAGGTCGAGCAGGTGCGAAAGCAGGGCTTAGTGATCCGGCGGTATGAGAGTGGAATTGCCGTCGCTCAACGGATAAAAGCTACCTCGGGGATAACAGGCTTATCTCCCCCAAGAGTCCACATCGACGGGGAGGTTTGGCACCTCGATGTCGGCTCGTCGCATCCTGGGGCTGGATTAGGTCCCAAGGGTTTGGCTGTTCGCCAATTAAAGCGGCACGCGAGCTGGGTTCAGAACGTCGTGAGACAGTTCGGTCCCTATCCATCGTGGGCGCAGGAGATTTGAGAGGAGCTGTCCCTAGTACGAGAGGACCAGGATGGACGCACCAAGGGTGAATCAGTTGTTCTGCCAAGAGCATAGCTGGGTAGCCAAGTGCGGATCGGATAAACGCTGAAGGCATCTAAGCGTGAAGCCGACCTCAAGATAAGATCTCCCACCAGAAATGGGTAAGACCCCTGGAAGACTACCAGGTTGATAGGTCGGAGGTGGAAGTGCAGTAATGCATGTAGCTGACCGATACTAATAGGTCGAGGGCTTGATCAAAGTGAGTTTACGAATTATGCAGTTTTCAAGGTACTCAAGGAAACTTAATACCTTACCATTCCGGTGGTTAAGCTAAGGGGATCCACCTGTTCTCATACCGAACACAGAAGTTAAGCCCTTATACGCCGAAAATACTTGGCTGGTGACGGCCCGGGAAAATAGGTAGCCGCCGGATACCAAACATCAAAAACGCCTGTGCTACACGGGCGTTTTTCTTAGGTATTTAGGGCTTTTTCGCTTGCTTGTGCTCATTTTGTGGTTTCGCTCTGGCAACTTTCTGGCAACCTTTTTTTGAAAGCGTCCATAACCGCGCCCGCGCTTGCGTCCTCTTTTTCCTTTGAAAGGTGTGAATAAATTTCAAGCGTTACCTTTACGTTGGCGTGGCCAAGGAATTTCTGCGCGGAAAGCACGTCAACGCCGGCATTATAGAGTATGGAGGCGTAATTGTGCCGGAAGTAGTGCGGCGTGAGGATAGAGGCGCCGTCCTCTCTCGTTTCTATGTCGGGCCCCAACTCTGCCATGCGCTCCATCAGCGAACGCCATAGCCTATTTGAAGAGGAATTGCGATAGTATGTGCCATCGGGGGCGGGGAATACAAACGCCTGCGGGAATCCCCGCACGAGCATTTCCGCCAGCTCGTCCGGCAGGGGTATATCCCGTATGCTCTCCTTCGTCTTGGGCGGAGTTATCATGCCCTTCCTTAAATTGACCTGCTGCCGGACGTGTATGACCTTCTTCCTGAAATCTACACATTCCCATTGCAGGCCGAGGGCTTCGCCGAGCCTCATTCCGGTATAGTATAGCAATGCCACCAGCAGGCCGTTTTCCTCCTGCATCAGCTTCTTTGCCGCTTCTTCCTCCGCTTCCGTCAGCGCCCGGCGGCTTGACTTTTCTTTCGTGGGCTTGACCAGCCCCACGGTCACGTCCCGCTGGATTATCCCCTCGGAGTATGCCCGCTTAAAGACGGATTCTAACACATGATGTACATTTTCGATTATGGTTACGCACGTATCGCCCTTGGAGTTAAGCAGCTCCTGCAAATCCATAGTGGATATTGCGGTGAGTCGCTTGTCCCCCAGAACAGGCAATATGTGCTTGTTGAGTGCCGTCTTATATCCGCTCTGTGCCGATTCCTTTATGTTCGGCTTTTTGTAGACATTATACCACTGTATGGCGTATGGGCCGAAAAGCGCGTCCTTCTGTGCGGTGCGCCCGGTGATGAACTCTTGTTTGACCGCCTCCTTCGCGGCCTCCAGCTCCTTCTTTGTGCGCCCGGATACATATTTTATCACGCTGCCGCCGTTCATATCCTTACCGACGGTTACTTTAGCCCTATACCTCCCGTCACTTTGCCTTGCCATTTACAAAAACCTCCCGTTGTGCTAAAATCGGAGGCGGAGAAGCATCCGCCTCTGATCCCCCTTGCGCTGCACCAACAGCCGGGGGATTTTTTACCTTAAACCCCTGCCCTTAGGCATATATTCACGCCATCCGGCGCAGGTACTGTCCACATATTCTGCAAATGTGTCACTGTCACAATACATTTCAAAAAAATCATAAAAAAATTCGGTTCGTTCTTCGGTATCGTTAAAAATCGCACGTCTATAATCTTCTTGGCCTTGCTCATACCCTTCATACCATCCACCAGACTGCGCGTCTCCATCAAAGCAAAACTCCTCAACTGCTGACTCGTATCCATCGTTCTTGCCTTCGGAATATCCGACATTGTATCCTTTGTCGTATTGGACGCTTGCTTCCGTACTTGCTCGTTCCTCCGCAGCTCTGGCCGCCTTCTTGTCTATTATATAATCATCTTCAAAAGGACCGTCGACGCAAGCTGCAACCAAATATAATATAAATCCTACGGCAAGGATTATCTCCGTCACCTTACCAGACTTGTTATTAGCCATACCTCTTACAACCTCCCATCTAAAAACCCGCTTCTCATCAGTCCCGTTATCCACCCTTTATCGAGGTGCATCATATCATATACCAGCATTCCTATGACCGCCGCCATAACAATAAAAGTAAATACTGCTATTATCATTATCGTGCGTTCCAGCTTCTTTATCTTCCGTTCCCTGTACTCTAACCCTCTCTCGTATAACTGCGTCAATCCTTCCGGCTCACACACCCTATCCTCGTCCAGATCGTTCAGGCTCCCGCCCATGGCCTTTACCAGCTTGCAGACCGTATCAAACCCCGGATTTTCCGTTAAGCCCTGAAGCACACGGTTTACCGTGGCAACGGGCACACTGCTTTTGTCCGCTATCTGCTGCGCCGTCATATTACTTGCGTCCTTCATGGCGCGTAAATGTTCATATAACAACAAATAGTATCACCTTCTTCATTTATGTGTGGCGAAAAAACAAGAATGTTAGCGAATCACCTATTATGAGTATTTGATTTGAGCGGCAAAGTTGCTATTATCAATTCAGGACGGTTCACAAGATGCTTCTCCACCGTCTTAGGCGGAGGTGAGCGGCTCCCGCTCCCTCTGCCGGTTAAAGGCGAAACCGAGGCACGATTTGTGCAACATTGTTGAGCGCAGTCCCCCTTATGGTACTCTCATACAAATTCCCCCTTTCTTTTTGAATCTAACGTGTTATTATCAAAACAGAACAAGTGTTTGGAGGTAGAAAGATGACTGAACATGAAAAAGAACGAGCTTTTATTGAAGCTTTAAAAGACCCCGAAAAATTCAAAGCTATTTTTGCGATAATACAAAGTGATCGACGAGAACGCGGGCTTCCTGAGATAATTCTCTGTAAGCCAGTATAAGCTTATACTCGTTTTCGGACACAAGCCTATGAAGGTTCTCGACCTCTTGACGCCCATACAGGTAATCCATATCAACGTTGTATATGTCGGCTATCGTTTCGAGCAATTCATCATCAGGACGACGCTCATTGCGCTCGACCATGGAGATTGTGCTTCTTGACACCCCGACAAGTTTCGCTAATTCATCCTGAGTATGGCCATGCTCTGTTCTCAAACGCTTAATTCGGCTACCAAATAAAGCCATTTATATCACCTCGACACCACTATAACACAGAGAGTGACAAATGTAAATAAAAAATGTTACAAATAGTGTTGACACGTTTAGTGTCATGGTGCTATACTTAAAACACAGAAAAGAATGGGAGGTGAAAATCATGCCCACGCGAGAAGAAATAGGACGTAGGTTGCGTGAATGCCGCAAGACAAAAGGTATAAGTAGCGAAAAAGCAGCTATTGAAATGGGGCTTACGGCATCGTCCTTGCGAAAATATGAGAGCGGCGAAAGAACGCCTCGTGATGAAGTCAAAATCACAATCGCTGATTATTATGGTATGAGCGTACAGGCAATTTTTTTTGATGTAGCATGACACTATACGTGTCAAAAAGCGAACAGACAACATAGGAGGTGAGCGGCATGATGAACCTTGAACAACTGGAAGCAACAGAAAAGAAAGTGGCTGCCATATTAGCGGAATCCGGCGCCACTCTCCCCGAAGTGGAGTACATCTTAGCACATTGCAAATGTTACCTTACTGCCTCGTATTACGAGATTCCAGAACATCAGCAATCCGATTAAGAAAGGAATCAGCCATGGATAACTTTAACAAACTCCTGCGGGATATGATAACCGCCGCCGTGGACGAGCGTATAAACAGCGTCGAGGCGCTGGAGGAGCGCATGGTGAAGATGCACGGCGAGTATGTCACCACCAAGCGGGCATCCGAGATCATCAACGTAGACCCCGGCACCATACGCGCCATGTGCAGGGATGGGCGCCTCATGGCGACCGCCGCCGACGGCCACGCCCCCCTCATACTGGTGCGGAGCATGGCCTCCATGGTAGAGGATAAGACGGCGGATCAGCCCAGGGTAAAGGCTACCCGCCGCCATAAGTACGACGATTGCAAATACAAAGTGCAGTAGCTCCCCGCACGAAAGGGGAGAGCAGAGGGCGGCATCTTGGGCCGGTGTCCGATGGGCAGAGTTTAAAATCTCCTTTTTGATATACACAGACCACCTGATATGTCCGACAAAACGCTGCTTCTGCTCACCGCCCTCTGCTGTCTCCTTTCGCCGGAGGTGATGCGAATGACATAACAATTCCACAACAGCACGTTAGCAACTCGACCGGGCGAGTATAAACAGGATTCAGGCCCGGTGCGTCTCCTGCGGACGGGTTTGCCGATAGCCCGCGCCGCCGGAGGGTATCAGATCATAAGGAGGACGCAAAACAATGCAATTAGGAGAAATGACATTCGGGGCAAACATCAAAATTCCCGAGCGACAAAAAGATGGCAGCTATAAGCTGGCTGACTACACCCTGGGCTTCTTCGGCGCAGGCGTGGCTGCGTTTATCCGCAAAGACATACACAGCCTGTGCCGGTTCGGCGGTAACGCAAAATACGCCGGATCAGACCTGGACGAACGCATGACGGAAATATACAACAGTTACCCCGACGAACTTAAAGAGCTGATTATTCCCAGCACGATCCCATTATATAACGGCAGCGGCGCCGAGGATATAACCCGAAAAGTGTTTGCTCCCACGTTGACCATGGTAGGCGGCGGCGAAAATGAAGGAGTGGACGAGGGATTCACATGGCCTATATTCACGGGAAGAAATAACCGCAAAAAGACCTTTAACGGCTCGGCTGCTGCCTGGTGGCTTTCCTCACAGTACTCCTCTGTCAACGCGTGGTACGTCCTCACGGACGGCTCCACCTTCATCAGCAACCCCTCGTACTCGGATGGGGTTGTCCCCGCTTTTATACTCCCTCAATCGGTGCAGATTGACGACACACCGGATAATGACGGCAGCTACAGATTGACGGAGCTGCAAAGCTATTGCTCGTAAAAAAGCCATGAAAAGCAAACGCACAAAAGCATGCGAAATACCTCTCAAAGTCAAGCGGTATGTATGGGAGAGGGACCATCATTGCTGCGTCCTGTGCGGCAGGCCCGGCAACCCGGACGCGCATTTTATTCCGCGCTCCCATAACGGGAAGGGAATAGAAGAGAACATCGTCACCCTGTGCCCTGAGTGCCACAGGGATTACGACAATTCAGAACGCAGGCCGGAGATCAGAAAGGCCCTCCGGGCGTACCTCATGGCCAAATACCCGGATTGGGACGAGGAAAAGCTGAGATACCGTAAGTGGAGGAGTGATTACATATGCAAGTAAGGGAGCTTTTACCCATAATCGCCCTGCTGAAAACACAACGGGTACGACTGTACCACTCGCCGGACGGGGCGCTGATCGGAGACTTCAGGAGGGAGGATATTCTTCCCGCCGTCTGCGACAGAACGGTAGCCGCCCTACTCGATGCGTCCCTGCTGTGCATGGACGCCAACAACAACTACATCAATTTATACGTTGCAACGGGAAAGGACAATTGATATGTGGGGAGCATTTTTCGGCTGGGGGATACCGATGTTTTTCATCGGGTGCATGGCGGGATACGCCTTCGCACCCCGCAAAAGGAGATAGATATGGAAGCGTGCATAACCGGACAAACCCTGTGCTGGCGTTGCCGGAGGGCGACCAACGCGCCGGGCATGGGCTGCAGCTGGTCTCGCCGCGCCGATCCCGAACCCGTTGAGGGCTGGGAGGCAAGGGAGACAACGCTGAAGGGCAGCAACTATTACCACGGCAAAAACTACACGACAATTATACAGTCCTACGTCATCCGCGCCTGCCCGCTGTTTTTGCCGGACGGGAAAAGTGAGCCGCCGCGTATATACAGGAAGTGGATCGTTGAAGTAGACGGCGAGTGGCTGACAACGCAGGAGACGAGGGAGCGGCTGGGCATCGACAGGCACGAAATATACAAACTGATCGAGCGCGGCAAGCTCAACGCCAGACAAGTGGAGCGAATGAGTTAAAAACATATCAAAGGGAGGACATAAAAAATGAAATTAGGAGAACTACCATTCGGAAGCAACATCAAAATCCCCGAGCGCCGCGAGGATGGAACCTACGAGCTGGCTGACTACACCCTTGGTTGCCTCAATAATTTTGACGTAGGCACCGCAGGGCTTATCCGCGAGGAGGTACACAGCCTGTGCCGGTTCGGCGACAGCACGGAGTACGCCGGATCAGACCTGGACAAACGCATGACGGAAATATACAACAGTTACCCCGACGAACTTAAAGAGCTGATTATTCCCAGCACGATCCCATTATATAACGGCAGCGGCGCCGAGGATATAACCCGAAAAGTGTTTGCTCCCACGTTGACCATGGTAGGCGGCGGCGAAAATGAAGGAGTGGACGAGGGATTCACATGGCCTATATTCACGGGAAGAAATAGCCGCGAAAAGACCTTTAACGGCTCGGCTAATGTCTGGTGGCTTTCTTCGCAGTTCTCCTCTGACGTCGCGTGGTTCGTCGGCACGGGCGGCTCCGCCTACTACTTCGGCCTCTCGTCGCTCACGCTTGGTGTTGTCCCCGCTTTTGTAATCCCTCAATCGGTACAGATTGACGACACACCGGATAATGACGGCAGCTACAGATTGACGGAACTGCAAAGCTATTGCTCGTAAAAAGACTGCGAAAAAAACATATCAAAGGAGGACAAACAAAATGGAAACAACTGAAAGGACGTTCGGCGCTTGCCGCTACTGCGGGCAACTGCTCAATATCAAGAGCTATTTGGTCCTACACCCAAACATCGACGACCCGGACGAGGACGCGATAGCTACCCTCATATGTGACTGCAAGGAGGCCAGACGCGTCCGTGACACTCATGAGGCTGTCCTTCGGGGAGAGAGCGACCGCATTGAGGCCCTACAAAAGGCAGAGGATGTCATCGAGGAGCTGTTTGCCGGCAACCCGCACCAGAAGCGCATAGCCGTGGACGAGCAGACGCGGGAGATATTGCAGCAGCTTGCCGAGCGGGTGTACGGCGGATTTGTGGATAAGGCGGTCATCACCACCACGGACGGGGTAAAGGCCACCGTAAAGAGCACCGGCTCCGCCGCTATCGGCATAGCCATAGAGCGTAGCGAGACCAAAAAAGAGAAAAAGGAGATATAACCCATGGAAAGCCGGGAGATATATGACATGCTCCTGCGCAACATAGGGGAGCACATGGACGCAAAAGGCCGGGCCGCTGTCAGCATCAACGGCAGGCCCGCCCTGATAGTAACGATAGACCGGGAGACCGGAGAGGTTACCGCCCGCAATGCGATCACTGACACGACCGCCGCCGATGCGATCATAGACTACCTCAACACCATCGCCGGGACGAAATATCAAAAAACGCCGAAAAACCGCAGCTATATCAACGCCCGCATTGCGGAGGGCCATACGCCTGAGGACTGCCGCCGGGTAATAGACAGCCGCTGGGCGATGTGGAAGGGGACAAGCATGCAGGAATATATGCGCCCCTGCACCCTATTTAACTCGGAAAAATTTGAGGGCTACCTCGCGGCGGCGAAAACCAACGTCAAAAAAATCGCTGGAAGTTATTTTATGAACCACATTCAGCGCCAATACTCCGCCGACGAGCTGGCGAAAATAGGCGTTGACCTAATCGGGGATTTGGGAGAGGACTAAAAAATGTCAAAAGAGCAATTTCACAGCAGAGTTTATACGGACAGACCGGCTTATGCCGATTTTGCAGCACCTGAGAAGTTTGAGGCCATAAAAAGCATAGTTGCAAAGCGCCTCGTGGAACACCCGAACGCGATATGCTCCTATTCTGGCGGCAGCGATAGCGATATTATGCTGCACCTGATCGAGGAAGTGCGGCACACATTCGACCTTCCGCCAATTAAATATTGTTTCTTCAACACCGGCCTTGAGATGAAGGCGATTAAACGCCACGTCCGCGAGACGGCAGATAAGTACGGCGTGGAAATTACAGAATATCGCCCGAAGAAAAATATTGTGCTGGCGACAAGAGAGTATGGACAACCGTTTGTATCAAAAATAATGTCCGCCGGTTTGGAAGGCGTACAGAAGAAAAACATACCTCTGAGCATCGCGGATGAATATGCCGAAGCAGAGGACAAGGCGGCAAAATATGCGGAACTGTGCGAACGCTATCCGGGCTGCAAAACAACGATAAGTTTTCTTTGCTGCTGTAACGGCAAAGGCGAACCACGCCCGGAAATTCAGCTCGTAATCAACTCGTCCAAATATATGTTGGATTTCATCAAAGAAAACCCGCCGCAATTCAAGATAAGTAACCACTGCTGCGACGTTTGCAAAAAGGCCGTTGCGCACAACATCCAAAAAGGCTTTGACATGGTTATAACCGGCGAACGCCGAGACGAGGGCGGCATGAGGTCTGTGCCCAGAAAGGATAATACATCGCTCTGCTTCTCTCAGACGGCAAGCGGACAATACCGGCTCAAACCTCTGTACTATGTGTCCGATGCTGATAAGGGATGGTACAAGGACTACTACGGTATCCGCTACTCCGATGCTTACGAGGTTTACGGCCTGAAACGTACTGGCTGCTGCGGCTGCGCGATATCCGCGAAGGCAGTAGAAGAACTTGAAAAAATACGTCCCTACGAGCCTAATCTTGTAAAGGCCGCGTGGAACGTATTCGGGGACAGCTACCGGTATAGGGCGATGTACAACGAGTACAAGGCGAAAAGAAGGGAAGAAGAAAGGAAAAGAAAATGAAGAAGAAAAAACTACCCACCTACACCGTCCTGATCCGCACACCCGCCGGGACGCAGACCATTATTAAGACCAACGACTTTGCAAAAGCCAGACGGACATATGCCCAGTACAAGGGCTCATGCCGCCTCTGCATCGACGGGCGGGAGCTGCATATCCTTGAGGCGGACAGGCTCATGGACGACCACAGCGACAAAGTGATAGAGCAGATATTTATCCCGCGCCGCACGAAGAAAACCGAGGACATACACGCATTAAAGCCTGCCCGGTAACACGGGCAGGACTTGACCTTTTGCCGGGTGCGGCAATCACCCGGTCCTCCATTATGATAGGGTGGCGGCAGGTGCGGCCAACGGGAAAACGCCCGCACCGCAAACCACCGCCCCCGGCAAAGGGCCAAGACCTGATTATTAAAAAAGGAGGCCGCCATGCAACGGGTACGGCGTGATATATATTCCGGCGTGGTGCTGGAGCGGATTATATACTCCGTGGGCGACAGGACGCAAAAACCCTACCGCCCGCGAAAACCGAGGTTTAAGACGGACGAAGAAAGGGCGCGGTTTAACTCTGAGGTAGCCCGCCGGGCACATACCCGGATCATCAACGAAAACTTCACCCCGGCCTCGCTGTACAGCACATTGACACAGGACGACGAGCACGAGGTACACGATTTTAAGGATTTCCGCCGCCTCTGCGTCAATTTCCGCCGACGGCTGCTCTACGCCTACCCGGAGGCAAAAATCGTTATCTACATGGGGCGCGGCAAAAACACCCACCGCATACACGCCCACATGCTGACGGACGGAGTGCCGGAGGAGGCCATACGCAAACAATGGACGCTGGGCAGCGTCAACCGCTGCGAGCACCTCCGGGCGCACATCCACTATGACGGCATAGACCACGGCCCCGATTATACGGGATTGGCCAATTACCTTTTTAACCACTGGACACCGGAGCAGGGCGGGCACCATTACATGGCGACCCGCAACCTTGCCCCCTGCGGCAGGGAGCAGACAAAACCAATAAAACGCAACTACACGCCGGCCAAACCGCCGCGCTCTCCGAAAGATTATATCCTCGTCGAGAGCGGCGCGACAGAGTTCGGCTTTACCTATTTCAAATATGTCAAAATCCCGCCCAAGCGGCGGTGTTAAGCGGCGCAAAACGCAAGGCTTTTACCAGGGCCTTGTAAATGCGTCGGATTTTACGACGATATCAAAAAGGAGGTAAAAAACAATTGCTGAAAGATTACACCATGACCCTCAACCGGGCGGGTATACCAGTATGGCGACCTGCCCAGCCGGTAATAGGCAAAGAGGACGAGCACCAGACCGCCCTGACCAACTGGGCGCGGATGATGCGGACGCAGTATCCGGCCCTGACGCTCTACCACCACATACCCAACGGCGGCTTACGCGATAAGCGCACCGCTGTGCGGCTGATATGGCAGGGGGTACATTCCGGCGTGCCCGATGTATTTATCCCTGCGGCCCGGGGCGGCTACCATGGCATATACGTCGAGCTCAAAACTGGCGCCAACCGTCCGACCCCGAATCAAAACGAGTTTATGAGCGGCGCCATGGCCGAGGACTACTATTGCGCGGTCTGCTACGGCTGGCCCTGCGCCGCCGCGGTGATTGAGAATTACCTGAGCATGCCGGCCTCCGGCTGGCGGGACGCAAACAAAGAACTGCCAAAAGAAAGAACACCGGAACCGCCGAAAGAAAGAGTGAGGTAGAGTAATGAAAACGTACACGCAAGCGGATTTTGACACCTTTGAAGTAGATAAGTTTGGTCGTAAGATATGCCCTGCTGGGGATTATACCGCCATAAAAGACTTTGTAGAGTATTGCGTCTTTGATAGGCATTGTCTCTTTGGTTCACAGTGCCGCTTTATTGAGTATTGTCGTTTTGGTGATGGATGCTACTTTGGTGATGGGTGTAGCTTTGGTGCTTATTGCTACTTTGGTTCGGGTTGCGAATTTGGCAAGGAATGCCACTTTGGTGAGTTGTGTGGCTTTGGCGAAAGGGGCACCTTTGGCGAGGGGAACAGTTTTGGCGAATGGTGTACCTTTGGGGAGTCTTGTAACTTTGGTGAGGGTTGTAACTACGAAAACGGTAAAGTGAAAAATGGTCACTATGTCGCTGTGGATAGGATAGACAACACCAACCGAAAAGCCTATTTTTACACAGATGAAAACGGCAATATGTTTGTCCGCGTCGGGTGTTGGTTTATGGATATGGTGGCATTTAAGGAGTGGGTGAAAAAAGCATACGCGGGAACAATCCGCGAGAAGATATATCTGGCGTCGTGTGATTTGGCAGAACTGATGTTGAAAGGCGGTAACGAGGAATGACACGTGAAGAAGCAGCAAACATACTTGACCCTGAAATAGATATTCAATACTTATTGGACTTTATTCGCGAGCACTATGGCAAACGTGGTGTGGATAGTGCACTTTTGTGTGAGTGTGTAGACGCTGAAGCTTGCCGCATGGGAGCGGAAGCCCTCCGCAAGGTTGATGCGCTTGCACTGGATGACAAACATGACGAGGGCTGCGCTTGGTGCAAGGCCGAATACACGATTATTGATGACGAATTTGCACAGCCAATAAGCCAGAAAATGATTAAATTCTGCTGGCATTGCGGTAGGAAATTGGAGGGCAACAATGAGAGCACTGTATAAACGCACGAAAGGTAAGGCGTCAAATGTGCAGGACAGACTATACCACAAGAACGTATTTTGCATATCAAACCGCTGGATACGCTGGGCAAAACGATATTTAAGCAAAGCGAACAGGAGGGCTGACAATGGATAGAGAGTATATAGAGCGAGAAACGGCGCTGGAAAAGGTTATTGAAGTAAAGCACCACGACCCTGAATTGAGCGGAGTTGTATTGCACAGGTACATCAAGGAAATCGACTTGAAGGCTATCCCTGCCGCCGACGTTGCCCCGGTGGCGCATGGGGAGTGGATTGAGCGGGCGTTGAGACCGAATTGCTCGCTATGCGGATTCAGCGGAAGTCTTATTGATGCACCAATATCGCCTTTTAAGTACTGCCCCAACTGCGGGGCGAAAATGGATAAGGAGGAATAACAATGGTCAAGTACATCATCATAGGAGTAGTTATTGGTATGGCATTGTCCTTGTTGTTGGTGCTTATATGCGAACTGGTGTACGTATCACGGTTTACAGGGAAAGTGAAGCCAGAACCACCGAAGGAGGAATGAAGATGAAGCCGATTTATATACCTAAAGGAAAAGCAAAAGAGTACGGCGATTATGCTATCAACATTTACACGGGATGTCCTCACAGATGTTATTACTGCTTTGCCCCGTCAGTGTTAAGGAAAGATCGGGAACAGTTTCACACTAACATAAAGCCTCGTGATGGAATTGTGGAGGCAACTATTAAACAGTTAGAGCGGGAAGGAATCGCGGGCAAATTGATACACCTGTGTTTCACCTGTGACCCATACCCCACAGGACATGATACCACGGCGACACGGCAGATTATAAAGGCTATCAAGGCAAGTGGGAACCATGTTCAGATACTTACAAAGGGCGATGGGAGCCGTGACTTTGATTTGCTGGATGAAAACGATTGGTACGGTATTACCTATGATGGTATGTATGGCGGTGTATATATGCCAAGCGACAGGCTTATAGATGTGAAAGAAGCGCATGACTGGGGAATAAAAACATGGTGTTCTTTTGAGCCTGTAACGGATGCAGATCGGGTTTTGGAATGTATCGAGAACTGTTATGACATATTTGACAAGGTTAAAATTGGAAAATTGAATTACTATTCGTCAAATATTAACTGGAAACAGTTTGGGGAAGAAGCCGAACAACTATGCAAGCAACTTGGCATTGATTACTACATAAAAGAGAGCTTACGGGCAGAAATGGTCAAACCGCCAAAGGAGGAAAAATGAAACGAGTAATAGCAATAACAATATTAACCCTGCTGACCCTCGCCCTGTGCGGGTGCGGAAAGGCCGAAGCTGGTACTTACAGACTGCGAACGCTGGAAACGGGTGCATTGTATACGATATATGTCGATAACCTCACGGGCATACAATACCTAAAAACATACCAAGGCGGTGTGTGCGTAATGGTAGACGCAGCGGGAAGGCCGCTGATATGGGAGAGAGAAAAATGATAACGATCCACAACAACGAGGAGCCACTGTACAAGTTGGCGAAGGAAATACACGAAAACGCCGTTACTCATGGCTGGTGGGACGAGCCTCGCAACCTGCTGGAGATTGTCGCCCTTTGCCATAGCGAACTGTCCGAGGCGGTAGAGGAATACCGTGCCGGCCGCGACATGATTTACCCCGGCGTGGGCGGCAAGCCCGAGGGCATAGCCGTCGAAATGGCCGATTGCCTTATTAGGATACTGGACTGGTTCGGGCATGAGGAGCTGGACGTGGACGAGATTGTGCGACAAAAGATGGCCTATAATCGTGGGCGGCCCTATAAGCACGGAAAGAAGTACTGAAATGAATGATAGAGAAAAGCGTTGGAGGGTTCGGGGGCAACTCCGCCGGTGGGGGAACACAGCAAACCTGTGCCGGAGGAAACAGGCCGAAATCGCGGAATATATCGGGCTGATCGATGCCGCTGTTGACACACTGGGCGCACAGATCATTAGCGGAGTGCCGCGTGGGACGGATACGAGCGACCCCACAGCGTGGGCGGCACAAAAGGCGGAGGCACTGAGGGAAGCCTATCGCGGGCGGATAACCGAATTGCAAATTGATATATGCACTGCCCTGGATTTGGCGCGGCACATGGACGAGATCGTAACCGAGCTGCCCCCCGACCAACAGGAGGTTATCGACAAACGGTATAAGCGCCGCTGGGGGTGGGGCAGGATAGGCGCGAAATTATACATCAGCGATAGGCAAGCACAGCGCGTGGAGGCGGAGGCGGTCACGAGGCTTGCGGAATATATGGATTTTGAGCGGATGGAATAAAAAAAGGGGCTGCGTTGAGCGGCCCCTTTTTGCTGCGTTGTATCCTCGGACAACTTGAAATCATATCGGCCGGAAGTTCCCGATCGTCTCCCAAATGACCCCCAGCCGGAAATCATATATCCCCACGCCGTCGCACTCTCGGCGGTAGATACGGGCGGCGGCGCGAGCCTGGGCGAGGGTGCTAAACTCCCGCCGCTCGTCGTGCCCCTCGTCCCTCGTCCATGTAATAACCTGATAACGCATCATGCTATGCCCTCCGTGTAAATGCTCGTCCCGTTACGTTTAAAGCACTCATTCCAATAATCCGCCAGCTCTTCAGCGGCTTTTTTTGTTGCACAGAGGTTAGCGGCCTGCATTCCGGCGATCCTCTGCGAGATGTTCATAATGTTATCATTGCTGCTGACTGTCATAGTTCCTGCCCAATACTTACCGTTCTGCTGCGCAGAAAACGCGATATAAAAGTTTTTCATATTGTACCTCCTTAAAATCATACGGCGGCTTTACGCCGCCACAACCGTTATATTGCGGTAAAAATTTGTGTCGAAATAGTCAACCATGCTATTGCTGCCGTCGTGGTGGTATGCGTCCAGCACTGCGTTAATCCGGTGCAGCTTTGCGCGGAACGCCTCAGTATAGATTTTATTGTCATCAATCCTGTAATGGTTAATGTCAGTTCTACCGGAAACGGCGGAATCATACTCGCGGGCGGCGTGGCTCCTGATTATGCGATGCTGCTCCTCATTACTGTATTTATCGCTGAATAGGGCGGTGTGGTGTATGCTCTCTCCGTCCTCGGTGACGAACCAGGCGGCGCGAAGGCCATATTTTCCAGCGTCGTAATCATTGATGTATTTCTCGCGGCTGATGAAGTCCTCGGCGGCGGCCTTAACCTTAACCGTGATTTCCTGCCCGCCGGTGAATGTTTTGCAGCTGACGGAAACGCCCTTAACGCCCTGCCGCTTCAGCTCCTCGCGAATCGCCTTTGACAGTTCCGCGCCGTGCAGGTATTTACCGGACTTGTTGCCGTCCCAGCGGGTAGCCCCTAAATAGCCCTCGGAGATCGTGCCGCCCAGCTCGTTATCATGCTCACCGATAGCCGCTAATATGTCATCCTGAGCGGCGAACCCGTACCAGCAGCCCTTCTTTGGGTTCCAGCGCATTTTCAGACCGCGAAGAGCGGTTAAAACCTCGGCGGCGGGTTTGCTTTCAAAATATATTTCATTGCTGTTATATTGTGCGTTCTTCTCGATTCTGTAGCTTGCCATTTTGTAACCTCCATTGTTCGGGGTGGTTCCCCTTTCGATGTCTCTATTATATACCGGTGCCAGTATATAGTCAACTAAAATATTGAGGGAAAAGCCTTAAAGAATTAGGTATATATACTTGCACCGTGATATGAAAAATGATAGAATCTAATCGGAGGTGAGAACATGGGAACGGCTGCAACACGCGCAAAACGGCGGTACGATGAAAAAACGTACAGCCGGATAATAATCAGGGTGAAAAAAGGCGAAGAAGAAAAAATAAAACAACGGGCGGAAAAATTAGGAAAAAGCGTTAACGCCTATATAACCGACCTGATCTATGAGGACATGGAAAAAGAGGGCTGATATAGCCCTCTTATATCATTATTCCAAACTTTGCCGCGAGCAGTTCCCGCCGCGCTTGCGGTATCGGCTTGACCCCGGCACACCACGAATGCACGGCGGCCTTGCTCACCTCGCAGGCCTCGGCGGCCTGCTCCAGCGTCAGGCCACGGGCCTTAAGCTGATCCCGCAAATACTCGCCGTCGCCGAGCACGGGAGCACACCGGCCCTGCATATAGGCAAGCTCCCATATGCCTTGCTGGTTGAGCGGCAGCGCGTGCTCGTCCTCGGTTATATCCTCTGCGCCTTGCAGCGCGTCCCGTATGGCTCTATCGACCTCCGGGGTAAGCTTGCGGTTAATAATCATATACCGCAAGCCCTCACCCAGCCCACGGATGGGCCACATATTAGCTGTTTGCACCCGGCAGTGCGCCCCGACTATTTCGGGGAGCTGCGCCGCCATTATACCATACGCCCGGCCCAGGGCCTTAACCGTGTTGTCTGTCATGTGCTCACCTCCGTTAATCCTGCGATTATATTAGTCTTGGCCGCATCAAAGCGGCTAATTTTTGCGCGGGTTTGTAACCTCTGTCCTTTACCGCCTGATAGAGCGCCCGGATTTCTTCGGGTCTGCCGGTCGTAAACGTAACCGCCCCCCGTGGGGTGATGTCCACAAACCGCACAGCGGGGCAAAAACCGAGGTCATAACAGACCTCATCATATGTCATCTCAATTTTTTCACCGTTTTTCACTACCTGCATTTTCTTATCCTCCTTTTTTGCCGCCGGGCTTGTGACCGGCCTGCCGCATTACCGCCCTCGCGGGCGTCACTCTGCATTACTTGTATATCTTGACCGTCTCCCAACCGTCTATCGCGGCAGTAGTATTTAGCTCCTTTACGGGCAAGCGCTTGATTACGGCTATGCCCTGATTGATGATGCATTCATATTCATAACGGTAGGTTTTGGTGTCTACTGTCAATTCCTTCTTTACACGGTTCTCAAATGCTTTAGTCATTGCTTTTATCTCCTCTCTTGTTATGTCTATATTATATACCTGTCAGATTAAAAAGTCAACCGAAAAGATAAACAAACTAAAATAATAAGGCAAATACTTTTGATACGAGAACCTAAAACCTGTCGTGAAATGTCGTGATCCATGCGCTATGATTGCAGCATAGAGATGGGCCGCACGAGATGAGCGGCCTGTAAGCTTTATGGGGGCGCTAAAAGAACGATGTATAAATGCAAAAGCTGCGGCGAGGTATTCGCCTCGCCGGTTGAAACGGAGGATTACCAACTATACGCAGAGCCGTTTGATGCCTGCCCGAAGTGCCGGAGCGAGTGGATCGCAGAATATGACCCCTGCCCGGTGTGCGGCAAAAATGAGCGCATGGACAGCCTGCCGGTATGCCGGGAGTGCGCCATAAAAGAGCTGGAGGCCATGGAGCGCGAGGGTAAGCTCTTCGGCGGCATTTGCCGCGGGGCACTGCTGCAACTGCTCAGGGGGCAGATATGAGCGTATACGAGCGCATAGCGGCGGTAATGGCCGATGTTACCTATCTCACGCGGGATTGCGATATGGGCGATTTTTGGACGTTGAGCGACGAGAGGGTAACGAGCGCGGTGAGGGCCAGCCTGATAAAAAATGGCCTGGTGATTATCCCCATAGCTACCGAGACGCAGACCAAGGACACGATAGCCGCCACCATCACATACAGGATACAGGGCATCGACGACGACGGCATAAACGTCTGCATGAGCGGCAGCGGCGAGACGCTGGGGGCCGCCCTCACAAACGCCCACAAATATATGCTATTGCAGGTTTTTAATATCCCCAACGGCATGGAGCAGATGGGAACGGGTGAGCGGCCCAAAACTGGCAGGGGGCGGGCATTACTCAACGCGCTAAAAAAGATGTGCCCGGACGAGCAAACGCTAAACGCCATGAGCGGCAACCTATACGGCCGCCCCGTGGCAGAACTGACCGAGGACGAGCTGCAAAAAATGGCAAACGAGATTGACAGATTGAGAGGTGATAGAGCGTGAGGGATAACGAGTATTTCGACGAGATCAAAACCGGCGGCAGGCCGAAAATGGTCATCAACAAGCGCGGTCTGAAATTGGTCACCGACCTGTCCAAAATAATGTGCAGCAATGAGGAGATAGCAACCTCCCTCGGCGTATGCGTCAATATGCTGACCAACGCCAATAACGCCAAATTGTTTAACCAGGCCAAGGCCGCCGGACAGAGCGACGCTAAAAAGAGCCTGCGCCGCAAACAGTTCGCATTGGCGGCGAAAAACGCGAACATGGCGATATTTTTAGGCAAAAACTACCTTGACCAGCGCGACAAACAGGAAATCGAGAGCACCATCAGCGGCGGCGTATCCCTGGGATTTGATGATGATCTCATGGGGTAAATATATCGTTGGGGCTGCCGCCGAACCCTAAACAGATGGAGTTTTTCCGCGCCCGTGGGCGGCACGTTGCGTATGGCGGCGCCAGGGGCGGCGGCAAGAGCTGGGCCATGCGAACCAAATTGATCATGCTGGCGGTCAAATATCCGGGCATACAGATGCTGCTCCTCCGTCGTACTATGCCACAGCTTCGCGAAAACCACATCGTCCCCATGCTGTCCACCCTCAAGGGGATCGCCCAATACAAGAGCCAAGAAAAGGTATTTGAATTTTACAACGGCTCCCGTATCGTGTGCGGCTACTGCGCCGCCGAGACCGACGCGCTCAACTATCAGGGCCAGTCATACGACATTATAGGCATGGAGGAGGCCACACAGTTTACCGAGCAACAAATGGACTGGATCGTCTCTTCTAACCGTCCATCCGGCCCCGGCTACCCGACGCGCATGTATTACACCTGTAATCCCGGAGGAGTAGGACACGCATGGGTAAAACGATTATTTATCGACCGCGACTACCGCAACAGTGAGCGGCCTGAAGATTATGATTTTATCCCGGCAAAGGTATACGACAATTACGTCCTCATGGGGCGCGACCCGGATTACGTCCGCAAACTGGAAAACCTACCTGAGGACATGCGCCGGGCGCACCTGGACGGCGATTGGGATTTGTTTGTCGGGCAGTATTTCACGGAGTTTCGACGCGATATACACGTTGTCACACCGTTTGCAATACCCGATTACTGGCAGCGGTACAGGGCGTTTGACTACGGCTTGGATATGTTGGCCTGCTATTGGGCGGCATTTGACGAGCTGGGCAACTGCTACGTGTATAACGAGTATTGCGCCCCTAACCTCATCATCTCAGAGGCGGCGCACCGAATATTGGAGCGCACGCCGGAGGAAAGCAAAATAGAGTGTACATTTGCGCCGCGCGATATGTGGGCCACCAACAGGGCCACGGGCAAATACCAGGCGGAGATATTTGAGGAAAACGGTTTGCGGCTAACACCAGTGAGCAACGGGAGAGTGGCAGGATGGCAAAATATAGCGGAGTGGCTGCACCCTGTCCCCGATGGCGTGGGCGGCACCCAACCCCGCCTGAAAATATTTAGCAACTGTACGGAGCTGATAAAGGATTTGCCGCTGCTCCAGCATGACGACAAAAACCCGAGCGACTGCGCGACAGAGCCCCACGACATAACCCATGCCCCGGACGGATTGCGTTATCTGCTGGACGGCAGACCGCGCCCGGCGGAAATACTCGCCCCGAAGGACGAGGACGAGCCGCTGGAATTTGACGACCAGATAGAGAATTTTATGGATTACGGAGGATAAAATGGAATACCTCATAGGCGCTGTGATAGGCGCTATTTTGTTTTTTGGCGGGTATCTGACCGCCTACAAATTGGCGCTGCGAAAAAAATACGAGCCTGACGATGACCTACAAGTGCAGTACGACGATACCCGCCGCACACGGGCCGACAAAATGAATATGCAGATGTATAACATGCTGAATTATACAGGGAGAGCACAGAATGACGATTACGAAGACTGACCCCCAAAGCGTATGGGAGGAGTACCAGCAGGGCAGGCGATACAAAGAGGCCATAAACCTGTACGAGGACGTGCGACTTAATGAAAATTTCTACCTTGGGCGGCAATGGGAGGGGCTGAACGCTCCCGACCTGCCTAAGCCCGTGCTCAATTTTCTCAAGCGCGTCGTTACCTACGTTATCGCCACCATATCCTCAAACGATATAGCCGTATCCCTATCACCCCACGAGAGCGACCGGGACAAGGAAATGACCGCCAAAGCCGTAAGCAGGCAACTTGAGAAGGTCATTGAAAACACAAAATTTAAAAACGCGCTGCGCCAACGGATACGGGATAGCGCAGTAGACGGCGACGCATGTATGTATTTTAGATTTGACCCCGAAATAGCGACAGGACAGGCCGCACAGGGCGATATAGCGTGTGAGGCTATAGACAACATCAATGTGATATTTGGCAACGCATACAACCGTGATGTGCAGTCACAGCCCTATATCATCATTTGCCAGCGCAAAAAGGTGAAGGAACTGAAACGCGAGGGCAAGGCCGCCGGCATGAGCGACGCAGAAATACAACTGATACAGGCCGACACAGATGCATATCAGCGCGAAAAGGGCGACGATGCAAACCTCTGTACCAAACTGATAAAACTTTGGAAGGAAGAAAACGGCGAAATCTGGTACACGAGCACAACGGAAAAGGCGACGATAAACAAGCCCACCAATACGGGCCTAAAACTCTACCCCGTGGCATGGATGAGCTGGGACGAGGTAAAGAGCAGTTACCACGGGCAAGCACTCCTCACCGGCCTCATCCCCAACCAGATAGAGGTCAACAGATTGTTCGCCTGTTATGTGCGGTCCGTCAGCATGAACGCATTTCCGAAGATCGTCTATGATTCCGACAAAATCAAGAAATGGACAAACAAGGCCGGAGAGGCCATAGCGACAAAGGGCATCGGCGTAGGACGGGTAAACGATTATGTAACAGCCATACGCGGCGGCGATGTATCCTATCAGGTCATGGAGGTCATACAGCAGATCATAACCATGACCCGCGATTTTATGGGCGCCTCTGACGCCGCGCTCGGCAACGTCAAACCCGATAACACCTCCGCCATTATCGCCGTGCAGCAGGCCTCGTCAATGCCGTTGGAAATCCAGCGGATGAACCTATACCAATTTACCGAGGATTGCGTGCGGATAATGATGGATATAATGCGGGCGTATTACGGCGTGCGCATTGTCACGCTGGATGAGGCCGTCCCCGCCATAGAGGACGGCGCCGCGCTTGACACCATGGGCAACCCGACAGGGGAGAGCATCAATAAAATACAGCTCGATTTTTCAAACTTTGACACCATCAACTACGATACAAATGTTGATGTGGGCGCGTCCTCGTACTGGTCTGAGCTGATGCAGGTACAGACCATGGATAACCTGTTTACAAAAGGGATAATGACCGACGCGGTGCTGTACCTCGAAAGCATACCGAGCAAATACCTGAAAAACAAGGATAAGATAATCGCCTCGGTGAAGGAGCAGCAGGCCATGATGGCACAGCAGGCCGCCATGCCCGCGGAAGCCCCGCCCGCAGAAATGCCAATAACTGATACAGCGGCGCAGGAGCTTGTGAACCAGGTTGCCGAAGCACGGCGGGAAATAATGAATCAATCGCGACAATAGGCCTAAAGGGCCTTTTGCTATATCAGCGCCGACCATAGCGCAACCGGCCGACCATAGCCGGAGAAAGGATCAACATGGATAACAACATTTTTGACGGCTCTGATCTGTTTGTGGACGAGGAGATTGCCCCGGAGACACCCGAGGAAACCACCGAACCGGAAACAACGGAACCAACTGATCCCGAACAGCCCGAAAGCACCGAGAAGGCAGCCCAAGCCGCAGAGCCGGAAGCAGACAAGCCCGGCGTTATCCGCGTGAAATATAAGGGCGAAGAGCGGGAGCTGTCGGTGGAGGACGCTGTCGTATACGCCCAGAAGGGCATGAACTACGACGTGATCTATAACGAGCTTCAGACCGCAAAAGCAGAAGCCCAGGAGATCGCCCCTTTTTTACAGGAGGTTGACTATTGGGCTAAAGAGAACGGGATGACCCGCTCCGAATATCTGAGCTTCCTCCGCGAAAACCGCCAGACCCAAATGCTCCAGAATGAGATGAGCGGCATCAAGGCCCAGTATCCCGACCTGCCTGACGAGGTAGTAAAGGAGATGGCCGAGCTGAGATGCAAGGGCAAGGAGGCGGAAAATATCAGGCTGGAAGAGCAGCAAGCGCAGGCACAAAAGGACGCCGAGCTTGCGCCGTGGCAGAAGTTTATCGAGGTTTACGGCATAACCGACCCGGAAAAAATACCGCCCGATGTGATGGCGGACGTGGGAAACGGGCTATCCCCCGTTGAGGCTATGCAAAAGCACGAGATAAACGAGCTCAAAAAACAGCTTGAGGCAGCTAATACAAAAAAACAGATAGAGGAAAAACACGAGGAAAACAAAAAACGCGCAATGCCAAGCGCGGCAACACAGGCCCAGCCGGAAAAGGAGGACAGCTTCCTTGCAGGCATGGGCTTTTAATCTACTGAAAGGAAAAAGTGAATAATGGCTATCAATCTACACGAAAAATACTCCGACAAAATCAAACAGGTCTATACCCACAACTCTTTTGTCGAGGGAAAAACCAACCAGGAATACTCTTTTGTCGGCGTCAAAACCGTCAAAATCCCCAATCTCATTACCCAGGACCTTAACGACTACCAGCGCACCGGCACCAACCGTTACGGCACTCCCAACGAGTTGCAGGACGCCATACAGGAGCTGAGCGTTACTCAGGACAAGTCCTTTGCCATCACCATCGACAAGGGCAATAACGTCGAGCAGCAGATGATGAAGCAGGCAGGCCGCGTCATGGAGGCGGAGATGCGCGAAAAGGTAACGCCCACCTCCGATAAGTACGCCCTCGCTCAGTACGCCGCCAATGCAGGCCATACCATAGCCTATGACGCTGCCGTGGCCAAGAGCAACATAATCTCTAAGCTGCTTGATATAGAGGTCTACTTCGAGGATAGCTTTGTCCCCACCGACCGCCGCTATGTGTTTGTGAAAAACACGCACATTGCCATGATAAAGCTGTCCAGCGAGTTCCAGTACGCCGACAGCGCGGTGGATAAACTGCTCATGAAGGGCATTGTAGGCAAGATAGGCACTCTCAACATCGTAGGCGTACCCGCCGCGTATATGCCTACCAACGTAGAGCATATCGCGTTCCAGTCCAATTCCGTTATGCTGCCCTTCAAGATCAAGGACAGCCGCATACATCAGGACCCGCCCGGCCTGTCCGGTCACCTGCTGGAGGGCCGCTTCATGTACGACGCATTTGTCATAGGCGCTATCTGCGACGGCGTTGTAGTTGTTGTGGCCAAGGAAAAGAAGTGCGCTGCGCCCACCGTGACCAAGGGCACCACGACCACCATAACTACTACCACCTCCGACGCAGAGGTCTACTATACCACCGACGGCTCTGATCCCCGCTGGTCTACTACCCGAACCAAGTACAGCGCCGCCATTGCCAATCCCACCGCAGGGACCATCATTAAGGCATACGCGACCTATATTAGCGGCGGTATGTATCCCTCCGATGTAGTCACCCACAAGTGCGTTTAACAAAATCATAGTGGGGCGGGCAACCGCCCCACCTTACTAAGGAGGAACCCATGACAGGACAACAGATATACGAGCTGGCCTCGTCATTCCTGTACGAGATAGACGGCGAAGATGAGGATTCAAAACGATTTGCCGTCGGGTTTATAAATATACTGCTGCAGGAGTGCCTTAACTGCGAAAACAGTATGCGGCTTTTCCGCGGAAAAGAAACGCTGAACGAAGCGCCGTACATCAAATCGCTTGCCGAGGAGATACCGTATCAGCCGGAGCTTACCCGCGTTGCCTTCCCGTATGGCGTGGCCTCGTGGTTTTTCCAGGAAGCGCTCGACAATTTCCAAGCTGAGAATTACCGCAGCAAGTACCTGTCCGCTGTTAGCGAGGCAAGTAAACTCAACAGCGGCATAGCGGAGGATTATTATTCATGCCTGAGTCTGTAACCCCGAAAAAAATAGCGGCGACGAAAACCTACCAGCGCACATACGACAAATTCAGAGGCGTCGATTTCTCTACCGACCCCACACAGGTAGCGGATTTCCGCTCTCCGTATGCTGTCAACCTCATATCCGACCTCGCCGGATTCCCGGAAAAGCGCCCCGGCTGGCGGACGCTACTGACCGTGGCAAATGAGCGGATCAACGGCATATATTACTGCGTATTCAAAAGCGGCGCCACCGCAAGGCTCGTCCACGCCAAAAACAAACTCTACAAATGGAACGACGACGATACCGTTACCCTTGTGTTTACCGGCATGAACGACCAGCGCAGCGCGGCCTTTGCCCATGGCGGCAAACTGTATATGCTCGACGGGCTGAAATACCGCGTGATAACGGAGAACAACGGCGCATACACGGTGCAGAACGTAGAGGACACGGCGGCCTTTATACCGACCACCACCGTAGGCGCAGACCCAACGGGCGGCGGCACACACCTGGAAGCGGTCAATATGCTGTCCACCGGGAGAATAAACTCTTTCCATTCCAACGGTAACGATAAGACCTACTATCTCGACACGCAAAACATCACCGCTGTAACAAAGGTGCTCGTGGGCGGCACGCTGAAAACACCTACGACGGACTACACCGTAGACCTTGCCGCCGGAACAGTGACGTTTACCGAAGCCCCGGCAGACAGCAAGGGCGTTGATAATGTGGTTATCCATTTCACCGCCACGGTAGAGGGATACGCCGACCGCGTGAACAAATGCACCTTGTTTGCTTATTACGGCTACAACAACGACAACCGCGTGTTCATTTCCGGCAACCCGGAATATAAAAATTGGGACTGGCAGAGTGGCTTGGATGATCCCACATATTTCCCGGATACGGGATATACGCAGATAGGCTCCGACACGTCCTCCATAATGGGCTACATCAAACAGTACGATTCCCTCATGGTGGTCAAGGATGATAACCAGCAGGATGCGGAAGTGTTCCTCCGCACTGCCGAGATGCAGACGGACGGAACGGTGATATTCCCCATCAAACAGGGCATAAAGGGCGTAGGAGCCATATCCAAGTACGCCTTCGACACCCTCAGAGATGACCCGCTCTTCTTGGCAAGGGAGGGAGTTTTCGGCATATCCTCGACCTCTGTACAACTGGAACGCAACATACAGGACAGAAGCTATTTTGTCAACACGGAACTGACTAAGGAAAGCGGCCTTGATGAAGCCGTATCCGTAGTATGGAACGGCTATTATATCCTGTGCGTCAACGGAAAGTGCTTCGTAGCTGACAGCCGCCACAGGAGCGCAAAGACGGACGGCGGCGCAAGCTATTCCGAAAGCGGCTCGTATGTGCAGTATGGGTATGAATGGTACTACTGGACGAACATTCCCGCAAGGGTATTTTTTGAGCAGGACGGCAACCTTTTCTTCGGCACGGCTGAAGGGAAGATATGCCGCTTTAACACCGACCGGGGAAAAATGAACAAATATAACGACGACGGGCAGCCTATTACTGCTATCTGGTCTACGCAGATGGACAATTACGGCACTATCACCCGCAGGAAGTCCCTGACGAAAAAGGGATGCGGCGTGATGATAAAGCCGTATACAAGATCGTCGGTCAAAATACTCGTGGCTACTGACCGCATACATGATACTCAGATACGCTCCAAGGCTATGGACATACTGGATTTCAGCGATATCGACTTTGAACGCATAACCTTTAACACGCTGGACACGCCACAGGTTATCGCGTTCAATAAAAAGGTCAAGAAATTCATCGTCCTACAGATCATCTTCAAAAACGACACGCTCGATGAGGGCTTTGGCATATACGGCGTACAAGTCCAGTACGTCGTAGGCGGCTATGTCAAATAAGGAGGAAATATGCTCGAAACAAACATAAAAAAAGTGGCTACACAGGTTCCTACACCCGTCACGCCCACCACGCCGCAAAGCCCGATAAGCGGCGGCACATACACCGTGGGCGGCAACCATACCGTTGACAACTCCGCGTATGCCGCCGGCACCGATGCAAACGCCATAGCCCTGCAAACCTATGACAAACAGCTTGCCGCATATAAGGCGGCGCTCCAGGCGGGGTATGACGCACAGGCGAATTCGATAGCCGCACAGGCGGCAAAACTGAAGGATCAATACAACACGTCCCGCAACGACATATATACAAACTCCCGCCTGTCTGCAATCGGCAATAATGAGCGGCTTGCGGCTCGCGGGCTTGCCGGCAATCTCTATGACTATGCCCGCAGCGGGACTTCCGAGACCAGCAGGATAGCGCAGGATGTCGCCATGCGAAAGGCCCTTGCCCAGCAGAACAACGCGGAGATAAGCGCGAACAACGACCTCAGCCTTAAACTGCTCGAAGCGCAGAGGGAAGCTGACGCGAAGTACGCCGAATACGCCGCCAAGAATGAGGAAAGCAAAATACCTTACCTTATGGCCCTCGCGAACGCCGCCAACATGAGCAGCGGCGGAGGAGGTGGAGGAGGCGGAGGCTATTATGGAAGCGCTAAGAAGTCCAGCAAGAAATCAGGAAGGAAGAGCGGAAGCGGAAGCAATAAAACGTCTGCGACCACTAAAGGCAATAATATACCTGGCGATCAGAGCACCAGCCGCATTCTGGTAAACCCGAAAACCGGAAAGGAAACCAAAAACAGAATTTCTGGCATGGTCAAATAGGGGTAAAATCGCATGGCAAAGACTCAAGCAGAAGTAAGGGCGGCAAAGGACGTTAAATTAGGCATAAACAGAAATATCCAAACGACAAAAAACACAACGAAATATAACTCTGCACCGAGCAACATCGAGGAACAGCGCGACCGTAAAGACGAGGCACTTGGCATTACCCGGCGCGAGGGCAGCACCTGGAATACCGGCAAAACCTATACAAAACCTACAGCACAATCCCTGCTCGACCAGTATAACGCCAATGCAAAGAAGCGTATTGAAGAGGCGCGGGCCTTAACAAAAAATGCGGAAAAAGCCTATAATGAGGGCCGCATATATCAAAAAAACTACGGCAAGCCCGGAAAAATAAACGAACTGAAAGAAACTCTCAACCAAGCCCGATTAAACGAACGGGACATACAAAACGAAATAGACATAGGCCGTTTTGTACAAACCGCTGCGGAGTATAAAGACGATAAAAGCAAAAAAACAAAGATCGACACTGCCCGCGCCACGATGCTGCCCTCAAAGAAAAAGAGCAATGCCATACAGATACCGGGCGGCGGCAATGAGGCAGGTATACGCGCCAAAGAGGGCGACTTTGCGTGGCAGTCTGACACCTACAAGGCCATGACTGATGATGAGGTATCCGTCTATAACCGCCTTGCCAAAAACGGCAAGGAAAAGGAAGCGGAAGCCTTTCTGAAAGCGATAACCCCTACTCTGAACGCAAGGGTAACGCAGAACCGCCTTGAATCGGCGCAGAAAACGGCGCAGGACGGCGTAATGGGCGGTGTGGGTGCATCTATCGCATCGTCCCTGCTAAAGCCTGTGACGGCCTTACAGGGCGGGATAAAGACTGTATGGGATTTTGCCACAGGCAAACCCATAGACACCAACGCCCCCGAATATTATGCCTCCAACCTCGCCAATACCTTGCGCAGTTCCGTAGCCGAAAAGATCGAGAAAGGTGTGTACGAATCCACAAAGGGCGACTACACATACGACAGAACCGGCAACCGCCGCATGACCACCGAGGGCGAAGCAAAGAACAACGGCAAGATTGCTTCATTTCTCTACCAGACCGGCATGAGCATGGCGGACATGCTGACCATGACTCCCTTCGGGCCTGTCGGTATGCAGGTAATGATGTCCTCCAACGCCGGCGTAGACACCATGATAGACGCGAAGAACAACGGCGCGACAGATGATCAGGCCATGGCGCTTGGCATTGTATCCGGCGCAGCGGAGGCACTCTTTGAAAAGTTCTCCATAGAAAACCTGTTTCATGGCGGCGTATCTAAAAGTGCTATCCTCGCGGCTCTCAAACAGGGCGGCATAGAAGCGTCCGAGGAAATGGCAACCGAGATAACTAATATCCTTGCCAATGAGGCCATTATGGGTAACCAGTCTGACTTCAACAAGGCCATTGCAGAATATAAGGCGATAGGCCTCGACGATAAGGACGCTAAGGCAAAGGCACTTGAGGAAAAGCTACTCCAGGTGCTTGAAGCGGGCGCAGGCGGATTCCTGAGCGGCTTTGGCATGGGCGCGGCGGCGGATATAATGAACACACGGACCGCAGGGCACAGTGTAATAGACCAGGCTACGGAAACCTATATCAATCAGGGACAAACCCCGGAACAGGCCCGGCAGAGTGCCATAGACTACCTGAAGGGCGAGCTACGCGCCGTCGGTGCGCTTGCGGATGAAAACTCCGTCGCGTATAAGCTGTCGCAGAAGACAGACGATATGTCAACCGGCGATGTCGGCAGGGCCTATATTGCGAATACGAAACAGGCTGAGAATATCGTAACGAACAGGCTTGCAAACACGGCGGACACGGGATACAATATAAACAGAGGTGATATAAATGGAGCAGAAAACGGAAGCCAAACTCAAGCCGGAGGAAATGCCGGAGTATCAGGACAAACTGTCACAGAGCCTGATTCGAGGATGGCGCAAACAGTTTCCGGAATGGACGGACGAGCGGATTATAGAGGAATTGGAAGCCCTGTAAAGGATATCATCCGGCAGCAGGGCGCGACCCCTGTTGATTTAAGGACGGCATCAGACCCGTCCTCTTTTTATGCCGCAATATCCGAGGCAAAGCAAGGTAATCCGCATGGCGCGTTCGTAACGGCGCACGATGTTTCGGAGTATGGCGATATGAAGATGTTCCTGGGCGATGATAACGGTGTCGGCGTAGCGGTGACAAAAGACGGCGACATTGTATCTGTATTCAAAAATCCCAATATATCAAAGTCGCGCAAGGCGGTATCCTCCATATTACTTACCGCCATCGACAACGGCGGTGTAAAGCTGGATAACTATAATGGTGGTCTTTCACAAATGTACCTTAACCACGGCTTTATACCCGTGGCGCGAACCGCATTTGTAGATGAGTACGCCCCGTCCGACTGGAACTATGAACGCGACGGCAGGCCGGACATCATCTTCTGGGTGCATAACGGAGATAACGCCGACCTTACCGCCCGGAACATAGGCACGCAGGAAATGCCCGACCTTACCGCACTCCCCCTTATGGAGTATGACGAGGCGGCGAAATACCGCGATAGCCTCATTCCATCCAAACGCCTTGAGCGGCTCGAACAACGGCTTAATGAACAGCCTATGGTCCTTTCCCGTGAAGGCATAGACATTCAGAACCAGATAAACGAGATCAAAGCGCAGCAACAGACCGTCGCCGATATTGCAAACGATACGTCGAGGGCACAGCAGCAGGCCGACCTATCCGAAAAGGAACAAAACTTTGCCAAAAATCTCAGCCAGGCCGCACAGAACCTCAACATGGTCAACGCCGAGACCAAGGCTTTAGGGCGCGAATACTATACGCATTCAGAGGAAATGCCCTCCTTGCAGGACATTCAAAAGAAAAACATAGAGGACTTTACCAGTGAGGATTTCAGCGTACTGGCAAAGAACCTGCTCGGCAGCGGCAAGCAACGCCTTTATACCAAAGAACCTTCCCGCGTATTCGATACGGTAGCTGGCAACAATAAGGCCCTGCGCAATACACTGTATAACCTGTTCGAAAAGCCTTTTAACGAGGCAGGCGGCAATTATGGCAAATCCCTTACTTCCTCGGTAGAATCCTATAAGGAGATCATGCGGAAGTATGACATAAAGCCTAAGAGCAAAGAAGATATAGCTGCCCAGCGTTACGGAGAAGGGCAGTATCAGGGGCCGGACGGTGAAATGATAGAATATACCCAGGCAGACCTTCAGCGGGATTTCCCCGATACGTGGGAGAAAATCAAGGGCTTTGCCGAAGCCAACAGGCAGATATATGAGAAGTACCTTGACCGTATCAACTCCATGATGGAGACGATATATCCTAACGTTTTGGAGAACGCCCAGGAAGAATACCAGAACCTGGTATCGAAGCTCGATGTAGCCAAGAGCAAAACCGACGCCATGGTCCGCGCCATAGCCGAAAAGGAACGGGTGACGCAGCAGCTTCAGGATATGCGCGACAGCAAGCAGAGGCGCGACACTAAAGCGTTCGCGAATATCGAGGGCAGGATAGCAGCGGAGCAGGCGAAAGTAGACAGCATGAAAACCGAGCTGGTACAGCTGGAAAAGAAACTGCGCGTAGCGGAAATGAATGCGCAGGCTCAGCGGGCAGCGATAGACAGCGGGGCCATATATGAAGGCAAAAGGATAATCCCCCGGAAGGACTATTTCCACCACGCGCAGGAAATGCTGAGCGATTACAGCGTGCTCGACTTCCTCAGACCCAAAAACGTGACCGAGGATGTATCCCCCGCGCTGGCTGGCGTATCCGACCAAACAAAACCCAAATCCCGCTGGTGGGGCGCAATGTTCCACCGGGGGCGGGGGCCATACTTTGAGAGCGCCTCGAACGCCATGGCGAGTTATATCGGCATGGCGGAATACAAACTCGCGTATGACCCGCTTACCAACTATTATCGCAAACTGGAAACGACGATACGCGGCAGCGCAGATACCATCAACGCAAAGAATGCCTCAGGCTTTATCGAATGGGTTAAGGACTGGACGGACGGCATGAGCGGCAAAAGCGACCACGTTATAGACCGCGGTGTACAGAAGATACTTTCCCGCCAGACCTTGAACAGCCTGAATAATCTCAACAAGCGGGTACGTGCCAATAAGGTAATGGGCAATATCCGTACCATGATTGTGCAGGCATCAAATCTGCCTAACGCAATGAGCTATGTGACCAGCCCCAAAGCGTGGGCGCAAGGCATACAGATGCTTGCGGATTATCATCACAATCCTGATTCCGAGATAGCCAAAGCAAGAGGACAATCTCAATTTATGGCCCAGCGCTACGGCAGCAACGCAATGGAGATTCTGGAAAGCGACGGGCTGAGCGCCAAGAAGCTCGCCGGCAAGGGCATGGAACTGCTTCAACACTGGGGTGATGAGCTTACATGGTTCTCTGCTTTTGCGCAGTATAACGAGAACCCACAGGCGGCCATGTCCGGCATGAAGCGCACCTATGACAACGCCATAGACTATGCGGACGACATAACCCGCCGAAGCGTGGCAGGCCGAGGCGTAGGCGAGGGTGCACTGGTTAATAATTCAAAGGTGGTCAATCTGATCGCCCCGTTTCAGACCGAAATACTCAACCAATGGAATACATTTTTTGAGCACGTGAAGGACCTGAAGGCGAGCCCGCAGGCGCGAGCACGTGCCGCTGCCGGTCTCGCGATGTACGAGGTTACGGCCTTTGCATTCAACACGTTAGCACAGGCAGTGCTCGGTGACAAAGTCGTGGGCTTAGATTTTATAGGCGCTCTGGTAGATACCATAACGAACGCCATAAATGACGATGACGAGGACGAAGAAAAGGACGCCCTTGATTATGCCAAGGAACTGGGGCAGGCTTCTCTCGGAACTGTAGTGGACGCTGCTCCGTTTATAAACATAATCACCAGTTTCATGGGCGACGAAACCAGTAAAAATTTATTCGGCGAACATTCGCCTACCCGTTACGGCACCGGCAACATAGGCATACGGGCTGCGGCTGATGCCATGATGTGGGGCAAGGATACCGTTGAAACTCTTATCGACATGGCAGGCGGTAAAGCTACGGCCAAAGACCTGGACTGGGAGGGCGGCCTTGAAACCGCCGGCAATTTCGTAACGCCGTGGGGCGGCACACAGCTCGCGAGGACTGTCAAGGGCCTTGATACCTTCTTCAGGGGCGGCAAATACGACAAGAAGGGCAATCTGCAATACGCCGTGGCGAAAACCCCGTTCAACTTCCTTCGCGCCGCTACTCTCGGCCGCAGCATGCTGCCGGAGCAACGGGAGTGGGTAGCCAAGGGATTCCCCACGCTTACCCCGGAGCAGACCAAAGCGTATGGCGAATTTAAAAAGGCGGGCGGCAACATAACCGCGTTTACGGACTTCAAGGCCAAGTATGATGAGCTCAAAAACAGCATCGGAGCGGACAACAGAGAGATAAGCAAGCTCGCCGACGAGATAGAAGCGGCCAACCCCATGCTGTCAGAGGCTCAGGCTAAAGAGCGGGCGCAGAACCAGCTCGGCAAGAAATACCGCAACGCCGATAACGAATACCTTACCCTTGTTGCCGACAGCGACATGACGGACGAGCAGAAGCTTGCCGCCATGATGGCAATAGGAATGTCCGATGATGACATAAACAAGGTCAAGGGGCTTGTGAAAAACGGCGTTACCGTTGGCGAATACTTGAAGTACCAGAACCTTTACAGTTCTCGCGGGTCTACAAAAACCGAGGACAAAAACGCGCTCGTATCCGCGCTCATGGCTGATAAGACGCTCTCCGAGAATGAGAAGACCATGCTTGCCAACAGGATAATTGATGGCGATTGGGTGGTGGACTTCAGCAGCCAGGCGGCAAACGACATACTTACCCAGCACGGCAAGAGCAGTTATAACAAGTATCAGAAGGCCAAGACGGAAGCCGGGATATCCGCTGAAACGTATCTCAGCTACGCAAATAAGAGCGATAACTTCATAAGCGACTACGACCAGTACGGCACGAGCATAAGCTACAGCAAAAAGGCTAAAGTAGTCGATTACCTCGAAAAAATCGATGCAAGCGAGGAACAGAAAGAATATATGTTCCATGAACTGTTCGGCTATACTTCAAGCTATCAGGCCCGCTTTAAGAAGCTTAAAGAAATCGACGGCGTCTGGTGCTACGAGCACAACGGCGAATGGATAAGACCTACTTACTAAAGGAGGGACGCATGGCAATACAGGACAACAAAATAACCACCTGGACAAACCCCATCGTCAACGAAGCGGATCGCCCCCAGCGGTCCGCTGCTGACATGAAGGCGATATTCGACAGCAACAGTAACCAGCTCAAGAAAGCACTGAACGGCCTCATAGACGCGCTCACTCAATCCGGCGGCGGCGACATAGGGGCAAGCGTTGAGGGCATGGCCGGAAACAACGTGCAGGCCCTTATCGCGGAGCTGAAGGGCTTGATAGACGCGATAGAGGAATACACGGACAGCCTTAAAACGCCCAGCGGCGCCGCCAACGTGGGCGCAAAGGTGAGCGGCATAACCGGCAACAACATAGCCGCCGTCCTCGCCGCGCTGAAAACCCTCTGCGACAGGGTAGATACCACCGGCGACGGAGACCTGTTTTTAAAGAACGACGGCACTTATGGCCTGCCCACCGTGGGCAGCGCCGCAAACGGCCTTCCCATAGGCGGCAAGGCGGGGCAGTTCCTGAAGAAGGCCAGCTCCGTCAATTTCGCGGGATACTGGGGCGGCATTGTAGACGAGGCCCTTTCCGGCCTGCTGAAAGCCTCCAATGGGGAGTTGGCGGCGGCAGAGGCGGGCGTTGACTACCAGACCCCCCTTGTTTCCGGGACGGACTATCAGCCCCCCATAGCTTCCGGCACTTACGCCACCCCGGACGATGTTTCCGGGGCCGTGTCGGGGCATAACAGCGCAAGCAACGCACATTCCGCGCTGTTCAACAAAAAGCAGACCGCGCCCGCCCTCGCTTCCTCCCTCCCCGCCAGCGGCGCGGCGCTGACGGCAAACACCATATATAACGTATCCTCTCCTGTGGGTACATATGTGTTTACCCCGCCCGCTTCCGGCTGGGCGCACGGCACATTTAGCACGGCGGCCTCGGTTGCGGTGTCGTTTGTGAGCGGGGCGAACTATTTAGGCGAGGCTCCGGCAATAGAGGCAAGCAAAACCTATGAATTTGACGTATACAACGGTGTGTGGGCAGTACAGGAGGTTGTGAGTGCATGATAGCTATGCTACGAAGGAGGCTGATGGGCGAAAAAAAGCCAAAGGAATACACATTGACTGTGAAGTGGAATTCCGATCCTGTTAACTGGTTCAGAGTGATATGCGATGGTATACAATATGGTTATAAAGACGGAAATAAAACAATCAAAATCACAGAAGGATCAACGTTAGCTATATCTGCTAATCCGGTGAGTCACATACATTATATTTACTTTAATAATCAGCTTGTTAAGATGTATGATGCAGATGATGTCAAATCCTACACTTGGTATTTCCCTTATGCTATTACGGGAGATATTACCTTCACCTTTAGGACGGAATCCAGCACCAAGTACAGCTACATAAATTGGAAAATGTGAAAGGAATAAGTGCACTATGCGTAAAATAATTCTATCGGGGGGGCAGCCTCCGTAAAATAAAAAGCGCCTATGCGCTATGATACCCTTACAGTTTGCCTTACGGCGCAGAATGATGTCAAAGAGCAAACCTAAAACATTTACAGTTACGTTGACTGGGCAACATACTACCAGTATACGCGCCAATAATGCAATAAGATATAATGGCGCAGTTTATACCGGAGGAAGTTTTATTGTAGGCGCAAATGAGGTCATAGGTGTTGATTATAGTACCTCTGAAAGAGGTTGGCCTACTGGCGGTGGCCTCGTAACAGTAGATGGTGCTGTTAAGGTTCCTGCTGGGGGAATAAAACACGGAACATACAATTATACTGTAACGTCAGATATTACCATTCGTGGTGAATATCATTTAAGTTATGACGATTTCGACTTTGGTGCGAACTATATTACTACTCTATAAAGGAGCAATACAATGCTAAACACAAACTATGCCAAACTGGTGGGGGAGTATCCCGAATATTTACGCCTGCCGGTTGAGTTGCAATCGCCGCTTATAATCAACGGTGTGACGCACCCCGCAGGGGCGCACCTCTCCACCAATGACGATGCGGCAATAAAGGAGCTGGGCTATAAGCCCGTGACCCGTTCCCCCATGCCCTCAAAGGAGGGCTTTTATTATACGGAGAGCTGGACGGAAACCGACACGGCTATAGTGCAGGAGTGGGAAGAACATGAACAGCCCCCGGCTACTGACTATACCGAAGTCCTCGATATTATGACAGGAGAAAAAGCATGATAGTACGCACGGCAGAAGAAGCAAGAGTATGGCGGGCGCAACTTGAAAAAGCACTGCCCGCCGTACCCGATAAGGACGCAAGCGGTTGCGTAGACCTCTATCCAACCTTAAAACAGAGCGGCAGTCTCATAAAAGCCGGAACCCGTATCAACTGGAACGGCTGGCTCAAACAGGCCACCGTAGACCTATGGGATACCGAGGCCAACGACCCCGACCATGCACCTAACCTGTGGGTGAAGATAAACTATAAGGATGGTGTTCGGGTTATCCCTGACGTAATCTCAGCAGCCGAGGCATTTGCACTTGATGAGCTTGGCTGGTGGAACGGTGCGATATACAAGAGCCTCATAGCCGCCAACGTCTACACCCCAGACGCATACCCGCAGGGATGGGAACTTCAGGATTAAGGAGCCGCACGGCTCTTTTTTCATAATTAAAAAAACAAAAACAAAGAAAGGAAAAAATCAAAATGAAGAAACTCACTTGTATCCTCGCGGCAATGCTCATGCTGTGCCTTTGCACCATAGCCTACGCTGCAGACCCCGTAACTCTGGATATAACCGCGCTGGACTACCAGACCGGCAAGGCGGTATCCAAGACCTACGTCAACAACGAGCTTTTCCTACTCGAGGTGGACCTGGGCATACCCCGGTTTTTCGACCTGACCGATATGGAGCTTATAATCGAACTGGACGGCGTAAAGCTGGACACAAACGACCTGAGATTGGAGGCTGGAACATATTACCTGAGCGGCATAGTTACCGACCAGCCCGCCGCTCTCCGTATAACCGTCAAGGACAAGGCCTACGAAAACGCCACCACGGCAGAAGAACTCTACAACGCCATGCAGAAAAACAGGACTGTAAGCAAGACCTACTATTTTAACACCGCGCAACCCGCCGAACAGCCCATTGCAAAAAATCCCGTGGTGATACCCAAGACCGGCGGCGCCTCCGTCCTCGCATATGCGGTATCCATAGCCCTGATAGGGTTCGGCCTTGCGGTAGCAGGTAAACGCAAATGAACAGAATAGACGGTTTTATCGCCTACCTGGAATCCCACGTAGGCGATATGTATGTATGGGGAGCGCAGGGACAGCAGGTTGACAGCATGAGCGACCCCTACGCATGGATAGAACGGCGCGAAACCAGCGACACGAATTACAACCGCGCCGTGAAATTCATGGAGAAGGCCGAAAAACGGCCTCTCTATGCGTTCGACTGTTCCGGCCTCATCGTACACTACATCAGCGACATAAAGCACTGGATGAAGGGCGACACCAACGCCCAGGGGCTTTACCGTATGTGCGGCGAAAACAGGGGCTACGCCGGGAAAACCCCCATATGGCCGGGCGACCTCGTATTCAAGTACAGCGAAAGCAGCAAGAAAATGGTACATGTCGGCGTATACGTCGGCGGCGGCTACACCATAGAGGCGAAAGGCCGCGACGATGGCGTATGCAAGCGCAAGCTGTCCGATGGCAACTGGACGCACTGGGGGCGGCTTGCCCTGCTCCAGCAGGAGGAAGAAAAGGAGGAGGAAAAGGCGCGGAAGATCATAACCCTGACGAGCCCCATGATGCGGGGAGACGACATCAAAGCCTTGCAAACCGCACTCAACGCTCTGGGCTATGACGCGGGGGACGCGGACGGCATAGCGGGCAAAAACACCATTGCGGCCATACGGCGATTTGCGGGCGACTATGCAAACGCCGGGGAAACGGAACTGCCGGACGTGCTACAGGTATCCGTGTCCGTTGACGGCAAAATATACGTAGGCACAGCCAAAAGATAAGGAGGAAAAACAAAATGAACATATCTGAATGGATCAAAACTATTGCCGCCGCTGTAGGCGGCGCACTTGCGTGGCTCTTCGGCGCCTGGGATCCCCTGATAATGGTACTGGTGGCGGTGATGGTGTTGGACTACGTCACCGGCGTAGCCGACGCAGCAGTGACCGGGACCCTCAGCAGCGCAGTAGGATTCAAGGGATTGCTGAAGAAAATCTTTATACTAATACTGGTGGCACTGGCGGCCCTACTTGACAGGCTTGTGCCCGCCACCAATGGGGCGGTGCGCAGCGCGGTGTGCATGTTCTACATAGCCAACGAGGGCCTATCCATACTGGAGAACGCCGGCACGCTTGGCCTGCCGCTGCCCGAGGCGCTCAGAGGGGCCCTCCAGAAGCTCCACAACAAAGGCAACGCAATAGAAGATACCGAACCTACCGACAAAACAGCACAATAAAACAGTACAATCTCATCCCACGTTCGGGATTCCCTTTCAATTGCCCCCCTTAATTGGGGGGCGTATTTTTATAAAGGAGGTATAGGCTTTTGGAGAAGCGGGCCCCTTTGAAATGGATAAAGCATTGCTTAATTCCCGTTCCCGCACGGAATGGGAAGCACTCATACACGAATGGATACATAACGAAAAAGACCGCTGGCTGATAACCCGCCGCCTTTTAGACGGGGTGTCATACGACGCTTTGACGGGCGAGTACCAGCTTAAATTTGAAATACCCCTTGAATATGACCAGATACGAAGGCGGTGCAAGGCTGCCGAAAAACAACTGAAAACGCACTGTAAATAGCCGATAAATAGCCGATGGGAGCAATCCTGTCGGCTCTTTTTTTATGCCAAAATTCAGGTAGAAGGGAGCGTGAAACAGTGTATCCATACCAACCTTATTTTAACCAGCAAACCCAATATCAGCGAACCGAAGTAGTCAAAGTGAACGGCGAGGGCGGCGCAAAGGCGTATCAAATGCCCCCTAATAGCTCCGTTCTTCTGTTGGACGAAACGGCCCCCATAGTGTGGCTTAAAACAACGGACGGGGCGGGGTTCCCCTCTCTCTCGCCTTACAGCATAACCCCGTATAAACCCGCTCCGCCTGTCGATGTGAACGGCCTTGAACAGAGAATAGCCAGATTGGAGGAAATGATAAATGCCAAACCCGATACTACAAATGCTAAGCGGAGGAAGTCCGAGGAAACTCAACCCACAAATGATAGCGCAGGCTAAACAGATGATGTCCGTTCCTGGGCAAATACAGAAGATAAAGCAGATGATAGGCAACGGCGACCCTAAACAGATGTTTTATGCGGCCTGCAAGCAATACGGGATAGACCCCGAGGATATTCTTTCTGAATTAAGGTAGACCATTACCCGAAGCGCGCGCGGGATTGGAATATAAATCGAAAGGAACTTTAGAACTATGGATAATATGCCCTCTCTCGCGGATATAGCCGCGGTAACTGATGGCAAGACTGACGGCTTCAACGGAGGCTTCTGGATATTCGCCCTTATCATACTTTTTGCTATGATGGGCGGCGGCTTTGGCGGCTGGAACCGCCAGGGCGAATTTGGACAGTATGCCACCGCTGCGTCTCAGCAGGAAATTCTCTTCGGTCAGCACTTCGGCCAGATCAATGACCGCTTGACTAACATCGGCAATGGTATATGTGATTCCACCTTCGCGCTGAACAACGCTATCACCACCGAAGGCCGAAACCTGTCCAGCCAGCTCGCAAACTGCTGCTGTGAACAGAGGCTCGGTATAGCTAACCTTTCAGCGCAGATGAACCAGAACACCTGCGACATAACCACCGCTATCCACGCCGAGGCCGAGGCCACCCGCTCCCTGATACAGGCGAACGAAATGCAGGCTCTCAGGGACAAAGTGTCCAGCCTTGAGATGGATAACCGCATGTACGGAGTAGTCCGCTATCCCAACGGTTACACCTACAACGCGGGGAACTCCCCCTTCTGTGGTAATAATTGCGGCTGCTGCTGCTAATTCCGGCTATGCCGTGATATATCGGGGCGGCGTATGCTGCCCCTTGATTTTTGAAAGGAGCATAAAAAATGGCTTGTAAAAATGTATGCAAACTCTGCCCCAACCTTATAATCTCCCAGGCCGTTACCTTCACGGCGGGAACCGGGCTGATAATCAACCTCCCGGCAGGCAACTATAACGATAATCAGAAATACTGCATCGTGGTAGCTCAGTCTATCCCGGCGGCTACCACTATAACCGCGCCCGTGTTTGTCACCATAGGCGCCGGCACGGAGCAGTACCCGCTGATAAATAGCTGCTGCGCCCAGGTCACAGCTTGCGCCATACGCACCCGCACCAGGTATGCTACCATCGTCAAGACCAACGCCACGGGCGGCAGTTTTAAACTGCTCAATAAAACTTGCACACCCACTAACAGCCTTGCAAGCATTAACGGAGGCGCAGAGTAATGAGCTTTAAGGAGATCATAAACCTGATATCCGAAAGACACGGCGACATGACGGAAGTAACCGATGCGCTCTCTGATATGATGCACACGGTAAAGGACCGTCTGCCGGAAGTGTACAAGGAAACAATGTATTGCCTCGAAGAAATAGCATATCGGATAACTCCCGAAGAGGCGCGGCAGATAGTCAAGGGTATGCGCCCATACGGTCAAAAATGGGACTATGATACCATCAAGGCGTTTCTGGCGACGAAGGGCATAACGGCGGTATGCAAATACTATCTGTGCATGAATATGTACTACAACGACAGTCACGATACCGCCGAAATGGTAGGCAGGGGAGAAGACCCGGAGTTTTATTTCAGCCTTGCAAAAGATTTCATTAACGACATAGACGGTAAGGATTTCAAGGTTGAAAAATATTTTACTGCGTAACTGGCAACCTTCCGGCAACTTTCTGGCAACCTTTTATTTCAAGCCCTAAAACGAGCGTAAACGGAAAATATAGATAAACAGCCGCTTTTTACGGACGAAAAACTGCGAGGAACTGAATAAAAAACGGGTAGCCGCCGGATACCAAACATCAGAAACGCCTGTGTTGCACGGGCGTTTTTCTTAGTATATCAGGCACTTTTTGGAAATTCACCATCTTCGCGGCTTGTGCGCCTGCAACCTTTAAATATATGCTTTTGTCAGGCTTTTCTTTTCTCTTTGCTTCTTTCGTCTTTTCTTTTCGTCCGAAAAGAAAAGAAAAAGAAGGGAAAACCCCAATGATTATTCTCCCGGGCAGGGCGAATTCGCTGTTTTACAGTTTATTTTATTGACAGGCGTTATACTGTCAAATTATACTTTTGCTATGATAAACAGGTTTTGCAAAAGAGCGGCGGCGCTGGTGCTGGCGTTGATAGGGATGGCCGCTGCATGCGGGTGCGCGAAAAGGGCGGAGGCGGACGCCACCTTCGTCATGCTCACCGCGCCCACGGTGGAGCCGATAGTCACCCCCGTGCCCACGCCGGAGAGCACGCCCCCGCCGAAAAAAACGCCAAAGGCCGAAAAAACGCCAGAGGATAATAAGAAAGAGGACGAAGCCAAAGAAAAGGAAAAAGAAAAGGAAAAGCCCAAGGGCGACGAGGAAAAAAAGGAGGAAAAAAAGGCCTCCGCCAAGACCCCCCACGCCAAGGACTATACTAAGGTCGATATAAAAAAGGCAAGCGGCACAAAGGTCACGGACTTCGAGACGGACAGGATAGACGGCGGAAAGCTGAGCCAAAGCTATTTTTCCGGCGGGACCATAACGCTTGTGAACGTGTGGTCCACCACATGAGGAATCTGCGTGGACGAGATGGGTCGTCTCGCAAGGCTCTACAAGGAATACAAGGGCACCGGAGTGCAGTTCTTAGGTATATGCGCCGACGTATACGGCCTTAACGGGCAGACCTGCAGCGACGCGAAGGACTACATAGCCTCCACCGGCGCTGGCTACCCCCAGATAGTGGCCACAGAGGCGCTGCTGCGCTATGTTTCGTATATGCCCAGCACACATATTTTCGACAGCTCGGGCAGGATGATAGCAAAGTACGCGGGCACTCTGAGCGAAGCCGAATGGATAAACGTGATAGAGACCATAATGGCGGAATATTCATAGAGAAACTACAAAAAGGGCGATCTACCCGCCCTTTTTTGCTTGGAATATTATTATCGCGAAGCGCTCATTTTGAGCATCTCGCGGGCAATATCGAACTTTAAAGAGGCGTATTCATCGGTGGTAGGCACCTCCAGCATGACCAGCACCAGGCGCGCGTCCTTGTCCTCCGTATCGCAGCGGAAGCCGGCAAACCAGGATATCTGGCGGCTCTTGTCGTTGCCTATTTCGGCAGTACCGGTCTTTGCGGCCACGGTGACGGAGGTCACCTTCAGGGAACGGCCGGTGCCGTTGAGGTTGTGGTCAACCACGTCCTTAAGATACGGAACAATAATATCCAACGAATGCTGCTCTATTACGCCGCTCTTCCATACTTTGGGGCTGGCCCTGGAGACGTTGTTGTATTTTATGCCCTCAGTTTCATACAGGCCGTCCACTATATAGGGCTGCATTATATTGCCGCCGTTGGCAAAGGCGCAGAACATTGTGGCCATCTGCAGGGGGGTAGTCAGTATTTCGCCCTGGCCGTAGCCGCTGTCCGCAAGAAGCATGAGGGTAAGCTCGGTATCGTCGTTGTACAGCTGCGATTGGGCCACGTTCAGGTCAAAGGGCATGGTATCGCCAAAGCCTATACTCTTCATGTAGCTGGTATAGTTGTCCCAGCCCATGAGCAGCGCGGCGTTGGCAAAGTAAATGTTATCGGAATGCACTATGGCGCTGCGCATGTTGAGGGGACTTAGACGGCCATACTTGACCTGAGTGCGCTTTATTTTGCTGCCGAGCCAGGTGCCATAGTCGGTAGGCAGCCAGTAGTCATCCACGATCTCGCCGGTGAAGACGTAGTTTTCATCCAACGTGCCGCTTTGCAGCGCCGCTACGGCGGTAAACGCCTTCAATACCGAGCCGGGAGGGTAAAGGCCCTGAGTAAGACGGTTATAAAGAGGCTTGTTGGCCTTGCTCAACAGCTCCGCGTAGTCTGCGGAGCTTATGCCCTTGGCAAAGGCGTTCAGGTCGTAACCCGGCCAGGAGGACATTGCCTCTATGGCGCCGGTCTTGGGGTTCATGACCACTACCGCGCCTGCGGTAGTCTCACCGAAAAGCACGCTGTCCAGCACGAAGTCCAGCCGTTTTTGCAGCTTGTAGTCAATCGTGAGCTGAAGGTCCAGCCCGTCCTCGGCGGGCTTGGTGTACAGTGTGCGGCGGTTGGTGCCCTGAGAGGTGCAAATGTATATATGGTAGCCGTCATTGCCTCTCAGCTCTTTTTCGTATTTGGCCTCCAAACCGTTGCGGCCAACGTAGGAATCCGAGGTATACAGGCCGTTCTCGGCATCCCGGCCCTCGTTCAGCTCCTTGAGCCTGGCCTCCAGCTCTTCATCGCTGCCGGCGCTGACTATGCCTACATAGCCTAATGTATGGGCCAGCATGTCATTTTCGGGATAAGAGCGCACCGAGCCGTAGTTGCCGTAATCTATGCCTATGCCTTCTATTTCGAGAAGCTGAGCTTCAAGGTATTCTGGGAACTCGCCCTGATAGAACTGCTTGAGCACGGCAACGCCGTCGTAGGCCTTACTCAGCTTTTTGTCTATGGCCTCCCTGGTCATGCCGAGGAGGGAGGAGCACTTGTTGTAGAAGTAGTCGCGATTGGTGTCGTTCAGCCTGTCCGGCATGGCATAGACGGATATTTTGCCCTCGGTGGTCGCCAATACCTGCCCGCCGGCCATTATCTCGCCCCGCTTTGCGCTTATGCGGGCCACGCGGACTGTATCGCCCCATTCCATCTCGGGAAATATGAGATTTGGCGACCACTCTATGAACCACCTGTTGCGGGACTTTATGGCTACCATGCGATGCTCGCCGGATACGTCGCCCAAAAGGGGAGAGGAATATGTAGCGGTGAAGTTGACTATGGTGAATACCTCGCCTTCGTTGACTTGGATATTCTCGTACAGTACGGAGGTTATCTCCAGCGCATCGAATATGTTCATGTATTTGGCGATAAACTGATTTTTGCTTATGAGCCCTTCTGATTCGCGGTTGGGCTCAAGCTTGGCCAAAGCCACATAGTCAGGCTTTTCATTGGGGTCTATGGGCTTGGAAGGGTCCACGCCGGCAGTCTCGTCAGGAATAAAGGTTACGGCGCCGTCCAGAAGGCTGTATGCCCCCTCATAGTCGCCGGAGGATATTTTAGACAAAAAATCAAGACACACCTGCTTGCCGCTTGAGCCGGTACAGCCCGGCAGCAGGCAAAGGCAGCTGGCCCATATCAGAATTATGCTTAAAGCTCTTTTCAAACCTGCTTCTCTTTCGCTCCCATGTTGAATAAATAATTGATTATAACAAAATTATAGCTTGGGGATAATCATATGTAAACGGCTGACAATAAAAGTTTACACAGGTAAATTTGACAGCATTGAGATGTATTGATAAAATAAACTAAGTGAAAGGGAACGCCATGGTTCGACGGAAAAAGAAAAATTCCATATCAGCGCTGCTCTTGGGGCGCAGGAAAGGTACGCAGCAGCGCAAGGCGAGAAGCGCGAGCCGCCCCGGCTTCGGCTGGGCAAATATCGGCCTTATTGCCGCGGTATTGGCAGCGGGGGCCTTTTTCGCATGGGCGCTCATGTTCTCGGACGGACGGCTTAATATATATTTGAAGGACGGCGGCCGCACTCACCAATACCTTACGTGGAGGACCAATGCCGGCGAGTTCCTCACGGCAATAGGCGCGAAGCTGGACGAGAACGACACACTGTCGGTAGCGAAGGACGCGGAGCTTACCGACGGCGAAACCATAGAGATAACCAGGGCATACCCCATAGCGGTGCAGTCCGGCGGCAATACCGAGGTGATGTACCTCAGCTCCGGCACGGTGGGCGACGCGCTGGACAAGGCGGGAGTCACGGTAAAATCAGGAGACGAGATATCGGAACTCACCTTCCGGGATCTTGAGCCCGGCATGAAGATAAGCCATACCGCCGTGGACGTTACATACAAGGTATCCTACAAGACCCTTGACTACGACGAGATAATCAAAAAGGACGACAGGGAGTACGAGAGCTTCAAGAAGGTGGAGGTAGAGGGCAAGGACGGCAAAAAGCAGATAACCCAACGCATAACCGTAAAGGACGGCGTGGAGGTATCCCGGGAGGTCGTAGACCAGATAATCACCGAAAAGGCCGTGGACGAGATAATACGCGTCGGCACCAAGATACGCTACCAGACCAACTTCAAGGGAGAGACCAGACGCTGGAAGGAAGCCCCGAAGGACGGCGTAAACGGCTGGAAGAGCATGAAGGTGGACAAGATAACCGCCTATTGTACAGGTACCCGCACAGCTACCGGTACAACGCCCAAGCTGGGCACCATAGCCGTGAACACATACTACTTCAAATACGGCACCCAGTTGTATGTGAGGGGCTACGGCTACGGCACGGCAAGGGATACCGGCGCATTCAGAAAATATACCAACTCTTCCGGAAAGCCTATGAACCAGCTGGATCTCTGGTTCAACTCGGAATCGGAGGCGCGGCGCTGGGGAACAAAGTACAACGTGACTATCTGGTATAAATAATGAGCACAGCTTCAGTAAAATGTGAACTTGAAAAATACGGCCTCACGCCCAACAGGGCGCTGGGGCAAAATTTTTTGGTCAGCGACACTGCGGCGGCGGCTATTGCCGGGGCCGCCTGTGAAAACCGCTGCCCGGTTATAGAGATAGGCCCGGGTATGGGCGCGCTGACTGCGGAGCTGGTAAAATGCGCCCCGATGGTAGCGGCCATAGAGATAGACAAACGCATGGCGGAGATAATCGCGGACAGGCTGCCCGAGGTACAGCTTATCAACGAAGACGCGCTAAAGGCGGATATACCGGGGCTTATAGCGGCCCTCGGCGGCAGGGCGAATATCGCGGCGAACCTGCCGTATTACATAACCACGCCGCTTTGTATGAGGTTTTTATCCATAGGCGCGGACGGCAGCATACCCGCCATGACGCTTATGATGCAGAAGGAAGCGGCGGAGCGGTTCACGGCAAGGCCGGGGGACCGCGTATACGGGCCGCTGACGGTGCTTGCGGGGTATTATTATGAGGTTACTAAGCTCATGGAGCTGTCCCGGGATATGTATTACCCCCAGCCTGATGTGGACTCAGTAGTGCTGAAGCTTACGGCCAAGGGCGCGGAAAAGCTTTTTGAGCTGGAGTGGCTGCTGAACAGGGCATTTGCAATGCGCAGAAAGACTCTATCAAACAACCTCAGGGCTGCAGGAATATCGGACGAACGGCTGAAATCGCTGCTTGGAGCTTGCGGCATAGAGGGAAATATACGCGCAGAAAAGCTTACGGTGGCACAATTTGCAAATATTGCGCGGGAAATAGAGGCGCACGGGAAATAACGACAAAACCCTATAAAAAGCGATACTGTGGAAAAAGTGGATGAACGCCACTTTTCAGGCAAACTAACAAAGCCTTCGAGTCATTGACCCGAAGGCTTTGCAATACCGCGCACCCGAATCTCGACTTCACGTCCCATGGGCGTTTTCGCCATCAGGTTGCTACTCCCGGGCATGCCCGCGGCACACCTGCGCTTCCGCTTAATGCTGCTGCCTTCCGGCCCTGACATGGTTCACAGTGGCAAGTTGCACGGGACCCGGGGATCGACGCCCCACGACGGCGGCGGCCCCACAGGGGTGAGCCTCAAAACGGGGATTCAGCCCTGCTGTAGCGGATTGCAGGTATAGGGCACCGCTATCTCCCCGCTTAGCGCGGCAAGGTTATTTTAACAAGGCAGGGGCAATTAGTCAATAAAACGCACAAAAAAATTGCTTTGGAAGGGGATCCAAAGCAATTGTCGGTTTGTTATTGGTTTTGAAAGGGTTTCTCTCACTTGCAAACTTATTATAACCTGCGGGGAGACGGAAATCATCACAAAAGTATTACAATCTGCTGAAATGTTCATTAAGTTTTAAAGAAATATTTGTTTTATGGGCCGTTTGAGGTATAATCATGCCGTCAGGCGACCCAAACTCCATATAGGAAAGGAAAAGGCAAAATGAAAAGGACGATAAGGATAGAAGGAATGATGTGCGGCCACTGCTCCGGCAGGGTAAAGAAGGCGCTGGAGGCCGTGGCGGGAGTTGAGACCGCGGAGGTGAGCCACGAGACAGGCATGGCAGCAGTGACCCTGAACGGCCACGTATCCGACGAGGCTCTGGCCAAGGCCGTGACCGATGCGGGCTATAAGGTAGCGGGCATAGAGTAGCGCCTGCACTTTTGGTGCATGAAATATGCCCCGAAGCTGTCCTTTACAGCGAAGATTGGCGGGGTGTATAATGAACACGATGGAAAAACAGGCAAGGGACAAAAAGGAGAGGCTTCGGCATCTCCTTTTATTTTTTGCCTGCACCAGGCATCATCGCGATGAAAAATACGGCGGCCCGCCGAAAGGGGCAGAGAAAAGCGACGGTATACCGCCGCTTTTTTGTTTCAGGAGGAAAAATGATATTCAGAAAGGAAAAGGAGCACGGCGTACTCACCGAGGAGGAGATTCTGGACATGGCCCGGGACATTGCGGAAAACGACCCGGCCTACATCATAGGCTCCATGCTCATCAAAAGCGTGTGCGACGATACCGGCCTCGACGAGGGGGTTGCCTTCAGCATGCTGCTGGACGGGGGCGGAATGCCCAAGGGCATAGCCGCTATCAGCGCCAGAGCTGCAAACGACCTCATGCGCCTCTACCAGGAGGGGGGCATAGAGGGCGAAATTGACAGCTATCTGGAGGACGAGAGGTTCGTGAAGATGCTGCTGGAGATGCCGGTAAAGGCGGCGCTCAGGCTTTATGCCGCCGAGTGCAACGCAGATGCCGCCGCCAAGGCGGAGCGTGAAAAGGGCGCTATGGACGTGATGGAAAAGCTGGCGGCCCGCAGGGCGCTGCCCTCGCCCATAAAGGGCAATACCCCCGCCGCCGCGGATACGGACTACGCCAACATGCCCACCAGGGAATTCAACATCATAAAGGAAAGACTGATGCGCGCCGCCAGCGAGGGCAGGCGCGTTTCGTTGTAAAGACATAAAAAGGAAGGAGAAAAATAATGAGTATCAACACTACCGCAAACACCGCAGGTACCACCAAGCTCAACAAGACCTTTTACGACCGCCAGCTGCTGGAAAGCGCCAAGACCCGCTTTGTACACGCCAAGTACGGCCAGAAGCGCCCTATTCCCAAGAACAGCGGCAAGCGGGTGGAATTCCGCAAGTGGAACCTCTTTGACGCAAACGACGCCATGGAGGCACTTCAGGAGGGCGTTACCCCTGCCAGCCAGGCTCTGTCCCAGAGCAACGTAGAGGTGGAGGTGGCCCAGTACGGCGCATACGTAGAGGTATCCGACCTGCTGGACATGACCGGCTATGACCAGGTAATCTCCGAGAGCGCGGAGCTGCTGGGAGAGCAGCTGGGCACCGTGGTGGAGTGGGTCACCCGCGATGCCATGAACGCCGGCACCAACGTACAATACGCAAACGGCAAGTCCGGCCGCGGCGAGATAACCGCCGCCGACAAGCTGACCGTGGCTGAGATACGCAAGGCGGTGCGCACCCTCAAAAAGGCCAAGGCGCGCCCCTTCGGCGACGAGGGCAGAAAGCCCCACTTCATATGCATCTGTTCCCCCGAGGCCACCTATGACCTTCAGAGCGATTCCCTCTGGCAGGACGTATCCAAGTACTCCTGCGCGGAGCAGATATATTCCGGCGAGATCGGCCGCCTGTTCGGAGTGGTATTCGTGGAATCCACCGAGGCAAAGGTGTTCTCCCAGAGCGTGCTGAACAAGGTGAAGACCGCCACCAGCTCATCCAAAACCTTCGTGCTCAAGAACAGCCCCAAGGACGCGGAGGCGGCGTATCTCTCCACTGCGGGAAACAAGATAAAGATAGGTACCGCCGAGTATACCGTAGCCTCCTTTGACGCGGCTACCAATACCGTCACCCTGTCCGACAATGCCACCCTTACCGCCGACGCCATAGTATACAGCGAGGACGCGGGCAGCATAGACGGCACTACCAAGGCGGGCGCCGACGTGCATTCCACGCTTATTTTCGGCAGGGACGCCTACGGCATAGTGGACGTGGGCGGCAGCGGAGCCCTTCAGATCATCATAAAGCCCCACGGCAGCGCAGGAACCTCGGATCCTCTGGATCAGCGCGCCACCGTAGGCGCAAAGGTAGCGGCATACGCGGCAAAAATCCTCAACGAGCTGTGGATAATCCGCATTGAGCACGGCGTAAGCGCATAAATAACATCAGGAAATAAGTACGAAGGTACTGTTTCATATCCCTTTCAAGGGGGCCGAGGGGAAACCTTCGGCCCTTTTTTATTTGAGCAGAGAAAAGCTGAGAGAGTCAAGGAGGAAAGACAATGAATTACATAACCGATAAGGAAATAGACGCCATACAGGGCGACATGGGCGAGACGCTGAGAAAGCAGCCCCGAGTGCGCATGCGCATAGAGGGCAGCGGCTACTGGGAGGGCGGCATAAACGGCTGGTTCTTCAGGGTACGCCGGGGAGAGGAGACAGAGCTGCCCAAGTCCATTGCGGAGCTTATACAAAGAAGCGAGCAGGTGGCGGTGATGGGCGAGCGGGAGGTAAAGGCCTACAGGGGCGTTGGCAGAAGGGTGGCGCAGGTATGACGCTGAACGACATCATCGTATCCGCACTTGCCCAGCTGGACCGCGGCCACGACGCCCAGAGCCTGGACGTATGGCGGGACAAGTTCACCCGCTTTGCAAACGACGGCGTGACGGACATTTGCGCCACATACAAGCCACGGCGCACAGAGACTCTCGACACCAGGGACGGCACGTTTACCACCGCAATGCTGTCGAGGGGCTGCCGCAAGGTGCTAAGCGTAAAGCGCGACGGCCGGGAGGAGGACTTTTACGACGGCGACGCTTCCGAGGTGATAGTCACCTCCGGCGGTCCCGGCAAAATTGAGGTGACGTACCGCTCGGTGCCAAGGGAGATGTTTGCGAGCACGGACGAGCCCGACATACCCGCATACATGCACGGATTGCTGGTAAGCTACGTCGTGGGCCGCGAGAGGGCTGCGGGGGACGTTTCCCAGCAGCGGGGCGGCAACATCTACTTTCAGATGTACGAGGCGGGCAAGGCCGCCATACGGCCCCATCTGGGCGGCGGAACCAGCCAGCGCATAGTGAACAGGTGGTGAAGCCCATGGCCCGCAAGATATACAGGATAGACGAGTTCATGGGGCTGGATCAGTCCATGGGGGAAAACGGAATGACGGCCTCATACAGTCCCGACGCCTGCAACATGGACACGGCGGACGGCGAGCTTACCATAGCCAAGGGCTACACCAGGTACATAACATCAGCAGTTCCCGGCACGGAGGCCATACGCCGCATGTTCCTTTTCCATTCCGGCAGCGGCGACCAGGTGATAGTGGTAACGGGCGGCAGCGTATACGCCTACAGGGAAGGCGTCTGGGTGCTCATATACACCTTTACCGGGGGACTCACCGGCGGAAGGGTGGATTTTACCGAGGCCCGGATAGACGCCACGGATTATCTCCTTATCGCCAGCGGCGAGCAACAGATAGTCAAGTACAACGGCGCACAGGCGGCGCTTTTCGGCAGCAGCGACGGGCTTTCGGATAAGCCGGTAAGCTACCTTGCTGCTTACAGAAGCAGACTCTTCGCGGCCGGGGACAGCAGCTGTCCCAACAGGCTTTACTGGTCCAAGCTCCCGGGCGGCAGCCGCACCATAGAATCCTGGGGCGAGGAATCCGGCTCGGTCAACGTCTCCGGAGGACATACCGAGATAGGCGCCAGCGCCGGCGACCCCATAGTAGGGCTTGCGGCGCTTTCCAACCAGCTTCTCATATTCAAAAAGCGCAGCCTTTACCGGCTCATAGGCGACAAGCCATCAAACTTTACGGTGGAACGCATAGATTCCGACGTGGAGACGGCGGCGTATACCTCCCTCGTAATGAGCGGGGACATGCTGTACTTCATGACCAAGGGAGGCCTATGCAGGTTCAACGGCGTATCCGCGGCGCTCATGCCTGACGCCCGGCGGATAAAGAAGCTGCTTTCAGGCGCCGACGTATCCCTTTCCAAGGGGGCGGCGGCCCGCAGCAGGCTTTACTACTCATTCGACGACGCCAAGGGCGGCGGCATCATAGAATACGACCTTGTGCGGCACACCTACATGCTGCGCCGCGGCTTTGACGTAGGCGACATAGCCTCGTGGGACGGAAGACTGTACATAGTCAATTCCGGCCGCTACGTGTGCCTCTTCGACGACGGCAAAAGCTACGACGGCAAGAACATCGAGGCCTGGTGGCGCACACCTGAGACGGATCTTTTCGACAAGAGCGGCGTAAAGGCCATGCGGTCCCTCTGCTTCAGGGGCCACGCCCAGGGCGCCGCGACCGCCATGAACGCGGAGGTGAGCGTGGGCAGCGCAAGGGCTGCCACAAGGGTGCTGCTGCCTACGGAGGAGAGCGAGGTAGTGGAGGTGCCGCTTAAAAACGAGGGCAGGACATTTTCGCTCAGGATCGCCAACGAGGCGGGAGGCCGCTTCACTCTGCGCGGCGGCATAGAGCTTTCATTTGAAACCTGGAGGAGGGTGGAATAAATGGCTCTTGATATGCGGGCGCTTTACTATGTGACGCTGCCGGATATAAAGGACGCGGAGCTTTACAGCGAGACGGTAAAGGCCAACGAAAACAACCTTAATCAGAACTTTACGGCCATTGCCCAGAAGATAGAGGAGCTGGAAACGCGGCTTTCCGCACTCGAATAGGCAAGGCAGTACAAAAAGGAGGAAAACACCATGGCAAAATATTATATGAACGGCTACACACCTCCAGCGGGGGTGAATTCCGCATCAAAGGTAAAGGAATACCAGCGGCAGCTCGGCGTAAAGGCGGACGGCATATGGGGGCCTGATACCGACGCGGCATACAGGGCCAGCCTTAACCGCAGCGCCCAGCGGCAGGCCCAGAGCAGAAGCGGCTTTGACTGGGGGGATTCCGGCAGGAACGAGGCATTTGACGGCTACTACAACGCCATAAGAAACAGCCTGTCCGTCCCGACCGTGACGGTAAAGGCGCCCAGCGCCGGCGAGGTAAAGGACATGTGGAGCGGGGTGCTTCGCCCCAGCGCCGACGCCGCCATAGAGCGGCGCAACAGGGCGGCCGAGCGCGAGATGGCTGAGATAGACGCGGATGCCGTTTCCCGTGGCATGGGCCAGAGCAGCTATGTAACATCGGTAAAGGCCCGGCAGATGGAGGAGGCCCAGGACGACATAAGCGACATTGAGGCGCAGTACGGCGCGGCGCTGGCAGAGAAGATATACGATACGCTGTACAAGTACGATCAGATGAGCTTAAACGCCCAGCAGTACAATGCGGAGGCTCACGCGGCGGCACAGAAGACCGCACTCAGCATGGCGTCGGACTGGTACAATCAGTACCTTAGCCAGCAGAACGCCGCCATCGCCGCCGCGGCAAAGGGAGGCTCCTCTAAGTCGTCAAAGGGCGGCTCCGGCTCGAAAAAGAGCAGCCTTTCCAGAGAGGACTACACCGAATATGTACGCAACCTCACCGCCGAGCAGCGCAGGCAGCTCTTCAGCAGCGAAAACAGCTATTGGAGCAGCAGGCGCGAGGAGATATACTCCGCCCTGGGCAAAACCCTTTACGATAGCCTTAAGAAGAAATACGGCGGTTAAGGGGGTGCCTATGGCTGCGGTAAAAAAGACCTTCGATATTGCGCTGGACATAGCGGACGCTGGGGCGAACCGGGAATTCACGGTGGTGGACGGGGACAACGGCAACGTGCTTGCCATACTCCTCACAGACGGGGGCTACCCGGTAGACCTTACTGGGTGCCGGGTCATAGCGGTGTTCTCAAAGAGCGACGGCACCGCCTGTCAGGATAGCTACGATGCTGACGGCGGCATAACTCTTTGCGGCACGCTGAACAATCAGGTGGATATAGAGCTTTTTGCGGGTTCCGTGGCTCCCGGAACGGTGGAGTGCGAGCTCCAGATATACTCGGATCCCAGCCTTTCCACCCTCGTCACCACGGCAAAGTTCAACTTTGCCTGCCGCAAGGCTATTTTTTCCGGCGAAACGCTGACCTCTGCGCCGCAGTACCCACAGCTTACTTCCCTTATGGAGAGGGTGGAGGTGCTGAACGCGGAGACTGCCGCTGCGGCGGGGGCGGCAAACTCAGCCGCGGCGGACTGCAGGGCAGCAATGGAGGGAAACGTCACAACATGGAAAATACTCAGATACTCTTAAACCAAAAAGGAGGGATTGCCAATGGCAGTATACCTTGGAAATGAGCTGGTGCTGGCAAACGGCGTGGGCGGCACAAGCCTTGCCAACGGCCACGCCTCCACCCACGCAAAGGGCGGCAGCGATGAGCTGGCCCCGGCGGACATAGGGGCGGCAGAGGAGGTACATACACACACGGAATACGCATTAAAGCCGGTAAGCATGGTGGTTGAGCTGCCGCTGGACGGCTGGGTGGTGGGCACATACAGCTGCACACAGGCCATAAGCGTGGACGGAATGAGAAGCGGCAAGTACGCCATAGTAGGCCCCGTACCAAAGGACTGGGACGAATACGTGGGGGCTAACGTACACTGCGCCGTACAGGGGTACAATTCGCTCACGTTCTTAGCCGACAAAAAGCCGGCCACGGATCTCCGGGTAAACGTACTGATATGGGGGTAGGATAGTATGCTTTTCAATCTCGTATGCGGCGTGAATTACAGCATGGGAATAGCCTCCGGCAGCTTTGATGGCATAGACAGCTCGAGGGTGCTGACCGTGAACAAGACAATAGACCCGCTGGCGCTCGTCATAAAGACCACGGTGGGCTCCTCCAGCGAGCTTATAGTGTACTACAGGGAAAAGCCCACGGACAGCTTTTCCACAGTAGTGGGCGGGAGCGTGCCGGTATCCTGCAGGCTGCTGGGCGAATACAGCACAAAGCTGCTGCTGACGGTGCATAACGCCAGCGCCGCAAACTGTGCCGGCGTTGAATACTATATATTGGGGGTGAAAAAGCAATGACAGCCACGGAAAAGGATCTAAGCCTTATGAAGGTACACGTATTCAAGACCGTGGACGAGTATGAGGCGGCAAGGAGCGGCGGTCTGATAGGCGGGGACGATCTCGTCATCACGCCGGATACCGGCGCCATAGACAGCGAGATGTCGGATACCTCCACAAACACAGTGCAGAACAGGGTCATAAAGGCCTATGTGGATTCCGCCATAGCCGCCGCAATAGCTTCCCTTAATCAATAAAGGAGAGAGCATATATGACAGAGCTGTTCATAAAATACCTTAAAGGCCATGTGGGCGACATATACGTATGGGGCGCCCAGGGCGAAACGGATATAACCGAGAAATGGATACGCCGGCGGGAGACCGGCGAGAAAAACGCCAAACGCGCCATAGCCCTATGGGAAAAGCGGAAGGCGGAGGGCAGGAGCCCTATCGCCGCCTTCGATTGCAGCGGGCTGATAGTGAAGTTCCTGCTGGACAATAAGCTTATAAAGAGCGACATGTCCTCCCGGGGGCTGTACTCCGCCTGCGAAAAGCTAAACGACAGGAGCCAGCTCGCGCCGGGGGACCTGCTTTTCCGCCATAACGGCAAGCGGATACATCACGTTGGCGCGTATATAGGCTGCGGCCTCGTAATAGAGGCAATGGGCCGGGACGACGGGGTGGTGCTCAACTGCCTGGATTCAAACGGCGCTGGCTACTGGAACAGATATGGCAGGCTGCCCGTACTGAAGGACAGCGGGGAAACGGAAGAGGTATACGAATGCTGCAAGGGGGAGGACTGCCCCTGCCGGCAGCTTATGAAGGAAATACTGAAAGGAGAAAACAATGAACAATAATCTGATAACAGGGGTGCTGGCAGGAGTGAGCGGTGTGCTCAGCTACATTTTCGGCCCCTGGGACGCCATGATAATGGTGCTCATAGCAGTAGTGGCCCTGGATTACATCACGGGCGTGGCTTATGCCGCGGTATCAAAGACGCTGAGCAGCGTTATAGGCTTTAAGGGGCTGCTGAAGAAGGTATTCATATTCGTACTGGTGGCGCTTTCCACAATGCTTGACAAGCTGGTGCCCGCCACAAACGGTGCGGTGAGGAGCGCCGTATGTATGTTCTACATCGCCAACGAGGGGCTTTCCATACTGGAAAACGCGGGCCGTATCGGCCTGCCCATGCCGGAGTCGCTGAAGGGTGCGCTGGTGAAGCTCAAGGACGGGAAGAACGATACGGCCGAGGGCAAATAACAGGATAATTACAGGGGGGCGGCGCCCCCCTTTTTTATTTGTTTTTTTTGCGGTATTGGGGGTCATACCTGCACATGATGTTTATCTGCTCCCTTATACGCGGCGCATCAAGGATCTTACGCGGGTCGTCGAGGTGCTTTGACTCCATCTCCGCTATCATCTGGTCGAGCTTATACAAGGCCATATCAAATAAAATATTATTCCTGCGGGCAGACGTGATATAGTCGTATTCTTCTTTGATATAGCGCATTGCGCGCTTTCTGCGTTCAAAATCATATTTGTAAAAGAGACGTTTAGGTAGGGTACTTACACTTCGTACCCGGCGTTTTGTACGGCACATATCATCACCTCGATTAAAGAATATATAAAAAACGGCGAAAAGTCAACTGATTGAGAACGTTTTGATTAAATTAGTGACTACAAATGCGGGGTATACTAACAGTAAACGCGAGGTACTCAACATGGTTGACTTTGGAATTAAATTAGCAAAGCTGCGGGAGAACAAAAGGCTCTCTCAATCTCAGCTTGCCGCAAGGTTGGGTATAACCAAAAGCATGGTGTCAGCCTATGAAAACTCGGCGCGTATGCCTAGTTATGCTGTACTCTTGAGGATTGCAGGCATGTTTAATGTGTCCCTGGATTACCTGCTTGGAACGGAAAATCAGATCATATTCAGAACGGATGGGCTTAGCGAAAGCCAGATAGCGATAATAATGGATATAATCGAAGAATTTAAAAAATAAAGCCCCGTAAATACGGGGCAAAAACGGGGGCTGTGCCCCCGTTTTTTTGTTTTTGGCTTAAGACTTCTCAACGCCCAGCGTGACGCTTTCGCCGTTTATCTCCCAGTCCTTCACATAGCCGGCTGAACCCAGCTTGATGGAGTCGGCAAGGGTATCGGCGGCGATTTCCGCGCCGTGCCTGGCGAATATGCCCTCGATAAGGCTGTTGCCGTGGTGGGAGAGCACGATGTGGTCGGTGACCTCGAAGCCCGCCTCCTTGCGCATGGTCTGTACCTTAGAGACTATCTCCCGCACGAAGCCCTCCTCGATGAGCTCAGGGGTGAGGTTGGTGTCAAGCACCACGGAAAGGTCATGCTCGGTGACTGTCACGAAGCCGGCGTTCTCCTCGGTGGAGACAAGCACGTCCTCGGCCGCCAGGGATATCTCGGTGCCGTCTATGTCGAACTTGTAGCTCTCGCCCCTGTTGTGGGCGGCTACCACCGCGTTTCCTACGCCTTCGCCCGCCAGATACTGATTGATCTTGGGCAGGAGCTTGCCATAGCGGGGCCCAAGGGTCTTTAGCTGGGGCTTTACCCGGTAGCTTATGAAGGAGGAAGCGTCATCAACGAACCTGACTTCCTTTACGTTCAGCTCGTCCGCTATGATGGATACATACATATCGGGAAGAGCCTTGCCCTGCACATACATGGAGGCAACGGGCTGGCGGTTCTTGATGTTCGCCGCGTTGCGGGCGCTGCGGCCGAGTACTACGATATCCAGCACGGCGGCCATGTTGGCCTCAAGCTCGGGGTCGATGAAGCTCTCGTCCTTCTTTGGCCAGTCGCAAAGGTGTATGCTCTCAGGGGCGTCTTTATCCACCGTCCTGACCATGTTCTGATACATTGTCTCGGACATGAAGGGGGTGAAGGGGGCGGATATCAGCGCCATGGTCTTGAGCACGGTGTAGAGGGTCATGTAGGCGGCCTCCTTGTCGGCGGTCATATCCTTGCCCCAGTACCGCTCGCGGCAGCGGCGGACGTACCAGTTGGAAAGGTCGTCCATGAAGTCCTGCATCTCGCGGCCCGCCTCGGTCATCTTCAGGTCGTCAAGGTATGCCTCGACGTGACCTATGAGGGTGTTCAGGCGGGAAAGTATCCACCTGTCCATGGGGGTCAGGTTTTCGCGCACCAGCTTATGCCGGGTGGGGTCGAAGTTATCTATGTCCGCATAAAGAATGTAGAAGGCGTAGGTGTTCCAGAAGGTTCCCATATACTTGCGCTGGCTTTCGGATACGGCCTCTGCGGAGAAGCGGTTGGGCAGCCATGGCATGGAGCTGGTGTAGAAATACCAGCGCACAGCGTCTGCGCCCTGATTGTCCAGAAGCACCCAGGGATCTACTACGTTGCCTATGTGTTTGCTCATCTTTCGGCCTTCCTTATCCTGAACGTGGCCCAGCACGATGCAGTTGAGGAAGGCGGGGGAATCGAACAGGCAGGCCGCTATGGCGGAAAGGGTATAGAACCAGCCGCGGGTCTGGTCTATGGCCTCGCTGATAAAGTTTGCGGGGTAGCGGCGCTCAAACTTATCCTTGTTTTCAAAGGGATAGTGCCACTGTGCGAAGGGCATGGAGCCGGAATCGAACCAGCAGTCTATGACTACCGGCTCGCGGCGCATGGTGCCGCCGCACTCGCACTTCCAGGTGAGAGGATCCACATAGGGCTTGTGCAGCTCGACGTTCTCATCGCAGCCGGTAAGCTCCGAGAGTTCCTTTCGGCTGCCGACGACGTGTATCTTGCCGCACTTGTCGCATACCCATACGGGCAGGGGGGTGCCCCAGTAGCGCTCGCGGGAGATGCCCCAGTCTATTACGTTCTCCAGGAAGTTGCCCATGCGGCCTTCCTTGATGGTCTCAGGTATCCAGTTGATACGGCGGTTGTAGTCTATAAGCCTGTCCTTTACCTTGGTCATGGCTATGAACCAGGAGGAACGGGCATAGTAGATAAGCGGCGTGTCGCAGCGCCAGCAGAAGGGGTAGCTGTGCTCAAACCTGGGGGCGGCAAAGAGAAGGCCGCGCTCGTCCAGATCCTTGAGCACCATGGGATCGGCCTTTTTTACGAATACGCCGTCCCAAGGGGTGCCGCCGCACATTTCGCCCTTGGAATCCACCATCTGCACAAAGGGCAGGTCGTATTTCTTGCATACCCGGTAATCGTCCTCGCCGAAGGCGGGAGCGTTATGGACTATGCCGGTACCGTCGGTGGTGGTGACATAATCGTCCACCATCACATAAAAGGCGTCCTTGCCGCCGGCGGCCTTACGGGTGCATTCAAAAAGGGGCTCGTAGTGCTTGTATTCAAGCTCCCGGCCGACGACCTCTTTTATTATCTCGGTGTCGTGGCCCTCCAGCACCGCCTCTATGAGGTCCTTCGCCATTATGAGGGTCTCTTTGCCGTCCACCCGCACATATGCGTAGGTCACGTCGGGATTGACGCAGAGGGAAACGTTGCTGGGCAGCGTCCATGGCGTGGTGGTCCAGGCCAGGAAGTAGGTGTTCTCCTCATCGGGCACCCTGAAGCGGACGGTGGCGGAGGTCTCCTTGACCTCCTTATAGCCCTGAGCTACCTCGTGGGAGGAGAGGGCGGTGCCGCAGCGGGGGCAGTAGGGGACTATCTTGTGGCCCTTGTAGAGAAGGCCCTTTTCGTATATGGCCTTCAGCGCCCACCACTCAGACTCTATATAGTCGTTGTCATAGGTGATGTATGGGTTATCCATATCCGCCCAGAAGCCCATGCGGTCGGACATTACCTCCCACTCGCCCTTGTACTTCCATACGGATTCCTTGCACTTCTGGATGAAGGGGATAACGCCGTACTGCTCTATCTGCTCCTTTCCGTCAAGGCCCAGCTCCTTTTCGACCTCCAGCTCAACGGGAAGGCCGTGGGTATCCCAGCCGGCCTTACGCAGCACATCGTAACCCCGCATGGTCTTGTAGCGGGGGATTATATCCTTCATGGCACGGGTCAGTACATGGCCTATGTGGGGCTTGCCGTTGGCGGTCGGCGGGCCGTCAAAGAAGGTGTAGGCGGGGGCGCCCTGCCGAAGCTGGACGCTCTTTTCGAATATCTGGTTATCCTTCCAGAATTTCAGCGTCTCCTTCTCGCGTTCCACGAAATTCAGCGTGGTCGGAACTTTCTTGTACATCTGCTTCTCCTTAGTGTTTTATAGCTTCTTTAAAATGATTTTTTTCGGGCAAAATAAAAGCGCCCCGAATATCGGGACGCAGTATTGCGCGGTACCACCCGAGTTGGCGCGGCGCGCCCTCTCTGCCGCGGCCTGTCATAGCCGCGCGCCCGTGTAACGGCGGGCTGCCGTCCGGCACTAATGGCGAAATACGTTTTCGCGCCGGCGCTCGCGGGTGATGCGTGTGGGCGGAGACGCCGCAGCCCTCGCACCGCAAAAAACGGGCCGCTCTCTTTGGCTTCCGGTCCCACCGTGTGTCCCGGTCACAACTTTACAATTACTTATTATATTATCCCCGTTCTTTTTTGTAAACCCCCTAATTCAGGGACAAAAGTGGTATGCGTCACGTTTTTTTCACTTAAATTTGATTATTTGAGGTATGAATAGGTAAATTTTTGTGTTACTATTAGATGGATAGTTTAAACTCGTAGGTGGTATGCTTAGCCATAGGACTTTGCGGGGGGCATACCGGGGAGGTAAAATTTTGAAGAGAAGAAACCTTACAACACCGATAGTGTATCTTATAATGCTGGGAATAATCGTTCTGCTGGTATCCGGCTTCGATCTTTCCGGCGATAAGGTCAAAAAGATAAGCTATTCGGAATTCATAGATGACGTCCGCAACGGCAGGGTACAGGCGGCGGAGGTCACCGAGCTGAAGCTCGTGGGCCTGTACTCCGACAGCAAGATAAGCATGGAAGTCTTCCCGCAGGAGGCGGACTTCTACACCTATATACCTTCCGTGGATATTCTCAAGGATGACATGGATAAGGTCACCGCCGAGCTTACCGGCAGGGAAGCCAATGACATAACTCAGGCGGATTATCCCTTCTCCCTCGTGCTGAATCCCGCTCCCGGCCCCTCCATACTGGAGACCCTGCTGCCCTACATACTGCTCTTCGGCGGCCTGGCGCTGTTCTATGTCCTTATGACCAGGGCCCAGGGCGGCGGCAATAACATAATGAACTTCGGCAAGAGCCGCGCCCGCACGAACATGGACGGCAGGAATAAGGTCACCTTTGCTGACGTTGCAGGCGCCGAGGAGGAAAAAGAGGAGCTCAGAGAAGTTGTAGAGTTCATGCGCTCCCCCAAGCGGTTCACCGCCATGGGCGCACGCATACCCAAGGGCTGTCTGCTTGTAGGCCCTCCGGGCACAGGTAAGACTCTGCTGGCCAAGGCCGTAGCCGGCGAAGCGGGCGTACCCTTCTTCTCCATCTCCGGTTCAGATTTCGTGGAAATGTTCGTGGGCGTCGGCGCCAGCCGCGTGCGCGACCTGTTCAATACGGCTAAAAAGTGCGCGCCCGCTGTGGTGTTCATAGACGAGATAGATGCCGTTGGCCGTCAGCGCGGTGCGGGCCTTGGCGGCGGACACGACGAGCGTGAGCAGACCCTTAACCAGCTACTGGTGGAGATGGACGGCTTTGCGGTAAACGAAGGCATAATAGTGCTTGCCGCTACTAACCGCCCAGATATACTCGACCCCGCACTGCTGCGTCCGGGCAGGTTTGACAGGCAGATAACCGTGGGCTATCCCGACGTTAAGGGACGGGAGGCCATACTTGAGGTTCACGCCAAGGGCAAGCCCCTCGCCAAGGACGTGGATCTGGGGGTGCTGGCGAAGCGCACCAGCGGCATGACCGGCGCTGATCTTGAAAACGTGCTCAACGAGGCGGCCATACTTGCGGCCCGCTTCAAGAAGAAGGAGATAACCATGGTGGAGCTGGAGGAGGCCATAACCCGCACGGTTGTGGGCCCCGAAAAGCGCAGCCGTGTAGTTACCGAGGAGGATAAGCGCATCACCGCCTATCACGAGGCGGGACACGCCATAGTAGCCCTGAAGATGGAGCACTGCGATCCTGTACACGAGGTATCCATAATACCCAGAGGTCAGGCGGCGGGCTACACCATGACCATGCCCGACAACGACGACAGCCACATTTCCCGGGGCAAGATACTTGACCAGATAGCCATGAGTATGGGAGGCCGTGTGGCCGAGAGCATAGCCCTTGACGATATATGCACCGGCGCCATAGGCGACCTGAAGCACGCCAGCGACCTTGCCCGCCGCATGGTCATAGAGTTCGGCATGAGCGACGAGATAGGCCCCGTGTTCCTGGGCGGCGATTCCGAGGTGTTCATAGCGAAGGACTGGGGACACCAGCGCAGCTATTCCGAGGAGGTGGCTGCCAAGGTGGACAAGGAGATACGCAGGATACTGGAGGAGCAGTTCGAGCGGGCGAAGCAGGTGCTGCTCCACGAGCGGGAGGCGCTTGATCGGGTAGTGAAGTATCTTATAGAGTACGAGCGCATAACCGGCGAGGAATTCGAGAAGATATTCCGTAACGAGCCTGTGGAGCTGGTATCCTATAAAGAGCGGAAGGAAGCTCTTGAAAAGCCGGACGAGGAGGAAAAGCCGGAGGACGAATCCGATGACAGGACAGGGGATGAGCCGGAGCAGCGCCATGAGGGCAGCGGTGAGGACAGCTCCGAGGATAAGCCTGAGAAAGAGGCGGAACAGAAATTCTACCGGCCCGGCGGATTCGACGGCGAGGACAAATAAAAAAGCTTTCGGGCGAAGACGATGCTTCGCCCGATTTTTTTGAGGATAAGCCAAAAATGGAAAAATTCGACCTGCACATACATTCCAACATGTCAGATGGCACCTTTGACCCGGAGGCTATCCCCGCTTTGGCAAAGGCGCAGGGGGTATGCTATATGGCCCTTACGGATCACGATACGGCCGCAGGCTGCAAGCGGGCCATAGCCGCGGGGCAAAGCATAGGAGTAAAGGTAATACCCGGCATAGAGCTGGATGTGGAGTTTCCGACGGAACTTCACATGCTTGGGCTGAACATAAACCCGGACAGTCCTGCCATGGTGAAATTCGAAGCATGGCGGGGGGAGAGCAGGCGTCAGCGCAACAGGGCCATACTGGACAAGCTCAGCGCATTTGGCATACCGGCTGAGGAATACATGGAGCACAGCCGCGGCAACGATACACGGCTGCACATCGCCAAGGCAATAATCGCCGCGGGGTATGCGGATACCATGCCTGAGGCGTTTGAAAAATACCTGAATCCGGGCTGCATAGGCTTTGTGCCCGGCGTACGGCCCTCTAAAAAAGAGGCGATAGAGCTTATACTGGAGTCCGGCGGCAGGCCGGTGCTGGCTCATCCCTGTAAGATAAAGGCGGACGCGGATAAGCTCATAAGGGAGCTTGCGGACTACGGCCTATGGGGCCTTGAGGTATTCTATCCTGCCTCCACCGAGGGGCAGAAGCGGGGCTTTTTGTCCCTGTGCGCTCAGCTTGGCCTGAATGCCACCTGCGGCAGCGATTATCACGGAAAGAACCGGGAAAACCCCATAGGCGGCCCATATGAGAAAAACCAAGCGCTGGAGTGCGCATGGCGGGAGTTCTTTGAGCGGTAAGTCGGTATAATTTTTTGATATGAAGGAATTGATTCAAAAATAACGAACGATATGCTTTGGGATGCGACGCATAGGGCAGACCATACAAAAACGGGATATGGACGGCGCACCTGCGATAAGCTGCGGTTATAATGAAATGCAGATGCTCCTTCATCCAAATTGTCGTATTGCGTTGATTATACGGATTATATTTGTTATAATGCTGATGAAAATTAAAAGGGGGTAAATCGAAAAATGTCCGGCGACGGTACGATTAAGATTTTTGCAGGCAGCGCCAGCAAGGAGTTTGCGGCACAAATGTGCGATTATCTCGGAAGCCCTATGGGCAAATGCACAACTCACATATTCTCCGAAGGCAACACCTTCGTCCGCATCGATGAGAGCATAAGGGACAAGGACGTATACTTCGTTCAGACGTTGGGACTCGATCCAAACAATGAATTTACGGAGCTGCTTTTCTTCCTGGACGCATTCAAGCGTGCCAGCGCAAACAGTGTTACCGCCATTATCCCCTATTTCAGCTATGCCAAGGGTGATAAGAAGGACGAGCCCAGAGTTTCAATACGCGGCAGGGTGTGCGCGGAGTGCATAGAGCTGGCGGGCGCGGACCGCGTCGTGACCATGGATCTTCATGCCGCTCAGGTGCAGGGCTTTTTCAAGAAGCCCGTGGATCACCTTTACGCCCAGGACCTGCTTTGCGCATACGCAAGGTATCTGGGCATAGTGGACGACAACCTGGTAGTGGTATCCCCCGATGCGGGCAGCGCAAAGCGCGCAAGGATGATGGCCAACGAGCTTGGCTGCGCCGTGGCCATAGGAGATAAGACGCGCACCGGCCACGACGAGAACGCCAAGGTGCTTGAGATAATCGGCGACGTAAAGGGCAAGAACTGTATAATAGTAGACGATTTCACCATCTCCGGCGGCACTCTGGTAGACGTTGCGCACGGCCTCAAGGACAAGGGCGCAAACGATATTTACGCATTCCTGTCCCATGTAGTGCTCCGGGAAAAGGGCGTAAAGAAGATCGAGGAGAGCCCCATAAAGCTGCTGGTATCCACCGATACCGTAAATTGCCCCGCCGTAAAGGGCCACGACAAGATAAAGATACTGTCCGCCGCCCCTATGTTCGCGGAGGCTGTCCGCCACATACACGACCGTATGTCCATGAGCAACCTCTTTGACAACCCCAGCCAGAGAATGCTCACCATGAGCTTCGCCAAGCAGATGTCTCTCGACGATATGATGAATCTGCATAGATAAAAAAATAAGCTGTATTAACGTCTCGTGACTTTGTGTTGCGGGGCGTTTTTCATTGGGCTATACTCATTGTAAACCAGCATGGAGAGGTAATATGAACGACATAAGCTTTACTGAAGCCCTTGGCATAGTGCCGGGCATCACCGCCATAATAGGGGGAGGAGGAAAGACTTCCCTTATGAACCGCCTTGCCGCGGAGCTTTCGGCTGCCGGCAGCAGGGTGATAATATGCACCAGCACCCACATATGGCGGCCGGCGGATTTGCCGGTGCTGGAAAACGCAGCGGAGGCGGACATAGCCGCTGCCCTCATGGAGCACAGCGTCGTATGCGTAGGCGAGAGGGAGGAAGAAAAGCTCATAGCCCCTAAGCTGCCGATAGCCCTGCTCAACGGCCTGGCGCCTTATGTGATAGCCGAGGCGGACGGCTCAAAGGGGCTGCCCTTAAAGGCCCACGACAAAAATGAGCCCGTGATACCCCCAGGCTCAAAAGTGATATACGTAGTAGGGGCGGACGGTATAGGTAAGCTCATAGCCGAGTCAGCCCACCGGCCGGAGCTGTACGCCCGGCGGCTGGGAGCGGACGTGGGCCATGTGGTAACGCCTGAGGACGCCGCAGCCATGGTAGACTACGGCGATACGGTGCTTTTCAACAAGGCGGAGAGGCCAAAGGACGTGGAAAACGGCAGGGCCTTCGCGAAGGCGTTCCATGGAAGAACGGTGATAGCCGCGCTGAAGCAGGGCAGGGTAATAGAAGTGATCAATTAGATCCTGTGCATTACCGGTTCCATATTTTTAAATGTGGCCACATAGGGTATTCCGGCGGCGCGTATCATGTCCAGAGCCTCGGAAAGCCTGTTGCCTACCCTTTCCGGCTTGTGGGCATCGGAGCCTGTGGTCACGTATTCGCCCCCCAGCTCACGGTAGCGGCGCAGTATGTCAAGGCCCCATGGGGCGTCGTTGCGCCAGGCGGAGGTGTTGACCTCAAAGGCCTTGCCGCGGCTTATAAGCTCCCGGAATATTTCATCGAATATCTGAGGCGCCAGGGAGTAACTCATGGAGCGCTCGGCATAAGGGCTGTGCTTGGCGCAGAAGTCGTAGTGGCCCATTACGGAAAAATCCGATACCCTGATGCATTCGAGGTCTTTTTCAATATAGGCAAGGTAGGCCTCCTCGCGGCTCCTGCCCTGGAAATATTCGGGATAGTAGGCGTCCACGCCGTTTACTATGTGTACAGAGCCTATGACGAAGTCCATGTGGCAGCTCTTTACATGGTCGTATGCAGCATTGCACGCCGCCTTATCCTTCATCCCGAGCTCCATGCCGAAGGATATGTCGATATCCGGGAACTGGCCCTTTAAGGCTTCTATCTCGGCGTTGCGGGCGGCTATGTCGGCAGGGCGCAGGCCTACGCCGTCAAAATCCACGTGGTCGGTGAAGCATATATGGGTCACGCCGGTCTTCTCTGCGGCGCGAAGCTGCTCTATTACAGGCGCTCTGGAATCGGCTGAGTAGCGGGTGTGTACGTGATAATCAAAAAGCATGGCATTTCTCCGTGTAAAAGTTATGGATAAGCTGTATTATACATCATAAGCGCCCCCAAGTCATTGACTTTTAGCTTTGAATAAAATATAATACATACGATATCGGCAATGAAGCGAAAAAGTAGGAAACAGCCATGCAGAGCGAGCCGCATATGGTGCAAGGCGGTGCAAGAGGCATTTTCGAAGCTCGTCGCGGAGCCCCGCCCGTGAAAGCGGACGGCGTCCTGCCCGGCGTTAACGGGAGTTGAGTTGGACGAATTTTCGTCAACGAGAGTGGTACCGCGGAAGCATGGCTTTCGTCTCTTGGCTGAGACGGAGCTTTTTTTATTGCTAAAAATAGTTAAATGCTGAATTGGAGGAAATATCAATGGCAGAGCGCTACGATCACGATCAAGTAGAGCTGAAGTGGCAGAAGATATGGGAGGACGCCCATTGCTTTGAGGCAAAGGACGACTATTCAATGCCCAAGTTCTATCCCCTGATAGAGTTCCCTTATCCCTCGGGGCATGGCCTTCATGTAGGGCATCCCCGATCCAACACCGCATTGGATATAATCGCCAGAAAGCGGCGCATGGAGGGGTATAACGTGCTTTACCCCATAGGCTGGGACGCATTCGGCCTGCCTACCGAGAACTATGCCATAAAGACCGGCATACACCCTGCCAAGGTCACCCACGACAACATAGAGCACTTCCGCGCACAGCTCAAGCGGCTGGGCTTCAGCTTTGACTGGAGCCGCGAGATAAACACCACGGATCCCAGCTATTACAAGTGGACCCAGTGGATATTCCTGAAGTTTTTCGAGAAGGGTCTCGCCTACAAGGCTGAGATACCCATAAACTTCTGCACCTCCTGCAAGGTGGGCCTGGCCAACGAGGAGGTGGTGGACGGCGTATGCGAGCGCTGCGGCGGCGTGGTGGTTCAGAAGGTGCGCAGCCAGTGGATGCTCAAGATCACGGAGTATGCGCAGCGGCTCATAGACGATCTTGACGATCTGGACTATATCGAGCGCGTAAAGATACAGCAGAAGAACTGGATAGGCCGCAGCGAGGGTGCTGAGGTGATATTCCCCATAGAGGGATACCCCGAGGGTCTGAAGGTATACACCACCCGGTGCGATACCCTCTTTGGCGCGACTTATATGGTAGTATCCCCGGAGCACCCCATAATCGACGCCATGAAGGACACCATCGAGAACATGGACGAGGTGCGGGAATACCAGAAGGCGGCTGCCCGCAAGAGCGATCTGGAGCGCGCCGAGCTTAACAAGGAAAAGACCGGCGTCATGCTCAAGGGCCTAAAGGCTACCAACCCCGTTACCGGAAAGCTGATCCCTGTATGGATATCCGACTACGTGCTTATGGGCTACGGCACCGGCGCCATAATGGCAGTTCCCGCCCATGACGAGCGCGACTGGGAATTCGCCAAGAAGTTCAATATGCCCATAATAGAGGTAGTCGCCGGCGGCCGGGACGTTCAGGAGGAATGCTACTCCGACGTTGAGAGCGGCATAATGGTAAACTCCGGCTTCCTCAACGGTCTTACCGTCAAGGAGGCTATCCCCACCATGATAAAGTGGCTGGAGGAGAAGGGAATAGGCGAAAAAAAGGTAAATTACAAGCTGCGGGACTGGGTATTTACCCGTCAGCGCTACTGGGGCGAGCCCATACCCCTCGTACACTGCGATAAGTGCGGCTGGGTACCCCTGCCATACAGTGAGCTTCCGCTGAAGCTGCCGGAGATAGCGGACTTTGAGCCCACCGATGACGGCTCCTCCGCACTGGCCCGCGCCACGGACTGGATAAAGACCACCTGCCCCAAGTGCGGCGGCCCGGCAAACCGCGAGACCGACACCATGCCCAACTGGGCGGGCTCCAGCTGGTATTTCATACGCTACTGCGACCCCCACAACGACAAGGAGCTTGCAAGCCGTGAAGCCCTCGAATACTGGATGCCCGTGGACTGGTACAACGGCGGCATGGAGCATACCACGCTGCATCTGCTCTACTCCCGCTTCTGGTATAAGTTCCTCTATGATATAGGCGTAGTGCCAACCAAGGAGCCCTACAAAAAGCGCACCAGCCACGGCATGATACTGGGCGAGAACGGCGAAAAGATGTCCAAGTCCCGGGGCAACGTGGTCAACCCCGACGATATAGTGGAGGAGATGGGCGCAGATGCCTTCAGGCTCTATGAGATGTTTATGGGCGCATTTGATCAGCCCATACCCTGGAGTACACAGGGCGCAAGGGGTTGCCGCAGGTTCCTGGACAGGATCTGGCGCATGCAGGATATGGTAAACGATTTTGACGGCATACGGCCCGAGATGAAGGCGCTGGTACACGGTACCATAAAGAAGGTATCCGAGGACTACGAGGCCATGAAGTACAATACCGCCATTGCCGCAATGATGACCATGGTGAACGAGCTGTACAACAACGGCAGCGTATCCAAGGAAGAATTCCATATACTGCTCACGCTGCTAAACCCCGTGGCGCCCCATATGACAGAGGAGCTGAATCAGAGGCTGGGATATGAGCAGCCCCTGTACTGCACCCCCTGGCCCAAGTGGGACGAGAGCGCGCTGGTGAAGAACACTATAGAGTACGGCGTACAGGTGAACGGCAAGATAAGGGCCCGCATAGAGCTGCCCATCGATATGCCTAAGGAGGAGGTCGAGGCTGCGGCCAAGGCGCACAAGGATGTAGTGCCCTTCCTGGAAGGCAAGACCGTACGCAAGGTCATAGTTGTTAAGAACATAGTGAACATAGTAGTCGCGTAGGATTTGACAGAGAATGCCGCTCATTTGGAGCGGCATTCTTAAAAAGGGAGATGAGCATGGATTCCGTATACATGAAAAGCGCCATCGCGGAGGCGGAAAAGGCATACGCCGAAGGCGAAACGCCGGTGGGGGCAGTAATAGTGAGGGACGGTGGAATAATCGCCTCCGCACACAATATGACTGAGCGGCTCAACGATTCCACCGCTCATGCGGAGCTTCTGGCAATACAGGCGGCAGAAAAGGCGACGGGGGACAGACGGCTCACCGGCTGCGCGCTGTACGTCACAATGGAGCCGTGCCCGATGTGCGCTGGGGCGGCGTTGAACAGCCGCATAGAGGAGATAGTATTCGGCGCATGGGACAGCGAGATGGGCAGCTGCGGCTCCCGGACTGACGTTACGGACGGGCGGCTGCCGCGCAGGGCAAAAACAATGGGCGGTGTGCTGGAAGAGGACTGTCAGCGGCTTCTAAGGGACTTTTTCAGGGAAAAACGGGGCAAATAGCTGGTCTATTGTGTACATATCATGAACTTTCGGCGGAATATATTTGTTTTTAACGCAGGTTTAATCTTTTTGGGATAAACTGAGCATAATAAAAGGCGAAAGGAGCGCAAGATTATGCTTAAGCTTATTGAAAAGGTAAAGAATGCGATGGAAGCAAGCGAAGCCGCCGAGGCAATGAATGAACTGATGGGCCACGACAGGGCAAAGCAGGGCAGTATGAAGGAATGCCTTTCTGCGCTGCTGAAAGCCGCCGGAGTGAACCACGCCGCAGAGGTATACAGGGCCAGAGAAGGCCGCGTAGGCGGGCGCAGGGGTTACAGCTTCGCATTCCTGTCAAACGGCCGCAGATACTGGGGCTTTGTGGACAGAATGACTATGGAGGTACTCCGTTTCCGTTTTCAGACGGCATAGTGCTTAAAAAAACTTTAAACATATGATATAATGCCCATATCCAGTATTGGATATGGGCATTGATTTTATTTTTAAGGAGAATTGCCGTGCGCATACTCGTTGTGGAAGACGAACAGGACCTGAATAACGTTATATGCAATAAGCTGCGCGCTTCGGGCTACAGTGTGGATAGCTGCCTGAACGGCGAGGATGCGCTGGACTATATCCGCGTGGGCAGCTACGACGGAGTGCTTATGGACATAATGCTGCCAAAGATAAACGGCTTTGAGGTGGTAAAGATGATACGCGCCGAAGGGAATCGCACCCCGGTGCTGTTCCTTACTGCCAGGGATACCGTGGAGGATATAGTTCACGGGCTGGACATAGGCGGCAACGATTATCTGATCAAGCCATTCTCCTTCGAGGAGCTGCTTGCGCGCATACGCGTGATAACCCGCAACAAGGATCAGGGCTACGCAAGCGTCCATACCCTTGCCGATCTCAAGGTGGACAGCGCCGCCCGGACCGTTTACCGCGGGGACAGGGAGATAGAGCTTTCGCCAAAAGAATTCGCTTTATTGGAGTACATGATAATAAACAAGGGCAAGGTATTGAGCCGCGAGGCCATAGAGGATCACATATACGACGTGGACTACGAGGGCGGCTCAAACGTAGTGAATGTATACATAAGATTCCTGCGCCGAAAGATAGACGAGCCCTTTGAAAAGAAGCTCATACATACCGTCCGGGGCTCAGGATATGTATTAAAGGAAGAATAGCGTATGGCAAAGAATAACAGCAGTCAGGCTCCCAAGACCAGGCCGAAGTTCTGGGAGGCCATATCCGTAAAGTTCATAATCATATTCTGGTTTACGCTGCTCATGGTCATTGTGTCGGCACTGGTAATGGTGTTCATGCTGACGGTGAGCAGGCTCACCATGGAGCAGGACATGCAGCGCAGGGTGCTTTCCGGAGTCAAGGCCAACAGCAACGACCTGAAGTGTGAAAACGACACCATACAGGCCAAAGGCGGTTTCCAGTATTACGTAAACGGCGTATACTGCCTCATATATGACGCGAACTGCAACAAGGTGGCGGGGGAATACCCCGAAGGCTTCTACACTAACGCCGGCTTTGAGGACGGAGTACTGCGCACAACTGAGTGCGGCGGCAAGAAGTATTACATCTATGACAGCTACATTACCTTCAAAAACGGAAGGCACGCCTGGATACGGGGCGTATCCCTTACCACAACCACCGTGACTGTGGCCAGCACCGTGGCAAAGGTAGCGTCCTATGTACTGCCCGGCGTAGTAGTAGCCTCCGCTATCGGCGGCTACTTCATAACCCGGGCGGCATTGAAGCCCATAGACGAGATAACCAAGATGTCCGACGAAATATCCGAGGGCCGGGACCTTTCACGAAGGCTGAATATGAGAAACGTCACCATGGAGGCATACATACTCGCCCAAAGCTACGACAAGATGCTGGAGCGGCTGGAGCGCAGCTTCGATATGGAAAAGCAGTTTACCTCGGATGCTTCCCATGAGCTGAGGACGCCCACGGCGGTGATAATCTCCCAGTGCGAATACGCCCAGGAGCACGACGCCACGCCGGAGGAATTTCAGGATACCATAGCCATAATCAAGCGGCAGGCCCGTCGCATGAACGCCATGGTGTCCCAGCTTCTTAGCTTTGCCCGAATGGAGCAGGGAACCCAGAAGGTAAAGCTGGAGCATGCTGACATAAGCGACATAGTTGAAGCGGTATGCGAGGAGCAGGCGGAGCTTAATCCCGAGGTGGACTTCCAGTGCGCCATAGACCCGGGCATATGCTCAAATGTGGATATAACGCTGATGAGCCGCCTTGTGGAAAACCTGATCACAAACGCCTGTAAATTCGGCGGCAAGCATGTCAAGGTGGGCCTTTATGAGGAGGATGGGCAGATATATCTGTTCGTCCGGGACGACGGCATAGGTATATCCCCGGAGAACCAGAAAAAGGTATGGGACCGCTTCTGGCAGGCGGAGCCCTCAAGGAGCGACAACCGGCAGGGCAGCAACGGCCTTGGACTTTCCATGGTGCGGGAGATAGCCAAGCTGCACCGGGGGGAGATGAGCCTGCAAAGCGCGCCCAGGCAGGGCAGCACCTTCACATTAAAGATGCCAAAAGAAGAATAACAAAAAAGTGGCGTTAAGCCACTTTCAGCCTGTCAAAAAAACCCGGGGTTGATAAGGGGCCGCAGCCCCTTATGTTCAATCCGGCTCTGACGACATGTGCGTCAGAACGGATGAAAACCCGGAGGGTTTCGTACTTTGCGGGTTTTGCCGCCCGGGAACGAACGTGAGAGGCAAAACCCGAAAAGATTCAAAAAAGTGGCGTTAAGCCACTTTTTTGATTAGAATTTCAGCTTTTCCATGCGGTCGAACACCTCTTTTATGGTATCCAGGCTGCATGCGCAGACGAGACGTATGTACCCTTCCCCCGAAGCGCCGAAGGCGGAGCCGGGGGTGGCGAGTATGTGGCACTTTTCGAACAAAACGCCGCAGAACTCTTTGGAGCTGAGGCCTGTCTTTTCAATATTGGGGAAGACATAGAAGGTTCCGCCGGGCTGCCCCATGGAAAGATAGGGTATGTTCTTTATGCGCTCATAGGCGTAGAATACCCGCTCCTTATACCGGCTGATGTACTTATCCTGTATGTCCTTCCGAAGCTCCAGCGCCTTTATGGCGGCGCGCTGAGAGGGGGCGGGGGCTGTGTAAACGAGAGAGTTATTTATATGCATGGCAGCGCTGACTATATCGGGCGGCGCTATGATGTATCCTATGCGCCAGCCCGTCATCATGAAGTTCTTTGAGAAGCTGTTCAGCGTGACGGTGCGTTTCATGGCGCCGGGGAAGGAGCAGATAGGCACGAAGGGGCCATTGAACATGTAGCGGGTGTATATCTCGTCCGCTACTATCAGAAGGTCGTGCTCCTCTGCAATGCTGTACAATAGCTTCAGCGTGTCAATGCCGTAGGCGGCCCCTGTAGGATTGCAGGGGTTATTGAATATGATGGCCTTGGTCTTTGGTGTGATAGCGGCGCGGAGCCTGTCCCCGTTTATGGCATAACCCTCCGAGCCATATGTGGGCACCTCTACGCATACGCCCCCTGATAGCTCTATCTGGCTGCGGTACATGGTGAAATATGGCGAAAACACAATAACTTCATCGCCGGGATCGAGCAGCGCCATCATGGTGAGCCCCATGCCCATGCAGCTGGAGGCTGTGACAAACAGGTTTTCCCGGGAAATATCGATGGAAAAGTCCTCTTTGTACGCCTTTATGACAGCATCTATCAGCTCCGGATCCCCCTTGGGGTCGCCATATTTGGTGTATCCCAGCCGGGCGTCCGAAAAGGCTGCGTCTATTATACGGCTGTCCGTGATGAAATCGGTATCGCCTATGCTCATGTCTATCACATCGCTATAGCGGCTCAATGCCTCCGTATCCAGAGAAAGGCCGCCTGAGATGTTCTGAAAGCGCTTTGCAATGTAGTTTTTCATATTATTTATCCTCTTATGCCTTGGGGTAGGGTACTACGGTGGAACCGTTGGGAATAAGCAATATGTCCTTATCCGCTATATCCGCCGCAGCGAGCAGAGCGGCCATATCGGTATATGCCTCTATGCCCATAGGGGCCAGCGATGAAGGGTCGGCGGTAGTCAGCAGCATTATCCTGTATTTTTCCGCCTGCTCGCAGTTCATGAAGAATATATAGCCGGGTATGGTGAAGCCGGCCTTCAGCTCCTCATAAAGCCTGCCTTCTTTAAGTGGCTTAAGCCAGTCGAAATACTGGGCGGGGCCTCCGCCCTCCACGGCCTCCATCAGCACTATCAGCGTGCCGCCGGCGTTCAGGCCGCTTTCCACGTTGTCTATGATCTTTGTACCCTGATAAAGGGACATATCCTTGGGATAGCCGCCGCAGCTGGTGATTATCACGTCCGCCTTTTTGACTATTGGCACCCTGTATATCTCGTCCACCCTATGGCATGCCAGCTGCCATGACTTCATGGGATCGCCCGAGATTATATGGGCAAGCTGCATATCTGCGTTCGTGACCAGGTTTATGCCGAAAAGGTTCTTTACCATAGCCGCTGCCTGGCACATGTCCTCGTTGAGGGGATTGCCGTCGGTCACTCCGTTGCCTATGAGCGGATTAGAGCGGGGGGCGAGCAGGTCCAGTGAGTGCAGATGGTTCTGCCGTATGGTTTCGAGGCCGCTTATGCCGGGCAATATGCTCTTGCGGCCGCCGCCATACCCAGCCATTACATGGTAGGTGCAGGCGCCCAGCATTATCACCTTGTCTGCATTTGCAGCGATGGGGTTTATGCGCACCTCCGTACCGAGGGAGGTGGTGCCTATATAGACAAGATCCTTTGCCTGACAGTCGTGGTTTACTACCCTGATCCTGTCGTAAACGCCGTCCGTCACCAGCATGCGCAGTTCATTTTCGTCGCCGCCCGGGTGAGTGCCGTTGGCGATTATTATGGTGATGTTGTTTTGGTTCACATCGCACTTATCGGTCAGATAGCTGATTATGTGGGGCACCACAAGATCCTGCCTCATCCAGAAGCGGGACATGTCGCTGACTATGAGCGCCACCTTATCTCCTGGATTTACCCAGGATTCCAGAGGCTCGTGACTGACCGGCGAACTAAGCGTCGCGTAAAGAGCGGCCCTTATATCGTCGATCTTTGGAACGGGGGTGCCGTAAAGCTCTGTAACGTGTGCTTCATCAAGGGCGAAGGTGACGCTGCCCTTGCCGTATTTCAGGGTGTAGTCTTTCATGCTGCTCCTTTATTTTAGCTTCAGTGAGCGAAGATAAGCCTTTTGTCCGTCGGTTATCCTTCTGCTTTCGATGGATTTTTGTATGGCCTTGTTGTGGGTCCAGGCGTCCAGTCGGCGGTCCTCTATATAGGGAAGGGCCGCCTCGTACTGCTTGGCGAGGGCTGTAGCGAAAAACCATGCCGTCATCATGTTGATATAGTATTCCTCGCTGCGGATATCAGCCGCAAGTTCCAGCGCCTTCGGGGTGAAGTCTTTATCCAGAAAATGCTCCATCAGCATGCCGATGCCGAAGCGTACGGTGTAGGTCTCGCGGGAGGCCGTCCACTGTTTTATCTTTTCATAGAGCTCACCGCGGTGCTTGGCAAATACCTTTGGGCTCAGCATGTCGCATACCGCCCAGTTGTCGATATACGGCAGGAAGCGCTCGGTTTCGGCCATCGCCGAAGCATAGTCCCTGATGCGGCATATCAGCGCCCCGTGGAGGTTGTTTTCGTCGAAGTATTTATGGGGAAGCTCCGCCATAAACCGGGCTGCCTCGTCCGTGCCATAAAGCTCCTTTGCCAAGGCTCTGATGGCCGGGGCGCGCACGCCTATTATGGCGTCTTTGCTTATATTTGGCGTCAGCCTTGCGGAAAAATCCCGGTATTTTGTATCCTGTAAGGTGAAAAGCCGTTCTGTGACCGTCATGTGTTTACCCTCCAAGGTGTGCTTTTGCGTATTATACCAGATGAGACCCTATATGGAAAAATGCCCGAAATGCGGTTTTCGGGCATTTGCTGCTTTTAAGCTACAGCACCTTTGAAAGAAAGCTCACAAGGCGCGGGCTCTCGGGATGGGCGAAGAGCTCGCGGGAGGGCTTATCCTCCTCGATTATGCCATCTGAAAGAAATATGGTGCGGTCGCTGACTTCGCGGGCGAAGCGCATCTCATGTGTAACGACTATCATGGACATGCCGTCGTCGGCGAGGGCCTTCATAACGTCCAGAACCTCGCCTACCATTTCGGGATCGAGGGCTGAGGTGGGCTCGTCAAACAGCATCACCTCGGGATTCATCATGAGCGCGCGGACTATTGCCACCCGCTGCTTCTGTCCGCCCGAAAGCTGGGCAGGGTAGGCTGTGAGCTTGTCTGCAAGGCCGACCCGGGTGAGCAGCTTTACCGCCTTTTTCTCGGCCTCGGCGGGAGACATCCCCTTTATCTTTACGGGGGCGGCAGTGAGGTTCCTGAGCACGTTCATGTTGTTGAAAAGGTTGAACTGCTGGAACACCATGCCTATCTTCTGGCGGTGCAGGTTTATGTCGGTCTTTTTGTCGCAGATGTTTACGTCGTCGAATATTATCTCCCCGCTGGTGGGCTTTTCCAGAAGGTTAAGGCACCTTAGGAAGGTGCTTTTGCCGCCGCCGGAGGGGCCTATTATGGCGGCTACGCTGCCCCGCTCGAAGGTGGTGGATATATCCTTCAATACCTCCAGACTGCCGAAGGACTTACAGAGATGGTTTACCTGTATCATGGGGCTACTTTGTTCCATTGGACATCTTCCTTTCCATGAGGGATACGAACCTGCCGCTTATGAATGTCATTACGAAGTAAAGTATGGCAGCTATGGCAAGCGTTTCGAGGCTTATGTAGGTCACGGCGATCACGTCCTTGCTGCGGAACATGAGGTCAGCTATGCCAATGACCGATACTATGGAGCTTTCCTTTATCACGGTCACGAATTCGTTGCCCAGAGCCGGCAGTATGTTCTTTACCGCCTGGGGCAGCACCACCATGGTCATGGTTTGGGACTGCCGGAAGCCCAGGCTCCTTGCGGCCTCGGTCTGGCCGTGATCCACCGCCTGTATGCCTGAACGTATTATTTCGGCAACATAGGCGCAGCTGTTCATGCTCATGGCGACTATGCCGGCGGCGAAGCGGGAAAAGTTGGGTATCCAGGATATATCCGGCAGCTTTATGCCGGTCATGGGCAGGCCGTAGAATATGAACATGAGCTGAACCATAAGCGGGGTGCCCCGTATGAACTCGATGTATGCGGTGGCAAGGTAGCGCAGGGGCTTTACCTTGCTCATGCGGAGCATCGCCATGAGGGTACCGAATACTGTGCCGAGCAGCACGGAGAAGAAGGCGATGATGAGGGTGTTCTTTATGCCCTCCGCAAAGAAGGTATTATATCTTGTGAACAGGGTCCACATCCGTGTCAGGAATGCTATAAGTGCTGCCATTAGTGCGAGCCGCCTTTCTTTTTAGCTTGCTTAACTGGAAAAGCCGAACCCGGGGCGGTCAGGCCTCGGGCACGGCCGGTATGGTGAGCTTTTCCGGACTTTAGTCCATCTCAAGACCCATGGAGTCCGCGAGGGCTACCGCGTCGTCATATGCCTTCTGGAAGGAACCGTCAGAGGCGACCTTGGTAATCACTTCGTTTACCGCGGCTACGAAGTCCTCGTTGCCCTTTGCGATGACGGCGGCCTTGCCGTAGTTTACCTCGTTGGGGTCAAACTCAAAGGCTGCCAGAGCCAGCTCGGGATTGCTCTTGATGAGGGCGTCAGCGACTGCGGAGTCAACTACCAGAGCGGCGATGTTGCCGGCGGCAACCTCCATGCCCAGCTCAGGGTACTTGTCAAGCTCAAACAGCTCGCTGTCGCTCAGCACGTTCTTGATGAGCAGGGACTGCACGGTACCCTTCTGTGCGCCCACCTTCTGGCCTGCGAAGCTCTCCTTGGTGGAGTAGGTGGCTTCGTTGCCCTTCTTTACTATAACGGCCTGGGGGCTCTTCTCATATACTTCGGAGAAGTCGATGACCTGTGCCCTCTCCTCGGTAACGGTGAAGGCGGCTATGCCTATATCCACCTGGCTGGACTGAACGGCGGGGATTATGCCGTCAAAGCTCATATCGACTACCTCGAGCTCTACGCCCAGGGCATCGGCTATCTGCTGTGCGAGCCACATATCGCAGCCTGCGAAGTTGGCGTCCAGATCCTTGAACTCATAGGGGGCGTACTGGGCTTCGGTGCCTACAACGAGCTTGCCGCTTTCCTTGATTTTCTTCATTACGGGGCCTTCCTCGGCGGGGGCTTCGGCAGCTTCGGCGGCAGGAGCCTCGGTAGCGGGGGCGGCGGTTTCTTCTGCGGCGGGTGCGGAGCAGGCCGCCATGGACAGTACCATCAGGGCCGCAAGGGCCAGCGCAAACAGTTTCTTCATTGAATGTATCCTCCAATTTTAAAAAATTTATTTTACTTATTCAGCGGTGTGCTCTCTTGCTGAGCACATGATTTATTATACGCATAAAATCCGGTTTGTAAATACCCAAAATGCAAAAATATAAAATTTTTTTGATAAAATGTGCATAAATACATCCGGAAATGCATTTTTTAAGCTAATATGCAGCATAATTATGCAATAATGTTATGCATTATAACTTTTGCAGGACTATGGCGGTATTTTAACGGAATAATATTTAAGAAAATGCATAATTACTGTTTACAAAAGAACTTCCATAGAATATAATGCTAAAAGTTGTGATATAGGAAGGGGTTATGGTTGACTTTCGCGCAAAACAGGCATTTTATATAGGTGAATGCTGGGAAAATTGGCTTATGCCCATTTTTGCGAAAAGTAATAACAAGTCCGGCAACTATAAGTGTTACTTATAAAATAAAACGACTAAGGAGGAACGCCGATGCAGCTTTTCAATGAGCTTTTCGGGAATGTGCTGAACTTTACCTGGCAGCAGGGAGTTATGATCGTAATAGGCTGCGCCCTTATATGGTGCGCGATAAAGCGGGAGATGGAGCCTGCGCTGCTCTTGCCCATGGGCTTTGGGGCGATACTCGTAAATCTGCCCTTTGTGAATACCGAGGCCATAGAGACGATGTTCAACGCGGGCATAGCGACCGAACTTTTCCCGCTGCTGCTGTTCATAGGCATAGGCGCCATGATAGACTTTGGGCCTTTGCTTTCCAACCCAAAGATGATGCTCTTTGGCGCGGCGGCTCAGTTTGGTATATTCTTTACTCTTGGAATGGCGGTGCTGCTGGGCTTTGAGCTGAAGGACGCCGCAAGCATAGCCATAATAGGTGCTGCGGACGGTCCCACCAGCATATATGTGGCGAACTACTTCAAGTCCAACTATCAGGGAGCCATAATGGTGGCGGCATACAGCTATATGGCGCTGGTGCCCATAGTCCAGCCGCCTGTGATAAAGCTCTGCACCACACAAAAGGAGCGGCGCATACGCATGCCCTACAATCCCAAGGCGGTGTCTCAGACCACCCGCATACTGTTCCCTATATCCGTTACAGTCATAGCAGGCACCATAGCCCCCAAGAGCGCGGAGCTTATAGGCTTCCTGATGTTTGGCAACCTTATACGTGAATGCGGCGTGCTTGGCAGCCTGTCAGAGACCGCGCAAAAGGATCTTGCAAATCTCATCACACTTGTGCTGGGCCTGTCCGTTTCCTTCCGCATGAAGGCTGAGATGTTTGTCACCCTTGAGACGCTGGTGATACTGGCGCTGGGTCTTGTTGCGTTTATATTCGACACGGTGGGCGGCGTGATGTTCGCCAAGGTGCTGAACTTGTTCTCCAAAAACAAGATCAACCCCATGATAGGTGCAGCCGGCATATCGGCATTCCCCATGTCCAGCAGGGTAGTGCATAAGATGGGGCGCGAGGAGGATCAGGGCAACTTCCTGCTGATGCACGCTGCAGGCGCAAATGTCAGCGGCCAGATAGCATCGGTAATAGCCGGCGGATTGGTCATAACCCTCATAGAGAACGTCATAGCGGGCATGTAAAGGAGGAAGAAGTATGTTTGATCTGCATTTTGACCCTCAGGCTTTGGTAAACGTGCTGCCGGTGCTGGGCAAGGGCATTCTCGGCGTGTTTGCCGTGATCTGCGCCATATGGGCGCTGGTGGCCATCATGAACAGGAATGCCGGGAAATAATAAGGCTTTAAACCGAAGGGGCGGAAATGAACTGCCCCCCTTTTTGATTTACTTTATTATCTCCAGTTCGTCCCCGGGCCTTACGGAGCCCTCCTTGAGCACCTTTACGAATATGCCCTCCCGCGGCATGACGCAGTCCCCTGCCGCCTTGCGTATGGCGCAGTCATAATGGCACTCCTTGCCTATCTGGGTAACCTCGCATATGGCATCTGGGCCTAGCCTGAGCCTCATTCCCACCGGCAGCTCATAGAGACATATGCCTTCGGTGAGTATGTTTTCGGCGAATGCGCCGGGGGTGAGCCTGAAGCTTATCTTCTCCTGCAACTTGGCTGCGCTCTCGGCGCCCAGCAGGCTCACCTGGCGATGCCAGTTGCCGGCATGGGCGTCGCCCACTATGCCGTGGTCCACTTTGAGCTGTATTTCCGGCACCTCGTGCTTCTGTGTGCCCTTCTTTTCGGATATGCAGACTGCCAGTATCTTAGCCATTCTGATGACGCTCCTTATGCTCATGGCCGTTGTGGGAAGAGCATTCCCCTGCCCAGCCTCGTAATATCTGTATGCCGTGCCTCAGGGCAGGCAGCACCGCCGTCAGGCATTCGCGGGCGGCCTTTTCGCTGCCGGGGCAGTTGATTATAAGAGTATCGCCCCGAATTCCCGCAGCCTCCCGCGAAAGGCAGCCCCGGGGAGTTATGCGCATAGATTCGGCCCGCATGGCCTCGGGTATGCCGGGGACCTCACGCTGTACGATGGCCTTGGTGGCTTCAGGGGTGACGTCCCGCCTGGAGAAGCCTGTGCCGCCGGTGGTGACGATAAGGCAGGGACTTAGCCTGTCGGCGCATATGGTGAGCTCGGTCATTATCTTTTCCATGTCGTCCGGTACGAGAGAGGTGCTTATGACTTCGTAGCCGTCCTCTCTGAGCAGCTTGACGAGGGCCGGTCCGGAGGTATCCTCCCTGAGCCCGGCAAAGCCCTTGTCGCTTACGGTTATCACTGCCGCGGTGTAACGGTTTTCCATATTATTCCTTCCTCCTGAACTCACCGGATTTTCCCCCCGCCTTGCGCAATAGGCAAATGCTTTCAATAATTATATCCCGCTGCGCCGCCTTGCACATATCGTAAACTGTCAGGGCGGCTATGCTTGCTGCCGTCATGGCCTCCATCTCAACGCCTGTGGGGCCCGTGCATTTCGTCGTGGCGAATATGTCTATTGTGTGGTTTTCGTCGTCCAGCTCAAAGCATATGTCTGCGCCGGTCAGGGCTATGGGATGGCACATGGGTATAACGTCCGGGGTGCGTTTTGCGCCCATTATGCCGGCTATCTGTGCGGTGGTGAGCACATCCCCCTTTTTTATGCCGCCGGACTTTACGAGTGCGTAGGTATCGGCATTGAGAAGCACGCGGGCTCTGGCTGTGGCGGTGCGGAGGGTATCCGCCTTTTCGGACACGTCTACCATGCGGGCCCGGCCCTGATGGTTAAAGTGGGTGAATTCCATGTTATCCTCCTATACGGTTCATGTCGCGGGCAGACCCGGATCTGTCAGAATAGGAAAGGGCGCAGTGGCGCTCCGGCTTGCGGGATACGGCAAATTCTATCCGCTCCTTCAGCGCATCGCCGTGAAGTCCCCTTAGGGGTATCTCCTCGGCAGAGTGCAGGCAGGGCTTGAGGCAGCCGTCCGCCGTAAGCCTCAGCCTGTTGCAGCCGGAGCAAAAGTGGTCGCTGAGGGGGCTTATGAGCCCTACCGTGCCCTTTGCGCCGGGCAGCCTGTAAAGCCGGGCTACGCCGCCGTCGCTCTGAACGGGCTCAAGCTCCGGAACTCTCTCCAGAACGGTGCGCATGGGCAAATACGCTTCCCTGTCAAATGGGTAAGTATGGCCAATGGGCATGAGCTCTATGAAGCGCACCTGATAGGACTTTTGCTTGGTAAGCTCTACGAGGCGGGGTATTTCGCAGTCGTTAAAGCCGCCTATGAGAACTGTGTTCAGCTTGATATTTGTAAAGCCGGCCTCCTCCGCGGCGGCTATGCCGGCGAGGGCGTCGTCAAGGCTGCCTATCCTGGTTATTTGATGATACTTATCGGGATCCAGAGTGTCGAGGCTTATGTTCAACCGCATCAATCCTGCGGCCTTAAGCTCTCTTGCCATCTCCGGCAGCAGCAGGCCGTTGGTGGTCATGGCAAAATCCTTCACTCCGGAAAGCCCGCTTATGCTGCGGCAAAGTTCGATTACGCCCTTGCGCACCAGAGGCTCGCCCCCTGTAAGGCGTACCTTGCTGAAGCCCATTTCTACGGCGGTCCGGATTATCTCATATATATCCTCGAGGCTGAGGATATCCCTGTGGGATTTTTTGTCAATGCCCTTTTCCGGCATGCAGTAGCGGCAGCGCAGGTTGCACCTGTCCGTCAAGGATACGCGAAGATAGTTGATATTGCGGCCAAAACTGTCTGTCATTCAGGCACCCCGGAGATTATTATTATATTCAATTGTAGCACGGCCCATCGTCGAATACAACCGATATACTTGCAAATCCCAAACGCTTGGTGTATAATTTGATTATGCGTTATTTATAGGTGAGAATAACGAGAACACGATGTCAGAGGAAGAAACACATGAAGCTTGTCAGAACAGAGAACGCCGTGGGCTGCGTGCTGTGCCACGACATAACCCAGATAATAAAAGGAGTTACAAAGGACGCGGTGTTCCGCAAGGGACACATAGTCCGACAAGAAGATATCCCCGTGCTGCTCAGCGTAGGCAAGGAGCACCTCTACGTATGGGAGAGCGACGAAAATACCCTGCATGAAAACGACGCGGCGGAGGTACTCCGGGATATATGTATGGGGGAAAATATGCACCCCACGGAGCCCAAAGAGGGCAAGATAGAGCTGATAGCGGATATAGACGGGCTGTTCATAGCGGATATCCAAAAGCTCAGGGAGGTGAATTCCTTAGGCCGAATGATGATAGCCACACGCTCCTCAGGCTTTCCGGTAAAGGCGGGAGATAAGCTCTGCGGAACGAGGATAATACCCCTCGTAATAGAAAAGCAGGCAATGGAGCGGGCGAAAGCCGCGGCGGGGGATAAGCCCATACTCCGCCTTCTGCCCATAAAGCCCAAGAAATACGGCGTGGTGACTACCGGCAGCGAGGTGCTGAAGGGCATAATACAGGACACGTTCACTCCGGTTATAGATGAAAAAATGGGGGAATACGGCTGCCACATGATAGCCCACTCCACACCGGGCGATGACGACAGGGCTATTACCGCCGCCATAAAGCAGATGATAGCGGATGGGGCAGAGATGGTCATATGCACCGGGGGTATGAGCGTGGACCCGGACGACCGGACGCCTCTCGCCATACGCAACAGCGGCGGACGTGTTGTTACATACGGCGCGCCGGTGCTGCCCGGAGCAATGTTCCTGCTTTCATACAATGAAAACGGAATACCGGTATGCGGCCTTCCGGGCTGTGTTATGTACGCCAAACGCACCATATTTGACATAGTGCTGCCCTATCTTCTCGCGGATGAGCCGGTAACAGCGGAGCTGCTCAGCGGCCTCGGCAACGGCGGCCTCTGCCTCAACTGCAAGGTCTGCCATTACCCCAACTGCGGCTTCGGTAAGGGCGCATGATACGGACGCAAAGGCGTTTTGTATATACTTGATAAAAAAGGAGAAATGAGAGATGAGGAAGCTTTTTGCATTATTGATTGCTGCCGTGATGGTACTCAGCTTTGCGGCCTGCGCCGCCCCCGCCACCGAGGAGACGGCCGATGCCGAGACCGTTCCCGAGGCAGAGCCCGTGGAGCTGATTGTATTCGCCGCCGCCTCAATGACGGAGACCATGAACCAGATAGCGGAGCTGTATAAGGCCAAGGCGCCCAACGTTACGCTTACCTATAACTTCGATTCTTCCGGTACCCTGAAGACCCAGATACAGGAAGGCGCCGAGTGCGACCTGTTCATTTCCGCCGGCCAGAAGCAGATGAATCAGCTGGATATTACTGCCGATCCCGAAGTGAATACCGACAAGCTGGACTTCGTGCTTGAGGGCACCCGCATAAACCTGCTTGAGAACAGGGTCACTCTGTGTGTACCCGAGGGCAACCCCAAGGACATCAAGAGCTTTGACGACCTGGCCGATAAGCTGAAGGAGGGCTCTGTTCTTATGGCGATGGGCAACAGCGATGTTCCCGTTGGCCAGTACACCCAAAAGATACTCGCTTTCTACGGCCTTGACGAAGAGAAGCTGGCCAAGGACGGCGTTATCACCTACGGCACCAACGTAAAGGAAGTCACTACTCAGGTAACTGAAGCTTCCGTTGACTGCGGCGTTGTATACTGCACCGATGCCTTCAGCGCAGGACTCACTCCCGTGGATTACGCCACAAAGGAAATGTGCGGCCAGGTCATCTATCCCGCCGCCGTGCTGAACGTGAGCAAGAATCAGGAAGCCGCCAAGGAGTTCCTGGCATACCTCCAGACCGATGAAGCCATGAAGGTATTCGAGGCGGTAGGCTTCGCTTCCGTGGCGTAAGCTATGGATTGGTATCCGCTTTACAATTCTCTTAGAATAGCCGCAATAAGCTGCGTGCTGGTTTTTTTTGCGGGCATTTTTGCAGCTTATTATGTGGCAAGGCTTCCCCGCGCCGTAAAGGGCATACTGGACGTCATACTGACTCTGCCAATGGTGCTGCCGCCGACGGTGGTTGGCTATTTCATACTTCTCGTGTTCGGCGCGAAGCGCCCCCTGGGCATATTCCTTGCCCAGTACGGCATAAAGTTCATAATGACGTGGTACGGCGGCGTGCTGGCTGCTGCGGTTGTGGCGTTCCCGCTCATGTACCGCACTGCCCGGGGAGCCTTCGAGAGCTTTGACGATACCCTGGCGTATTCCGCTCAGACCCTCGGCCTTTCAAATACATACATATTCTGGCACATACGCATGCCCTACTGCCGCCAGGGCATACTGGCGGGCACGGTGCTGGCCTTTGCACGGGCGCTGGGCGAATATGGCGCAACAAGCATGCTTATAGGCTACACCCCCGGCCGCACCGCCACCATATCCACCACGGTTTACCAGCTGTGGCGGACGAATGACGAGACGGGGGCCTTCTTCTGGGTTATGGTGAACCTCGGCATATCCGCCGTGGTGCTGCTCATAGTCAACATGCTGGAGCGCAGAACCAAGGGAGGCAGAGCATGAGCCTTATAGTTGACATAAAAAAGCGGCTGGGCTCCTTCAGCCTTTCCGCACAGCTTGAAGCGGGGGAGGGAGTCACGGGCATACTGGGCTCCTCCGGCTGCGGCAAGAGCATGACGCTTAAGTGCATCGCAGGCATAGAACGGCCGGACAGCGGACACATAGAGCTGGACGGCGTGGTACTCTACGACAGCAGAAAGCGCATAGACCTTCACCCCCAGCAGCGCAGGGTGGGTTATCTCTTTCAAAATTACGCCCTGTTTCCCAATATGACTCTCAGGCAGAATATACTCTGCGGCCTCAAAAACCAGCCTGATAAAGCTCAGCGGGTAAAAGAGGCGGATGAAATGATAGCGCTGATGGGCCTTCAGGGGCTGGAAAAGCACAGGCCATACCAGCTTTCAGGCGGCCAGCAGCAGCGGGCGGCGCTGGGCAGGATACTGGTGAACAAGCCAAGGCTTCTGATGCTGGACGAGCCGTTTTCCGCGCTGGATACATACCTTCGGGAGAGGCTTCAGGCGGAGATGCGGGAACTGCTGAAAAATTACGGCGGCCCCGTCCTGCTCGTTACGCACAGCAGGGACGAGGCATACAGGCTTTGCCGGAGTATCGCTGTGATGGATAAAGGAAGTACGACCCCTCCGCGCCCAACAAAGGAGCTTTTCGAGGATCCCCATACCGTAGCCGCCGCAAGCCTTACCGGCTGCAAAAACATATCAAAGGCGGAAAAACGGGGAGAGCACCAGCTGTATGCCGTAGACTGGGGCGTTACCCTCAGCACCGCGTCGGAGCTTCACGACGGGCTTTGCGCCGTCGGCGTGCGGGCGCACGACATACTTGAGGAGGAACGCCATAACAGGTATGCTATAGTCTGCGGGCAGCCAATAGAGGACCCCTTCGAGCTGACGCAGCCCTTCACGTTCGCGTGCCAAGGGGATAAAAAAATGCTCCTCTGGGTAAAGCTTCAGAGGCGCGAGCCGTATAGCGCCCCCAAGGAAGTGGGCATAGCGCCGGATAAGGTGCTGCCGCTGTACGAAAAATAAATAAAGCAAAAAGCCGGTGGACTAAGCCGGCTTTTTGCTTTAGGGGGAGAAATCTTATGGATGGAGTTATTATCTTGCAGCGGTTTCCCTTCTGCGATTATTATAATACACGAAGATTGCGGCGGAAAAATGCAGAATTCATGTACGATCGGTAAAGTAAGTATTAACAAACCGTGTACAAAACAGAAAAGCAAAAAACAAAAAGCCGGTGGACTAAGCCGGCTTTTTGTTTTTAGGGGGAGAAATCTTTATGGATGGAGTTACTATCTGCAAGTTCTTTCCTTCTGTGATTGTTATATTACCAGCAAAATGTGGCGAGAAAATGCAGATTAAGTGTACAATCGGTAAAGTAGGTATTAAAAAAGATTGAATAGGGCTTTTGACCCTTCTACTTCAATATAGCCTCTTTTACGGCACTGGCAAGCTCGGCGGGCGTTTCGCCCCGGGCTGCATTTATGCCAAGCGCTTCCGCCCAGCTCACATTTTTGATGACGGCGGCCGGGAAGCCCCCTAACAGCCTGTTCCTATACTCCTGCTCCTGAGCCATGAACCGCTCAAAGTCGTCCACCCTTATGAGCCGCAGGGCGATCCCTTGGACAGCGAGGTACATGGCGGCCTTCCTGGCAAGCTCCTCCTGGGCAGCGTCAAAAAGCAGCGCCCCGTCGCGTAAGCCCTTGTGTGGGTCGGCTATGATGTACGCCCCCTTATGCATGTCTTCCTTTGGTGTAACGTAGCAGTTGTCCATAAAAACCTCCTAATCAGAGTTTCGAAAAAGTGGCTAAAGACCACTTTTTCGAGTTTTTTTCGGTTTTTGCCTCTCACATCCGTTCCCGGGCGGCAAAACCCGCAAAGTACAAAAACCTTCCGTTTTTATCCGTTTTGACGCACATGTCGCCAAAGCCGGAATAAACTTAAGGGGCTGTGGCCCCTTAACAACCCTGGGGATTCTTTCGACAGACTAAAAACGCAGCGTGTAAAAAAATCGGAGAAGCGGGGAACCCGCTTCTCCGAAAAGCTAAGCTTTAAATCAGACAAGGCCCTGAGCCATCATGGCGTCTGCAACCTTCTTGAAGCCGGCGATGTTGGCGCCTGCTACCAGGTTGTAGCCCAGACCGCACTCTTCAGCTGCCTTGGCGGAGGCGGCATGAATGTTGGTCATGATGTGATGGAGCTGGGAATCAACTTCCTCGGCCTTCCAGGCGAGACGCTCGGAGTTCTGGCTCATTTCCAGACCGGAGGTGGCTACGCCGCCGGCGTTGACGGCCTTGGAGGGAGCTACTACGAGGCCCTTGCCCATAAGGAAGAACAGAGCTTCGTTGGTGGTGGGCATATTGGCAACTTCGATGTAGTACCTGGTGCCGTTGGCAAGGATCTGCTCAGCTTCGGGCATACCGATCTCGTTCTGATATGCGGCGGGCATGCAGATGTCGCCCTTGACTTCCCAGGACTTCTTGCCGGGGACGAACTTTACGCCGAACTTGTCAGCATAGTCCTGAGCCCTATTGCGGCCGGAGGCGCGCATCTCCAGCATATAGTCCAGCTTTTCCTGGGTGCAGATGCCGTCGGGATCGTAGCAGTAGCCGTCGGGGCCGGAAAGGGTAACGACCTTTGCGCCCAGCTGGGAGGCCTTGGTGGCGATGCCCCATGCAACGTTGCCGAAGCCGGACATTATGATGGTCTTGCCCTCGATGGTGTCATGCTCATGCTTGAGGACTTCGCATACATAGTAGATAGCGCCGAAGCCGGTAGCCTCGGGACGGATCAGGGAGCCGCCGTAGCTGAGGCCCTTGCCGGTGAGGACGCCGTTCTCGTAAGCGCCGCGAATGCGCTTATACTGGCCGAACAGATAGCCTATCTCGCGGCCGCCTACGCCGATATCGCCGGCGGGAACGTCAACGCTGGGACCGATGTGGCGATAGAGCTCGGTCATGAAGGCCTGGCAGAAACGCATGATTTCTGCATCGCTCTTGCCGTTGGGGTCGAAATCGGAACCGCCCTTACCGCCGCCCATGGGCAGAGAGGTCAGGCTGTTCTTGAAGGTCTGCTCGAAGCCGAGGAACTTCATAACGGACAGATTTACGTGGGAAGCGAAGCGCAGGCCGCCCTTGTAGGGGCCGATGGCGCTGTTGAACTGTACGCGGTAGCCGCGGTTTACGTTTACCTTACCGGCATCGTCTACCCAAACAACGCGGAACTCGATAGTGCGCTCGGGCTCTACGAGGCGCTCAAGAAGGGCTGCCTTCTCGTATTCGGGGTGCTGCTCGATAACGGTCTCAAGAGAACGCAGAACTTCTTCTACGGTCTGAATGAATTCTTTCTCGTTACCGTCGCGCTTTTTGCACTTTTCGATTACGGACTCGATGTAAGCGTTCATTAAATTGTTACCTCCACGATTTATAAATATTGCTTATTTGCCCTGCGCCTGAGCAGGGAAATTTATGTTTTAAAATGAGTATAATAAAGCTGGCGGACATCTTCCTCCACCTGACCTTATGATAATTCTCATAATCCCGAATGTCAACATTATAAAATAATAAATCGGCGCAATATATACAAAATAATTAAGCTTTTGCCGTTAAAAAAATCACATGTGCGCCAAAGAAAAACAGTGTTCTTCCAGCGAAAAAACACATGGAAGGACACTGTAATATCCGCTGCGATCAGAGATTGAACAGCAGGTCCTCGTAGCCGGGGAAGGGCCAGCATTCCTTGGCAGTGATGGTCTCCAGAGCGTCTGCCGCCTCACGCAGGGAACCCATGGCGGGCAGCAGCTTGTCGCGGCAGTATTCAGCGGCCTCGCCGTTCCCCTTGGGCATTGCGGCTATTGCGTCGAACAGGCCGCCTATGCGCTTGTGCAGAGCGTTGACGCCTGCGGAGAGGCCCTTCAAAAGCGCATATTCCGCATCGTTGGGTACGCCGAGCCTATCCTTTGCCGATACGGCCTCGGCGATTTTGCTCTCGTAGCCTATTACGGCGGGGAGTATGCTGCGCTGTGCCATGCTGAGCATGGTGCTGGCCTCGATGCGTATGAGCTTTGCGTAGTTCTCGAGGGATATATCGTATCTTGAGCGCATTTCACGCTCGGTATATATGCCCCATCTGGTGAAAAGGGAGATGTTCTTTTCGCTTATGAAGCAGTGCATGGCGTCCACAGTGGTGGGCAGATGGGCAAGGCCGCGGCTTTCCGCTTCCTTTATCCATTCTTCGCTGTAGTTGTTGCCGTTGTACAGTATGCGCTTGTGGTCCCGCATGGTGTGGCGTATTATTCTGAAGGCTTCACGGCGGAAGTCCTCTGCCTTTTCGAGGCGCTCGGCGAATTCCGACAGGGCCTCCGCCACTATGGTGTTTATGACGGTGTTGGTGTCGGCTATGCTCTGGCTGCTGCCCAGCATTCGAAACTCGAACTTGTTGCCGGTGAAGGCGAAGGGGGAGGTGCGGTTGCGGTCGGTGGTGTCTATGCGGAGCCTCGGCACCGTGCATACGCCGCTTTCAAGTATCCTGTCGCCGCCCTCCTCGTATTCCTCCTTGTGCTCTATTGAGGTGAGCAGGTCGTAGAGGGTGTCCCCGAGGAACATGGAGACTATTGCGGGGGGCGCTTCAAAGCCTCCCAGGCGGCAGTCGTTGCTGGCGGCAGCGCAGCAAACGCGCAGGAGATCCTGATGCTCGTCCACGGCCTTGATAATGGCGGCTAAGAAGAGCAAAAACTGGAGGTTGTCCTTGGGGGATTTGCCGGGGGCCAGCAAATTCATGCCGGTATCCGTGGAAAGCGACCAGTTGTTGTGCTTTCCGGAGCCGTTGAGCCCGGCGAAGGGCTTCTCGTGCAGCAGGCATACCATGCCGTGGCGGAGTGCGGTCTTTTTCATTATTTCCATCACCAGCTGGTTGTGGTCCGTAGCGGTGTTGGAGTCTGCAAATACCGGCGCCAGCTCGTACTGGCCGGGAGCCACTTCCTTGTGCTCCGTCTTGGCGAATACGCCCAGCTGCCAAAGCTCGGTGTCAAGATCCCGCATGAAATAGCTTACCCGGGGGGATATGGCGCCATAATAGTGATCGTCCATCTCCTGCCCCTTCGGGGATTTTGCCCCAAAGAGGGTGCGGGAGCAGAGGACGAGATCCGGCCTCTGGTCGTAAAGGGACTTTTCCACAAGGAAATACTCCTGCTCTGCGCCGGAGGTGGATATGACCTTCTTCACATCCTCGTGGCCGAACAGCTTGAGTATGCGAAGGCATTCCCGGTTGATGAGGTCCATGGAGCGCAGCAAAGGGGTCTTTTTATCCAGAGCGTCTCCGCCGTAAGAGAAGAACAGAGTGGGTATGCACAGCGTGGCGTCCTTTATGAATGCGTGGCTGGTGGGATCCCATGCGGTGTAGCCTCTGGCCTCAAAGGTGGGCCTGAGGCCGCCTGAGGGGAAGCTTGAGGCGTCAGGCTCGCTCATTATGAGCTCCTTGCCGGAAAACTCTATGATGGCACTGCCATCCCGGCCGCAGCCAAGGAAGCCCTCGTGCTTTTCTGCGGTAACGCCGGTGAGAGGCTGGAACCAGTGGGTGTAGTGGGTGGCGCCCTTTTCCAGCGCCCATGCCTTCATTGCGTCTGCCACTGCGTTTGCCACGTTTATGTCCAGTGGTTCTCCCGTGCGTATAGCGTCCTTGAGGGCGGCGTAAGCCTCGCCGCTCATGCGCTCCGACATGGCGCGGTCGCTGAACACCAGCTCGCCGAAGCTTTCAGTCAGATTGTCCATAATAATTCCCCGCTATATAATAAAAATTTATTGCAAAAACAGCAAAACTATAATGTTTTAGTCTATATTCACGCAGGATAAAAGTCAAATAAAAAATGCCGCGCAGGCGGCGCAGCCTGTCAAAAAACCCCGGGGTTGATAAGGGGCCGCAGCCCCTTATGTTTAATCCGGCTCTGACGACATGTGCGTCAGAACGGATGAAAACCCAGAGGTTTTCGTACTTTGCGGATTTTGCCGCCCGGAGGCCCGCCGCAGCGGGTCAGTTCCGGCCCGTTTCCCGGGGCGGAACCTCATGTTTTTTGCGAGAGGCAAAACCCGTAAAACTCAAAAAGTGGCATTCAGCCACTTTTTTGACACTCTGTGCCGCGCAGGCGGCGATTTTCTGCTTCGGCTATATCAGCAGGCCCCGGAGCTTGTATACGGCTACCGCTATGCTTTCCCGCATGTAGTTGTTGGGCGCGGTGTACCATACGTCCTTTGCGCCGTAGCCCTCAGCTTCAATGCCGTTCATTATGGCTACCCTCCCCGCCCGGTAAACGTGAAAGTTGGTGGTGACGAAGGCGGCGGAAGCGCCGGGGAAGCGTTCGTCAAGTATCGCCTTGGAGAATTTGAAGTTTTCCCAGGTGCTGGTGGACTTATCCTCCGTTATTATGCGGCCTTCGTCTACGCCGTGGGATACCAGGTATCGCTTCATGGCCTCCGCCTCGCTTATATTTTCGCCGTCACCCTTGCCGCCGGATACTATCACCGCGGTATTTGGGCTGTGTTCCAGATACTCAAGCGCGGCGTCCAGCCTGAGCTTGAGGGTGAGGGATACCCGCTCTCCGCGTACGGCGCAGCCCAGCACGATGAGTACGTCCTTGCCGTAATCCGCCTTCCTGTGGGCGGCAGAGCCCAGCATTGCCCCCATGCAGCAGAAAAACACCACCGCCGCCGAGTAGCAGGCTATGAGCAGCACCTTTGCGATATGCCCCGCAGGGGTGCGGAACCACTGTATGAAAAAGCCCCTGAACAGGCCTATGAGCAGCAGCGGCACGCCCATTATTGCGGGAAGGGCGGTGCCGAGGTTGCCGTTGCATACGGTGGAGAGCCAGATTGTGTCCATCGTCATAAGCCCGCCGGCTATTATAAGAAGGTAGTACATATATGCGCCTCCGTAAACATCATATTGAAGTCCTCAATTAAATATATCACTGAACAGCGCGTAACAAAATAAAACAAACTGTAAAAGCATGGCAAAAAGACTGCGCCTTATTTGTAATGAAGCGTAGTTTATGCTATACTGCAATGGTATATAATCATAAGTATAATGCCCTTTTGCCGGGCTTATGGAGGAAAATAATGGGATTCTTGGATAAACTGCTGGGCAGCACCTCGGAGGCGCAGGTTAAAAAGCTCATGCCCATGGTAAAAAAAATAAATGAGCTGGAGGGCGGCATGGAGGCCCTTACGGACAAGGAGCTTCGGGCCAAGACAGATGAATTCAGGGCGCGCCTGAATAACGGCGAGACCGAGGATGACCTGCTGCCGGAGGCATTCGCCGTAGTCCGCGAGGCCGCAAAGCGCACCATAGGCCAGCGGCATTACGACGTACAGCTTCTGGGCGGCATAGTGCTGCATCAGGGCCGCATAGCCGAGATGAAGACGGGCGAGGGCAAGACCATAACCGAGACGCTGCCCGCCTACCTCAACGCCCTCTCCGGACACGGCGTGCATATAGTCACCGTGAACGACTACCTGGCGGAGCGCGACGCCCAGTGGATGGGCAAGATATATAAGTTCCTCGGCATGACCGTGGGCTGCATAATACACGAAAAGGACAACGACGAGCGAAGGGAGGCCTACGCCTGCGACATCACCTACGGCACCAACAACGAGTTCGGCTTTGACTACCTCCGGGACAACATGGTGGTCTACAAGTCCCAGATGGTGCAGCGGGAGCTTAACTACGCCATAGTGGACGAGGTGGACTCCATACTGATCGATGAGGCCCGCACCCCTCTTATCATATCCGGCCACGGCGAGGAATCCACGGATATGTACGAGAAGGCGGATAGATTCGTATGCCGTCTGGAGCGGGGCGAGAATATCGTCAAGCTCAGCAAGTCAGATCAGCTCATGGGCGTGGAGCAGCCTGAATCCGGCGACTATATGGCGGACATAAAGGCGCGCACCGTAGCCCTTACCGCCCGGGGCATGGAGAAGGCCGAGAGGTTCTTCGGCATAGACGACATATCAAAGCAGGAATATTCCGAGCTGAACCACCACATACAGCAGGCGCTCAAGGCCCACGCCCTGTTTGAGCGGGATAAGGACTACGTAGTGCAGGACGGCAAGGTGCTCATAGTGGATGAGTTCACCGGACGTCTCATGCTGGGCAGGCGGTACAGCGACGGGCTGCATCAGGCCCTCGAAGCAAAGGAAGGCGTAAAGGTAGAGCGGGAGAACCGCACCCTTGCCACCATAACCTTCCAGAACTATTTCCGCATGTTCAAAAAGCTGGCGGGAATGACCGGCACCGCCAAGACGGAGGAGCAGGAGTTTCAGGCGATATACGACCTGGACGTGGTGGAGATACCCACCAACAAGCCCCTTGCGAGGAAGGATCTCAACGACATCGTATACACCAACCAGAAGGCAAAGTTCAACGCCGTGGTGAACGAGATAGTGGAAGTCCACAAGACCGGTAGGCCTATCCTCGTTGGAACCATATCCGTCGAAAAGAGCGAAATGCTTTCCCATATGCTGGACATGAGGGGGATAAAGCATGAGGTGCTGAATGCCAAGCTCCACGCCCGCGAGGCGCAAATAGTAGCCCAGGCCGGTAAATACGGCAACGTGACCATAGCCACCAACATGGCCGGCCGAGGTACCGATATACTGCTGGGCGGCAACCCGGATTTCCTTGCACGCCAGGAACTGCTCCGGGAAGGCATGGAGGAGAGCATGGTGGAGGAGGCGACCGGACACGCCGACACGGACGATGAGGAAATACTGGCTGCCCGGGGCAAGTATGCCGACGCATACGCCAGATACAAGGCAGATACCGACGCCGAGCACGAGCAGGTGGTAGCCGTGGGCGGCCTGCATATAATAGGCACGGAGCGCCACGAATCCCGCCGTATAGACAACCAGCTCCGCGGCCGCGCCGGCCGTCAGGGAGACCCGGGCTCAACGAGGTTCTATGTATCCATGGAGGACGACCTCATGCAGCGCTTCGGCGGCGAGCGGGTACGGGACCTCATGCAGAAGATAAGCCCCGATGAAGATATCCCCATAGAGGCGGGGATACTCACCAAGCAGATCGAAGCGGCGCAGAAGAGGGTAGAGAGCTACAACTTTGAGATCCGCAAGAACGTGCTCCAGTACGACGACGTAATGAACCGCCAGAGGGAGATAATCTACGGCCAGCGCCGCAGGGTGCTCATGGGCGAGGACATACACGATTCCATAATGGAGATGGTGGACGAGACGGTAAGCCTCCGCTGCGCCCAGTTCTGCCCCGGCTCCCACCCCAGCTCCGAATGGGATATGGAGGGCCTCCGCACGGAGATACTTAACATAACCGCAATGGACTGCGGCAGGGATATAGCCGGGATCACCGATGCAGAGAAGCTTCAGTCCGCAGTAAAGGAGTTTGCCCATAAGGCGTACCGGATCAAGGAAGAAGGCCTTATGCAGGCCGCAGCGCAGCTTGGCGTGGACGCAGACATGCGGGAGCTTGAGCGCGTAGTGCTGCTCCGGGCAGTAGATGAGCACTGGATGGATCATATCGACGCCATGGATCAGCTGCGGCAGGGCATATCCCTGCAGGCCATAGGCCAGAAGAATCCGGTCATCGCCTACCGCAACGCGGGCTTCGATATGTTCGACGAGATGGTGCAGGGCATAAGGGAGCGCACCGTCCGCAACCTCTACCATGTGGTGATCTCCGCCGGGGCCCCTCAGCGGCAGCAGGTAGCCAAGCCCGTTGAAACGAAGGGCGACGCCCCCGCACGCCCCAAGCGCATAGAGGGAAAGATAAGCCGCAACGCCCCCTGCCCCTGCGGCAGCGGCAAGAAGTATAAGCAGTGCTGCGGAAAGGATAAGTAGATCAGGGAAGCGCACAGGAAGCTTAAAATACTATATTATCAAGGAAAAATCGAAAGGATGTGAGTAGCAGTGATCCAGTTGGACGAATGCAGGCAGCAGCTTGCAGCAATGCAGGAAACACTTACAAAGGCAGGTGAGTCCCTTTGACGTCGCAGGATTAGCGGCCGAAAAGGAAGAACTGGAAAAGAAGATGGGCGCCCCGGATTTCTGGGATGACGTTGAGGCGGCCAATAAAGCCAACCAGCGCATGAAGACCATCTCTGCCAAGCTGGAAAAGTACAACAGGCTCAGGGGCCTGCTGGAGGACGCCGAGGTGATGGCGGACATGGCGGAGGAGGGCGACGATCAGGAGATAGCGGACGAGCTCATAAAGGATATGCCCCATCTTGAAAGCAAGGTAGAGGCGCTGAAGCTCGAAACGCTGCTGAAGGGCCCGTATGACAGGCTCAACGCCATACTGTCCCTCCACGCGGGCGCCGGCGGAACAGAGGCTCAGGACTGGGTATCAATACTGTACAGAATGTACACCCGATACTGCGAGAGCAAGGGCTGGACCGTCAGGGAGCTGGACTATCTGGCGGGGGACGAGGCGGGCATAAAGTCCGTAACCTTCGAGGTAGAGGGCGATAACGCCTACGGCTACCTGAAGGCCGAAAAGGGAGTGCACAGGCTGGTGCGCATATCCCCCTTCGACGCGTTCGGCAAGCGGCATACCTCATTTGCGTCGCTGGACGTAACGCCCATATTCGAGGAGGACACCAGCGAGATAGAGATCAACCCCGACGATATCCGCATAGACACCTACCGTTCTGGCGGCGCAGGCGGCCAGAACGTCAACAAGGTAAGCTCGGCAATACGTATAACACATTTCCCCACCGGCATAGTGGTACAGTGCCAGAACGAGCGCAGCCAGCTCCACAATAAGGACATGGCTATGCGCATACTGAAGGGCAAGCTGCTGGAGCTGGCCGAGAGGGAGCGCCTTGAGCACATGGCTGAGATAAAGGGCGAGATGAAGAAGATAGAATGGGGCAGCCAGATACGTTCCTACGTATTCCAGCCATATACTCTGGTAAAGGATCACCGCACCGGCGTCGAGGTGGGCAACATACAGTCCGTAATAGACGGCGACCTTGATGTATTTATCAATGCGTTCCTGGTGCAGTCATAAACAACAAAAAAATGCGCCGCGGCGTTGAGCCGCGGCGCATAACTTTTGCGAAACGCTTAAAAACCAATTCCAATTACCTTTACGCCTGAGGTCTTTTCCGCGAGACCGTCTATTGGCAGTTCCTTCATGTGTATTGAGAAGCTCTTGGAGTCGCTGCCGTCCATAGGGGCATTTTTGGTGAAGTGCCATACCCCTATAAGGTTGTCGCTGCTGTCGTAAAAGCCGATATAGACCAGATTGAGGTCGCATTCGCCGTCTGATGACAGCGTACCTGTCATGGTGGTGAAGCCGGGGTAGTTGTCGGCCAAGAAAATGTCCTTTGCGTATACGGTAACGTCGCGGCCTTCGGCCTTTGCGCAATCGAGGCTGGCAGTCATGGCTGCGGCTGTGCCCGGGGTGAGGGAAGAATCTTTGTGCCAGAAGGCAACGAAGGAGGTCTCCCCGGGCAGCACCACGGTCTTGTCGTTCATGATGGGGACGAAGGAATACTGATACGCCGTGCCGCCAACATTAAATGAAAGGGCGGCATTTGTGATTATGACGGGGCAGTTGCCGGTGTTTTCGTATGCTGCTGCACCGTAAAGCGTCGGCCCCTCCGCGCCGTCGAACACGTAGGCTGCCGTGCCGGTGAGAGTGACTGCAGGTGAAGGCGCAGCCCCAGGGTCTGCCGTGGCGGCAGGCTCCGCAGCGGGCGCCGTTTCAAGGCCTGCGGCGCCTTTGGGGCCCGGTAAAGCCGCCTCGTCCGTTTTTGCGCCGCCGTTCAGCGGGTCGACAGCAAACAGGGAGGCCTTTTCCTCCTTTTTGGCGCAGCCCGAGGCCAGCAGCAATATGCATATTATAAAAACAGTAAGCCTTTTCATAGGCTGATTATAGCACATTATCCATTGTTAGGATACGGGTAAAAAATGAATAATAATCTCTGACAGCGGCGCTTATGGCGTAAAGGGGTGTTATTCAAATAAGCAATATGCAGCTTGCCGCAAATGTGATAAAATAATCAATATGAAATGTGATAACATGCCGCAGCAGGGGCAATTGCCGCTGGGCGGATCGAATTTGGAGGTTTAAAAAATATTATGGCAAAGAAGACCGTTGAGGACGTAAACGTAAAGGGCAAACGGGTGCTGGTAAGGGTCGATTTCAACGTGCCCCTTCAGGACGGAAAAGTAGCGGACGACAAGCGCATAACAGCGGCGCTGCCCACAGTAAAATACCTGCTCGAGCACGGTGCAAAGGTCATACTCTGCTCCCATCTGGGCAGGCCCAAGGGTGAGCGCAAGATGGAGTTTTCCCTCGCTCCCGTAGCGGAAAGGCTCAAGGAGCTGCTGCCGGGCGTAAGGATCAGCTTTGCGCCGGACTGCATTGGCAAGGAGGCCGAAAAGATGGCAGGCGAGCTCAGGGAAGGCGAAATACTGCTTCTCGAGAACCTGCGTTTCCATAAGGAAGAAGAAAAGAACGACCCCGACTTCGCCAAGAAACTGGCTTCTCTGGCAGATATATACGTATCCGACGCCTTCGGCACCGTACATCGCGCCCATGCTTCCACCGCGGGCGTAGCCCAGTACCTGCCTGCGGTCGCAGGCTTCCTTATCGGCAAGGAGCTTTCCGTAATGGGCGGTGCTCTGGAGAACCCCGTGCGCCCCTTCGTGGCCATACTGGGCGGCGCAAAGGTAGCGGACAAGATAGGCGTCATAACGAATCTGCTGAACAAGTGCGATACCCTGATAATCGGCGGCGGCATGGCTTATACCTTCTTCAAGGCACTGGGCTATAACATCGGCAACTCCCTGCTTGACGCAGACAGCATAGAGCTTGCAAAGAAGCTGATGCTTGACGCCGATGCAAAGGGCGTAAAGATGCTGCTGCCAGTGGATACTGTGGTCGCCAGGGAGTTCAAGGCTGACGCGGAATACATGACCGTGGATTCCGACAGGATACCCGACGGCTATATGGGCATGGATATAGGAGAGAAGACCGCCAAGCTCTTTGGCGAGGAGATAAGGAAAGCCGGCACCGTAGTATGGAACGGCCCTATGGGTGTGTTCGAGTTTGACGCCTTCGCAAAGGGTACTGCGGCTGTTGCCGAGGCCTGCGCAGAGTGCAAGGGCACCACCATTATAGGCGGCGGCGACTCCGCCAGCGCCGTAAAGAAGCTGGGCTACGCGGACAAGATGACCCACATCTCCACCGGCGGCGGCGCAAGCCTGGAGTTCCTTGAGGGCAAGGTGCTGCCCGGCGTAGCGGCCCTTGACGACAAGTGATAAAGCATAAAATTTTGAATTGGAGATAAATAAACATGCGTAGACCCATTATTGCAGGCAACTGGAAGATGAACATGACCCCCTCCGAGGCAAGGGCCTTGGTAGAGGAGTTGAAGCCCCTCGTCAAGGACGCAAAGTGCGAGGTAGTGGTATGCCCTCCTTATGTTGATCTATCAGCGGTATCCGAGCTTATCAAGGACAGCAATATACGCCTCGGCGCTCAGAATATACACTGGGCAGAGAAGGGCGCTTTTACCGGCGAAGTTTCCGCAAACATGCTTAAGGAGCTGGGCGTGGAGTACGCCATAATAGGCCACAGTGAGCGCAGGCAGTACTTTGGCGAGACGGACGAAACTGTGAACGCCCGCGCCAAGGCAGCCATAGCCGCAGGCATCACCCCCATAATCTGCGTAGGCGAGTCCCTGGAGGAGAGGGAAAGCGGCAGGACAGAGGCCAAGGTCAGCGGTCAGGTAAAGAAGGACCTTGAAGGCATAGCGGCCGGGGACGTTGCCAAGCTGGTGATCGCCTACGAGCCTATCTGGGCCATAGGTACCGGCAAGACCGCCACCGACGAGCAGGCAAACGAAACCATAGGCATGATAAGGGCGACCGTAGCCGGCATGTTCGGCAAGGAAACCGCAGAAGCCCTTCGAATACAGTATGGCGGAAGCATGAAGCCCTCCAACGCAAGGAGCCTCATGGCAATGCCCGAAATAGACGGCGGCCTTATAGGCGGCGCCAGCCTTAAGGCTGTGGACTTCTCTCAGGTAGTGAATTATAATGATTAAGGCATAAGTGCCACAATTATTAAACAGGAGATTTGTCTGATATGAAAAAGATGACCGCACTTGTGATACTGGACGGCTTTGGCCATAGCGAGGAAACTCAGGGCAACGCCATAAAGGCTGACGGTATAAAAAATATTTCCAAGCTGCTCTCCGAGTATCCCCATACCCTGATAGAAGCCTCCGGCGAGGACGTGGGCCTGCCCGACGGCCAGATGGGCAACTCCGAGGTAGGCCATATGAACATAGGCGCGGGACGTATCGTATATCAGGAACTGACCCGAATAACCAAATCCATAAAGGACGGGGATTTCTTTGAGAATCCCGCCTTTTTGGGCGCCGTTGAGAATTGCAGAAAGCACGATTCCGCACTGCACATATACGGCCTCGTAGGTCCCGGCGGCGTGCACAGCCATCAGAAGCACTTCTTCGGACTGCTGGAGCTTGCAAAACGTCATGGCCTCAGTAAGGTATATGTACACTGCTTCATGGACGGCCGTGACGTTCCTCCCGAAAGCGGCAAGGGGTTCATCGAGGAATACCAGAGGAAGATAGCCGAGATAGGCGTGGGTAAAATAGCCACCGTAATGGGACGCTATTACGCCATGGACCGGGACAACCGCTTTGAGCGGGTAGAAAAGGCATATGCCGCCATGGTATACGGCGAGGGTAACTACGATACCGACCCCGTACATGCCATGCAGGCGAGCTACGATGCGGGCGTTACCGACGAGTTCGTAGTTCCTACCGTCATAACCGAGAACGGCAGGCCCGTGGCTACCATACAGGCTGACGACAGCATAATCTTCTACAACTTCCGCCCCGACAGGGCGAGGGAGATAACCCGCGCCTTTATAATGGAAGACTTTGACGGCTTTGAGCGCCGCAAGGGCTTCTTCCCTGTACATTACGTCTGCATGACCCAGTACGACAAGACCTTCGGGGATAAGGTGGACATAGCCTTCAGGCCAGAACACCTGAACAACACCCTTGGGGAGTACCTTGCGGCCTGCGGCAAGACCCAGCTTAGGATAGCCGAGACCGAAAAATACGCACACGTGACCTTTTTCTTCAACGGCGGCGTGGAGGCCCCAAATCCCGGGGAGGACAGATGCCTTATACCTTCCCCAAAGGTAGCCACCTACGATCTCCAGCCCGAGATGAGCGCCTATGAGGTAACCGAGGAGGCGGTAAAGCGTATAGACAGCGGCAAGTACGACGTGATGATACTGAACTTCGCCAACCCGGACATGGTAGGCCATACCGGCGTAATGGAGGCGGCGGTGAAGGCCGTGCATACCGTTGACGAGTGCGCCGCCAAGGTAGTCGAAGCCATACTTAAAAACGGCGGCAGGGCCATAATCACAGCCGACCACGGCAACTGCGAGAGAATGCTTGCGGACGACGGCGTTACTCCCTTTACCGCACACACTACCAATCCGGTGCCGGTGATACTGGTGGATAACGGCAGAAAGGACGCAAAGCTCCGCTCCGGCGGCAGGCTCTCCGACCTTGCCCCCACCATGCTGGACCTGATGGGCATGGAGATACCCAAGGAAATGACCGGCAAGAGCCTGATAGAGAAGTAATGCGGCAAAAGGGAAGGCCATTTTGATAAAAAGCGCATAAAGCGGCAAAAGTATTTGATTTTTTACTGCGGGTGTGATACAATAGCCTTCGCGTGCAATGCGAAAGTATTCCAGGGGAGGAAGTATATATAATGCAAACTCTGAACACAATTCTTAACATCGTGCTGATAGTCCTGTCTATCGCAATGATAGCCGTAGTACTTATGCAGCAGTCCAAGAGCGCGGGCCTCGGCAGCGCGTTCGGCGGCGATACCCAGTCCTTTACCGCCCGCGGCCAGAAGGCCAGCAGGGAGGCCAAGATTCAGCGCATCACCAAGATACTTGCAGTTGCAATCGGCGTGATCGCTATTGCCATGGCTATAATAAGCTGATAAAAGGCAAAAATGTGACTCTGGGGCGTGCCGCTAAGGTATGCCCCTGTTTTTATGCAATAAAAAAGGAGAAAATGAAAAACAATTTGGAACTTAAAGAAATAATAAACGGGATGATAGCCGAAACCGGCCGCCCAATGAGCGCTGAGGATATATACAAGAGCATGACGGATAACGGCGGCGAGATACAGATAGAAGAAATAAAGCTGGCGCTGAAGGAGCTTTCAAGGGATGGCCGTGTGATAATCACGCGCCGGGGCAAGGCGGCTCTACCGGAACAGCTTGGCCTTATATACGGCCGCATACAGGGCAACGGCCGCGGCTTCGGCTTCTTTATACCCGCAGACGGCAGCGGAGACCTGTTCATCGCCGCGGAGGATATGAACGGCGCCTTACACGGGGATACTGTGTGGGTGAGGAAACTTACCGGCTCCCCCCGGGGCAGGAACGACCGGGGAGCTGTGGAGATGATAGCCAGGAGAGCGGGTGGCCGGGTAATAGGCACGTTTGAGGCGGACAACGAGTACGGCGGTTACGTGGTACCCGACGACAGCAGGGTGGCAGAGGATGTGCTCATACCCTTTTCCCATACCAACGGCGCAAACCACGGCGACAAGGTGGTAGCAGAAATAACCCAGTATCCCGGGGCAAGGCGGCCCATGCTGGGCAAGATAGCCGAAGTACTGGGCAGGCCGGGGGATAAGGGCATAGATATGCTCTCCATCATACGGCGGCTGGAGCTGCCTGATAAATTCCCCGATGGGGCGCAGAGGCAGGCCGAGGGGCTAAAGGCCCCCGATGCGGACGCGCTCACCGACAGGCGGGATCTGCGCGGCGCGCTCACCATAACCATAGACGGTGCGGACGCCAAGGATCTTGACGACGCGGTATCATTGGAGATGGCCGACGGCCTGTACAGACTGGGGGTACATATAGCTGACGTGAGCCACTATGTAAAGCGTGGCAGCCCCATAGACGTGGAGGCATACAAGAGAGGCACCAGCGTGTATTTTCCTGACAGGGTGCTGCCTATGCTTCCCAAAGAGCTGAGCAACGGCCTCTGTTCCCTGAATCCGTATGAGGATAAGCTTACACTTTCCTGTGTAATGGACATAGACTCACATGGCAAGGTAGTGCATCACAATATCGCAAAGAGCGTAATACGCTCGAATTACCGCATGACATACGATGAGGTCAACGCCATATTTGCAGGAGACCCGGATATGGCTGCGAAGTACTCCGATATTATGCCAATGCTTGGCGAGATGCGCCGCCTAAAGGATATACTCAAGGCCAAGCGGCAGCGGCGGGGCGCAATAGACTTCGACCTGCCTGAGGCAGATATACATCTTGACGGCAATGGCCGGGCCGTTGGCGTTTCGCTGCACATCAGGGGTGAAGCGAATATGATGATAGAGGAGTTCATGCTGGCTGCCAACGAGACTGTGGCGCGGGAGGGAGTGGACAAGGGCCTGCCCCTTATGTACCGGGTGCATGAGGCCCCTGACCCGGAGCGAATAAAGGAGCTTAACACATTCCTCCATACACTGGGCTACGGTGTAGGCAACGCGGAAAAGGTTCAGCCTGCCGATGTGCGCAAAATGCTGCTCAAGGCTGCCGGAAGTTCGGAGGAGAGGGTGATAAATAACGTCACTCTCAGGGCTATGACCAAGGCCAAGTACAGCCCTGACTGCGACGGCCATTTCGGGCTTGCGGCTAAGTACTACTGCCACTTTACCTCGCCAATACGGCGCTATCCGGATCTATTGGTTCACAGGGCATTGAATGAATCCCTGGAAGGCAGGCTGGACGAGGAGAACCTCAAACGATGGAAGGCGTACCTGCCGGGAGCTTCAGACCAGTGCTCAGACCGGGAGGTGACCGCAACGGAGGCTGAGCGGGCCGCAGACGACCTGAAAAAGTGCGAATACATGGCGCAGCACATAGGCGAGGAGTATCAGGGCGTCATATCCGGCGTAACCCAGGGCAGCTTTTTCGTGGAGCTAGGCAATACCGTGGAGGGACGGGTGAAGGTGGAGAGCCTGAGCGGCGACAGGTATGAATGGGACGAGAAGGGCTACCGCCTTGTGGGCAGGTTTACAGGCTTGCAGTACCGCCTGGGGGACGAGGTAAAGGTGCGTGCGGTATCAGCCGATATGGAAACTTCCCGGATAGAGTTTGAATTAATAGAGGAAAAACCCCATAAAGCGCCCAGAGAGAGCGCAAAGCGGAGCGGACACGGCTCGACAAGAGGCAGAAACAGTGATAAAATAAAAGCTCTTAAGAGCAAGAAGGGAGGCCACGGTTTTGGCCATAGCAAAAGGCGTCAAAAGGGTCGCGGAAAATCGAAAGGCACGCCATGAGTATTTCATCGAGGATACCTACGAGTGCGGAATAGCTCTGGTCGGCACCGAGGTCAAGAGCATACGGGCCGGCAAGGTCAACCTGAAGGATTCCTATGCGCAGGTAAAGAACGGCGAATGCTACCTCATAGGCATGCACGTTAGCCCCTATGAGCAGGGCAATATATTCAATCGCGATCCCTTCCGGGAGCGCAAGCTGCTGCTTCACAAGAGCGAGATACGCAAACTCAACGCCCTGGCGCAGGTAGAGGGCTACAGCCTCATACCATTGCAGCTTTACTTCAAGGATGGCAGGGTAAAACTGGAGCTTGCGGTCGCCAAGGGCAAAAAGCTTTATGATAAGCGCAGCGATATAGCCTCGCGGGACGCCAAGCGCGAGGTGGAGCGCCGCATGAAGGAGGAGCGCTTCAGATAGCCGGCGGGCGTTTGATAAAGCGCACAGAATGTGATATAATACTTATAGCAGGGCGATATGCCAGAACGCCTTGCGCTATCCGGGGTCGTAAATGGTTTCGACGGGGATCGTGGAGGCCGGATAAGCGAGCCGAAGCCCCGTGCTTCGTTAAAAACGGGAAAAACTTAAATTTAACTGGCAAATCTGATTTTGCACTCGCTGCCTAATTAGGCTGCGCGTCGGCCCGGCGCTTCCCACGGCTCCGGTAACCGGCGTCATCAATGTGGGGAACCAGCCTGCCTAAGCTTTGCGGCAGGTGGGATTTAATGAAGCTACCGAAGCCCTGATCCTGTCGGAGGGAGCTGCTTTGGCTGAGGGAACGTTAATACACCGACTACGCTCGTAGAAAGTCTTGCTGACAGGTTTTCGGACAGGGGTTCAACTCCCCTCGACTCCACCAAAAAGTGCAAATCCGAACGTCGAGAGGTGTTCGGATTTTGCTTATTCCGCTCCGCCGGCACAATACGATCCGAACCTTATCCTATGGGAAGGGATTCGGATCGTTGTTTTTATTTACTTCGCCCGCCGTTTGGCGGAAAGAAAGGCATGGAGCGCGGGGAAAGCGGCGATGGCCGATGAGATAAGGAGAAACAGGGCTGCGGCGTCGGGCCTTGTCTTTATCCACCCCGAGAAATGCGCCGTAATAAGGTAGATGAGCGCGCCGGCGGTTAGATGTATCAGAATCTTTAGCCGAAAGGAAAGCCGGCTGCTTTCGTAAATCATGGTGGGGACGGAAAAACCCGTCGCTATTATTATGCAGTACGCGGCGAGCTGCTGCCAGCCTTCCCCGGTTTTTTGCCTGAAGAAAGCATTTGCACCCCCTTCAAAAAGGGGAAATATAAAGATTATCGCCACGAAAGCAACACATCCGACGCTGATTCCCGAGCAAATCTTTTTTATCAGCTTTTTTATCGCATACACCTCCAAAAATCCGTTTTCGCGCAAAACCGATACTGCATCAGTATTGCGCAAAAGCGCGATCCGATGCAATGAAAAACAACTAATAATTATATTATACAATGCCCCGGCACTTCCTGTCTTTACTTCAATCAAAATCCCCCGCAGCTTGCTTACTGCGGGGGATGGCTTTGCGGTCCGGGCCTTTGGTTAGGGGTTATGCAAGCGCTTCCGCAAGGGTCTCAAAGGCGGGGATCTTGAGTATGGGTATGGATACCTGCTCCTTGCGCTCGTTTTCGGAGCCGGCAGCGGCGGTGACATCGTTGGAGTAGTTTGCGCGGAAGGTGCCTTCCTTGGCATCGAGGTAGTTGTCAAAGAAGTTCCATGCTACGCCTCCGTCAACGGCGGCGGGCTCGCACATGAGCGCCGCAAAGGAGCCGAAGCGCTGCGCGGTGGAGATCACATAGGTACCGGCGGGGATAACGATATCGCCGTCGCCCTTCTTCCACTCGCCGGTCACGAGGGTCTGGAAGTGGCCCTCATAATCCTTGCGTTCGCGGCCGTCTATGACTGCGCCGCCGCTGGTGTAGGACTTGATGGCGAAGTGGAGATGGTCTGCGCCCGCGACGGTAACGTCGTTGGGAAGCTGGGTCATCTCAACGCCGTGGAACTTCATAAGCTCGATGAATTCAGTGCAATCCTGGTCTATAAGGTAGTATGCTCCCATGGTCTCGACGTCGGTGGGTACGAAGGTTCCCCAATATTCGGTCTCATAGTCCACCGGTGCGCCGTACTCGATGGCATAGGGATCGCCCTCGTCGTCGTACAGGCGCTCGCCGATAACGGTGCCGTCCTCGCCGGTCTCATAGGAGAGAACGGTCAGGGTGTCCTTGCCCTCAAAGGGCATGGTGGTCATTTCGGAGTTGAGGGCCACGAAGTCCTTTTCGGGATTGATGCCCTCTGTGGCGCGGGCCTCTGAGCGGGCGTCGGCGGCTGCGATCATGGCCTTGATTTCGTCCTTGTCCTTTGCCACAACCTGCAGAGCGCCGTAGATGCACTCATACTGGGTATCCACGCGGACGGGGAAATCGTCGTAGGAGTAGACCTCCAGCAGCAGGGCGAGCCTGTTCCTGAGACCGGCATAGTTGGTGGTGTAGCGAGCATAGTCCTCAAAGGTGCGCCAGCCCTCGGCTACTATGTCGCTGTAATAATAGCCCCAGTTGCCGTAGGGGACGGCTACCTTGCCCTTGGAGGCCAGATAGGAGCCCTCGCGCAGGGCCCGTGAGCAGAATACATCGCGGTTGTAAGCGAGAAGCTCGGCGTCGGTTCCGGCGTTGAGGCCCCAGTTATATGTTACGGCGTGACGCATATAGGAGCCGTCGGTCGCGTGGGCGTCGATGAAGAGGATGGGGTTCCAGTCGTTCATCAGCTTGACGATGGTGCGGCCGCAGGCGGTCTCCAGCTTGGTCATGTCGCGGTTGACGTTAAGGCCGTTACCCTCGGCGCGGGTGCCTACCAGCTTGGGCGTGAACTGGGTGGTTATGCGGTTCTTGCCCAGATTGTCGTTTCCATCGGGGTTGCTGTTGGGGACGATGATGACGACCAAATCCTTGAGGAGATCGTCATGCTTGCCCTGCGCGACTTCGCGGGCGAAGATCATCATGGATTCCTTGCCCTCGATCTCGCCGGAGTGGATATTGCAGTTTACATATACAACGCCCTTGTCCTCGGGCACGTCGGCGGGGGAGGCGGGGGCTACGTCGCTTATTATCATGTAGGATATGGGAGTGCCGGCCTCGGTAGCGAAGGTGGTGGTGTCCAGAATGATGCGGCCGGCGCTGTGCTCGGCTACTACCTTCAGAAAATCAATGACCTCCTGAGACGATGTGGTGCGTTCCCAATTGCTCTCCTCGGCAGGGGTTTTGAGCTCTGCCAGTATCGCCTGGGAATCGACCTTCTCGGTCTCCGGCTCAGCGGCGGGCGTGGGTTCTTCGGCAGGGGCAGCGGGGGCTGCACAGGCTGCCAGGCCAAGGGCCATGATCAGTACAAGAACGAGCGCCAGGATTTTTTTCATAGTTTCGTTTTCCTCTCCTTTGTTGTTTTTTTGTGAAAATATATTGCCAAGCCCTGCGGTTTGGGCCGCGCAGGGCTTGCGGATGCGCAAGAAAAGGCTATTCCTCCCTCTCTCTCCTGAAGAAGCGGCAGCCCTGATAGTGGACGCCCGTGATGTACGCTATGCGGTTCGCCTGCAAAAGCTTCTCGCCCAGCAGGGCGGAGCGGTCGCCCTTTGAAATGAGCTCCAAAAAAGCCCCATTGGCGTCAAAGAAATCGAAATAGGCCCTGTGTGCGTCCATTATCCTGGGGCGGTATTCCTCCTGAATGACATACAGACAGAGGCCCATCTTCACTCTCAGGCGGGTAAGCGCCTCCTCCAGCTCTGCGGCTTTTTGCTCTGCCATGCCGGCGTCCAGCCTGACCAGTCTGCCCTTGCTCCATTCCTCCAAGTCGGTTATGCGGTTGATGAGGAGAAGAAGCATGGCCTCCCGGTATACGTTGGTGCGCCTTTCCTGCCCGGTAACGCCGAAGTATATCTTCACGGGCTCCAGCCAAAGCTGCTTGAGGGCTTCGTCGTATGCGTAGTAACACCTTATCCACGCCTTCTGGGAAGCGACGAGCGCCTCCCTCTCATCGCCATCGAGGGAGTTAAGATAGGCACTGTAAGCGTATATGAGCCTGTTTTCTAAACTGAGCCTGCTGCATAAAAATTCATCGTCCGTCATGTGGAAGGACTCGGTCTCGTCGCAGGGCGCATCGTAAAATACGGCTGAGCCCGCCCAATTCTGAGTGACCAGCCTTCCGTCCCCGGCCTGCGCGGGGATGGCGGAAAATAGCATGAGGACTGCTGTCAGCCATAGAATAAATTTTTTTACCGGCGGTAATTTTATCATTTAATTTACAACCTATTTTTGTGAATATACGTTGGAATCTGAGCAGCATTAAGTCGTAATCGTATCTTACTATGAGGCTATTGTAGCAGTATCGCAGGCATAAAACAATATTTATTAAATTTCTACCCGATATAATCGCGATTGAACTTTTTTAACCGCGATTAGAAAACGTTAATACTTTATCAACATTGCGTGATTATATAACGTTTATTATATAAATTTACAATAATAAAAATATAATTGAATCATACTGAGCCCCGGCACGCGCTGTCTTTACTCTGCGGCGAAAATGCACCTTGACTTTATCGGAAAAGAGGATATAACAAAAAACAGATGTTACGCAACAATGGCTTCTTATCGTGCTGACGCGGCTGGAGAAAAACAAACGTGCGCCGGCAACGGCAAAAGCGGACGTTGACTACCTGTTGACAACTAAATTGTTTTGCGGACTCTGTGAGCGCATGATGATAGGCGAAAGCGGGACGAGCCATACGGGAGATAAGCATTATTACTACAAGTGTGCCGGAGCAAAGCGAAAGCTGGGCTGCAAGAAGAAATCCGTCAAAAAGGATTTCATTGAGCGGGCGGCAGTCATTCTGACCGTCAACAGAGTTTTGCGAGACGAGGAAATCAGCCGCATTGCCGACAGCATCCTTGCCTTGCAAGCCGGCGAGGACACCACCATCCCGGCGCTGAAAAAACAGCTTGCCGACACGGAGCGCGGAATAGAGAATATGCTATGGCGGGTTTTAAGACTGGCCTTCGCTGATTTTGCGGAATTCATCTTCCATATACTGCTTAAACAGCGCAAGGCTGGGCTTTGAAAGGTTGTGCATGTCCCAGAACATGTGCACGGTGCGGTAAATTGGGGACTCGAAGGGGATTATAACACCCGAATCCTTGAAGAGCGTAACCCAGGAAAAGCGGGGGATGAGCGCTATGCCCATGCCAAGGTCGAAGTACTGACGAATGCAGTAAAGGTCGTTGCTGACTATGGATACGTTGGGTATGAAGCCGGCATCCTTTGCAACTGCCTGAAATATTTGAAACATCTGGTTGCTGGTGCTGGATATTATGAATTTCTCGTTCTTTAGGTCATCGATGGCTACCTTGCTGTTATTTGCAAGGCGGTGACCGAAGGGAACCACAAGGCGTATCTCTTCCCTGAGAAGGCTTATGCTGCTGTCATATTGGGATACTCTGTCCGGGCCGCCGATACAAAGATCAAAGGGGCCGGGATCCGCCCAGTTGTTATATATGGAAAAGTTTACGCCGGGATAATCCTTTGAAAAGCGGTCAATACAGTGGATGCAGGTGTTTCTGTGGTACATTATCGAAAGGCGCAGATCACCCGAAAGAGCGTTTTTCTTGGATTCCATTTCTCTTATTCCATAGTCCAGATGCTCCAGAGCCTTTTCAACCTCAGGCATAAAAAGCTGGCCGGCCTTGGTGAGACTCAGATGGTTCTTGCTCCTGTCAAACAGCTTTACCCCCAGTTCGGATTCCAGGCTTGCTATGGTTTTGGACATTGCAGGCTGAGGAATGCCGTGTATTTTTGCAGCCTGCGAAATATTTAGCATTTTCCCTACAGTATAGAAATATCTTAACCGCATAAGTTCCATTTTAAAAAACCGCCCTTCACTAAAATATATATTATGATATATATATTACATATAAAAATATGTATTTTCAATATTCTTTTTGTTGTGCTAAAGTAGTACCAAGTTAGATGTATCAATATAAGATTTGGTTGAATAATAGACTATGCAGAAAGTAAATTTGAGTGAAGCGGTTAGCGTAACCCGGAAATATTAGGAGCGGTACCTTGGAAAGCCTTATTATATCCTTTAATGCAATAGTACCGATGTTTTTGATAATAGCCATTGGCTATACCTTCAAAAGCATAGGATGGATTAATCCGGCGGAGGTAAAGCGCTTTAACAAGATAGTATTTCATACCTTCATGCCGGCGATGCTGTTTAGAAGCATATACAATTCAGATCTGTCCAAGCTCATGGATCCGGGTTATCTGATATTTGTGCTGGTTTCAGTGATGATAACCTTTGTCATAGCTGTGCTGGCTGTGCTTCCGCTGGAAAAGGACGGGGCGAAGCGTGGGGCCATGATACACGCGGCGTACCGTAGCAACTATATACTGCTGGGAACCCCGATTGTGGCTGCGCTCACATCCGACGGAGACACCGGCATGGCCGCCGTAGTAGCCAGCATAACTATACCTCTTTATACCATACTTGCGGTGATAATGCTGGAATACTTCAGAAGCGGGAAGCTTCGCCTTAACGGAATGCTGAAGAGCCTTGCAAAAAACCCGCTTATAATAGCCTCCGTGGCGGGAATAATAGTGAAAATCGCAGGTATACAGCTTCCCGGCGTATTGGAATCAGTAGTATCCAAGCTGAATTCTGCGGCGTCACCTGTGGCGCTGCTGCTGCTGGGTGCAAGTTTCGACTGGAAGCAGGTGGCGAGCGAAAGGCGGAACATAGCCATATCCACAGTCCTGCGCCTCGTGATATTTCCGGCGGTGATGCTTACCGCCGGGGCAATTATTGGCTACAGGGGAGTGGAGTTTGTGACCCTGATACCCCTTTTTGCGTCTCCTACGGCTGTAAATACCTTTAATATGGATCAGGAAATGGGGGCGGATCTGAACATAGCAAGCGGAGCCATAGCCATATCAACGGCATTGTCTTTCGTTACGCTGTTTATATGGATAAGCCTTTTTAAGCACCTTGGAATGTTCTGATGGGAAACTATAGGGAGGACATGGCATGAGTCTTAGGGAACTGAAAAGAGCTGCGCGAAACGACCTTAAGGGTAAGTGGCATATCGGCATAATAGTCACGATAGTAGCCTTTATCATAGGTGTGTATTCTTTTGGGCTGCTGCCAATGATAAACCTTCCGGCTGAGGAATGGCTGAAGGATCCTTCGGTTCTGCTGAAGGACTGGAGAAATATATTCTATTTTGATATGCGGTCGGTGCGCATGGGGCTTTTCTATCTTCTGGGAGCGGCTGGCGTGCTGGGACAGTGCTACTGCTTTTTGCTTATGGCAAATCAGGAGCAATGCAGGATAAGGGATATTTTTCATTGCTATCCCCAGATGGTGCCGGCAATAGGCCTCAGGCTGCTGAGGTCGGTCTACACTTTTCTTGGGCTCAGCCTGCTTGTTGTGCCCGGCGTATATCTGTATTACGTATATGCGCTTGCGCCGTGGATAATGGCTGATAACCCGGACATAGGTGCGCGGAAGGCCCTTCAGCTCAGCAAACGCGCCATGGACGGATATAAGATGAGGATGCTCATGCTTGACCTTTCCTTTATTGGATGGTTTGTGCTGTGCGTACTCAGCATGGGCATAGGGCTTCTGTTCCTCATACCGTATCACTGCGCGGCGAGGGCGGAATTTTTCAAGGAAGTCAAAAACCACAAAAAAGTAAAACCGGCATAAACATGTGCTCTCAACGCGGATGCATTCCGCGTTGATAAAAATATCAGATATTCAGCGGGCCTGACTGAATATGCAGATATATCGGGAGAGGAGGCAGGGCAAAGAGATAATGCAATCATAAGGGCCAGATAACACAAGAGAAATTTTTGGAGGAAATATGGAAACCACTAAAAAGCAAAAGAAACACTTTGAAGTGCCCGGTACGTATGTAATACTTACCGCACTGATCGTACTGATGATACTCCTTACCTACATACTGCCCGCAGGTACCTACGATTTCGCGGAAGACGGCAAGACCGTTATCCCCGGGACCTATCATCACGTTGAAAGCAATCCGGCCGGCATAATGGACTTCTTCAATTGCTTCTTTAAGGGCATGAGCAAGGGTTCCGGCACTATCTTCCTGATATTCATGATTGGCGGCGCATTCAAGATGCTTGAGGACACCGGTACTATCAAGGCCGCAATAGCATGGCTCATCAAGAAGACCAAAGGCAACTATAAGATCATACTGCCCGCAATAGGCATCATGATGGCGGCGCTCGGTTCCGTGGGCGCAGGCAACAACATAGCCCTTGCGTTTGCACCCATAATGATAATGGTATGTAAGAAGCTGAAACTTGACCCCATCGTGGCAGTTGCAGCTATGTATATACCTTCCAGCACCGGTACCGTTTCTTCCCCTATCGAGCCTTTCAATACCTTGATCGGTCAGGAAATTGCCGGTTTGCCCCAGATGTCCGGCGCAGGCGTCCGCCTTATCACATGGATAATCTTCGTGGCTGTTGCCATCGGCTACATCGTTCGCTATGCCAACCGCATAAGCAAGGATCCCAGCAAGTCCATAGTTGGCTGTTATAGCGATGACGAAGAGGTGGGAAATCAGGACGCCGCTCTTGCGGAAGTTGCTGATAAGCTGACCGTGCGTCACGTACTCTGCCTTATCGTTCTGCTTGCAGTTTTCGTAGTATATGCATATGGCACCATAAAGTACACCTGGGGTATCTCTCAGCTGGGTGCCTGCATGATGATCCTTGCCTTTGCATCCGGCATCATCGGCGGCATGACCCCTGACCAGATGGAAAAGTCGTTCGCGGCCGGCGCAAAGACTATGACATACTCCGCACTGCTGGTTGGCTTTGCCAATGCCCTTAGCGTGATAATGACCGATGCAAATATCATGCACACCGTCATAAACGCCATATCCATTCCTCTCGGTGCACTGCCTGCTGCTCTTTCCGCAGTCGGTATGTTTATCGTAAACCTGCTGATGAACATCTTCATCTCCTCTTCCTCCGGCCAGGCTTATGTCATCATGCCTCTGATGGCGCCTCTCGCGGATGTTGTAGGCGTAACCCGCCAGGTAGCCGTTTCCGCTTACTGCTTCGGTGAAGCCATCGGCAACCCCCTGTTCCCCACCGCTGCTCTGATTATGGGCATCTGCGGCATAGCAGGCGTAAAGTACGATAAGTGGCTGAAATTCGTGGTACCCCTCACCGGAATACTCGGCGGCTTGGCAGTAGTATTCCTGGTAGTTACCCAGACCCTCGGCTGGTGCTAATAGAAGACCGATAGAAAAACACACTCACAATGCGAGCACGGCAAAATGCGCCTGCTCCACTGGATAAGCCGAAATAAAAAGAAAGGAACATAAACCATGGCAAAAGAACTTTCACACGTTGTCGAACGCTTCCTTCGCTACGTCAAGGTGGATACTCAGTCCGTACATAACTGCACCGCTATACCCACAACCGAAAAGCAGAAGGATCTGGCACGAATGCTTGTAAAAGAGCTGGAAGAACTGGGCGCCGCCGATATCAGGCTGGATGATGCCGGCTGCGTATATGCGACCATTCCCGCAAATTGCGATGTCAAGGCGCCTGTCGTTGGCTTTATAGCTCACATGGATACCACTCCCGATGCTTCCGGCACCAATGTCACTCCCCGCATAATAGAGAACTATGACGGCAAGGACATCGTGCTCAACGCGGAAAAAGACATCGTAATGAGAACAGAGGTATTCGAGCATATGCTCAACTACGTAGGTCAGGACCTTATCGTTACCGACGGCACCACTCTGCTCGGCGCAGACGACAAGGCCGGCGTTGCAGAGATCATGAACATGGTCGAATATTTTGCAACCCATCCTGAAGTAAAGCACGGCACCATCAAGGTTGGCTTTACTACCGATGAGGAGGTCGGTAAAGGCGGCAAGTATTACGATATAGGCTATTTCAACGCCGATTTTGCCTACACCTTTGACGGCCAGACCACCGGCGAGATAAACGCCGAGACCTTCAACGCGGCTGACGCAAACGTCACCATTCATGGCGTTCAGGTACATCCCGGCCGCGCCAAGGATAAGATGATCAACGCTATCACCGTAGGGCGCAAGTTCGACGAGCTGGTTCCCGAAGCACAGACCTGCGAGCACGTTGACGGCCGCGAAGGTTATTACCATATGACCAACTTCAACGGCACCGTCAGCAAGACCACTATGAAGTACATCTTAAGAGACTTCAGCATGGAGGGCTTCCTGGCCCGTAAGGCTCACATGCGGAAGATCGCCGATTTTCTCAACAGCGTGTACGGTGAAGGCACCGTCGAGCTGGAGCTCGTAGACTCCTATTTCAGCATGTACGAAGTCATCAAGCCCATGCCCATAATTCTTGACCATGCGCGTACAGCTATCAAGCAGGAGGGTATCGTACCCCGTGAAGTACCCATTCGCGGCGGCACAGACGGCTCCATTCTTTCCGGAAGAGGGCTTCCCTGCCCCAATATTTCCACCGGTTACCAGAATGGCCACAGCGTATATGAGTATGTTTCCACCAAGGCTCTGGAGACCTGCGCGCGTATATGCATAAATCTTGCTGCTTCGTTCGTTAAGTAAGCTTTCCCCAAATCACCCCGCCGTCTTTTTGCATGTGTTTTCATGGCGGCGGGGAAACTTATATTTATCTGCGGGCAGGCAAGTCCGCTGCCTACCCGCAGAACTATTAAAAATGCGAATATAAGCGCTTGCGTATTAAATAGATGATATAGCAAAATAGATACGGGAAAATTCCGTAAGGATTTTGCGAGAGGTAAATATGAATTACGAGCTTGGCTATGGCAAGGGCATTCAGAAAATAGAAATACCCGATGCTAACCTGATGGGAGTTCTTCTGCCGGAAAATGCGGCTGCGGAGCGCAGCGAGGATCAGGAGGTGCTCCGGGCTCTGGAGGAACCTATAGAAAGCCTGAAACTGCGCGAAATAATACGGCCAGGCGAAAAGATCGCCATAGTGACCAGCGATATAACCCGCCCAATGCCCACGGCGAAGGTGATGCCGGCGCTGCTGGATGAGCTTTACCGGGGCGGGGCGAGGCCGGAGAACATAACCCTCGTGTTCGCAATAGGCAGCCACCGCCATCATACCGATGAGGAGCGGAAAGCGCTGGCCGGCGAAAGAGCCTGGCAGGAAATACGCTGCGTGGACAGTGATCCCGATGACTGTATACACCTTGGCACAACCTCCGGCGGAACCCCCGTTGATATAACGCGCGCAGTAGCCGAAGCCGACAGAAGAATATGCCTCGGAAATATAGAGTATCACTACTTTGCGGGTTACAGCGGCGGGGCCAAGGCCATAATGCCCGGCGTATCCACCCGCGCTGCAATACAGTGCAACCACAGTAAAATGACCGACCCGTCAGCGGTAGCGGCAAGGCTGGAGGGAAATCCTATAAGGGAAGATATAGAGGAAGCGGGCCGCATATGTGGCATAGACTTCATACTGAATGTAGTACTGGACGACCACAAGCACATAGTCAGGGCGTTTGCCGGTCACCCGACAGAGGCCCACAGGGCTGGCTGCAAGGCCCTTGATGCGTTGTACGGCAAGCGGATAGACTCCCTTGCGGATATAGTCGTGGTATCTCCCGGCGGAGCGCCAAAGGACATGAACCTTTACCAGGCCCAGAAAGCTTTGGACAACGCGAAGCACGCGGTAAAAAAAGGCGGTATAATAATACTGACTGCTGCCTGCATCGAGGGATTGGGGGAGAGTACATTCGAAAAATGGATGACCCAGGCTAAAGAGCCCGATGAGCTTATACGGCGAATAAGGGCGGATTTCAAGCTGGGCGGTCACAAGGCTGCCGCCATAGCAATGGTGATGCAGAGCGCCGATGTGTATCTTGTATCCGACCTGTCGCCGGAACTCGTAAAAAGCATATTCTTCAGGCCCTTCGGAAGCGCTCAGCAGGCGCTGGATCAGGCGTTTTGCGAGCTGGGTCACGACTCAAAGGTGCTGCTCATGCCCTGCGGCGGATCGACGTTGCCGCTTCTAAAATAATAATTTGACTGACAGGAGAAATAAAATGGATTACGCAAAAGAATCTCTCAGGCTGCATGAAGAATGGAAGGGGAAGATAAGAGTAGACTCTGCGGTGCCGGTAAAGACCATGCAGGAGCTTTCTCTCGCCTATACCCCCGGCGTGGCGCAGCCCTGTCTTGAAATACAGAAGGACATCAGCAAAAGCTACGACCTGACCCGCAGATGGAACATCTGCGCCGTAATAACCGACGGCAGCGCAGTGCTGGGCCTCGGCGATATAGGTCCGGAGGCCGGTATGCCCGTAATGGAGGGCAAGTGCGTGCTCTTCAAGGAATTTGGCGGTGTGGATGCCTTCCCGATATGCGTAAAGACAAAGGATGTTGACGAATTCGTAAACGCGGTATATCTTATTTCCGGCTCCTTCGGCGGTATAAACCTTGAGGATATAGCTGCGCCACGTTGCTTTGAAATAGAGCGCAAGCTGAAAGAAAAGTGCGATATACCAATATTCCACGACGACCAGCACGGTACAGCCGTAATAACCCTTGCCGGCCTTACCAACGCACTGAAGCTGGTGGGAAAGAAAAAGGAAGAGGTAAGGATAGTAATGAACGGCGCCGGCGCGGCCTCCATAGCCATAACCAGACTGTTGCTTTCCGCCGGTTTTAAGAATATAATTATGTGCGATCGTACCGGCATAATATACTCCGGCCGCGAAGAGGGCATGAACCCCATAAAGGACGAGATGGCCAAGGTCACCAACCTCGAGGGGGAAAAGGGCAGCCTTGCCGACGCGCTCATTGGCGCCGACGCATTCATAGGTGTTTCCGCTCCCAATACCGTTACAAAGAAAATGGTAAGCAGTATGGCCAAAGACGCGATAGTGTTCGCCTGCGCAAACCCCACACCCGAAATATTCCCGGAAGATGCCAAGGCCGCAGGCGCGAGAGTAGTTGCGACCGGACGCAGCGACTATCCCAATCAGGTAAATAACGTGCTGGCATTTCCAGGCATATTCAGGGGAGCTTTCGATGTGCGCGCATCTGATATAAACGAAGAGATGAAGATAGCCGCCGCTCATGCCCTTGCCTCCCTTGTGAGCGACGAGGAGCTCAATGAGGACTATATACTTCCCAAGGCAATGGACAGCCGCGTGAGGGAAGCGGTATCCTCCGCCGTTGCAAAGGCGGCAAGGGAAAGCGGAGTAGCCCGCATATAACGCTTTTTACAATTTGGCGCCTGGCGTATAAGCATAGGATAAAGGGAATTCCGATCCCATAAAAATATAAACAGAAGCGAGGTAAAAAAGATGAATAAGTATCAGGAACGCATAGCGAGGGTTTGCGCCGAGATGAAGAAGGCGGGCATCGGCCAGCTTATGGTGAACGACCATCTCGGCATATACTACCTTACCGGAATAGACGTTATGCCATTTGAAAGGTTCTGGGCATTTCTGATAAACGACGACGGCAGCACCGTGCTGTTCGACAATAAGCTTTTTGCACTGGGAGATACCGGCCTGAATACCGTGACGCTTACGGATACAGACGACGTGGCAGCGGCTGTAGCAAAGCATATAAAGCCCGGCAAGATGGGCGTAGACAAGAACATGGCCGCTCGCTTTCTGCTGCCCATTATGAACGCCTGCCGCGATACCAATATGGTGCTGGGCTCAGACTGCGTGGATAACGTAAGGGCCCGCAAGGACGAGGAGGAAAAGAGGCTCATGCGCCGGGCCTCCGAGATAAACGACATCTGCATGGAAAGGCTTGCAGCCTACATACATGACGGCGTTACCGAGAAGGAATGCGCGGATTACCTTGACAGGTGCTATGCGGAGTTCGGCTGCGAGGGCCTGGCCTTTGATTCCATAGTATCCTTTGGCGCCAACGCCGCGGATCCCCATCATTCACCGGATGGGACTGTGGTAAAGGAAGGCGACTGCATAGTAATAGACATAGGCTGCAGGAAGGATCACTACTGCTCCGATATGACACGTACCTACTTCTGGAAGAAAGCTGATCCAAAGTATACAGCCATACATGATCTGGTGCGCGAGGCCAACGAGAAGGCGGAGAAGCTCATACGTCCGGGCGTGCGCTTCTGCGATATAGACGCCGAGGCCCGCAACCATATCTCCGCCGCAGGCTACGGAGAGTACTTTACCCACAGGCTGGGCCACTTCATAGGCATGGAAGACCACGAAAAGGGCGATGTAAGCTCCGTAAATACCAACACCGTGCAGCCCGACATGATATTCTCCATAGAGCCGGGAGTATACCTGCCCGGCGAGTTCGGTGCAAGGGTGGAGGATCTGGTAATAGCCACAGAGGACGGCTGTGAGTTGCTCAACCATGTGGATAAGCATGTTAAAATACTCGGCATCTGATAAGGATAAAGCACAAATCAATCTTTGCGATGCCGGGCAACAAAAGAAAGGAGCGTCGGGCAATGTAGCCTGACGGCAGATATGGCACAGGTTTTTGAAACTGCAATGCTGGTGCTGTTTGGAATATCGTGGCCGCTTAATATAGCGAAGTCCATAAGATCCAGAACAGCTGAAGGAAAGAGCTTGTTGTTCGAGCTCTGTATTTTCTTGGGTTATGCAATAGGCCTAGCGGGCAAGCTGATCAGCGGAAGCATAACCTATGTGGTCGTAGTTTACATACTGGATCTCATAATGGTAACCGCGGATCTGATACTGACGCTGAGAAACCGCAGGCTGGACAAGCTTCGCAACAGCGCCGCAAAGTAGCATGGCATTATATCCGCCCTCGAATGGGGGCGGATAACTCTGCTGCGCATATGAAAAAAGGAGACTGTCGAAAAAGTGGCTGACGCCACTTTTTTTGATATTCTCAAATAATATGGGCGCGCCGATCGACAAACACATACAGAGATTGTTCAAAAATCTGAATGCCATTGACTTTCGCTGGACAAAGAGTATAATAGATAACAGATGTTGCGCAATGTGGATTTCTTATTATGCTGCCGAACAAGGAGGGAAAGAAAATGCCGCCCAAGTTTAAGTTTACCAGAGAGGAAATTATTCAGGCTGCATTGGATCTGACGAGAGAAAGCGGCATTGCCGCCGTAACCGCGCGGGGACTGGGGGCAAAACTGGGATCCTCCGTAAAGCCGATTTTCAGCCTGTTTGAGAATATGGAAGAAGTACAAAACGAAGTCCTGAAGGCGGCGGAAAAATTGAGCCAAGCCCGCATACGGGAGACTATGGAAAGCGGTCAATATCCTCCTTATAAAGCCAGCGGAATTGCGTATATATGCTTCGCCAGGGAAGAAAAGGAGCTTTTCAAGCTGCTTTATATGCGTGACCGTTCCCGTGAGACATTTGATGAGGGGGATTCCATAAAACCGCTGATTGAGGAAATACAAAAGCAAACCGGGCTCAGCGAGGAGGACGCATATCGATTCCATTTAGAGATGTGGGTGTATGTCCATGGAATTGCCACGATGATAGCGACTTCATATCTGGAATGGGATTTAGACACCGTAAGCGAGGTCCTGACAGACGCATATGTGGGACTGAAGTACCGCTTTTCTCAGAAAAATTGCAAATAACAGTGGTCAAAGAGCCGGATGCCGGGACATAGAGCTGACGAACTTTTACACAAACACGGTTTACTGGCTTTGTTTTATCCAAACAGGAGGTATATGATGGAAGCCATCAAAACAGATAAGCTTACAAAGAAATACAAAAATCTGACTGCTGTGAACAGCCTTGATCTGCTTGTGGAGCAGGGAGAGCTGTTCGCTCTGCTGGGTGTCAACGGCGCAGGAAAAACTACCACGATCAAGATGCTTTCCTGCCTGACAAAGCCAACAGGCGGGGACGCCTATCTGAACGGTAACAGCATTGTCAGCGATCCGGCAGCGGTGAAGAATGTAATCGGAGTATCGCCCCAGGAGACCGCCGTCGCCCCCGGTCTGACGGTAAAAGAAAATCTGGCGCTGATGTGCGGCGTTCACGGTTTTTCAAAGGAAAAGCGACAGCAGAAAATCAAAGAGCTTTCCCGGCAATTTGACCTGACAGGTGTCCTCGGCAAGAAGGCCGGTAAACTCTCCGGGGGCTGGCAGCGGCGATTGAGCATTGCCATGGCTTTGATCAGCGAACCCAAGATACTTTTCTTGGACGAGCCGACCCTCGGGCTGGATGTGCTGGCGCGAGGTGATCTATGGGATGTGATCCGCACACTGAAGGGCCGGATCACCATTATCCTGACTACCCACTACATGGAGGAAGCGGAGGCACTTTCCGACCGTATCGGTATTATGAAAGGAGGCCGGCTGCTTGCGCTGGGGACGGCTGATGAACTGAAAAGGCAGACCGGCAAAGAGAAGTTTGAGGACGCATTTATAGCAATTGTGAAGGAAAACTAAATTGAATATGAGAGGGTGGAGCAATGGTGCCGGAAATATCTGTCAGAGAATTAAAAGAAAGCGAATCAGCGGACGCCCTATTATTGGTCTGGGATGTTTTTATGGAATATGAGGCGCCTGATTATTCAGAAGAAGGGATTGCAGAGTTTTACAAAAGCATTCACGACGAAGGCTATCTGTCCAAGCTCCGTATGTACGGTGCATTTATGGAAAACAGGTTGGTTGGCGTTATTGCGACGCGAAGCGAGGGCGCGCACATCGCTCTGTTTTTTGTAAAAGGTGAATATCACGGAAGGGGCATCGGGAGAAAACTCTTCAAAACGGTTTTACAAATGTGTCCTGCCGGCAGTATGACGGTAAATTCATCGCCCTATGCCGTTTCGATTTATCATCATCTCGGTTTCCATGATATGGATAAGGAACAAGCCGTGAACGGCCTGAGATTTACGCCGATGGAATGGAGAAGGACGTAATTGTTTTGATTTTTAATAAGAGGAGAGAATATGAGATTACTTACTTTTTCGAGCCGGAACGCAAAAGAGATATTGCGCGATCCGCTTAACGTGGCGTTCAGCCTTGGTTTTCCGGTGATCCTGCTTTTTCTTATGAGTGCGATTGGGGCAAACGCGCCGGTAAGCATTTTCGAGATCGAAACTCTTACCCCGGGCATTACCGTGTTTGGCCTTTCCTTTATGACCCTGTTTTCCGCAACGTTGATTGCGAGGGACAGGGAGACCGCTCTTCAGCAAAGGCTCTATACCACGCCTCTGACTTCAGCGGATTTTATCTTCGGTTATGTGCTGCCGATCCTGCCTATTGCGGTGGCGCAGTGCGCCCTATGCTATATTGCCGCCGTTATGCTGGGGCTAACCTGGTCGGTTTACATTGTCTATGCGGTGCTGCTCATCATTCCCGTTTCCCTGTTCTTTATCGCATTGGGGCTTCTTTTTGGAAGTATCCTCAACACAAAACAGGTAGGCGGAATATGCGGAGCTCTGCTGACGATCCTGACTGCGTGGTTTTCCGGCGCATGGTTTGACATTTCACTGATCGGCGGTGTCTTTGAAAGATTAGCTAATATCCTGCCATATATTCATGCCGTTGCTTTGGAAAAAGCTGTGCTGGACGGGAATTTTTCCGGAATCCTTCCACATATTTGGTGGATCGTGTGCTATGGGGCTGTGGCGCTTGCGGCAGCTGTTTTGCTGTTCCTTCGCCAGATGAAAAAACAATAAGCATGAAAGAAATCGCTTGACAGGAAGAATCAGATCAGCATGCTTTGGGGTTAAGAGGAATGCAAAGTGTGAGACTGCCGAAAAAGTGGCGTTCAGCCACTTTTTCGGCAGTCTCAATCATCAATAAGTATTTTGAGATTCGCAAAAAACCGGATTGCGCCATGTGGACGTCAGCTTTTAATTCTGCTGGCGGAACTCTTCCTTATCCAGCATTGGATAGCAGATAAGCCTGCTGCCCTCAAGGTCTTCCCGGTGCATATCTACAGCGGCTATCTGATGGTTTGTGTAGGTGGTATAGTAATAGATACCTCTGGAGGCATTACAGCATGAGGTATAAATTGTGATCTCGTATTTACCCTCTGACACCTCGCAGCAGCCGCGCTGCTGATCTACGGAGCCGAGAATGTGGAAGAACTGTCCAACACTGTCTTCTTCAGAGCTGGAGGATATGGAATTCAGTTTTGTAAATGCCACCCTTGCAAAGCGAGAGGCAGAAGAAAGGTCACCCGGCAGCCCAAGCGCGCCCATCCCCCGGCTATAGGCGTTGAGCTCAAGTTTGCTGGAAAACAGATTTTCCGGCTGCCTTGGAGAGAGCTTCATATAATTATTCAGGGCAAACATCTGCTTGTCAAAGGGCGGATTATTTGTCAGCACGCCCACCGGGTTTTCGTAAACCCTCAGACCGTCTGCTACCGATTCGACGGTGATAGCGCCGCTTTTATCGGCGATAATCCAGTGAAGCTGGGCCGTTGGCAGCGTATCGCTGTACGGAGTACCGACCAGATTCATGCAGGAAATAAGATTTCGGGCCTCAGCCAGAGTTCCACACTGGCCCAGCAGCCAGGGAATGAATTCGTACTGAGCAACGTTTCGGCATCCGTCTTTTACATTGCTGTATATGGCGTTTCCCACAAAGTTCAGTCCTGCTATGCCGAGCCCCATCTCGTTGATCGCATCATAGTAAAGCGGATAATCGTCTGCGATATGAGCCATGCCGATAATGGCATAGTGAGAGGGTATACTGCCGCCGTGGCGAAGCTCGAGAGGATAATTCCTGGGCATAACAGTTATCTTTTCCCCGTATGAAAATTCATAATCCAGGGTCCGCCCCATGTAGAAATCCTTTGTCTGATATGTTGCAGCAGTACACATAAGCCCTCCTAATATAAAAAAGTAAGCGAATCATCGTAGCCGCCAGTTAAAAAATCAGGCCTGTAATCCTGATACGATTATATCACCGAGCATTTGAAATGTACAGCTGCCAGCGGAAAGCAAAATTGTGAGGAGCAGTCATCAGGCTTTGCTTTTGGTTTCCGAATGTTGATAGATTTTGCCATAATATTGCGGTATACTTAATATGAAAATCAACCATGGATTACCGCACATACAGGAGAAGCGATATGCCACAGAAAAGCAATGCAGATCACAAGAGGCTGATGAGGGTGGAGGTGCAGTTCAGGACAATATCCATGGACTGGTGGGCGAGCCTTGAACATAAGATACGATATAAAAAGGGCTTACAGGAATCCGACCATGTGGATCAGGAGCTTTTCGAGTGTGCCAAGATGAGCGCTGAACTCGACAGCCGTATGGAAAAATTGCAGCAATTTGTGGGAGATCTATACGAATAAGCAGCAGGAGGTATAAACAGTGAAAAAGATAGTACGCCGCATCCTGATAGTGATTCCCGCAGCTGCGCTGCAGGTACTGTGGCTGCTGCTTCTGGTAAAGTGGCTGGCCCCGTATACGGCTCTGATCACGCTGACCATGTCTGTGGCGGCGTTCTTCTTTGTGCTGTATATAATCATAAAGCGGGAGGAAAGGACCTATAAGATACTATGGCTGCTGGTAATACTGACATTTCCGCTGCCCGGCGCGCTGTTCTATCTGTTCTTTGGAAATAAGCGGACGGCGAAGCCGCTGGGGAAGAGACTTGAAAAAGTAAAAGAGGCAGGAACGCCAAAGCCGCTTTGCATTGGCGCAGTGCCATTTGACGGGGGGCACAGAATGGAGCAGACGCTCCGATGGCTGGAAAGAAAGACGGGCTATCCCCTGATGAGGGCGGGGCAGGTGCGCTACTACGCTCTTGGAGACGATATGATGCCGGATATGCTGGAGGATATTAAACGGGCGCGCAGCTTTATATATCTTGAGTATTTCATAATAGAGCCGGGCAGATTGTGGGATTCCATGGCTGCGGTTCTGGAAGACAAGGCAGCTCAGGGCCTGGACATCCGGGTAATGTACGACGACCTAGGCAGCATTTCCACATTCAATATGGACAATGTGCGGCAGCTTCGCTCAAAGGGCATAAAATGCGTGCCTTTTAATCCTCTTATTGCCGTGAAGGGTACGGTCAATTACCGCGATCATAGAAAAATGCTCATAGTAGACGGCGAAACCGCATACAGCGGCGGCGTGAACCTGGCGGATCGCTATGCCAACATAGAGCAGCCATACGGACACTGGAAGGATACCGGTTTTCGCGTTACCGGAGAGCCGGCGCAGAGCTTTACTCATATGTTCCTGACATTCTGGAACGCTTTCTCACTGCAAAACAATCTGCCCCAACCGGAGCTGAAGGAGCCGCGGCTGCCTGCGCCTGAAACTGAAAACGGCTATATACTGAGCTATTATGACTCTCCTTTGAACCGGGAGGCATCCAGTAATCAGCTCTATATCGACCTGCTCTCACAGAGCACAGACTACGCGTGGTTCTTTACGCCGTACCTTATGCCCGGAGACGAATTGCTGGACGCTATGGCGTGCGCAGCCCATCGCGGCGTTGACGTTCGCATAATCATGCCGGGCATTCCGGACAAGAAGCTTATCTTCAGAATGTCGCGAAGCTTTTATCAGGCACTCCTTACAGAAGGGGTCAAAATCTACGAATACACTCCGGGCTTTGTCCACGCAAAGAGTTTTGTGTCGGACGACGTGGTAGGCACTATAGGTACGGTCAATCTTGACTACCGCAGCCTGTTCCTGCATTTTGAGAACAATTCGCTGTTTTACCGCTCCAACATAATTGCTGAGCTGAAGGACGACTTCTTATCGACGCAGGCAAAATGCAGACAGGTGCAGCCGTACGACATAAAGCACTATGCAGTTCGCTGGATAGTGGACGGGATACTGCGCATCTTCGCCCCGCTATGCTGACCCCTTCGATGCGGGAGAAGCCGGCAAATTCTTTTTAGACCAACGGCTTGCCGGTGGTCTAATTTGCTGTGCCGGGATTTACATAATTTCTTTGTATCTATGATACCATCAGTTGACAAGGACACACAAGGTTTTAGGAGCCAAATAGCACGGCATAACTGCGTCGTCCTCATTTGAAATACAACCAGTATTCCTGCACTCGTCCTCCTTGTTCTGCCATACTCCTTGGCTTCTAAAACTCAAAGACCCTAAAGAGCTTGTTTTGAGGGCGATCCAAGGCCGAGGAGCGCAGTACTACTGGATGTAATACAAGCGACGAGAACGCAGGAACGTCCCAAAACAAGCCTTTCGGGCTTGTGTGCTCTTGTCAACTGATGGTAAAATCTGTATTTGACTGTTCTTGGCATGTTTTTATGCTATAATAAAACATATAACCAAGGACGATTTGTGGGAGTTTTTTGTATCGTATGGAAATACGGCGCGTTAAGAAACACGATGTGGATATGACTTCGGGCAGCGTTTTCAGGCATCTTCTGAACTTCGCGGTACCGCTGCTCATGGGCAATATATTTCAGCAGCTTTATAATACGGTGGATACGTGGGTAGTGGGCAATTACGTGAGCAACGAGGCATTTTCTGCCGTAGGCACCGTAGCCCCCATAATAAATACCCTCATAGGCGCATTTTCCGGCCTCGCCAGCGGCGCCGGAGTGGTGATATCCCAGTATTACGGCGCCGGAAAGTATGACAGGGTAAAGGACGCGGTGCATACCGCCGTGATGATGACGCTGGTGCTGTCCGTAGCCTTCACCGCCATTGGCATAGCCATGACGCCTAACATGCTGCTCCTGATGAAGACCCCGGTGGAGGTATTCCCGGAGTCCAGAGCGTATCTTAACATATACTTTTCCGGCATGGCGGGATTGATGCTGTATAATATGGGCGCGGGCATACTGCGCGCTGTAGGGGATTCAAAGCGGCCCTTTTATTACCTCGTATGCGCCGCAGTGATAAACACCGTGCTTGATCTGGTATTTGTCATAGCGTTTGACATGGGCGTGGAGGGAGTGGCCTATGCTACAATAATCGCCCAGGGAATATCCGCCTTCCTGACCATGCTTACGTTGTTCAGGAGCGAATCCTGTGTCCGTGTGGAGCTGAAGCTTATCAGGTTCCATAAGGAGATGCTTTTGAAGATAATTAAGGTAGGCATACCTGCGGCTCTGCAGATGGCCGTAACGGCCTTTTCAAACATATTCGTGCAGTCCTATATAAACTTTTTCGGTGCCGACTGCATGGGAGGCTGGACGGCCTACACAAAGGTGGACCAGCTGCTGTTTTTGCCTATGCAGTCCATAGCGCTGGCGGCCACAACGTTTGTGGGACAGAATCTGGGCAAGGGACGGGTCGACAGGGCAAAGCAGGGTGTGCGAACCTCTCTCGCCATGGCTATGACTGTGACGGTAGCGCTTTCAGCCGTAGTGATAACGGTTGCGCCGTCGCTGGTGCTGTTTTTCAACTCAAAGCCGGAGGTGATAAGCTACGGAACGCTGTTCCTGCGTAGACTCACGCCGTTCTATGTTCTGTGCTGCTTCAATCAGGTATATGCCGGCGCATTGCGCGGCGCTGGCAACAGCCGTGCGCCTATGATAATAATGCTGTGCTCATTTGTGCTGTTCAGGCAGTGCTATCTGTACATCATGTCCAATTTCGTATCCAATACCGTATTGCCAATAGCGCTGGGCTATCCGGCCGGTTGGCTGGTGTGCAGCGTACTTACGGGGCTGTATTATAAAAAGGTGCATCTTGGGAAAGCTGTGGTAGTTGAGAAGTAAGGGCATCAGGTGCTCTCCGTTCACTTCGCTGCTTGCTTGGGATTCCCCTGGAGGAGGGAAAAGGCGTCACTGACGTCTTTTCTTATCCGCCATTTGAGGCTTTATTTTAAAAAACGAAAAATAAAAGCAATCACCTAAGGATGATTGCTTTTATTTGGTGCGCCCTCAGGGACTCGAACCCTGGACACCCTGATTAAGAGTCAGGTGCTCTACCAACTGAGCTAAGGGCGCATATTCTGTGGAGCGGGAAACGGGGCTCGAACCCGCCACCTCCGCCTTGGCAAGGCGGCGCTCTACCAAATGAGCTATTCCCGCATCTTGGCATTTCACTGTCTTTTCGCCAGCGCGCTTAATTATAATAGCGCAAGACGGAATGGTTGTCAACCCCGTCTTGCGCAAATTTTGCAACTTTTTTTGTGGGCGACTATAAGCTCAAAAACTCTGCGGCGTTTTTGTATTGGATCTTTTCGAGGGCCGTTTTTGACAGGGGAAGGGAACGCAGCCGGGCGAGTTCCGTGCCGGCGTCCCACATAGGATAATCGCTGCCGAACATTATCCTGTCCTCACCGTACATATTCATGAACTCCATTATCCTCTCGTCGGTCATGGTAAAGAAGCAGGAGGAGCAGTCCACCATTGCGTTTGTGCCGGGAATGTATTTTTCTGCCTCTTTCCATTCGGTCCATCCGCCGAAGTGGGCGCATATGAGCCTGAGGCGGGGGAAGCTCTCCAAAAGCCTGGGTATGAGGCAGGGATTGGAGTAATGATAGCGGTAGTCGCCGGTATGGAAGAGTATGGGATAGCCTGTGGCTTGGCAGAAGTCGTATATGGGTCCCATGCTGCTGTCGGTTATGGCGAACTTCTGAAAGTCCGGGTGCAGCTTTATACCCTTTAACCCCAGTGATTTAGCCCGCTCCAGCTCGGCTATCGGGTCCTCCATACCCGGATGTATGGTGCAAAGGCCCACGAACCTGTCAGGGTGAGCCAGAACAGATGCCTTTATGAAGTTGTTTATGCTTTTCACCTGATGGGGCGTGGTCGCCGCGGAGTGTACCACAAATTTGTCCACCCCCGCCCTGTCGCCTATTTCCAGCAGTCTTTTGACTGAGCCGTTGGGGTTAGTCATGTGCTTATCGTAAAAATAGCCGATGTTCATTGCCGCTTTTTCGGCAATATTATCCGGGTAAATATGAGCGTGTACGTCGATGACCATTGGGTGTTTTAAACGTTCCTTTTCTCGTGATTATTTATTTTTGAGCCTTTGCTTCGGCAGCTCATCGTACATTGCAATTATATCATCGGGAGGGGGCGGGGGGAAGGGGCAAAGGGGCCCGCAAAAAGAATAAGCCATCTGGTGACGGCTTGCTCTTTCTGGAGCGGGTAATGGGACTCCCGGCGGCACTGGGGCAGTGCCGCCGCCAGCCCGGGGAACTAAAAATCCCTCCACCGGAGGAATTTTTGCCTGCCTGAGGGCGGGACGTTCCCTTCGAGTCCCATTCCCCAATCATCATTTCAACAAAAATATCCCCCCATTCGGGAGGATATTTCTGTTGGAGCGGGTAATGGGACTCGAACCCACTATCTCAGCTTGGAAGGCTAATGTGTTACCATTACACTATACCCGCGTATTAAGTTGTAAGTGGTGCGGGCGAAGAGACTTGAACTCATACGCCTTGCGGCACTGGAACCTAAATCCAGCGCGTCTGCCAATTCCGCCACGCCCGCAAGCTTATTATTCAAATTTGGTGACCCGTCGGAGATTCGAACTCCGGACACCTTGATTAAAAGTCAAGTGCTCTACCGACTGAGCTAACGGGTCAATTGGCTGGGGTGGCGGGATTTGAACCTGCGCATACCAGAGTCAAAGTCTGGTGCCTTAACCGCTTGGCTACACCCCAATAACTGGGGGTGAGGTAACGGAAGCGGATAAAGTAGTATTATCCGCTTCCCCTCGAAAAATGGGGTGAGTGGTGGGATTTGAACCCACGACATCCAGAGCCACAATCTGGCGCTCTAGCCACTGAACTACACCCACCATGTAAAGTTATACGGCCTCAGGATGCCAACTGCAAAACCATTTAAGCGGCTCAAATAACTTTGCATTTGGCGCGCCCGCAGGGATTCGAACCCTGGACCTACGGCTTAGAAGGCCGTTGCTCTATCCTGCTGAGCTACAGGCGCATATCCAGATGTCAGTCCCTGGCCCCTTGGCAGCCCATATAGGCATACCGCCGACATCAACGTATTTTATCAGAAACACACAGCTATGTCAAGCATAATGCTGATCTTAAAATGCGGCAACAGAATGAATTAATTATATTTTGATTATTCTGCGCCGGCCGGGGCAGAATATGGCTATGTTGATTTTGTTTATCAGAGCAATAATACTTTATCTTCTTGTGTTTATGGTGATAAGGCTGACCGGCAAGCGGCAGATATCCGACCTTCAGCCCTTTGACCTTATCATAACGCTGCTGGTAGCGGACTTGGCATCTGTGCCTGCGTCAGATACCAGCATACCCCTTCTTTACGGCATAGTGCCTATACTGGCCCTCTTCCTTATACAGCAGACGATGGCGCTTTGCTCGCTGAAGTTCGAGGGCTTCCGCTATGCCGTGTGCGGCAGGCCCTTACTGATGGTATCAAAGGGTGTGGTGCAGGAGCAATCCCTCAAGGCGGCCAGGTACACCCTAAATGACCTTATGGAGCAGCTTCGCGCAGGGGGCAACTTCGAGCTGTCAACGGTGGAGTACGCCATACTCGAAACAAACGGGCAGCTGTCTGTGCTGTTGAAAGGCCCTTCACAGCCTGTGACGTACGAGGCGCTGTCGCTGGAATCCCCCAAGGCACAGCCTCCCTTTTTGCTGGTGCAGGACGGTAAGATACACAAGGAAGCCCTGCGCCAGTCCGGCTACGACGAAAAATGGCTCAACAGCAGGCTGAAGTCCGCCGGAATAAAAGGACCCGAGCGGCTTTTGTTTGCTTTTTTGTCCGGGAATACGCTGCATGTGCAGTCCAAGGGAAAAGATGGAGGCAGGGTGGCATTTATAGATGCAGGAGGAAAAAATGACTCATAAAAGCGGTTTTCCCATAGCAACTGCCATAGCTGCTGCTATAGCGGTAGCTATGCTCATATTCCTGTTCACAGTGCCCGGAAATTATCTCAGGGATATGACGGCAAGGCTGCGCGTAATGACTCATGAGGCAGAGCAGGCGGCAGTATTGGGGGATATGGCAACGGCTGCGGAACGCTTGGACGCGATAACTCGGGAATATAACAGCCGCCGCGATAAGATAAAGATGTTTTTCCATCATGACGACCTGGACGAGATGGAAAAAACGCTCATCACCTGCCGGGATCTTGTGGCCATGGGCCAGAGCGACAACCTTATATGCGAGATAGATACCATCTTAGGCATACTGGATCACATGGATGCTGTGGAAACCATAACCATAGCGGAGCTGTTCTAACCTGAACAAAAAGGAAGCAGCAAAAAACTAAACCACCGGCTAACCGGTGGTTTGCGTACTTTGCGCTCAATGCAGTCGAGAAGTTCTTCGCCGTTATAATCCCCTTATCCTTACTTCCAGCACCCGGCCGATTATCTCCACGTCGCCGCCGGAGATTATCATGGGCTCGTATTTGGGGTTGGAGGGTATCAGCATCAGCGTGTTATTTAGCCACTTTACCTTGCGCACCAGAACCTCGTCTCCTATGCGCACTATGGCGATATGGCCGCTTTCCACCCGGTTCTGCATGCGTACCAGTACAAGCGCGCCTTCGGGTATGAAGTCGCCTATCATGCAGTCCCCTTCCACTTCCATATAAAAGTAATCCCCCGCGGTGACGTCGCCTGCGGGCAGGGGAATGTATTCGGTGATGTTCTCGTCCGCCAGTATGGGCAGCCCGGCATGAACCCTTCCCACAAGCGGAACGCCGACAGTGTCCGTAACGGGCATGAAAAGGGCGGAACTGCTGCCCCGCTCCTTGAACATAGTAGTCACTGTGTCACGGCCCAGTATGTAGTCTGCAGTTACGTGGAATATGGAGCAGAGCTGCATCAGCGCATCGTTTGGCAGGGGCACCCTGCCGGTCTCATATTTACATATGGCTGCCTTCTGTACGCCCAGCGCCTGTCCCAGCTCATCCTGAGTAAGGCCATGCTGCTTTCTAAGCTCCCGCAGTCTGTTCATTTATACACCGCCTCTCCGATATGTGCAGTCCTGTTTTGTTTAGTGTATCCCATTAAGAAATAAAAATCAAGCCAAATATTTTGTACAAAGTACCATGAATGGTATTGACAGTATCCGATAAAGATACTATAATGCAATTGTAACCTGATAAGACACTTTTGAGAAAGATGCGGAAAATGATCGTTTCCGATGAAGATATAAACGGAGGTGCGTTATGAATTACTTTGGACTGTTCTTCAGCTTTATGATCCCCGGCGTGGTGATAGGTACTATGGCGGCGTCCGCCGTAAAGGAAGCGGCAGCCAAAAAAGGCAGGCGTCAGGCTATGATGCGGCGCAGAGCCATGCATACCGTTCCCAAGAATAAGCTGTATGTAAGCACCATCGAGGAGCGAAAGGCCGCGTAATACGGCTGAATAGAGCTATCCGGCAACTTCAAAATCAAAGCTTGCCCGTTCCCGCGGGCAAAAATCAACTTAATATGCGCCATTTGTAAAAGCTTCGCCTGAATAAGGCGGGGCTTTTGCATTGCCTGACGATTTGCCCAATGTGTAAACTTGCAAGCGGTTTGCTTGTGGGAAATGACAAAGTGAAGTATAATATCCTGGTACACCTAAAGTATAATTGACGAGGTATGTCATAATGGCAAAAAGACGCAGGAGAAGAAGCAGAAACTCAAGGAGAAGGAGAATACGCAACGCCATAAGGATAACACTCTTTTTCCTTATTGTTGTCGCTATAATAGGCGGAATCATACTGCTGGTCTCAAAGCTTATAAATAAAGGCGGGGAGACGGGCGATATAGGCAGCGATGCGGCGATAGAGCAGCCGGCCGGGCAGGAGGAGGAGAAGCAGGGCTTCTTCGCCAGGCTGTTCAAAAAGAAGGATAAGGAGCAGGACGGCCTGTTCGACGAGGAGGGCAACCCTCTCGCAACCCAGCCGCCGGAGCCTACCCCGACACCGCTGCCGGAGTTCAGCCCCTATTCCGTTGCAGGCACAAGCCCGGAGGATTTTGGCCTTGAAACAAAGATAGAGGTGGACGGCAGCGAGATGGATGCAGGCCAGTATACCGCCGCCGATGTCATAGACTTTGAGGAGGGCTATAAATATACCCAGCTTGAGGGCGTAATAACCTTCCGCGGCAATAACTTCCGCGACAGCCCCTCCTATGGCACGGCAAGCATGACGGAGAAGAAGTTCGACACCTCCCCATGGACCTTCACGGTGGGCAGTATGCAGAAGATGTACGGCTCCGGCTCCTGGTCAGGCTGCGGCTGGACGGGTCAGCCGCTGCTCGTTCGCTGGCCGGAATCCACCAAGCGCATAATGAACATGCGCGACTGGGCCAAGCAGAAGGACGGCCTTGTGGAGGCCATATACGCCACCATGAGCGGCAACATATACTTCTTTGACGTCGAAACGGGGCAGGAGACACGCGACCACATAAGCACCGCCTTCCCCTTCAAGGGCGCGGGCGCGCTGGATCCGAGGGGCTATCCCCTCATGTATGTAGGCTCCGGCGACGACAGCCCGACCGAGGGCAAGGATACCTCCCACGCCTTCATAATAAGCCTCATAGACGGCTCGGTGCTTTATGAGTTCGGCAAGCAGGACTCCTTCAGAATAAGGGGACTTTCCTACTTTGACAGCTCTGCCCTTGTGGACGCCGAGACGGATACCCTTATATATCCCGGCGAAAGCGGAATACTGTACCTTATAAAGCTCAACACAAATTACGACGAAGTCGCAGGGACTATCTCCATAAGCCCGAAGGTGACAAAGTGGCGCTATAAGGGCGCAAAGAACAACACGGACGGCGTAGCCGCAAGCGACGCCTTCTGGCTCGGCATGGAGGACAGCGCCATGATCTGGCGGGGCCACCTGATAATATCCGACAACGGCGGCCACCTCATGTGCATCGACCTTAACACCTTGCAGGTGAAGTGGGTGCAGGATACCCTGGACGACACTAACTGCACAGGCGTGCTGACCCTCGAGGGAGAGGACCATCACCCTTACGTGTATATGTCCACCTCCTTCCACCCCAACTGGAGGGCCAGGGATACCCAAACCGCGCCCATACCCATATGGAAGATAGACGCCGTGACAGGCGAGAGGGTATGGACCAACAACGACTACAACTGCCAGACCATTGCAAAGCCCAATCAGGTTTCGGGCGGCGTGCAGGGCTCCTTTGCCTCCGGCAAGAACGACCTTGAGGGCCTCATATTCGTGCCGGTATCCATGACGGAGGGCATGAAGGGCGAGCTGGTGGCGCTCAACAAGTCCGACGGTACGGTAAAGTGGCGGTACACCTTCCAGGGGTATCCTTGGAGCTCGCCGGTGCCGGTATACGACCAGAACGGCAAGGGCTATATAATACAGTGCACCAAGTCGGGCTACATACACCTTTTCGACGGCCTGACCGGCACACTGCTGGACGAGATGAACCTGGGCTCCAACGTGGAGGCCTCTCCCGCTGTGTTCGATAATCATATCGTCATAGGCACCAGAGGCGGGCTCATTTACGGCATAAAACTAAAGTAACTGATTTGGAGATGTAATGGGCAGGGTAAACGGAAATATTCAGGGCATAAAGGACACATTGCTGGAGAGGATAGAGCTGCTGTACGATATGCGTCAGGGGCAGGACGAGTTCGTCTCCCGGGAAATGGTGGCGGAGCTGAGCCAGCTTACGGGTATTCTGGGCCGGGAGATTTCCGTATACATAGGCCGTGACGGCCGCATTGCCGACGTATCCGTGGGCGACAATGCCAAGGTCTCCATGCCCAACATGCGCCTCGTGCGCAATGAGGACAGGCTGTGCGGCGTGCGCTGCATACACACTCACCCCAACGGCGACGGAAGGTTGTCCGGAGTGGATCTGGGCACACTCCGCAGCATGCGCCTTGACAGCATGGCGGCCATAGGCGTGAGGGAGGACGGCGAGCCCACATCGGTATACGCCGCGTACCTTGGGGAAGCGGACGAGGCGGGGGAGCGCGGCGTGCTGATATACGGCCCCATGCGCCCATACAAGCTGCCCCAGCGGCTGCTGATGAAGGAGATATACCTTGCGGACGACAGGCTGAAGTCAACGACTGTCGAGGCGGAGGGCTCCCGGCCTGAGAGGGCGATACTTGTGGGGCTGGAAAACAGCGAGCCCTACGATACCCTTGCGGAGTTAGGCGAGCTTGCGAGGACGGCGGGGGCAAACGTGGTGGGCAGGTTCACCCAGAAGAAGGCCGGCGCGGACAACGCCACATACATAGGCAGCGGCAAGGCGGAGGAGCTCTCCCTGAAGGGGAGCGAGCTGGAGGCGGATCTTTTCATATTCGACGATGAGCTTACCGCCGTGCAGAGCCGCAACCTCGAAGAAATTTTGGGCGCACGGGTCATAGACCGCACGGCGCTGATACTGGACATATTCGCCCAGCGGGCGACCTCCCGGGAGGGCAAGCTACAGGTGGAGCTTGCGCAGCAGAAATACCGGCTGCCGCGGCTGCTGGGTCAGGGAACGGTGCTTTCCCGGCTGGGCGGCGGCATAGGCACACGGGGCCCGGGCGAAAAGAAGCTTGAGATAGACCGGCGGCGGATAAAGCGGCGGATATTCGAGCTTAGCGAGGAGCTTAACGAGATAGAAAAGCAGCGGAGCCTAAGACGCGCCCGCCGCGAGAAGAATTCCACGCCCATAGTGGCGCTGGTGGGCTACACCAACGCCGGCAAGTCCACGCTGCTAAACGCCCTGACCGACGCATCGGTGCTGGCGGAGGATATGCTGTTCGCTACGCTTGATCCGGTGGTGCGGCAGGCGGAGCTGCCCAACGGCACCGAAGTGCTGATCTCTGATACCGTGGGCTTCATAAATAAGCTGCCCCACGACCTTGTGGAGGCTTTCCGCTCAACCCTTGAAGAGGCGGCAAACGCGGACATTATACTGCACGTGGTGGATAGGTCTTCACCGTATTACGAGAGCCAGATGGCAGTAGTGGAGGACGTGCTGTCAAAGCTTGGCGCGCTGGATATACCGAGAATAAACGTATACAACAAGTGCGACCTTACCGGGGAGCGAACGCCAAATGACGGCGTGTTCATAAGCGCGGCGAAGGGTACGGGCATTGACGAGCTGCTGGAGAAGATAGAGAGCCGGATAAACAGCGGCAGGCTGGAGGTTGACGTGGTAGTGCCTTACGACAAATACGAGGCCATGAACGTCATACGCGCCGAGGGCCGAATATTGAAGGAGGACCATCAGGGAGACGGCGCTCATCTGAAGATTCAGATAAACGAGACTGCGCTGTGGAAGCTTAAAAGGATGCTGGGAGAAGGATATGGGCAAAACTAAGGTAATAGCCATAGAGGGAATAGACGGAAGCGGCAAAAGCGTGCAGTATAATAAGCTTGCCGAGGCGCTGACGGATATGGGCTATTCCGTGGAAAAGCGGGAGTATCCCAAGTACGAAAGCTACTTCGGCTCCCATGTAGGCAGCTATCTTTCAGGCGCAGAGGGCGTAAAGGCGGATACGGTGGACGGCAAGAGCATGGCCCTGTGGTTTGCGCTTGACCGCTGGGAGGATATGAAGAGCCACATTGACGGCGAATACGACTATATGATAATAAACCGCTACGTGCTGAGCAACGCGGTATACCAGAGCATACGCGACATAGACCTTCAGCGCCCGGACATAATTGACTGGGTGTTCGAGCTGGAATACGGCCACTTCTGCCTGCCAAAAGCCGATATATACATTTTCTATGACGTGGCGCCTGCTCAGGCGGGCGAAAACGTTATGAAGAAGGGCTTTAGGGATTACGTGGGCGGCGAGAAGAAGGACGTATACGAGGAATCCTGCGGCATACAGCAGCGGGCCAGAGCCAAGTACCTCGAAACGGCACAGAGACGCGGCGACGTCGCCGTGATACAGTGCATGGGAGAAAAGGGAATGCGCTCCATAGAGGATATAGGGGCGGAAACCATGCGGGTGCTGCGGGAGAGGAATATGATCTAATCGGCGGATATACCGCCTTTTTTTATTGCGGCAAAAAGCGCCCGCCACAGCGCAGCGTCAACGGCTTCCATCTGCGGCAGACAGTACTTCAGCCGGAAGGTCGAGAGGGCGGAAAGGGTATCGCCAGATAGCTTGCCGTTCATCAGGCAGGAAAAACCCAACATATTCAGCCCCTGCTGAAGCACGAATACATGAACCCCCATATTTCCCGGGAAAAGTACAGGATACCCCACGGCAAGCGACGAGCGGCCAAGGCTGACCTCGCCCCGTATCCACAGGGGCGATTGGTACTGGGCTTCTACATATGAAAAAAGCTTGTGATTAATGCAGTACCGGCGTATCTCGTTTTGCACGCCGCAGATATTTTTGCAGGGGCAGAGCAGGGCGAAGTCCCCGGAAAGGCCGGCGAAGCAGGGGGAAAAGGGGGCGAAGGGCTCCCGAAGGGTATGGAAGGAGCTTTTGAGTATCATATCGTAGCGGCTGCACAGGCGGCGGCAGGCAGACAAAAACCGGCTGTCCGTCCAGAGCGTTCCGCCGCAGCTTTTGCAGCGGCCCATGAGGGCGGGATCGGCCGTGATGAACCTGCCGCTGTATTCATCGTAAACAAAAAGCGTCGCCATGCTTTATCATATGGCGGCGCGTTTGCTTTTGTTAAAACGTATTTTTGCCTTTAACCCTGAAACTCCACCTGGGGCTGGGCGTTGGGGTCGATGTAGGGGGCGTTGGGGTCGTAGTAGCCGGGGTCCATGGTAGGCTCTGCGTATACGGGGGAGTTGTCGCTGTAATAATAGTAGTTGCCGTCAGCGCCCTGATATATGGTAGGCGTGCGGGGAGGCAGGGATTCGCCGGGGGAAAGCACCTTTGCGGCCTCGGCTTCCTGGTTGGAATCGAATATGAATTCGTGCAGCGCCTTGGCGTTGGCGGGCATATCTGCCAGCACTACCGACTTCCTCTCGTATTTATCGGTTTTGTATGTTTCGTCCGCAGGTATCCTGCAATAGAGCAGGCCGCCTGCGCCCATGCCCAGAGCCTTTGTAGCGCAGGAGATTATGCGGTCGTTGGTCATGTTGGTCTCCACCATGGGCAGTATCTTCTCAAGCATTTTATATTGCCTGGATACGTCCGCCTTCATGAACTGGGCGTATATCTGGTTGAGCAGCTTGAACTGGCGCTTGGTGCGGTTGAAGTCACTGTCTATGTGGCGTATCCTCGCATAGCCCAGGGCCTGCTTACCGGTGAGCTTGACGTTGCCCTCGTTGGCGAATATGAAGCCGTCCCATGTGTCCGCTATGCCGCGCTGCTTGTTGAGGCCGGCTATGCAGTCATTGGCTTCGCTTATTTCCTCGGCGCTCATGCGCACCGTAACGCCGCCCAGCGCGTCTACTATTTCCTCGAACATATTGAAATCCACCAGCACATATTCGCTGAGGTTGAGATAGAAGTTGTTGTTGAGGGTCTCAAAGAGCAGGCCAAGGCCGCCCTTTACCGCGGCGGAGTTGAGCTTGCCGTAGCCGTGTCCGGGTATGTTCACCAGCATGTCGCGCATTATTGTGGTGAGCTTGAGCCGGTTGTTTACCGTGTCTATGGTGGCTATGAGCATGGCGTCCGTGTTGGAGTCCCCCTTTGTGCCGCGGCGGTCAACGCCTATGAGCAGCACGTTTATGTAGCGCTCGTCCGCAGCGTCAGCCTTCAGCTTTTCTAAGGTTGCCTCGTCCAGCCATGTCTGGTCGTATAGCTCGCTCATGGGTATGGGGGTTGGCACCGGGGTAGCCGAGGGCTCCGGCGTAGCGTTGGGGGTGGCCGCGGGTGCGGGGGTGATTATGATGTCCCCATCGTTCTCTGCGAACACGGTATCCGTGCCGGGGCGGGATATGCTGTTGAGCAGCTTTGCTGCAAGTATCCCTATGGCGGCGGCTGCGGTCACTATGACGCATATAAGTATGATTATGATTTTGCGGCCTTTGCCGTTATTTTTATTTTGCTCCATCTTTTCGGACGCTTCCTTTTGTATAATGTTGTCCGGGACATTATAACCTATAATGCGAAATATAGCAATTTTTGCGAACCGAATTTACAATGCGGTAACTATTGCCATGTTAGCCGCCTTGGGGTATATTATAATATGAATTACTATTGCAACATAGGAGCAGTATGCTAATGTATGGTGATTTCGCGGGCATGTACGACCCGCTCATGAAGGACGTGGATTATGATTCCTGGGCGGAATACCTGCTCCGGTTTATGGGCGCTGAAAAGCTGCGGGTGACGGACTGCGCCTGCGGCACAGGTGAGATAACGCTGCGTCTGGCCAGGGCGGGGCACATCATGACCGGCGTGGACATATCCGGGGACATGCTGAGGATAGCCTCCGAAAAAGCGCGAAGGGCGGCGCTGAAGATACCCTTTGTGGAGCAGGACATGCGCAAGCTCGCGCTGCACCGGCCCCAGGACGCTATAATCTGCGCCTGCGACGGGGTGAACTACCTCGATTCGCTGAAGGCCGCCGAGGAGTTCTTCGAGGCCGCAAATGCCGCGCTGAAGGTGGGCGGCCTGCTGCTTTTCGATATTTCGTCGCAGTACAAGCTGGAAAACATACTGGGCTGCAATACCTTTGCGGAGGACGAGCAGGGCGGGGCGTATATCTGGAAGAACAATTACGACCCGAAAAGCCGGCTCATAGAGATGAATCTGACCTTCTTTGAGCGGCAGGGTGAGCTTTACCGACGCTTTACCGAGCGGCACATACAGCGGGCCCATAGCGTGGACGAGCTTTTGAGCGCCCTGAACAGGGCGGGCTTTGACGCGGAAGCATACGACTTTGAAACAATGGATCCCGTAAAGCCGGACAGCGAGCGGGTGCAGTTTTCAGGAAGGAAAAGGCGATGAAGCCCCTTGAGCTTTACAGAGACGGCGAAAAGGTGGTCTGTGCTTTTACGCTGTACATAGACCCGAGAACCGGGGAGCCTGAGGAGATGCGGCAGCTAATGCTGGACGGCCTCGGGCGCATAGCGGGCTGCTACGGCACGGACAAAGGGCCCGTTGAGATTGAGGTGCGGGTGAATATAGCCGATAAATTCAGCTTGGGCGCGGTGAATGTGCGCATAATAGACGAGACGCCAGTCATACGTAAGTGGTACAGCCCAAGGATAAACGTGAGCCGGGCGTATTACGGCGCGCGCCGCAAGGGCCTCCTGAAGCTATGGCGGTTCATTATGCGCAAGCCGGACGTCTACATAAACCTCGCCGGCAAGGATGTGCAGGACCAAAGGCAGCGGGGGGTGATATGCTCTGTGATACAGCACGAGTTCGGTCATGTGCTGGGATTCAAGGATAAGTACAGGATGAGGAATTTCAAGAAAAAGAACGAGGACGTTGACGACGGGGACATAATGTACCGCGTGGGAGAAGCACAGAAGTTCATGGAATATCATATAAGAAGATTGAGGAGCTGCGCGGATAAGGGCAACATACCCTTCAGAAACGTGTAGCGACGATATACGGAGGATAACATAATGGGTAGGATAGTAAGGGGCCTTATGGCAAACGATACGGTAAAGCTCATGGCTATTACCGGCAAGGACATATGCGAGACCGCCCGTGAGCTTCATGGCCTGTCAAGGGTATGCACAGCGGCGCTGGGCCGTTCCCTTCTCATAACCGACATGATGGGGGCGCAGCTCAAGGGTGAAAACGACAAGCTCACCACCATAATCAAAGGCGGAGGCCCGGCGGGCAATATAGTCTGCACCGCGGATAACAGGGGCCACGTAAAGGGCTACATAGAAAACCCCAAGCTGGAGCTGCCGCTAAACGACAGCGGCAAGCTGGACGTTTCCATGGCGGTAGGCTGGTTCGGCGAGCTTACGGTAGTGCGGGATCTCGGGCTGAAGGAGCCCTATGTGGGCAAGAGCAACATGGTGTCCGGCGAAATAGCGGAGGACTTCGCACAGTATTTCACGGCGAGCGAGCAGCAGCCCTCTATGGTATACCTGGGGGTCAGGGTAGACCCCCACGACGGCAAAGTCAGGGCCGGCGGCGGCCTCATAGTGCAGCCCATGCCCTTCTGCCCCGATGACGTAATAGATAACATACAGGACAGGGTGCCGATGGTGAAGATGCTGGCGGGCATGCTGGATGACGGCATAGAGCTGGAGGCTTCGCTGAAGAAGATATTCGACGGCATAGATATGACCTTCACTGAGACCATGGAGACAGGGTTCCGATGCGACTGCACGCGGGAGCGGCTGGAGAGGGTCCTTATATCCCTGGGCCGGGACGAACTCAGTGACATGATAGAGAAGGAACACGGCGCGGAGCTGACCTGCCACTTCTGCGATAAAAAATACAGCTTCAGCGAAGCTGAGCTCAAGGGCCTCCTGGAGGAGGCCGGAAAGGCGCAATAATCAAATGGCGGAAAAATTCAGAACCGAAAAAGGTGGTAAGGTGCTTCAGTTCGCTCAGGACGGAGAATTTTACTACCGCAGCGGCTCGTCAAAGCTTGAAAAGAACGACCTTACCGGGGCCATAGCGAGCTATCGCATGGCTCTGAAGTTAGACCCCAAAAATTACGATGCGGTGCTGGGCATAGCGGAGATACTCACCGCCATGGGACGCACGGAGGAATCCAACCGGCTGCTTATGGTGAAGTTCCGGGAGGAGGAGAGGCCCGCGGAGGCTTATTTCGGCATGGGCTGCAACTTTTTCGCCCAGAGGGAATACGACCAGGCGCGCATGAGCTTCGATAAATACCTTGATGAGGATCCGGAGGGCGAATTCGCCTACACCGCATACGATATGGCTGAGGCCATAGACGACGGCACCGCCCAGGCCTATCAGGACGGACCCTTTGCCGTACCCGGGTACACGGAAGCGGAACAGGCAAGGCGGCTCATGGAGAAGGAGGACTTTAAAGGGGCTATAGAGCTGCTGGAAAAAACCGTGGCAGAGCATCCTGAGCTTTCATATGCACGCAACAGCCTCGCCCTGTGCTATTATTGCGTACACAACTACGACAAGGCAACGGATCAGGTGGGTGCGGTGCTTAAGGAAGAACCCCAGAACATACAGGCGCACTGCAATCTGGCTATATTCATGAGGGGAGCCAAGGACGACGTTGGCCTGAAGCGGCAGGTCGATTATTTAAAGACTGTCGCCACAGAGGACGCGGACGACCTTAACAGGCTCTGCGTTACATTCATGGATCTTCGCGAGTTCGCCGTAGCGCTGCCAATCGCCAAAAAGCTCTACAATAAAAAAAGCTTCGATCCTGCCGTTATACACAGGCTCGCCCTCTGCGCATATTATACCGGCGAATGGGCCTATGCCCTGAGCTGCTACGATAAGCTTATAAAGATCGACGGCGAGGACAGCATAGCCCGCTTTTACAGGGGAATATGCAAGGCGGCGATAATGGGCGCGCCAAAAGCCATGAGCCTCATGCTGAACTATCAGGTGCCTGCGGAGGAAGTCATAGCCAGGATAAAGAAGCTCAACGAGTACATACACATTCCCCGGGAAAAGCTCATGGAGATGTGGAAGGAGGGCGGCGACGTGAGGACGATTGCAAAGTGGGGCCTGACGCTGCCGGATCAGTCGGTAAAGCGGGCCATACTGAGCTTTATCGCTTCCTTCCGAGACGAGACAGCGGAGGAGATACTGCGGGACTTTGCCCTGCGCAAGGAGGAGAGCACGGATCTCAAGCGGGATACCTTTGCAATGCTCAAGGCCATAAACGCCAGGGAGCCGTATCTGAGCTATATCGACGGGGAACTGGTGGAGAGCCGGGTGAGCCTTATGCCGGTAATGCCAAAGGGCCTGCCCAAAGCTTACGGCGAGGTAATGGAAAACTGTGTGGACTACATGAGAGGGATACGCGACGACAGGTGTATATCCACAGCCGTGAAGCTATGGGGCAAATATGTAAACGGCCTTTCGAGTTACCCGCCGATCTCCAACGGGCAGAAGATGGCCCTTGCGGCGGCTCTCGAGTACGAGGCATGCCGCAAGTGTGGCGTGGAGGTCACAAAGCTTGAGCTTTGCAGCAAGTACGGAATAAGTATGGTTCGCTTCAACAACGCCATGGGCAAGCTGAACAAAGGAGAAAGCAAGGAATGAGATTTATAGCGACCTGCAAAATAGGCTTGGAGAGCGTAGTATCCCTTGAGCTCAGGCGCCTCGGCATAGAGGTGGAAAGGGTCGAGGACGCGAGGGTGCTGTTCCTCGGGGATTATCAGACTATGGCAAAGGCCTGCCTCTGGCTTAGGACGGCGGAACGGGTGCTCATGGAGGTGGCAAGCTTTGAGGCCAGGAGTTTTGAGGAGCTGTTTCAGGGCGTGAAGGCCGTAAGCTGGCGGGATTACCTCAAAAAGGACAGCTTCATACACGTAAACGGCAAGAGCGCCAAGAGCACGCTGTTCAGCGTATCCGACTGCCAGCGCATAGCAAAGAAGGCCATAGTGGAAAACCTCATGGCCGCGTACCGAACGGAGCGGCTGCCGGAGACAGGCGGAGAGGTGATAATAGAGATAGGCATATTGCGGGACCTGGTTACTGTGGCGCTGGACTGCTGCGGCGCGGGGCTTTCCCGACGGGGCTACCGCACGTATAACGTCGCCGCGCCTATTGCCGAGACCTTGGGGGCGGCAATGCTCCTGCTCTCCCATTATAGGGGCGACAGGCCGCTTATAGATCCCATGTGCGGCAGCGGCACAATGCCCATTGAGGCGGCAATGATCGCCAACAACATGGCTCCCGGCCTGAACCGGCCATTTGCAGCGGAGGAATGGGAATTTGCCGGCGGCAAAACCCTGTTTGACAGGGCGCGGCAGGAGGCCCGTGAAAGCCGCATAGACGGTCGGCCCGACATACTGGGCAGCGACATTGATGCCCGCAGTATAGATCTCTGTAAAAAGCACGCCAAGAAGGCGGGAGTGATGGTAAACTGGAAGGTAGCGCCGCTGAAGGAGCTTTCTACTGATAAATCCGGCGGCCTTATAGTCTGCAACCCTCCCTATGGTGAGCGCATGATGGAAAAACGGGAGGCGGAGGCGCTGTACCGGGAAATGCGGCACAAGTTCGACGAGCTGGATAACTGGCAGGTGAGCGTTATCACCGCATACCGGGATTTCGAGAGAATATATGGCAAGCGGGCGGACAAGCGCCGCAAGCTGAGCAACGGCGGAATGGTATGCACGATGTACCAATATTTTAAAAGAAACGATTAAATCCTAAAATTATGCTTTACAAATCCGCAATGATGTATTATAATAATCTTCGTTGCAAAACGGGGCATTAGCTCAGTTGGTAGAGTGCCACACTGGCAGTGTGGATGTCAGCGGTTCGAGTCCGCTATGCTCCACCATTAAAAGCGCCTGAATCTCTAAGGATTCAGGCGCTTGTTTTTTCGTTGCAACTCTTTTTGCAACTTTTTTTAAATCAAATTATCAACTATCCCTTTATCCGCTATTACTTATTGCGTCCGCCCTTGCGCTTTATCACTTCTACACCGGCAGCGCCAATAAGTGCCAATGCTATGAGGCAGAGAGCCCCTGTATCACCGGTCTTGGGGGTGACGAGCTGGGGGCATGGTACCTTACAGGTGCATTTGCCGCAGAGAACGCACTTTTTGCAATTGCAGCAGTAAACGTGCTCGTGGAGGCAAGGACGTTCCGTAGGCATTGGCCTGTAGGTGGGAATAGGCCTATACGTAGGCCGGGGGGTGCGGGTGGGGGATGGCCTTGGGGTAGCCGCGGGTTCCGGGGAGACCGAAGATTCGGGCGACGCGGTGGGTTCAGGCGTGTCCGTAGGTTTTGGCGACGCCGTAGGTTCCGGTGAAGCGGTAGGCGTGGGTTCGGCGGAAGGCTCCGGCGAAGCTACAGGAGCAGGCTCCGCAGTGGGTACCGGCGAGACTGGGGCCGTCGGCGTAGGTGAGGGCCATGGGCGGGCGGCAAGGGCTGGGGATGGTATGAGGGTAAGCAGCATAAACAGTGCTGCTATAATTGATATCGCTGTTTTATTCATTTGGTTTTCCTCCTTGGTAAAGCATGGGGATAGCTGCCCCCATCTGTTACAGAATAAGTGTAACGAATAAATATGCGCTAATCCATGGAGTTTTACTGGTGTCGGTGGAATAATATGCAAATTATTGACGTAAAACATGTGACTTTGCCGTTGATTTATGGGCGGCATTGTGATAGATTATCCGTTATACGAAGCGAGAAGGCAGATAAGTATGACTGTTAATGATGCAATGAAAAGAAGATTGGCCAACATGGCGCTGCTGATAACAGGAATGATATGGGGCAGCGGTTTTGTGGTAATGAAAAATACGCTGGACAGCATGTCGACGAACTATATACTTGCAATACGGTTTACCATAGCGGCTCTGGGCCTTAGCTATACTCTGTTTACCAAAGGTCCCGTCACATTTGAAAAGATAAAGGCCGGGGCCAATCTGGGTCTGTATATATACGGTGCTTTTGCGGTGCAGACCTACGGGCTGATGTTCACCACGGCCGGCAAAAATGCGCTCATCACGGCGTTTTACGTTGTGCTGGTGCCGCTGCTGCTGTGGATAATGCAAAAGCGCCGGCCGGAAGGCAAGGTATGGATGGCTGCCGTAATGATGATAATTGGCATAGCGCTGCTCACTACTGACGGCGGAGGAAGCATCAACATAGGCGACGTACTTACGCTTTGCTGTTCATTGGGGTACGCTATACAGATAGTACTGGTGGACGGATATGCCAAGAAGTATGACTTAATGCAGCTGACCTGTCTCCAGTTCTGGTTCAGCGCGCTGTACGGCTGGATAGCGGCTTTGCTGTTTGAACAGCCCCCCGTAAATATGGGAGGAGATACGGTGTTTGCTCTGGCATACTGCGGAATAGCCTGCACGCTCATAGGCCTCACGCTGCAAAACGTTGGGGTAAAGTACGCGAGCCCCGAGTACGCGACGCTTTTCATGAGCACCGAATCCGCCTTTGGGTGTATATTCGGCGTGATATTTCTACATGAGACTATGACGGCGCGCATGCTTGTGGGAGGATTGATGGTGGTTGCAGCACTGATGCTGTCGCAGGTGGAATGGAAGGACGTATTTGCAAAAAGAAAGAACAGGGGTGTTCATAATGCCTGAAAAATTCTGCGGGTTTAAGCCGGAAGCATATATATTCCTAACGGAATTGGGGTTTAATAACAATAAGCAGTGGATGGATGAAAACCGCTGGCGGTATAAAGAGTACGTCTATAAGCCGCTATGCCGGCTGGGAGAGATGCTGCTGCCTACCATGTTGGATATAGATTCGGAGTTCAATCCCAGGCTCACGACGATAGTTTCCCGCATAAACCGTGACACCAGATATTCAAAGAACAAGCTGCCCTACCGGGATCACATGTGGCTGGGCTTCCGCCGGGACGGCCGCAGTATGGGGGAGAGCCTGTGCATGTACTTTGAGATATCTCCAACGGGCTACGGCTACGGCAGCGGCATGTACTGCACCAACCTTGAGGTGATGAACGGACTTCGCGCCCATGCCATGGCGGATCCGGAGGGCTTCAGGCGAGTGATAAACGCACCGGCGCTGAAGAGGTACACAGTGGAGGGCGAAAGCTACAAGAAGGACAAGGTGCCGGCTGCACCAGAGGATATAAAGCCCTATCTCAATCTCAAGGGCATGAGCCTGTGCTATGAGAGCCACAGCCTTGCGCCCACCATGAACGCAGGTATATTCGATGAGGTAAAGACGGCTATGGAGGAGCTGGCGCCCTTCTACCGCTACGTCTGCAACGTTAAATAAGTAAAACAAAAATGCCATCGGGGTTGTGCGAAGGACTCGCGCAGGCAGCGATCTGCCTGCGCATACTGCTTTTATAAAGGTGTAATGCTCTAAAACCTGAGCAACAGTCATCAAACACCTCCCTTTAGCATTAAAATACAGTCCATCAGTATTATCGCCCCTAAGAAACAAACTATTGATATTGTTTCCCAAAGAATATATATAAATGCTAAATCCAATAAAATAATATTTATAGTGTTAAAAAGAAGGGGGATAATATGAAAAAATAACTTACATTGACGCTGGCACTTATCATGATGCTGTGCCTGCTGCCGAGCGTGGCGTTTGCAAAAGACATGTCTTGGACATGGACGGGTACCATTATCGGCGGCAAATATTACAATAGCCTCAGACACAGACGGTAGAAAGTGGCAAAGAAGCTACCTTTACAGTAAATAGTAAGGAACCCACCAGAACTAACTACGATTTTAAGGGATGGAGCATCGACAAGAATGCTACGACCGCAAGCTATCATGGCGGAGAAAGCATAAAAATAAGCAAGAATACCACCCTGTACGCCGTGTGGGCAAAACCAAATCCCAGCGAGAGCCCTGCTCCCAGCGAGAAACCCGAGCCTACAGCTACGCCTACGCCGAATATACCGTGGGTACCCGGCCATAACCATAACCACAACAATAACGGTGTTCCCCCTATAGTTTACATACCCCCCAAGACCGGCGACATGCCCTTCTGTTTATAATTTATCGTGAATAGAAGACGTCAGTGTAGGTATAGATGTAAACGGGGACGGTATTTGGGAGAAAAACAAGAACGTGACCGAAAGGTGAGGGCGCTGCGAAAGCTCCAAAAGATCATGAATTCGCTTTATTCTCTCATCAGCGCGTCCACGAGGGTCTCTATGGATATGCTGCCCATGCCGCCAAAGGTTTGCAGCATATGGCCGGATAGCAGCGTAAAGAACAGCTCTGCCCGCTCACCCAGTATCCCGGCGTTGCGGGATTGCAGCTTCAGCGCGCCCAGCTCCAGCATCAACCGCCACTTTTGCTTGTACTCCGTCATGAGCTCGCGTATGGGGGTATCTTCGCTGGCGCATTCGGCGCACAGTACGCAGTACAGCCGCGCGTTGTGCTCGTCTGCCATGAGACTTTCAAACAGGCGAATGAGCGCCGGGCGGAGGGCTTCCTCACGGTTCAGACCGTCTACCCAGGAGAAAAGTATGTCCGTCATATGGCAGAGACAGTCATCGGTTATGGTGACGATAAGTTCGTCCTTGGTGGAATAGTAGTAATAAAGTGTGCCCTTGCTCAGCTTTGCTTCGGCTGCGATATCGCCAAGGCTGGTGCCGTGGACGCCCTTTTGTGTAAAGAGGGAGGATGCGGTATACAGTATAGCGTCACGTACAGACGGAAAATCCCCGTGTTTGCGCGGCATATGCGTCCCTCCTTCCGGCAAGCCCAAATATCGGCCTTTTGACTGACAATATATAAATTATACAATACGGGAAGTGCGCATACAAGTTCAATATTGCAAAAATAAAAAAAGCGGGGAAATCCCTGCTTTTTTTATCTGTCGCAATTAGTTCATGCCATAGCGCTTCTTAAAGCGATCCACGCGTCCGCCGGTATCTACCAGCTTCTGACGGCCTGTAAAGAACGGGTGGCACTTGGAGCAAATTTCAACCTTGAGCTCACCCTTGACGGAACCGCTCTTGAAGGTCTCACCGCAAGCGCAACGAACGATGCTCTCACCGTAATTGGGGTGGATATCCTTCTTCATCGTGTTATCCTCCTGTATTTGCTGGGCGCAGGGCGATTAGCCGCCCTCCTGCTGCATGCGGGCATATACAACCCGAACGAAGTTATTATATCTTATACTGCGGTGCCGGTGCAAGTACTATTTTGATATATTCGGGCTTTTTTTATAAATGAACCCGACCGAGACCGGGGTACGGAGTGCCGCGGTTTATTTGTTGAAGGTCTTGCCTGTGGTGAAGCCGTCCTTCTCATAGGCGCTGTTCCATGCTCGTATCTTGGCGACGAATTCCTTGTTGTTTTCCGTCTTCTCAAGCATGGCGATGAGCTGCTCGGTAATCTCTGCGGGATTGCCGTTGCCCAGCATTTTGCGTATGATGTACACTGCGTCCATTTCGTCTGGGGAGAGAAGCAGGTCATCCCGGCGGGTACCGCTCTTGTAGATGTCTATGGCAGGGAATATGCGCTTTTCGGAGAGCTTGCGGTCAAGGTGTATCTCCATGTTGCCTGTGCCCTTGAATTCCTCATAAACTATATCGTCCATGCGGCTGCCGGTCTCGATGAGGGCGGTAGCGATTATGGTTAGGCTGCCTCCGTTTTCGATGTTGCGGGCAGCGCCGAAGAAGCGCTTGGGCTTATGCAGCGCTCCCGGATCCATACCGCCGGAAAGAGTCTTGCCGGTGGCGGGGATAGTAATATTGTAGGCGCGGGTAAGGCGGGTTATGGAGTCTATGAGGACTACCACGTCCTTGCCCTGCTCCACCAGGCGCATAGCGCGCTCCTGCGCCATTTCGGCTACGCGGGTATGATGCTCAGGCAGCTCATCAAAGGTGGAGTACAGTACCTCACCCTTTATGCTGCGCTGCATATCCGTGACTTCCTCGGGCCGCTCGTCTATTAGCAGCACTATGAGGGTAACGTCGGGGTAGTTGTTGGTTATTCCGTTGGCTATGTTCTTGAGCAGCGTAGTCTTGCCGCTCTTGGGCTGGCTGACGATAAGGCCGCGCTGGCCCTTGCCTATGGGGGCTATGAGGTCTACCAGGCGAATGGCCAGATTCTGGTCCTTTGCGCCGGTGCCGTCGTCATATTCCAGAGTGAGACGCTCATTGGGGTATATGGGCACAAGCTCCTCAAAGGGCTTACGCTTCATGGCCTCTTCGGGATCAATGCCGTTTATGGCTGTTATGTACAGCAGCGCGAGAAAACGCTCGCCCTCCTTGCTTGGACGGGTCTTGCCGGTGACGAGATCGCCTGTGCGGAGGCCAAAGCGGCGTATCTGGGCGATGGAGACGTATATGTCCTTGTTGCCTGGCAGATAGTTGTCGCTGCGGAGGAAGCCGTAGCCATCGGGCAGCACTTCAAGTACGCCTTCGCAATCGCCGCATTCTCCGCCCTCGAGAAGGCCGGGAACTGCGGGATTGCTGGTGCCGTATTCTTTGTTGTAGTAGCCCTCGGGACGGTCTGGTCTGCGGAAGCTTTCCTCGGACTGCTGCTCATAGGCGGCCTGATAGCTCTGCTGCTGATAGCCCTGCTGGTAGGAGGGCTGCTGGTAGCCCTGCTGGGAATAGTCCCTGTTATAAGAAGGCTGATAACTCTGCTGGGAGTAGTCCCTGTTGTATGCCTGATAGCCCTGCTGATAACGGTTCTGATTGTAGCCGTATCCCTGCCGCTGCTGATAATTCTGTTGATAGGGTTTGCGGTACTGCTGCTGATAGCCCATCTGACGGGGCTGCTGTGCCTGATACGCAGGTACATACTGAGAGCGGGGCTGTGCAGGAGCTTCGTGCAGAACGTCGCTGTGCCGCACGTGTGCTTCCTCAGCTGGCTGTTCTGCGGCCTGCATTGGCTGCCCGGATGCAGGGGCGGCGGGCTGTGGATCAGGCTGGGCTTCGAGCTGGGGAGCCGGCGGCTCAGCTGGCTGCTGCACCGCGGAGGGTATCGCTCCGCCGTTCATTATGATGTCCACAAGCTCGTTCTTGCGGTATTTTGTGAGTGACTTTACGCCCTGAAGCTTGGCGATCTCCCTGAGGTCATTCAAGCTCTTTTCCTGAAGCATTTCTCTGGTCACTGTGGGGGTACTCCTTTCGACATATGGCATAAAAATTTATAAAAAACCACGGAATTAGCTATAACTTTCAGTTGCCGATGCAGCAAAAAGCCGCATACCGATAGTATTACCAGAAAGTGGAAAAATATAATCACTGTTTTTCTTTCTGCCTGGCCTGGATCTAATCAATGAAAAAGCTATGCTGATACAATTGGTTTTATCCGGGAAAACATGTAATATCATAATAATAGTATATTCCAAAAAGAAAGCTGTCAAGCGTTAAAAGACATAAATTAACTTTATATTCACAAATGACAAAAAATGCCTGTTTTTTTATGGTATCGGCAAATTTTCCATAGAGCTTTTGCATATATATCTATGAAAGTTTCACAAGGGGGTAAAGCAAAAATGCAGGATCAGCGGCTGCTGGAAGGCGGAAGGATACGAAGCCATTCCATACACATAGACGACAGGCGGCTCATTAGCGTGACAGGTGTAAAGGACGTGGACAGCTTTAATGAACAGTTCGTACAGCTTCTTACGGAAGCGGGAGAACTGAGAATAGAGGGGGCGGAGCTGCACATTACAAAGCTGAATCTGGACGAGGGGCAGGTAATGCTGGAAGGGGAGATATCCGCGCTTGAGTACGCCGAAGGCGAAGAGAGAGGAAGCCTGCTGGGAAGGATATTCAGATGAGGGAGCTGTTCCCGCCGGGAGAGCTGACCGAGTTTGCCGGATTTGTTGCGGCGGTTAACTGCGGGCTGGTAATAGGAATTATGTATGATCTGTTTGCGCTGCTGCGAAAGCCGTTTAAAAGCGCGGTGACAACGGGAATTATAGACCTGCTTTATTATGCCGCCGCTATGGTTCTTGTGGCGCTTACGCTGCTGTATATAAATTGCGGCACGCTGCGGCTGTATCTTTTTGCCGCGATAGCATTGGGAATATACCTGTATGCACATTTCCCGGGAAGGCTCATAAGGGCGAAAAAAGCGAAGAAGGCAAAATTTACAAAAAAACAGTTGCGTTGATGTTATATATGCATTAGGATAAGTAGTAAGTAGAAGTGTCTCCGGAGCGAGCGGTCAAAACTTTGAGCAGGACGCATAGGTAATGGCAAAGAGGGTGAGAAAACGGAATAAAAAGCGTATGCGGGCGTTTGCCGTGGGTTTTGTGGCGCTTGCATTTATAATCGCGGCCGTGCTCATATCCCAGCAGAAAAAGCTGGACGCTATAGCCGAGGAGCAGGCGCAGCTTCAGGAGGTAATAGCGGCGCAGAACGAGGAAAAGGCCCGCCTCGAGTACATGATAGAGTACAGCGGCAGCGAATCCTACCTCATACAGTACGCCCGTGAAAAGCTGGGCTACGTAAGGCCGGACGAGATAAAGTTCGATATTGACGGAAATAAATAACCTATATAGCAAAAGAGAACGGCATAGCCGAGCGTCCTGCGGTCACTCGGATATGGGGACCGCTCTCTTTTTTTATATTATTTGATATCCAACTCCGGCGGTATATCTATTTCATCTGAAACATACTTGCCATTCTTTTTGCGCTGGCGCACGCATTCCGTAAGCAGATATTCTATCTGGCCATTTACAGAGCGGAAGTCGTCCTCTGCCCATGCGGCTATAGCGTCGTACAGCTTTGAGGAAAGGCGAAGGGGTATCTGCTTTTTATCGCTCGCCATATAAGGGACTCCTTAATACAGGCTGCCGGAGTTTACTACGGGCTGGGCGTCGTGGTTGCCACAGAGCACCACGAGGAGGTTGGATACCATGGCGGCCTTACGCTCGTCGTCAAGGTCGACTATTCTGTTTTCGCTGAGCCTCTCCAGGGCCATCTCTACCATGCCAACGGCGCCGTCAACTATCATCTTTCGTGCGTCTATGATAGCCGAGGCTTGCTGCCGCTGGAGCATGACCGCGGCTATTTCCGGAGCATAAGCAAGGTAGGTTATGCGGGCTTCGAGTATTTCTATACCGGCTTCAGATACCTTATCCTGTATTTCGTCTTTTATGCGAGCCGCAACGACTTCGCTGGAGCCCCGAAGGCTGCCTTCGTCGGCAATGCCGTCACCGGTGGTGTCCACATTAGGGGCGATATCATAGGGATAGATGCGAACGATGTTGCGAAGTGCGCTGTCACACTGAAGGGACAGATATTCCTTGTAGTTATCCACGTTGAATACCGCCTTTGCTGTATCCACCACCCGCCACATGACCGCTATGCCGATTTCAACAGGGTTGCCGAGGCAGTCGTTTATCTTCTGGCGGTTGTTGTTCAGGGTCATTATCTTGAGGGATATTTTCTTTGTTGGTATATCTATAGAGACGTCGACTCCACCGGAAGGCTGCTTTGCGCACAGAACCTTTACGTCGCCGCTCTGGTTGAGCTTTGTGCCTGCTGCCGGGTTCACGGCTGTGCAGAAAGGGTTTACAAAATAAAAGCCGGAGTTCTTAAGGGTACCGACGTATTTGCCGAACAGCGTAAGGACAAGCGCCTCTTGAGGCTTTAGCACCTTAAGCCCGAGGAAGAATATCCAACCGAAAACAAACCATACGCAGCTGATCAGGGTAAGAGGCAGTATATCATACGAAACCCCGAATATGAAAAGAACTACAGAAGCCACATATACGAGCACCAGCAAGAGCAGGACGACCATTCCGTTCTTTCGATTATTGAGCGTTTTTTCAGCCATCACAATCAATCTCCTATCTGTTTGATATCTATATGATATCAAACAGCGGAGCGAGTGTCAACGGACAATAAAAAAATAAGCGGCTGAACTGCCGCTTATTTAAACTGCGCTTATTTGCCGGTAAAGTGCATTATGGCTTCCAGTACGGCACCGCCCATGGCCAAGGACTTGTCCGAACAGGAGAAGCAGTGTTCGTATTCGCAGCGGGGATCGACGTCGGCGCACTTCATGCCCTCGGCAGCGTAGAAGCCGTCCGGCAGCAGGCCACGGAGGGTGCCGTCTATTTGAGCTTTTACTTCTTTGCCGCCGACGATAGCCACCGTCTCCTGTGCCTTCACCCTGTCGCCTATGGCGTGTATGCAGTGGAACACGCCACAGGCAGGAGCGTGCATCACGCGCTCGGCGCCGCGCCCGGCTATTATGCCGGGTATGCCGGTGTTGGGTATGGGGCTCTGTCCCTTTTCATAGTATACTCGGCCCATGTAGTGACCCCTCTTTGTCTCTACTGCGGCATGGCAGTCCGTGCCCACTGTAAAGCCGGGGCCGAGGGCTATGACGACAGGGGCGTCAGAGATGGATGTTCCTGTGTTGCGCTTGGCGATTATGGCGTCCACCATTGCGTCCGGGCAAAGAGTAAGCGCGGTGCGGCCGGTCTCGTCAGCCAGTATGGGTATATTTCCCTGGGTTATTACAGCCTTTGCGGTTTCGGCATCCGGAACAAGAACGGCAGTTATGCTTTCAACCCTGGCTGTACCGTGATACATGGCCTCGGAAAAAGCTACTGAGCGGCGTATTGCGCTGGGCTTCGCAAGATCCGTCATCACTATGTCCATACCTGCGCGCTTCAGGCGCACTGCAACGCCTGTGGCGAGGTCCCCTGCGCCCTTTATTAGTACCAGCATAAAATACCCCTTTGATATATGATGACAGCGTTAGCTTGAATATATTAAAATTGTATCATTCCAACATAACCGTGTCAAATAGTGAAGAAAATATTACATATTTGAAAAAACGCATGTGTATGGGGCTTAAGGTATGGAAATACGGAGGCTTTGGTGATATGATTTTTGCAGCAGGAGATAATAATATTATTAAGTAAATAAGAGCAATATAAGGAGAGACCGGAAATGGCATTTTTTGACAAGATCAATTCCATAGCCAAGAACGTGGGCGACAAGACGGGCGACGCCATCGAAATGGCGAAGATTAACGCGAGGATAGCTTCCGAGCGCAGTGCTATGAACGATATTTACAGACAGCTGGGAGAGGTATACTATGCCCACCGCGTCAACGGCGGCGAGGGCGAGCCCGCGGAAGCTGCGGCGATATATTCCCAACTGGACCAGCGCACGGCGGCCATAGACGAGGCGCAAAAGCAGATAGTTGCAATAAAGGCAGAGGGCGAAAGAAGGGCGGCGGAGGCCGCGGCGGCAGAGGAAGCTGCCTCCGCGGTCAAAACGCAGACGAGCGTGCAGCCCGGCATTCCCGTGCTTGATACCAGCATGCCTGCGGAAGGGCAGAGCGTGAAATGTTCCCAGTGTGGCGCTAACCTTAACGCAGACGCGAAGTTTTGCCCTCAGTGCGGCACCAGGATAGAGCCCCCCGTACCTGAAGCCGCCGAGGCTCCGCAGAGCAGGGTATGCCCCGGCTGCGGTGCGGAGGTTGCCCAGGGAATGAAATTTTGCAGCCAGTGCGGGGCCAGGGTTGAATAACGACTTTAAAATTTAACAGGACGGCAGGCGCGGCCCGAAGACGACCTTCGGGC
>ENA-OUQF01000031-OUQF01000031.1-human-gut-metagenome-genome-assembly--contig:-NODE-31-length-164506-cov-13.397334_pt1 | contig 164506 bp, 133 predicted proteins | sample MGYA00237947_ERZ548826 | MGnify/ENA primary metagenome ERZ548826 (study PRJEB26490, sample SAMN05194701) | human gut metagenome | biome: terrestrial biome; feature: human-associated habitat... | reverse complement strand
GAGCGCCACCTTGCCAAGGTGGAGGTAGCGAGTTCGAGCCTCGTCATCCGCTCCATTTTTTTGGTATCATTTTTGTATACCGTGCATAATTTAATAGTGCGGTGCCATAGCCAAGTGGTAAGGCAGAGGTCTGCAAAACCTCGATTCCCCAGTTCAAATCTGGGTGGCACCTCCAGAGTGAAAGCTCCGAAATCCTTGTGTATCAAGGCTTTCGGGGTTTTTCTTTTGCCTGAACGAAATTTTGCAGCAGTCAAGCGAAATTCTAAATTAGCACCAAAACTGCCGAATTGTTGCCGAATTTACCGTTTTTTAAGCCTCTGTACCGGACTTTACCGGACTAAAGTTCTCAAACACACCTATACTCCCGCAATTGTTTTCTTATTTTATACCATTTTTATGCATACGTCAAGTTTCTTTTCGCTTCTTTCTCTTTTATTACGCTTTTTTTATCTTTTACAGTCTCATATTTTTGATGAGTTCATAAATTTTGACGAACTTTTGTCAGAATATTGTCGGAGTTTTGGTATGTAAGGTGTCAAGTAATAAGAATACAATCACAACTAAAGAAATACATCTTCGGAGGGTGATTGTTGATGATCAAGCAGATACTCGGCAAGGGATCTGTCTATGCGAAGAAAAATAAATACGGAAATCGCTATTGGTATCTGGAGGTGCGATATCTCGATGAAAACGATGAGCAGCATAAAAAGTACATCAGGGGCGTTACCAGAAGAGACGCCTTTGCCAACGGTGATGAGTTCATACAGCAAACCAACGAGGATATAGAGCGGATAAACAAAAATGAAGCTTCTGACTGCAAAAATGTATCTTTCAATGAGTTCTGCGCCGATTATCTTGAAAAAGTCTGCAAGAGAACAGTTAAAGATAGCACTTACCTTAGATATGTTACTACCTTTAAGAAAAACCTGTCACCGCAATTGGGCGATATGCTGATGAAAGATATAAGCACTTTTGATATTATCGACTGCATTAATAAATTAGTGGATACCGGATTATCCGAATCAACGGTGAAAAAAGCTTATTTGCTGTTGTCAAAATGTTTTGCTTTTTATAAGACCGTTACAGGAAGCTCGTATAGCCCCTTAGACGGCGTTGAACAGCCAAGGGTAAGAGTAGACACCGGCGAACATATAAAGTGCTTTACACCGGCGGAAATGGAGCGAATACGGCTCGCTTCGATGCAATGTTCAGATGATGGTACTTTGAAATACGCCAATGCCATTGTGGTTTTAGCTTACAGTGGGCTCAGAGTAGGGGAACTGCTTGCTCTTACATGGGACGACATTGATCTCATAAACAACACCATTCACGTTGGCAAGACAATTTCTCAGGGCGTTGTGCAAGAGAACGGTACTGTTGATTACAGTCTCAGGATACAAAATATGCCGAAGTCAAAGAGCGGAGAGCGTACTATCGTGCTGCATCCTTATGCCAAAGACGCTTTAATCAGGATGCGAAATAAAAGCGATGGTTCGGAATATGTCGTTTCCACTGAAAATCACAACCCGGTTTCTCCCGGCAGAATTTATAAAACTTTCGGTTCAATTCTTAATAGGTGCGATTTTCAAGTAAATGGCAGGACCGGAGTTCACTCTTTGCGTCATTCGTTTGCTACATACTTAATCAAAGCAGGGTTAGATTCGGATTCTGTCGCGGTTTATTTAGGACACTCGACCGATGCCATCACAAAGAAGTTCTACATTCACGACAAAGAAAATATAGCGAGGAACAAGTGGCTGCAATCTGCTGTTTTTTGCGCTTAACTTAAAAAATAGGGGAGCGGTTGGCGATACAAAATGTACGCTAACCGGTCCCCTTATCTGTTATTGATTGCACAGGTATTTTCCTGCACAAAGGTCTTTTAACATTTCCACAGACCAAATGTCATTTGACAAATATTCAAGAACACCATACCGCCACTTTAGAATCATTGAGGGTTCTCCACAGCCACGCTCCGGAGAATTGTCATAAACATAACATTCGTCACAAACATCAAAAAGTTTAGGAAACAATGACATTGCACGATGGAAGCGCTGCGTAACCTTTTCAGGTGGTACATAATGTCCACCTTTGTTTTTTCGCTGTTCTACACGTGAAATGTTTATTTTGGGGTCAATGGTTAGAACATAAATACATATAACCCTGTACCCCATCTCCTTTGCTCTTTGCATCAAATCATAGTTTCTTTCAGTTGAAAGAAGCGTTTCGAAGGTAAAATCCTTCTGCTGTGAGAGCAGGTATTCTCGCGTATTTGTTGCGATTATGGCAGCCTTAAGTGCATCACAGCTAAGGTGATTCTGTATGTCGTCCGCATTAACATACTCGCCTATAGTTTGATATCCTGCTGTGATTGTGCTTTTCCCCGAACCGTTTGGGCCGGCCATAACCATAAGGATAGGAGTTGAGCATAACATCACCGGGTCTCCTTTCGAATGGTAATCGGTTCATTTGATGTTGGATCTAAATAGGTGAATTGATGCGATAAACCTAAGTTATTCGGATCGGCGATTGCGCTTTTAACCGACGCATCTAAAAAGTCTAAGTCTATAGTGGGTTGCATTTGTTTTTTTGATTGCGCTGTGACATCAAACGGAAAGCCATTATTAGCAATAAAACGTTTTAAGAAAACATTAATGGCTGTACTTAGCGGAATTCCGATTGCATCAGCAACTTCTTCCGCTCCTTTTTTTACATTATCTTCAACTCTGGTTGAAATTGTAGCCATAATACCTCCTTTCTTAGTTTATCGGAATCACCATAAGTTTAGTACGTCCTGTTTTTTTATTGTTTTCCGACTTCCATATCCTTACAGGGGGAAATGCAGGTATAATATATGCTCTTTTTGTCACATATAACCTACATTATTATTATACCGCATTTCATAAGTTTGTCAACAGAAAAGTGCAAATGTGATACAAAAATATAAAATTGTAATACATTGTAACACTTTCGCTCCTTATAATAGAACCCATATTAGCGTTTCCTTGTACAGAAATAACCATCTCATTTAATATCTTACATATTTTATGTGCCGAACAATCACATCGCTTTTTTCACTACGATCTTACATACTTTCCATGAAACACAAAAGAGGTGATTATTATCGGCGAGTTGTATAAAGAGTTTTCTGAACATATGCAAAAGACGGGAACATACCGCAGCGATGCCGTTGAAGAGGCGCTGGCCCTCCATTTTTCACACCCAAAATTAACAGAAAGGTTGGCGAATTTATCCAAGCAAGGGGTACGCATGAAATCGCGGGTCGAAAATCCTTGGTACACAGAAATGAAGCAGCATAATGTCTCAGAAAAACAAATCGAAATTATCAAAGAATACGTTCGTTTTAAGGAGAAGAATCATCGAGAGATTATGGATGATTTCAAGAGACGCTCGGCGGATATAGGGGCATTTTCCCCTAATTACAGAAAAGAACGATAAGAAAGCCCACTGCGTAAGCTGTGGGAGTGTCAAAAGAAGTTTATGTTTTAAGTGAGGGTGGTAAATGTCAGTATCTTTTATAATTAATTCTTCCGGCAAACCGAAAGAACTGTACGACATGAGTGACAGCGAGATAAACAATTTATCAACATTGCTATCGGGACCAATCAATAATCTTAATAAATCAAGAGTGAGTGTTATAAAGAACAGAGAAAACCCCATTAAGCTGTCAGACTTATCAGTCGATTCGCTTGCCGTCTTAAAAGCATCTGTGAACAGTTACAAAAACGGTCGGATCAAAGAAGTTCATATGTATTACAGTGTCAGCGAAACCGAACTTATTTCTGCCTTGATAAAGTGTAACATGAATGTATCAATGACGGCTCGTGAACTACATACTACTCGTGACAAAGTACGGGAAGCCATAAAGCGCTTCCGACTGAGATGGGGGATCGACCTCACCACTTACGCAGGACTCAGCAAAGCATATACATTTTCTCTGGGAAGCTGATTTTCGCATAGGTCCGCTGAATAAGCGGACCTTTTTTTGCGTCCCTCGTGTTCTTACATACTTTCATTGATATCTAAAAGAAAAAAGGAGGTAAAACAATGTTTAGTGGTTCTATTCATACGCACAGCGAAAATTCATTAACCGATTCCGTTGCGAGTGTCGAAGAGCTCGTTGCCCGTGCAAAAGAAATGGGTGCGCCAGCTATGGCTTTGACTGATCACGGCACTTTAATAGGTACATGGGATTTCCTTGATGCCTGTAATTCGGCTGGGATAAAAGGCATAGTCGGAGTTGAGTTTTATGTTGGTAATAACGGTCAAAGAGAGCATTTGATAGTATTACCCAAAAACGAGCAGGGCTTTCGGGCAATATCAAAAGCTGTGACGGAAAGCAACTACAACATCATCGGAGGTAAACCTATCGCAAATGCCGAAATCCTGAAAAAATGGTTTGGGAAAGGTTCTATCGGTTACGACAATGTGATAGCAACATCGGCCTGTGTTGCAGGAGTGCTCGCAAGCGCTTTTTTGAGTAACGAAAAACTTGAAAAAGAACAAGAACAGCTCTTAAAAAAGAAAAATAAGGAAAGCGATCCCAATAGCCCATTGTACAAGCAATTCCTCGACAACTACAAAAAGATTGAACAGGAATTTGAACAGCTTAAGTCGAACAAGGCAGAAAAGAAAACGATCGCTGCCAAAAAGTATATTCAGCGTATCAAAAGGGCGACTCAGAAAAATGATGAGGCGGAACTTGCTCATATAAAAGAAGAGGAAGAAGAATCCCGTAAGTGCCAAGAAGAGTTACCGAAGCTGGAGTTGACCTTAAAGACCAAACAAAAGCAGCTCACTGAACAACGCAAAAGAAAAAGGGATATCGAAGCGTCACACGCCAAATACTGTGCTTTGCAATCAGAGATTGAAGAAATCGAATGTCGAAAAAAATCAGAAGAGCAGATGCTTGATGACTGTTATGTTAAACTACAAGAATATCAAGAGCTTTTCGGTGCTGATAATTTTTACATCGAACTACAATATCACGGCATACCGAATGAAGCTAAAATCATGCCCATCTTAGCAGATTTGGCTGAAGCTCAAGGCGTACCGATAGTAGCGTCTAACGATATACATTGTGTATATCGGGAAGATGCAGAAGGCAGAGCCGTAAATTTCGCACAGAAATATTGGTGGACCGGCATTGAAGATTCCGATTGGGAACTCTATATGAAAAGTGACGAAGAATTGTCTGAGTGGCTTGCTAAAATATTACCAAGCCATATCGTTCGTGAAGCTATCGCAAACATAGGCAATATCTTCGAAAAATGTGATGTTGAATTCCGTTCGGAAACACACTATCCCAAATTTGATTGTCCTGAAGGCGCAAAGACACGACTGAGAAATCTTGTTGAACAAGGAAAGAAGAAAATTTCAGAGTGGACGACAACATATGAAGAACGAGTCCAATATGAACTTTCCGTAATTGAAAAATTGGGTTTCTCCGATTATCTTTGTGTTGTTGAAGATTTCCTGACCTATGCGAGACTCGTTGGAAAAATTGACATTAACAATCCCGAATTTCTTGCAGATCCATTCAACCTGACCTTGCTTGAGAAACTTGCTAAGGACGGAGTAGGCGAAGGTGCAGGACCCGGAAGAGGCTCCGGTGCGGGAAGTTTAGTGTGCTACCTCATAGGCATAACAGATATTGATCCTCTTAAATACGACTTGCTGTTTGAGCGCTTTCTGAATCCTGAAAGAGTAACCATGCCCGATATAGATTCGGATATAGCCATCGATATACGTCAGTATGTTATTGACTATATAAGGCACAAATACGGCAAAAATGCTGTCTGTCAGATCATGACGAGAAATTATTTCTTGTCGAAGAACGCCATAAAAGCAGCAGGCAGAGCGTATTCGCAGAAAGTCAATGACGGAAGGAAATTCTATGAGATAACTGACGCAATGTCAAAGATGATCACAGAAAAAATGTCTCTATCTGATATTGAAGGTTTGGTCAATGACACATACGGAAAAGCAGCCGGCGAATCATACAACCCGGATGCTCTTGAGATTTTCCGCTTTGCCAAGCTGCTTGAAGGAAAACTCAGCAATATAGGTACGCATGCCGCCGGAGTCGTCATATCCGACACACCCGACATATCAGATCATTTGCCGCTTATTTGTGTGGAAGGTACAATGTCATGTCAATGCGACAAGAATCGCGTTGAAGCTCTCGGATGCTTAAAGATGGACGCTCTCGGATTGAGAAATCTTTCTGTTATTACGGATTGTGAAAGAACGATCCAAAAAGTGTATAATAAAAAGATATCAATGCACGATATACCTATCGAATCGGCAGTGTTCAAGAAAGTATTCCAGACAGCAAAAACCAATAGCGTCTTTCAGTTTGAGTCGGATGGCATGAAAAAAGTTCTTTTAGGTTTCCGTCCTGATAAGTTCGAAGACCTGATATTACTCAATGCAGTGTTTCGTCCGGGTCCTTTACAGTACATCGACGAAATCACTGCGGTGAAAAACGGTGAAAAAGAACCCGAATATGTCATTCCGGAAATGGCAGAAGTGCTCAGTGAAACTTACGGAAAACCGGTTTATCAGGAACAATTGATGGCCATCTTCTCGCGATTTGCAGGCTTTACGCTCGGTGAAGCGGATATAATAAGGCGTTACATGTCAAAAAAGAAAACGGATAAGTTTATTAAGTACAAGGATAAGTTTATTGACGGACTTGTGGATCATGGCGCAGAGCGTAAGAAAGCAGAGGACTTTTGGATGGAGCTCGTTAAGTTTTCCGAGTACGCTTTTAATAAAAGCCATTCTACCGCATATGCTTGGGTAGCTTATGTCACGGCATACCTTAAACTGCATTATCCGGAGGCTTATGCCGTTGGTTCGCTCAATTATCCTGCTACAGATAAATTCGAGTCCGTTCTCAATGAGTTTCTTTCAATGGGTATCGATTTCTCTGTTCCTGATGTTAACAAAGCATATAGCGGTTTTGCACTATCATCAAATAAAATAGTCTATGGATTAAGCTCGATTGCCGGAATAAAAAAAGCAGCTGAAAAGATAGTTCAAGAGCGAAACGATAATGGCAAATATTTATCGTTCGAGAATTTCTTGATGCGTACTCGCATGTCTAAAAATGTCACAAAAAACATGATAAAGGCCGGTTGCTTTGATGGATTACATGATAATCGCAAGGAATTGCTGGAGTCCTGTGATTTTATTGCTGACATGGTCACAAAAATACGTAAGAAGCAGGACGAGCTCGAAGCCGAAACAGATCCCGTAAGACGTAAAAAGCTGACCGAGTCAATCGAGAGTTACAAAGAAAAGCTCGAAAATCGTTACGAGCCTGTTCGCGAAGATAAATGGCAGCGCTTAAGGGACGAGCAAGAAGTGCTTGGACATTTTATCTCTGAGCATCCACTTGATGTAATAACCGTGCCTCAAAACCTTAAGCTAAACAGCATCAGCAACCTCAAAAAGTATGACAATACGATTTTGGCGTATGCGACCAATATACAGATTCGTCACAAAAAAGCCGATGGCAAAGAGTTCGCATACTTCGATATCGAGGACAAAACAGGGAAAATATCCTGTGCATGCTTTAGCAAGGACTATGAAAGCTGCGGGTGCAATATTAAATCTGAGGCTATTTTAGTAGTTAAAGGCGATCAGAGGTATGATAGAGATCGCGATGAAGTGTTTTTGTGCGTTAAAGATGTGCAGCCGTTCGTTGAAGAACCTAAATTTGTTGCGATATCTGTTCCTTCAAGAAAGGCTTGGGAAAACGGACAGTCGAAGGTTTTGCCTTATACCGATCAAAATGGCGATAAATTAGTCGTATTCTTAGCGGACGAAGGCCGCTACATAAAAACCGACTATATCGTCAGTGCCGACATAACATCCGCCGATTTTTCGTGGTAAAAACATTGTTTTAAGAGTCGCCTTTTAGGCGGCTCTTTTTCCGTTGATTCCAAAAGCATGAAAAAATAATCAAATCTTACATACTTTTCAAGAGATACAAATTTGAGTCTTGTGAAAGAAGAATGTTAGGAGCTGAAGTAGTTTGAAACATAATAATGTTTTTATATGCGGATGGGTCAGAGAATTACCTAAGGTCGTAAAAAATGATGCGACCGGTGAGTATGTTTTTGCCATGGGCAGAATCGTAACGCTGAGAGGCTTGCGAAAATTTGGAGTCAGAACAAGCAGAATTAAATATGATGAGCCTTTGATATACACGCAGAATCCGGAAATGTGCAAGGAAATAGCGTCATGGAGCATCGGAGATATTGTTGAAGTGAAGGGTGCTTTGACCACAAAAGACATCAATAAAGTAACTACTTGTCCCGAATGCAAACATAAAAACGCACAGCCGGGCAATGCGGCATATGTGACCCCGATACATTGTTATGTTCGAGAGAGCAAAGGGTATGACAAAGACGAAGCTTATGAGGCGCTTAGGCGACTCTGCGAAATATCAAATAATGTAACACTTATAGGAGTCGTTTGCCGAGAGCCGGAGCTGTACCGAAAAAACAAAGTCAAAATAACATCATATCAGTTGGCGGTTCGAAGGAAATACCGAATAGCCGAAGATGCTTTGGAAACAAAAACCGATTTTCCGTGGGTCAAATCCTTTGGCGGTATAGGGGAGAATGATGCGTTGGTTCTCAGAAAAGGCTCGTACCTATTTTTAGATGGTTGGATACAAACTCGCAAATTTCCTCGCGAAACAGTCTGCGAATGCTGCGGTCATCCGTACAAATGGAACGACTGGTCTCTCGAAGTTGTGCCGTATGCAAGCGAATATGTGCGAAACTGCCGCACCCGCGAAGAATTACAGGCAGAGGAAAAAGCACGAATTGAAAAAAGCTACAAAGAGTTATTCGCAGACGAAGAACCGCCTCAGACCGGCTCAATTGAAAACATCGAAGAAATCGAAAAAGAGCTTGACGAATATAATTCTTTCGAGGAACACGATCAGGATGCTTTAAGAAAACTCTCATCTTTCGAAGACCTTGACTCATATTGACACTCCCCCAGCTTACGCAGTGGGCTTTCTTATCGTTCTTTCTGTAAGGACTCCAACATCAAAACCGTTTCTTTGAAATTATTGCATAATACTATGTCAGCTCGACCATAATAATGCACGGCCAAAATTAAATACGAACGCGCAAAATGATATTTTTTATTCTTTTTTTGGCTTTGGTATTGACTTGGTGAAGAGAACATATTATAATAAACATGCATCATTTGCGTTAGACCTATCTACCTATAAGGAGGAAGGAAAATGAAAAATTTTGCTGTCCGGATCGAAAATGTTGAAATAATAAATTTTAAAAATGTCAGATACGGGTTCTTGTCATTTGAAAATCCTCAAAAAAAGTTTCGTTCAAGTATTCTTGGACTATACGGCCAGAACGGGTCAGGAAAAACTGCCTTAATTGATGCGTTGGAATTGTTGCGCTTCGCGCTTTCTGGAAAAGCTGTTCCTGCCTGCTTTGCCGACTATGTTAATGTTGACAGCGAATACGCTACTATCAAATACGGTTTTAAAATTCAAAATCTGAAAAATGATGGGTATTTTTCCGTTTTGTATGAAGTTTCCATTCGCCGCGATAAAGAAGACTCAGGACAAAATACAGAACAATTCTCTGATAGTGTTGTACAGAAAGTCACATTATTTAATGAGGTGCTTTCTTGCGCATACAAATGGGGCAAAACCAAGAGTCGTTCTTCTTATGTTATTGATACAAGAACGGATAATGACATTTTCTCGCCAAAATCAAAATACAAGAAGCTTGTCGGGAATTCTAAAGAAACAGCAATGGATCTTCTCGTAGCGAAACAGCTCACGCGCACATCGTCACGTTCATTTGTTTTTTCAAGAGAACTCTTAAATATTATTCGCCAAAACTGCAAGGAAGAACAGTACCTTTTCCTTATGGAAAGTCTCGCGTTTTTCGGAAATTACGAGCTGTTTGTTATCACAACGAGAAATACTGGACTTATCAGCATGGACGCTCTTCCGCTTGCATTTAACTATGCAGAAGAAGGTAAGATTTCTACTGGCAGCATATTAGTGAACTTGAACGGTCCGTCATTGATTCCAGAAAACGCTCTGCCTATTGTTCGTAAAGTTGTCAGAAGCATGAATATTGTTTTGGAGCGAATTGTTCCCAATCTTACAATCGATATTAAAGACCTTGGAACTCAACTTTCAACAAATGGCGTTGTTGGTTCGAACATTCAGCTTGTTTCTAACAAAAATGACAAAGAAATTCCACTACAATATGAGTCAGATGGCATTAAGAAGCTTATTTCGATCCTTCAGTTACTGATAGTAATCTACAATAAATCTTCAATAACTGTTGCTATCGACGAATTAGATTCCGGAATTTTCGAATATTTGCTCGGCGAAATTCTTCGCATTATTTCTGAAAAAGGTAAAGGACAACTTATTTTTACATCACACAATTTACGACCGCTTGAAACTCTGGATAAAGGTTTCATCGCTTTCACAACAACCAATCCGTTGAATCGTTATATCCGCATGAGTAATGTTAAAGCTACGAACAATCTTCGTGATTTTTACTATCGTGATATTGTGCTCGGAGAACAGTGCGAACCGGTTTACGAATCAACGAATAATAGTGAAATCGCTTTAGCCTTTAGAGAGGCAGGTATATGTGATGCCACATAAGAAAATTATATTTGTCATCGTAGAAGGACCGTCAGATGAGGATGCCATTGGCACTCTTTTAAGTCGTTTCTATAACGGCAACGAAGTCCACATCCATGTTGTACATGGAGATATCACGACACAGCGTTGCGTAAACCCTCATACTATTGTTACGAAAATTGGGAATCTTGTAAGACAATATGCGGGGAGGACTTTTAAGCAAACCGACTTTTGTGGTATTATACACCTTGCAGATACTGATGGAGCTTTCATCCCTGATGACGACATTGTGGAAAGCAATAGGGTTTCAAAAACTACTTATTCCGAGACGGATATTCAAACTAATAATAAAAGTCTGTGTGAAAAACGTAATAAACTGAAAAGAGAAAATATGAAACGTTTAGCAACCACACCTACAATTTGGAATATCCCGTATCGGATCTATTATATGTCTCGCAACCTCGATCATGTACTTTATGGAAAACCAGATAGCTCTGACGCTGAAAAAGAACGAAATTCTCTCGATTTTGCGCTTAAATATAAAGACGATATTCAGTCCTTTATCGATTTTATTTCAAAATCAGGTTTTTCTATTATGTGCGAGTATTCACAATCGTGGGAATATATTACTATCGGTCTTCATTCGTTGGAGAGACACACTAATTTTGGCCTATGTTTTACAGATGCAAATCGCATTTCATAGGTGAATCTTGTACTCAAGTGCAAAGCGAAACGCAAGATTTACAAAAAAAGACGATAAGAAAGCTCACTACATAAACTCCATGAGCGTCAAAGAGAGTCGAAATGTCCCGACTCTCTTTTGCTTTTTATACATACGCTCGTCTTACATACTTACATTGATATTGTATGACATTTGGAGTGTCTACAGAAAGGAGGAAAACAAGAATGAAGTATGAAAAAAGAAATCAGTACGCCGACATAGACAGTTTAATGAGAGACAGATTGGCTTACCTCGAACCCGCGATCAACTGCATCAAGGGCGCTGAAAAAGCCATCGATCTTATTAAAATAGCCGTTTCGGAAAACCGACATATACACATTGTCGGAGATTACGATGTTGATGGGATCTGCGGCACAACAATTGCGTATAAAGGACTGACAGCATATGCAAAAAAAGTTGGTTCCGAAAGCACCATTACGCCGAGATTGCCAAAGCGTCAGACTGAAGGTTACGGTTTGTCTCCTAAAATCGTTGAGGAGATACCCGAACACTCGCTGTTGCTCACTGTTGATAACGGCATTGTAGCGTTTGACGCCGTCAAACTCGCCAAAAAGAAAAAGATGACCGTCATAGTAACAGACCATCATCTTCGTGCAGATTCCGGCGAATTACCGAAAGCTGATGTTCTGATTGATCCCAATGCGGTAGCGAGACAGTGCGTGTTCACAGGATATTGTGGTGCCGGAATAGCTCTCAAACTTATGCTCGAACTTGATAAAGATAATACGGAGCTTAACAATGAGCTGTATGTGCTGGCGGCAATAGCTACTGTGGCCGATGTAGTCCCGTTGAAAAACGAAAACTTTGTAATCGCTCAGTTTTTGAAACAGGCAGATATCAATAAAGGGTTAAAAGCTCTTATGGAACTGTTTGAAATTGTTGATGTGGACGAAAAGGACTGTGGTTACAAAATCTGTCCGGCGCTTAATGCCTCCGGTCGGCTTTTTGATGCAGGAGCGGAAGATTCAATGAATCTTTTAATGTCAGAAACCGATGAGACAGCTTCCCAAATAGCGGAAAAGCTCTTCGTCATAAATGAACAGCGAAAGCTGATGACCGAAGAGGCCGTATATGAAGCAGAGGAAATTATTGAACGTCTAAACATGCAAAACGATAACCCGTTATGCGTTCTCGGCGATTTTCACGAAGGTATAATCGGAATTATTGCCGGAAGGCTTGCTGAAAAATATCGAGTTCCGTGTTTTGTGTTTACGCCAACTGAGAATTACACAGATAACGGCGATGTCATTATCAAAGGCTCAGGGCGTTCCTACGGAGACAATAACCTCAAGGAGATCCTTGACAATTGTAAGGAATTGCTCGGAAAATACGGAGGTCATAAAGCCGCTGCCGGCGTCAGCATGCCGTATTCCAACCTTGATGAATTCCGAAAAATGTCTTCGCAATTTGCGGTCAAGACCGAAGATGTCGATGTCATTTATTATGATATCGAAATTGCTCCGGATAAACTAAAAGAGTGCGTCGAAAAGCAATTGTCTTCTCTCGCAATCTGTGCTCCATACGGTGAAAGCAACCCGGAGCCCGTTTATCTTGTTCGCAATGTACAGCTTCTGCCCAAGGACGGCAAATTGTATAAGCTTATGGGAAACCACCAGCAGCATATTAAACTGTACGGCAAAAACATTGACTTTGTTGCATTTGACCTTGCCGAAAAGTTCCTTGAATTAAACCAACCGATAAAGATCGATTTAGTCGGGAAACTCGGCAAAAACTACTTTAACGGTGTAGCTTATTATCAAATAGAGGTCATTGATTTTATGCCTGCTGAAAAGAAGGAAAATGTATCAGGACTGCGCGAAAAGCTCATGTCCAGAGCAGTTGAAAGGAGTTAAATAATGGCTAACGAAAAGGAATACTTACCGACTTCTCAAATCGCGAAAACCGCTTTGCGCTTGCGAAGCGGCGATGTGATTTTGCTTGCAGTGGAACATACCATGCAGCCGTATTTCACAAACGATTATCTTAAAACAGGAAAGTCGTTGGAATCATCAAATCTGGACCGCTTCATTGTCAAGATGAATAAAAAACCGATTGATGGAACAACGACTTCTGTAAGAGCAAATCTCCCTGCTGACCAAGTGGTAGGTTTGTGGGTGTTAAGCGAGCAAATATATAAGGATGTACGTCTTGCGCCTATTTCCGCTGCCCAAGCTACGCAGGATGCCGTTAAGAACACAATCGCAACATCTCTTAAAAACTCTAATGTGACGCTTTGCCTCGATAAGGCGCTTGCGGCTGCTAAAAAAGCTGGCTCGGATGTCATATTGCTCTCGGAAGCGAAAAAAGAACTGTTTGCGCTGCCGGGAGTGATAGCTGCGCCAATTGCTAAAGAATACTTTGAAAAGTATTCTAAGCCTGTGTTTTTGTATGCGCCGCCGGCTAAATACTTTTCGACCAAAAACGATGACGGTGAAAATGAATGCTACGAAATCAGCGTGTCATATCACGCTACAAACAGGATGCCCATACAAATCGTTATCAAGAATTTTTGGGCACCTGTCGATAGGAAACCTGACAACACAACTCAGATAATGATGTCAAAAGCTCACGACACCAAAATGGTGACAACTTGGATGTCACTTGATGAGTGGTTCTGCACGATTTCAAAAATCAAAGCATGTTGGGACGAATATGCGACTGCGTCATTTACTTACCGATATCGCAAAAGTTTGGTTAGAAGTACAGATTGAACTCTTTTCTGTTGCCTCCGCTTATATAAGCGGGGGCTTTTCTTTTTATAATCTTACATACTTTCATCGAAAAAACAAAATATAGGAGTGAAACAAATGGTACTTAATTTATGGAGAAATACAACACCTTGCTGTGCGAAACATTTGCCCGAGCGTGTAGAAATGCAGTTTGTGACAGGAGAAAAAGTGTTATCGTACAAATGCCCCGTATGCGGAAATCAGATTACAAGCACTGATTTCGAGAGAATCCTTAATGCTATATCCAAGATATATGTGAAGCGCTCGCAAGATGCCGAATGGGGTAAAATCATAGGCGAAAAGTTCTACGTCAGCAAGTATATAAAATGCGAAATTATCGATCAAACGGATGATGAAAAATATTTTGTGTCGATATTGAATCCGAAAGCGGTGACTCGTCATTGAAAAGTATAATTAAAAACTACTGGTTTGTTCCTGTTATTATAGTTCTTATTGTCGTTGTAAATTTGTTCTTTTTCAGATTTTCTGTTGTGGTCGGCGATTCGATGGAACCGACTCTATCAAACGGAAATGTTTTGCTTGTCGATTTAAGAGCGGACATTGAGAGATATGATATTGTCGTTTTCAAAAACGAAGGTAAATATTTAGTGAAAAGAGTTATCGGGTGTCCCGGTGAGACCGTGCAGATAATAGAAAATGTGATATATATCAACGGAGAACCAATCAAAGACAGCGTTAATACTCAAATTGATATAGACAAATACGGGTTTGCCAAAGAGCCGGTCGTTCTTAAAGAAGGAGAGTACTTTGTGCTCGGTGACAACAGGAACAATAGTAGCGACAGCCGAGTCTTCGGAGCCATCAAGGAGAAGAATGTTCTCGGAGTAGTTGTCGGTCAGCACACATAAGAAAGAGACCCACGCTAATGCGTGAGTCTCTCTTTTTTTTACGTCCTCAAGTTGCAGCCCAAGGCTTTCCGTTAAACCATACAGTTTCTTTTCCCGGATTAACACGGGATAATTCCGTCTCATCCTTTACGCTTGCAAGCCAGAGCGCATTCTTGATGAACGCTTCCATGTCGATACTCTCAAAGGGAACTTTCATTTTATCAGGCGCATGACCCCAACATTTGTTGTAACGATCCCACCAAATGCTGCCGCAGTCGGTATAGAAATACAGTCTGTTATTGTTGGCGTGATGGTACATATGCAGGCACATGCCCTTGATATAAGGCACTCTTTTCGGAAGCTCTGACTTTCTACAATTGATGCTTGCGAGCATTTCCTCGCCTGTTTTGGGGCGAAGCGTTTGAGGTTTGGCTAATTCAGCCTTTTCTTTGTATTCATCCAAGAAAATCTGAAGGAGCTTTCCGCAAACATGTACGTCATCTTTTGCTGTGTGAAAGGTCATACCTTCATCTGCGCCATACAGTTTGGCGATAGTTCCGAGTTTATGGTTCGGTACAGATTTTGAATCAACCAAGTCTCTTGCCGCCTGAAGGGTGTCAAGCACAAGTCCCGGTCTGAATGTTCTGCCATGCCTTTCAAACATATCGGTCAGAAAGCGATTGTCGAACGGCACATTGTGACCGCAAACGATAACGCCGTCGGGAAACCACTTGAACACTTCATCGATAACATCGTCTTCGATCGGCTTGTCCGCAATAAATTCATCGGTGATGCCATGAACTTCCGTAGAAGCAGGCGGGATTGGAAATTGCGGATTGATAAAGAACTGAACGCTATCAATAAGATTCAACTCGTAGTCTGTCCCGACAGTGAATTTTTCTGCGGACAGCTCAAGGATTCGGTCGCCCTTTTCACAGGCGAGACCTGTTGTTTCTGTATCGTACACAATAACCGTATTCCCTTCCTTCAGAGAAAGGAAATCGTTTTGCGTTTTGATACTTCGGTATCCGTTTTTAACCATCAAATTCCTCCTCACTTTGCGAAACGACTTATGTTGGCGTTGTAATACTCTTTGGCAGTAGCGATAAATTTGGCGTCTCCGTCATCAACAGTAAGGCCCCTATTAGCGTAAAAGGCAACTATAGCATCTTTTACTTCCGACTTAACATACTGTCCGCCTAAGCAAAAATCAAGCCATGACTTACCGTCTTTATCAGCATAAACTTCATTAAGCGTCTGCCCTTTCTTTTTGCCGGAGCTAAGAACATATTCACCGGGATCCGCAATGACCGAAACGGTTTCATCAGCGATCTCAGGAATCACCTCCGCAATCGGCTCCTCAGTAACAACCGGAGTGTCATCCGGGATAATCTCAGGATCTTCAATTGCGCAAAACTCAGCAGAATCATCTGTTTCGACATTCATCATGTCAACAGGTTCATCATCGGAAAGGACCGTAGATAACTCATCGGCTTTTTCGGCGACTTCATATGCTCTGGGTATCTCTGCATCTGAGTAAAACTTGCCGTCAAATCCAAGCATACGAATCATTGCCCGGTCAAAAGCTCTTGTAGCCGCAGAAGTCACGGGAAATTCCTTCCCAATCTGAGTATCGGCGGGACTTTTTGTTTTTTCCCCGATTTCTTCAACTCTAAAGCCGCTTTTGACATCTGTAATGACGCATTTAACGAGGGCGTGATTGGCGTTGTCTTTGATAACTGTAATCTCGCTTTCAAACATGCCTCTCATTGCAATGTCGTGGATATCTTGCAGAGACTTGTGAGAGATAACATCAAAGGCTTCACCTTCGATTTTCGGGCAAACGGCGACTTCGAACTCTTTTCCGTAGGGTTGTGATTTGAGTAACATTTCTTTTCCTCCTTTTATTGTTGAGCTCGATATGGACTTAACTCCAAATCGTCTCTTTAGCACTCAAAGTATGTAAGATTAATTATCGTTGTTTTATGGTATCTCAATCTTACATACTTACGGTGATGTAGTTGACAAAAGGAGGGTTGACTATGATAAATAAACATTTTTCCCTTAAAGTGCTTGCAGTAATGCAGGAATTTACGCGCAAGGGAATGCTCTTGCCGAAAGAAAGAGCGCTAATCGCCGACATGTGTAAAACATATGCACGTAGCGGAGATGATGACGAGTTCTGCGAACGCCTTGACTGGTGCTCAAAAAATTTGTCACAAAATGTTGTCAAACAAAAATTCAAAGAAATTAAGGAGGAAATCTACAATGACAACGACAGCCAAAATTACTCCGTCCATCGCCAAGACAACGCGTGACATCCTTGGTGTAGGGTATTTATCGGATTCTTGGGTAAAAACGGGAACCAATGTTGAGGATTTCTTCAAAATTCTCAAGGCTCTCGATGCGGTTACGACATTTGACAAAACCTTTATTAAGGATATAGTCTTTTGTTCGCCGTACAATCACGAAGAGGACTCGATCTCGTTTAAATGCTTTACAACACCAAAGCCTTGCGGCAAACGTCTCTCGCAGAACAAATTTACTGCTGCATGTCTCGATATGCTTTACGCAGAACTTGTGAAGCAGAGAGGATGCCTGCTTTGGGAAGGTGGTCTTGGTAGGGAAAAGCTCTGCAGAGAAAAGGCTCTGCGTGAACTGATGAACACACTTGGGCTGTCAGGCTCTGCAATCGAAAAGCAGTCTCCTCGCAGGGACGCTTATATTGCAGAACTTATAGCACAGACACCTGAAAAGCGCCAAGTGACACTTGTTAGCCGTACCGAAGGTGATGATACAGCCGCTTTTACCAAAGTAATGGCTGTCCGTTCCGATAAGTACTGCCCGGTCCCGTTAACAGAGCTTGAAACCGTGTTCAATGCTATCCTTGATTCGGACATGGGCGAGGTGGTATGTAAACGCTGGTATGTCGATCACGATTTCGCAGAAATAGATATCGAATTTCCTGCTGCAACAAAAGAATTCAAAGAACTTTGCGGACTTGATGAAAACATTGAGGCCGGAGTTAGACTTGTGACATCAGGGACAGGATATTCCTGCGTTTGTGCGAAGGAGACATGGCGAGTCAAAAACACCGTGTCCGAACACAATATCGTTAAAAACAAACATATCGGAAAATGGAGTACTGAGGACTTCGTCAAGAGAGTCAAGGAAAACATATTTGACGAGTACGCTAAACTCCCGGAGCGCCTGTGTGAGCTGTTTGATGTGGTTATACTTGACAGCGATGATGTGAAAATCAACGGCGTACCTTATGCCGAAAAAGTGCTGACAGACTGCGCTAAGGAAGTGTTCAAGTACATCAATCTTGCTTCAGCGTTCAAAATCAAAGCGGATGATGACAAAGAAAGACGCAGAAACCATGTTAATCGAATCACAGAGCTTTTGGTCCAGTCATTTTCGGTTGAAATGCAGAAGGCTATCGCAAACGGTGAAAATCACATTATTACGGCTTACGATTTTGCACTTGCCGTAATGACGCTTCCCGAAAGAGTCAAGGGCATACCTCAGAGCTATATGGAGACTTTCGCAAATCTTTGCGGTAAAGCCGCCTATGCTCCGTATTCTTCGGAAGTTAAATCTGCCGAAGCCGCTTCGGAAATCTCATTTGTCGCTTAAATTAATTTTTTAAATAAAGAAAGGAAACAAAAATTATGAAAATCGAATCTAAAAAGGGAACTCTTTATCTTGGAACTATCGTTGCTTACGACGATAAGAGTATCAAAATCAAGGACGAAGAAGCTGTGAATGCTTTCCCGCTGGTCGAAAGAGCTGCCGAACAGCTCAAAAAATGCCATCTCAAAGAAGGAATGTTCATTAGCCTCTTTGTCGTGAACGGTTTTGTTGAAAACTTTAAATTTAACGGCAGATACAGCCTTGTCGTTGAACGCAAGAAAAAAGACTCCGATGAAATATACACGACAAGAATTAACGTATTCATCGGCGTTGCAGCAAGTGTTACCAAGCGCGAAAAGTGCGTAAGCGTTTCCATGCCCGTAAAGACAAAGGACAATACCGACTGGTATTCCCTCACCTGCTTCTACGGCTCGGACGAAGAGCATCCCGTTGATCTTGGCGAAAAGGCAGAACTCGAACTCACTCCTGTCGAGGGAGAACACAAGGTCTGCTTCTGGGCTTTGACCGGAGCGCCGAGAAAGTATAAGGATAAGAACGGTAACGATAGGGAATCCTTCGCGGTTCGCAATTTCTCAACTTTTGAGTATGTTCGCTAAAAATCATAGTTTCAACAGGAGCCATGCAGAAATGCATGGCTCTTTATCAAGGAGGTATTCTTATGGCAAATGTAAGAGAAATTGAAATTGTTAATTTCAAGGGAATCGACCGAATGTCAGAAACTTTTGATTTAATGCCCAAATATATAAGTGGCAATAATGGTTACGGAAAAACCTCGTTTTTGGAGGCGATCCGTTACGCTCTCACCGGTAAAACCCCGACCAGAGAACCAATCATTCGTGAAGGAACAGATTGCGGATATGTAAGCATAGTGTTTGACGATTCGGACAGCACCGTGGTTCGCAGAGATTTTTATAGAGAAAAAACGACCAAGGTTACAGTAAACGAAAAGACGACAACCGCTAAACTCGCACAGAGGTTAATATGTTCCCTTCTCGATATCAACGAGGAGACGCTCAATATTAATACCTCCTCAGATGTGTTTAGGGAAATGTTTTCGGGAACACTGAGCAAATATCTGCTGGGATTTGTGGAGGAAAGCTTTTCCAGAGAAAAGCTCTTCGGATTAATACAGTTTTCTGAACAGGAAAAAGAGATGCTGAACAAGCTGCTGCCGCATTCCTTCGGTCTGCCGGAATGTGAAGTCTTGTACAATAGGCTTTACGAACAAAGAGCAGTATTAAAAGCAAAGCTCAATACATTTACGGCAGCTGAACTGACAAATCCGCCAGCGAAGCCCGCAAGAACCGAAGAGGATGTTGATAAGGAACTTAACACCATTATTGCTTCTGAGGGCGCTGCGAAGGTTTATGCTGAAATGTACAAGCGCTTTCAAACTCAGCTCGCAGCATACAATACAAAGTTGTCGGAAATAAGCTCTCTTGAAAGTGAAATCGCCAGTATTGCTACTGCGGACTTCGATCCTCTTGAGAAACTTGAAATAGCAAAGAAAAAACAGGAGGCGCTTACCGCTAAAGCGACAGCGGAGGGAACAATCAGAACATTGCGGAAAAACATTGAGGTTTTCAAAAAGACATTAGCAAATCTTAATACGAATGTCTGCCCGATATCCGCAAAGTTGATATGCACCACCGACAAAACGGCAGCAAAGCAAGAACTCGAACAGTCGATTGCGGATAGTATTCGAGCGATCGACGGTCAGAACGACATAATTGCATCAGCCGAAATAGAACTCAATCGCTTGAACTCAAGAGAACAGGAGATATCGATTGCGGAAAAAGCCATACAGCGAAAAGAAAGTCTTATTCTTTCTTTGGCACGAGCCAAAAAGATGCTTGGTGATGCGCCTGTTGAACCGGATGTTCCGCCTAAGGCAGATGTTTCCGCCAAAGAGTCTTTGCTTGCAGAAAAAGAAGCGATTCGCAAATACGAGATATACAAAACTCGTAAAGCGGAATACGAAAATACATTAAAACTGCGCGATGTCTATAATGAGCTTGTCAAAAAGTTTGCGTCTAAAGGAGCTGTTAACGCTGCAATCGTCGATTATTACTGCGATATATTCAATGACAGTATTAAGCCTTTTGCTGATGCAGTAGGGTACAGCGTGACCTTTGTTGCAGGAAACGGACTGACCGTTTTGGTGAGATCTGCCGCAGATAAGTCTTATGTCGGCTTCGACTCGCTTTCTACCGGCGAACAGTTTGTAACGACAATACTCGTGCAACATCTTTGCAATATTCTTTCAGGATGCAGCATTATGCTGATCGATGATTACAACGAGCTTGACAGCGTAAACGCTTCAAAAACCAAGGAGCTGCTCAATGAACTCTCTGTCGAATATTCATTGCTGGTCGTTGCCGGAACTAATTTATCATAGTCTCAAGCCTCGCTTTCAGCGGCGAGGCTCTTTTTTATGTCTAATCTTACATACTTTCTTTGGCGGACACCAAAATGCTCCGGGAACAAACATCAAATAATTAAGTAAGGAGTAAGATTATGTATTATAAAGTTAAAAACTCAGCTCGCCTTGTTGGAGAGGTGGTAAGCACATACCCGGCAGAAAAAGTCACTATTATGACTATCAAGACTGAAAGAAAAGACGGAGACAGGGCTACCTATAGCTTCCCTAAAGCTGTTTGCTTTGACAAAACAAAAGCACAGGCGGATAAAATCCAAGTCGGAGATCATGTTCTGGTCAACTGCACGATTCAGTCAAATAAACGGGATGAAAAAATCAAGAACCAGTCGCTTAGAACCATTGCTGTAAATCATATCAGCAGAGTTGACCCGGCAGATGAAAGATATCATTCCGTCAACTCGTTTAGATTTTATTGCAGAATTCTCAGGATCAACAGGATCAATAAGCATTTTGCCTCCGCACGAATAACTTTCTACACTAACCGAGTCCACTACATAACGGTCGTCTTTAAGGATGACGACGAAAAAAAGGTCGATGAATTTTGCAGTTTGCCGTTAAATTCGCCATGTGTTCTGCTCGGTTCAATCGATACCAAAAAGTACATTAGAAAAGATGGTACAATAAAATACACCGAAGACTGTACTGTACGAAACTTCTATGAGGTAAAGCCCAAAAAGAATACATCGGAAATTGAAGAAAGCGCAGAATAGTCTCAATCCCGGAGCAAATGATCTCAGCCACCCTGCAAAATCAGGGTGGCTTTCCCATACCCAAATTGGGTGTAATTCGAACGGAAATCACTATAAAATCTTACATACTTTCCACAAAAACAAGTGAGGTGATTATTCTTGAAGCTGACAGTGAGACTCTATAAGCGGCATGATTTGGATCTGTTGTTTTTGTATAAACAAAATTCAAATTTCGACTTCAAGTCGCAAATGAAGGCTGCACTCAAAGCTCATGTTCGAAATGAGATGGTGCGGAATGAAATCCCGTCCGGTGAGTGTCAGGCAGTGTCAAAGCTGCCAAGTGTCGTGCAGCTGCACATTATGCTCGATTTGCCCGATGACGAAGATATTGCGAAATGGGTCAAAAGCATTACAAGAGGACGAAGAAACAATCTTATCAAGAATGTCTTTCGCAACACGTTTCCTCCGATTGAAGCTCCGTATAGACTGTATGCTGAAACAAACAAATTTGATGAAAGAGGTAAGAGTAATGATTGAGAATGAAAACGCAATTCACGCATTTGACAAAACGGAAGCATACCAGATGGTCAAACCCCTTATCCGAAAAGTGATCGATATTTGCTCCGCCAATGATATACCGATGTTCTTTACGGCATGCGTCAAGGATGACGGACATCAAAGCAAATATGTTAATGAGAGCGTTACTCCGAAGAGTCACGGCGTTGTTCTTTCACAAGACAGATTTTCCGACCACATTGCGGTAACGATCGGCTTCAACACCGTTCCTCCCGTTGAAAGACCTGACATAAGCTATGATGACGCAGAAGAATAAAGCCGATATTATTAAAGATTATCAAAATCCCACGGTTACGATACGCAGTATTTGCGACAAATACGCCGTATCGTCGAAGACCGTAAGCAAAATAATTGCCGAAGCGGGCCTTAAACCAAGAACCAAAACGAAAAGCTTGCGCACAGAGTATGCTGATATATACGCGGATTTTCTGAATGGTGAAGCCACAACAGAGCTCGCTCGAAAATACAAGCTATCTCAAAAACAGATCAATAACGCCATCCGTGACTGGAGAGGTAAGAATGTTGTTAAACAATATTGTAACGGGATAAAGGTCGAAAGGATAGCGGAGGATAATGGGCTGAGTGTATCACGGGTATACCAGATTCTCAAAAACCGTTCAGTGCCTCTTATGCAGCCTAAAAAAGCAGTAAGATTTTCTTCGGCTGAACCAATCAATATAGGAACGATCATTTGCGAATACAACGACAAAGATATTCCGGTATCTGAGATATGCGAAAGATATCATGTAAGCTCCGCAACGCTTCAGAAGATCCTTATAAAAAACAACATACCTTTCAGAGAAACTAATAAGATACCTGAGAATAAACGTAATGCGATAATAAAAGAGATGTCCGAAAACAAAGAAGAAATTGAAGAAATCGCAAGACGTTATCGCCTGAATGTAGCTACTATACAGAACATAATGAGCGATACAGAAAAAGAGAATTTTCCTTTTCGGGATGAAACTCTTGCGAGCTTCGTCAACGATTACTCGTTGTCAGCTAAGAGCCTGACTCAGCTTTGTCGTAAATACAAAATCAACAGAGAAGAAGCACTGAGCGCTATTGCGAAAAACGATGCCATAATCAAAAGAAAGAAAACAATTAAAAATGCCGTGCAGAAGTACAAGAGGGGAGCGAGTGCGGATATGATCGCCGCAGAGCTTGGAGTGTCTCGTGCTACTTTTTATCGGATAGTGAATAGGAAAGGAAGATATAATGACTGAACTGATTGAATTTATTAATTGGGACAAAGAGCGATTGACAAAAGAACTGGAAGAAATCGAAGCTCGTACCGATATCGGTAAATTCCATGTAACAAAAGAGGAGCAAAAGAGATTTTGGTTTACTGTGTTTCTTCCAGCGATGATCGCTCTTGCTTTTACCATTTTTGCATTCATCTGTGCAGGAGCAATAGAAAGCTACGGTATGCGCGTTACAGTTAAAATACTCACACTCATTATCGGCGGTTTCGCAATCGCTCTGCAAACATTTAAGATTTTTTCTTTTGATTCTTGGAGAAATCTTTTAATTCCTCCGGTAATAACTCCCGAAATGAACTTCCACAAATGCATATACGGCAAAACTGTAAAAGACATATCTCTTGAAAACTACCCGTTTCACGACAAGTTGATCGTGCGCCCGAAATATCTCGTCCTTTCCGATGAGGAAGGAAATGAAACTAAATATTGGTTTACTGAGGAAGATTGGTCATTTGTTGCCACCGATAAAAATAAGCCGGTGGTAGACTTAGAGGATATGGTCGTGTTTTGCCCTTTGGCAAAAGCTGACAGGGACGGTGAAGAATAAAAATGTTTATGAGCGAAAAGGACTTTCGAAAGCTCGTTGAAAAAGACCCCAGCCTTGTCAAATCCTATTCGTTAGCTATGGGAAAGGTACCGAGAACGAACAAATACAGAAATGTTAAACTGTACGAATATGCCGATGGGCTGGTCTCGGAAACGAAGGGCTTAAGCGAACACGGATCGGTTATTAACATATTTGATTCGATGAAAGAATACGACAGATGGATGCAGCTGAAACTTCTGGAAAAGAGCGGAGAGATATCAGAGCTTGAGCGGCAAAAAACAATGCTTATCCAAGGCGAATTCACATACCGCGACTTACAGGGTGAACACAAGATAGGCAAGATAACATACAAGGCTGATTTCTTTTACCTTCACAACGGAAATTATATCGTAGAAGATGTGAAGCCCTTTGATAACAATACAGGGAGATACAGACTCACAAAGGACTTTACCCTCAAATGGAAGCTGCTTATGAACAAATATCCGTCATTTCAATTTGTGATTATTTGAGAGGTATACATAATGGATATTACAACAGTACTGAGCGAGTCGATGCGCGATGTCTCTATTTCGCAGGACGGGATTTCCGATATATTTTCGTCTGTTTGGCAAGAAAGCGGGCTTACAATAATAGTATCTTTGATTCTGCTTATTCTGTCAGCGATATTTATCGTTCGGAATATGAGGAAAAGCAAAGTGAAAAATTCAATTAAAAATGAAATCAGGGGGTATATGAAAGAGAAATATGAGTATAGCGGAAATGTTTGCGTAGTAAGAAACGGCATTTCCTATTCACGCGGAAACAGGAGTGTGGTATTCGACATACCGATCGACAGAGTGACCTACCTTGCTCCGTGGATGGTGGACGAATGGTTCGATGAGCGCAACTACAGTGCCCGCGAAGCGAATATCGTTCTTGCGGATATCGCTGAATACTTGCGAACGGCTAATCTGTGCAAAACTGTCAACATTATTAGCGATGAAGATTACGAAAAAATGTTCGGCGAAGAAGAGGCTTAATTTCTGTTCAGAAACAGATAGCGCACCTAAAACCTTACATACTTTTTAAACGAAGGGAGGGCGAGTATGGAGATTTTCGGTACATACACTAAAACGATCTTCCGAAACGAAGTTGATGGATTTACAATTTTTAAGTTTAGATTAAGCAAACCTATTATTGATAATCCGCTGACAGAAGTGACTTGTAAAGGGAACATGCAGTCCGCATTACTTTGTACTCCTATGAGACTTTCGGGAAAGATACTGCATGATGATTACGGCTCCACTTTCGTTATTGAGAAAGCCGAGCCGTTTTCCGACAGTGAGTCGGTAACAATAGAGTATCTTAGTTCAAAGCTCTTTTGCGGGATCGCGGAAACTACGGCTGCAAGAATCGTTGCCGTAAGCGGCCCCGACATATTTACTTATGTTCAACAGGAGGACGCCAGAGAAGAACTACTGAAAATAAAAGGAATGACCGAAGAGAAAGTAGATTCACTTATCGACTTGGTTTGTCATTCGAAATTCCAAAAGGAAATACTCGATTATATAACCGTTTACGGCGGAAACTTTTCTCAAGCCGAGAATCTTTTTGACGCCTACGGGGTTAATGCGTTGGAATATCTCAAAGCTAAACCATACGAAATAGGGGACTTTGTCGATTTACCTTTCCAAATTTGTGACTGCATAGCAAAGGAGAACGGCATAAAGTACGATGATATAACAAGGATAAAGGCTCTGATACTAAATGTTATAAAACGATGCTATTATTCGGGCGGGGATATGTACGTTCCGCTTGAGAGGGTATTTAGGGGAGTGGAGTACACAGCAAAAAATCTTTCGGCTTTTCCCGGAAATCCCATATCTTGCGGTCTTATCGTGGCGGCACTCGGCGAAATGAAGAAAATAGTATCTGAGGTCAAACTTAATAACGATATGACGGATATTCCAGATATTCGCTATTATCTTAAAAGAGCTTTTTTTGATGAAAAGAGCGTTGCCGATAATGTTAAAAGGCTACAGCGTTGTCGCACCAATTTAAACATTGAAAGTGAGTGCGCTGCCACTATTGCGGAAAACAAATTGGGAATTAAATATAGTGATACTCAGAAATCATGCTTCAAATTTCTCGAATCAAGCGGCATAAAAATTATAACGGGTGGTCCGGGGACAGGGAAATCAACCGTTATTAATGGGCTGATATACGCCTATACGGCAGTGTATCCGGATAACTCAATCGGGATAATGGCTCCTACTGGACGTGCGGCACAGAGAATAAGCGAAATAACAGGCCGTGAAGCCGGAACCATACATCGGTCGCTTAATATTTTACCATACGGAAATGATATGATTGATTCGGCGTATGATGCGGATTACCCTGCGGATCTTATAATAATAGACGAAGCGTCTATGGTAGATACATCACTTATGGCATTGTTGCTTAAATCGCTCAAGAGCTCTTCGCTTGTGATTTTCTGCGGTGACATTGACCAGCTACCTTCGGTTGGAGCCGGTAATGTGCTGCATGAGCTTATTGCTTCACAGAAAATAGAGACAGTACAACTTGACACAAATTTCAGGCAAAAGGATAAGTCAACGATTATTGATAATGCGCTCAAGGTTAATGCAGGAGAGATTGATTTGAACACAGATGTGAGTTTCCAAATAATCGAATGCGACAGTGAAGAGGAAATAAAGCGTGTAGTTACAAAGGAATTCATTAATATATATGACACCAATCATCCGTATGACATACAGGTTCTCTCCTCAACAAGAAAAGGGCAGGCAGGAATCTACTCGCTGAACAAAAGCATACAAAATATCATCAATGACAGAAAAACCGTAACCGCTCATGCAAATAGCAAATTCAGACTAAAAGATAAGATAATGACTACGCACAACAACTATGATATAGGATACTTCAACGGCGATGTCGGAATAATCGATGATGCGGATGAAGAAAATGTCTATGTAAAATTTCTCAAGGAGGAAATCGCTATTCCTAAGAAATGCGTACAGGATATGGAGCTCGCTTACGCCTGCACGATCCATAAATCGCAAGGCTCAGAGTACGACACCGTCATTATCGCTTTGCCAGCGCAGCCATCAGTTATGCTGCGCAGAAATTTGATATATACTGCGATAACAAGAGCAAAGCAACGAATATTGATCGTTGCACAAAAAGGATGCATTAACCAATCTATTATTACTGCCGTTGATAATTGCAGGAAAAGCGCATTGTGCGAAAAAATCAGAATTGGAGCGTGATTTTACGAAAAAGAACTTCATTACTTATGATGAGCTTGACGCAGTCGAAGAGGAAGTATCCGCATACCCTTGGAAACCGGATGATATCTTTTATTGTATTGATGATGTAAAAGAACATATTGAACCTGATATTAAAAATAATATCCGCTTTGCTGTTTGGCTGCTGCAAAAAAAGCCAAAAACCGGATACGAAAAAGAATCCCGACGCTATTTAATGAATGTAGTTAACGGGTTCGTGAAGGAGGCGGACGAATGATTACAATACTTGTTGAAAAACCTGACATGGCAAGAAAAATTGCCGCCGCATTAGATGGTATTAAACTTTCCGATGGAACGGTGGTTACTTTCAGTCAGCTTTCAAAATACGAAAAAGCAGTTATGTCTATTCAAACTAAAAACGGTTACATACCGATAAAATTCAAGGGGCAGGACTGCGCCGTAACTCATAGTTACGGACATCTGTTTTCTTTGTGTGCTCTGACCGACTATGACGAAGATTACAAACAATGGAAAAACATAGATTTGCCTTTTATTCCGAAGCATTACAGACTTAAGGGCCTGCCGAACACGGCAAAACAGTTCGCTGTTATTAAAGGATTATTTAATAAGAGTGATTTGATTATTAATGCTACTGACTGGGACCGTGAAGGTGAGGCTATATTTTCATATATTTACGAAAAGGCCGAATGTAAGACGCCGTATAAAAGAGCATATTATCATTCTATGACTGAAGAAGAGTTCGACCATGCTTTCAATAACCTCAAAGATTCGGCGGACGCGAAACCCGGCGAAAGCGCCGGCAGATGCAGGGCTATCGCCGACTGGCTTATCGGTATTAATTGCACAGTCGCAGCAACACTGCATTCGAATGCTAATTCCGTTGTGAGTGTTGGCAGGGTCCAAACGCCTACACTTGCGATGATCGTTCAACGCGAGAAATCTATACGAGACTTTGTGAGCAAAACATATTATGTGCCAAAAGCGACATTCACGACACCCGACGGTCAAACCTATATCGGAACAAACGATACAAAATTCGATTCGGAAAAAGACGCCGAGCTTTTCATAAAAGAGTTGTCAGGTCGTGGAACCGTTACCGATATAAAAAGTGAAATAAAGAAAGTCGATGCTCCGTCTTTATACAGCTTAAGTATATTACAGATAGAGGCTAACTCTAAATTCGGATATTCGGCAAATCAGACTCTTGAAATTGCACAGTCTCTATATGAAAAGGGGTATACAACATATCCGAGAACAAATAGTGCCTATTTACCAGAAGACTATAAGGCCGCAGCCGATAGGGCATTGACTGCAATATCGGTCCTTCCCGAATACGGCCCTTTCATCATCGGCAGACCTAAAACATACAATAAGAAGTATTTTAATGACGCTAAGATCGAGAGCCACTTCGCTATTGTTCCGACTCATGTTGTTCCAGAAAAACTTACCGAAAGTGAACGCAATATTTATGACATGATTTGTCGTTCGCTCATAATGACGATCTATCCTCCTGCAAAAGTCAAAAAGGTAAAGATAATTACTTCAGACAGCGGTAATGACTTTGTAACCAGAGGCTCCGCTGTAATAGAAAAGGGCTGGATGGAAGTGAGTGGAGTGCCAAAAGATAAGAATATCCCCGTTCTTAGTGAAGGGGATAAGGTTAAAGGTTCTTATGAAGTTGTTGAGAAAAAGACCGAACCGCCTAAAAGATATACGCAAGGTGATCTCATTAAAGCAATGGTAGCCGCCGACAAAGATGCTGACGCCATGGATTGCAAAAGTCTTGCCGAACTCGGCGTTGAAGGCATCGGTCGGGAATCCACCAGAGCGTCCATTATAGAGACACTGTACAAGAGAGGATATATCGAGAATTCGAAAAAGTCCATAATGCCCACGCCAAAAGGGATTGCCCTTATTGACGGATTGCCGCTCGAAGAAATCAAATCCGCTCACTTAACAGCAATGTGGGAAAGTAAGCTCAGTGACATAGAAAGAAAAAAGGAAGATCCTGATGCTTTCGTTAAGGATATCGAGAGCTTGACGAAAAAATGGTGCGACATAATCCGAAACGAGATGAAAGGAGATTTTCGCGCTCCTTCTGTTCTGGAAAAAAGTGATTTGAAATGTCCCGTATGTGGAAATGCAGTCAGAAAGACTCCGTGGGGTTATGGATGCTCAAACTATAAAGCAGGATGCAAATTCGGTATTAACCGGAATATTTGCGATAAAAAACTGACGGATAAACAAATCGAAACATTAATAACCAAAGGTGAAACGAAGGAAATAAAAGGCTTTAAGAGTAAGAAAACTGGAAAAGAATTTTCCGCAAAGCTTACGATGGATAAGGCCGGCAAGGTTTCGTTCAGCTTTAAGTGAAATATAGCAAGCATAATTAAACAATGTGGCTTGCTATATTTCCCTACATTAGAATTTAAATTCTCATTATATATGTTAACTCAGTCAAATCTCCAGCTGGGAATTCTCTGCTCACATAGTTAGAATCGAGGTCTGCCGGTTCTATTGGCGTTGCCACAGATGTATTATATCGTTTCTGAGCTTCGGCAATATTCACATGGTCTGCGTATGTAAATACCCAGACTATTTTGAACCCGTTATTATCAGAATACTCTCTGAACCGTTTGGCGACATTGTGAGTAGGAGATAGGATTCCGTTTCGAGATCTCGTCTTGATAATGAGATGCCCATTATCAAGTTGCCGTTGGTGTTCGCCCCAATCAATTGCTACTTCTAACTCTGCGTAAGATTTTCCTGATTTTATAGCGTGGAATTTAAACGCTTTGATATATTTTTTCTCCACCATATCCTGGTATTTGTTTTTTACTGTTTCACTTTCGTCTGTCAGTTCATCAAAGAGGCTTCGAATTTGTATACCTATCAGGATTAAACGCTTAAATTCTGATGAAGATGCAGAGGTGGAATTTGAACTTGAATTCATAATCATTCTCCTATTTTATTATTCAGATAGTAAATAATTGTTACACCCATGAAGCAGATGTTTGCCGAGCTCAAGCAACTGTGTGTAACTATAGTATTGTTCTTCGTCACACATCCTTCTAAGGCTTGTTGATATTTCCTCAAAAGACTCTTGCTTTAACAGTTGTTCCCAAATCCACTCGTCATTTAATGAGGAGCAGATATCTGCGAATAGCGAAATCGGTAGACTTGATATTTCGTGATTAATGTTATTTTGTGCATATGTTAATAAATCTTTGTATAAAGAGTAAAAAGATGTTTTGTCTGAGAAAATATTAGAAAAAATCCCATCTAAAGTCTTAGCGATTTCATCTTCATTAGGTATCCAAGGGAAAATAGTAGTTCTGCCATTTCTCATCAGAGGCTCATACATTTTTGTTTCATCATTTAAAGTAACGATGATTGGTATCCTGCTTGTTTGACATTCTTGAGCCCGATCAAAATCATCGTATGTATAAATTCGATATGGATTATCCGCAAAGTCAATTAGTGTTTTGAGAAGTAGCTGTCGGTTCATAGTGTATTGAACCAATCCGCCCCATTGTCCAAGCGCTGCATCAATGTCATCTATGACGATTGCAGCATACTTGATTTTTCGAAAATATATATCGTCCGAGATGGATTTGTAAATATTTCGGATATTCTTTTCCGGAACGCCTGCATGTTCATTTTCAAATTCCGTACCGGATATTACAAATTTTTTAACCCCGAGATCGTCAAGGACAATCTCGGTTTGGAAGGTTTTGCCCATGCCGGGAGCACCGCTAATTGCAAGAATTAAGGGAGTTTTGAATGATGGATTATTGTTCGCATGATAATTTTTAAAAATGTGAAGAAAGACCTCTTTGTAAAATCTGCTCGGTACATACGGCTTTTCACTGATATCAATGTCCTCAGTTAAAAAGATCGTTTTCGATTTCATCTAATAGAACTCCTTTCAATTTTTGGGGAATGGGCCAAGTTGCTTTACCTAAATTTTTAGGTGACACAGTCGGTAAAGATTGTGTGTAGCATTTGAAGCGCTCTTGAACGATATCTGCAAAATTGTTCAAAGTGTAATCACCACAAATTAAATAACCGTTGGGAGTATAGGAAATACGTAAGTTACTACTTTGATCAAAAATCATTAAAAGTAACTTGAATATTGTTTCGTTTTGCTCCATTACGCTATTTAATTCACAATCCAGCTTCTCAAGTTCATTTGAAACATCAGAGATCTGGCTTTGGAAGGATTGGATTGTTTCAAAAATCTGCTTTTCTGACAGGGGGCGTTTGTCGTTTTGTATATACTTTTTCCCGATATCATAAATTATTGAGCTCAAAACATTAAGAGCGATTGAAATGATCGTTTCCATTTTGAAGCCTCCAATTCAACTTTTATTTTTTATATCATTATAACGCTTGATTTACTATTTTCAACAAGTTTTTAAAATTATTTTAAAAAAGGCAATTGCTTTGTGCGCCCTTTTTTAATTACAACAGTTTTGTATGGTGAAAATTTGAATGGAGGAAAAAGGGTGAAAGATTCAGATGCTTTTTGATATATCTTTCCAATGACATATAAAACCAAAGATAAAATATAATGAAAACAGCCAAGAAAATCAATTGATCTCTTGGCTGCTTTTTGAAATGAGAGTAACAAATTATGAGAATATATCCGCCAAAATAAAAAAGAAGACAATAGCAGAAAGAACACAGGTTGCGCCTAAAACATATTTTGCCTTGTCAAGCACAACATCGCCTAAAGCGTCTTTTGTATAAACCAAAAAACGCTCGGATATAAATGAGGCAAGACTTGCGAAAAAGAAAAATACTGCAATGAAATCAAAATTAGTGTTACGAAATTTCGGAGACATTTCCAAATATGACCACAAAGCTACACATGCAATTTCAATTGCAAGAGCGGAGTAAAGGATAACTCTCAGTATTCTTTTTCGCCTTTTCAACTTGGCGATTGCTTGGGCACATGCTTCCTTTTCTTTCTTGCCGATTTCAATATAGTGCGCTTTTTCTTCGCCTTCGGCGAATTTAACGGCAGTTTGATAATTTATATCTTCGGTGATATCTATCAACTGTTCGGAGAGCTTTAGCGGGTCCTTAATCCAGAAATGACAATGCATCTTTCCCCAATAAGCTCTTGCACATCTTGGAGATATTTCTAACACTCGCTCATAAAGAGATGAGGCCTTTTGATATTCGCCGTGGTCTATAAGTATAGCTGCTCTGTCGAGCATAGCGTCAACACCGGCGATGCCGTCAATTGTTATTGTGCCAGACACCTCGTGATATACCTTATCGACCATCATCTTTGAGCCGCAGTATTCGCAGAAATATGTATCTCTGTCATCACTTTTTTCTAACACTGCTCCGCATGACGGACATTTTAATGCTACAAGCCCCATAATACTACCTCCTAATCCACTTATTCAAAGTATAACATTGATTGTTTTGTTTTTCAACAGTAAATTATAAATTCTCTTTCATTTGATTGATTTATATTTTACCGTTAGCAGCAATCTTACATACTTACATTGATTATACGACAATAGGAGCATTAAGATATGCGTCTTGTTTCGTGTTTTCAGAAAGGAGTCAACAATGAAGTTCGTAAATAACGGTACGAACAAAGAAGGAAAACAAAAATGTGATGTGCGCACATCACAGTAAAGAAAGGATCCTTAAAACATGAAAAATCGTCTCAATCAAAAAATCATCGCAGTCGCTCTGTCCTTACTCGCTATTGTATTGATCGCTGTTCCTGCTTTTGCAGCAAAAGCCCCGCAGATGGAAAACAATTATTGTTGTCCTGCATGCGGCCGCGTCTTTACCAATGCGAAGAAATGGGAAAAGCACAGGGAAAAGTGCTTTTATGAGGCTGATGGGCCGGCGTATTATCCTAATGAGCCTGAAGAAACGACCTCAGAATCAACTACCGCCGAAGAAACCACAGCCGAAACCACAACAGAGCGCACAACCGTTACCGAAACGGCTGCTTCAACAGAGGCTCCGTCGCAAACTACTACAACAGAGGCAACAACTCACATTGATGCCACAACAGAAGCGACAACTCGCATCGTCGCCACGACAGTTAAGAAAACAGAGGCGGCAACAGTAAAGAGAACTCCTGTTATGTTTGTGCCGGAAGTAACAGAAGCAACAGTAATTAAAACGCTCGATGATGAGAGCGCAAAGGTGACAGTTGCTGTGAAAGTCTCCGAATCGGTAGTCGATGATTTTGAGACCAAAAGTAATGCTGATGATGATTTCCTCTATTCGGAACACTCTGATGCTGTTTCGGACGATACGATACCCAACACAGGATCATCAAAAGGTGTTGTAATAGCACTCGCTCTTGTAATTATCGCAAGTGCTGCTATTATAACCGTGAAACGAAAAGACGACAACATAGGCGCATAACCCGAAAAGCCGTCTGTCTGTATTGACAGGCGGTTTTTTTAGAACTAAATCACAAGAAGGACAATTGCAAATTCTATCAATTCCTCGTTTGCATTTCTGAAAATTATATAATATTGACATCTTCGATTCTTTACTATATAATAAAAACTTAGAGGAGGTCGATACCATGAAATTGTTTGAATTTGCTTTTTGCCCAAGTTTTGATCGAAAAATCAGCAACCTTGCGACCATTTGTCCTGAAAAATGGAGTTTCGGTGCAAATAATGATAATGTGATACTGAAGAATTATATCCAACATACCTTTATGAAAATAGCCGAAGAAAATAAGATTGTGTTTCCAGATCATCATGCGGTTTTTAACACGGGGCTTTTTTCTACCTTTTACGAACCAATATTTGCGTATTTTTCAGAAAATAATATCCCCAATAAGCAAAAATGGCTTTTGGAAGACTTTTATACTAAATATCAGCTTGCATTTCTTGGAGTTGAAGATTTACCCAAAAGAGCAAATTATTTCTCGAATCCATCCGATATGGTTTTTGATACAAACTGTGATATAGTGCCGCAATATCAACACATATTTAGTGATTCGGAAAATTTCTTAAGAATTCCAGAATCGATAAGAGAAAACCCAAATAAAACTATGTTATTTGATGGAGCAATCAAGATGGCAAGAGCAAGGATAGATGCAAACTACAAAACGGCTGTTCCTCAATACTATAAGGGGAAAATTCAGCTTTTAGTGCCTATCTGTTTGATAAATGAAAGCGACCCCGATTTGGCACTGGTTGTCAGTAAAAGCGATTCCGGTAATCGGTATTTGGGACACACTTGTTTAACATTAGATATGGCTTATAACAATGCGAGACTGATAGCTCGCCCAGACAGCAGTTGGCTTAAACCATAACAAAAGGATACAAAATCAATTTAAAAAAATTTAAAATGCGCTTGACATTTTCAGCATTTGGCATATAATATAGATATGGTAGATGTTCGCCATATCATTTTATGATGATTTAATTATTCATGTTTTCTTCGTTATTCATGTTTTCTCTATTATTCATGTTTTCTTCATTATTCATGTTTTCTCTATTATTCATGTTCATTTCATTATTGTAAAAGCGAGGCTTTTTAGCCTCGCTTTTCTTTTTTAGAAACAGTCACCTCTATTCAAGATTCTCACTACATAAATTGCGAGGGTGTCAATTGTGCTCATGTTTCGTTGTGCAGAAACTTTTACGCGATAAAAAATCTTACATATTTGTTTCAAGAAAGGCCCGCACTGTAAACCGTGTGAGTGCAAAATATTCTGTTCAAAGGAGTACATAATATGAAGAAATTTCTTGCAATGATTGGTATTCTCGCCACTTTATCTGGACTCTCAGCATGTAGAGTTGCCAAAGCCAAAGAAGCTGTAAGCGCCGAGACAGCTACCACATCAGTCTCTTCGGTCGCGGCAGAAAGCACAACGGAAGAAGAAACAACAACGGAAGCCGAAACAACCACAGCTATAGCGGAGATTGTTACATCAACGAAATCGTATTTGGAAACAACTTTCGGCACGACAAAAGAGCGCTCATCAAAAAGCACTACAAAAACTTTCAGAGAGACTACTTCTTATTCTGTCATATCAACCACAGAACGAACTACTCGGAAACTCAAAAAAATTCCGAATTACAAAGCAGATGCGCAGGCAATCGATCTCTTTAATGCGGTAAATGAACACAGGGAGAAGAACGGAGTAAAGCCTGTTGAGTGGGACGATGAATTGGCGGCGCTTGCGTACATAAGAGCGAAAGAGCAGGTTGAGGTGAGAGGACATGAAAGACCTGATGGAGCCGGCTTTTATGAGATCGCGCATGAATACGGTTATTCATACGCCAGCATCAGCGAAAACATTGCTATCGGCAAGGAAGCGACCACAGAAAGAATGCTTGACGGTTGGATCACCTCAAAAAAAGGACACGGCCAGAACATGATAAACGGTAAATGGGTCAAAAGCGGCATGGGTCATTACAGAGATGAAAATAATATAGACTATTTTGTGCAGTTGTTTGCCAACTGATTATCTGTACGGAAATAACTTTCTAAATATAGCTCGCCCTTTGCGCGGAAATGCCTGCGCAGAGGGCTTTTTGCGTTTTATGAGCATGATCTTACATACTTTTTTCGATTAACTCGAAAGTAGGTGATTGCATGAGCACTCCGAGAACTGTATACAGATCATCTGTTTCTGAACTTGTTTGCGGTGACGCCTTTGATGTGTTAACGAAAATGGAAGCCGGAAGTGTAGATGTTATATTTGCCGATCCTCCGTATTTTCTGAGCGGTGGCGGGATATCGTGCAAAAACGGAAAGATGGTTTCTGTTGACAAAGGAGATTGGGATAAACCGATATCAGCAGAGAGGATGCACCTTTTTAATAGGAAATGGATCGCTCTTTGCTACGAAGTGCTTAAACCTGACGGCACAATCTGGATAACCGGTACATTTCATAACATATATTCGATTGGTGTTGCACTCGAACAGGAAGGATATGAAATTATAAATAACATAACTTGGCAAAAACCAAATCCTCCGCCCAATCTTGCCTGCAAGTGCTTCACTCATTCTACAGAAACTGTTATCTGGGCAAAGAAAAAGAATGTGAATCCGTATTTCAATTACCGATTGATGAAGGAACTTAACGGCGGAAAACAAATGAAGGATGTTTGGGTCGGAACGGCTCCGAAGGCTTCTGAAAAGAAATACGGAAAACACGAAACTCAAAAACCCGAATGGCTTTTAGAAAGAATCGTTCTCGCTTCGACCAAGCCGAATGAATGCGTGTTGGATCCGTTTATGGGCAGCGGAACCACGGGAGTATCTGCAATTAAAAACGGCAGGCGGTTTATTGGTATTGAAAAAGAAGAGAGATACTTTGATATATCGCTGCCGAGAATTCAAGAGGCGGAAAGCCTTATCTGACAAAGGGACTCGCTTAGTGCGGGTCCTTTTTTATATGCAATCTTACATACTTTCAGAAAAGAAACAAAAAGGGGGAGTTTACAGTGGCTATATCGAATCAATGGAACGGCCGCAAGGTGATGCAATTGACTCAGGCCGCGAGATTTATGACCGCCGCACTGAAAATGATGACTGCTGCATTGGTACAACACGAGGAAAATGTGCGGGTGAAACAGGAAGAGAGGCTTCGAGAAGAAGTCTTCAAAGAAAGACCTGACATCAAAGCTATAGAGAACCTCATGGGGCGTTCTTGCGTTCGTTTTGCTGATGATGGAATTCATTTTGACGATCATATAAGTGTCAGACTGCTTAAAAACTACACGCCGGCTGAGTTTTCGGTCGCAATGGCGGAACACAATGTCGGCTGCATCAGGTTGGTTAGCAATGAGAACGGATTGACGGCGGTTCTGTACTCTTCGCTTGATGAGGACAAGATGACTGCCGCGCTTAAAAACATGGAAATGGCTTTGGGTGCATCACCGGTTGTAAGCGGGGAGACATTGCAAAAAATGTGTGATGCAAGAGGGAATTCGAAAATATTTGAATTTACCAATCTTACTTTCGCCGATACAAAAAGGTTTGAGTTCGCAGCAGGCAAGAATTCAATTAACATTGCGATTGAAAAATCCAATGACGCTTCGGCTAAAGAAGCCTCATACCGAGTAAAAGTTCTTTCAAGTGACAAGTCGAAAATTGAAAAGGCTCTGCGCGATGTTGCAATTTACAAAACAAAAGACGGAGCAGATGCGACCGATAGACACTACACAATGCTTGAAAAGTCAGCCGAAGAAGCCGCTAAAAAAGTTGTGAACAATGAAATCTTTTATATATGCAGTCCAGCAAGACGGAATTCATATATCGAGGTAACTTCAAAAGGCTACAATGTCATAAATCAAAACAACGGTATTCCTAAAATTGCAAAAGCTGTTGAAGGGAAAATGAGCGATTCTCAGAAGTTTACAGAGCTGTGTGAAGAAATGTCGTCTTTTGAAAATCCAACGATACTTTCAAAAAATGAGTTTTCCCAAGACCCAGACGAAAGACTGATGACGGTTGTCGCAAATCTTACAACGCTTGAACAGAAAGACGAAGGCAAAGCCTATGTATCGGATTTGGCTATGCGGGTCGTAAGTGCCGCTAACGCCTGTGATTATCAAATCAGAAATGTTGCCGACCTAACATCAGGAGCTCTTAGAGCTGTGATATCAAAAACTGATATACCGGATAAAGAATCGACAATTGTCGCTATCGAACACTTACGAAACCTTCCGAAAGAAATGGTCAATGAGGCACTGACAGAGTATAGAGATAATGCAGCCGCGCTTGAAAAAACGATCAGAGAAGCCGAAAGAGAATACGAAATCTCTATCGAAGAGGAAAGAGACTCGCAGGATATCGACATCAGAAATCCCGAAGAGAAGGAGTGAATATAAGTGCCCACTAAAAAAGTTGATAAGAATCTGTATTATGTCTTCGGATTAGTCGGCATCATATTTGCTCTGTTTTACGCTTGTCACGCGGGCAGATACGCATATCAGCACTCGGATGCGGGAGTGTTTGCCGGATTGATCAATGCATTTTCCCATATGACTCAAAACCCTTTGGATATTTTTCCTTTGTCTCAGTATACCGTTCAAGCTATCGGAATTATAGGAGCGGCAGCGCTGTTTGTTTTCCTGTTCGTTAAATCGGATAAAGAAAAAACAAAAGGTATGATGCCGGGAAAAGAAAGCGGGTCCGCAAAGTGGTATACCGATATGGACGATTTTAACAAAAAATACAGTGATCCAAAAGGAAGCAAAGAGCACAACGGCCCGAATAATGCCATTTTGTCACAAGATGTGTTTCTTAATATGGATACAAGAACAACTCGTTTTAACAACAACGTGCTTGTTATAGGTGGCTCAGGTTCCGGTAAATCTCGCTTTTATGTTAAGCCGAACATATTGCAGGCAAACAGTAATTATGTTATTACCGACCCGGCGGGCGAATTGCTTATAAGCACAGGAAAGTTTCTTGAATCGCAAGGATATGAAATAAAGATATTTAACCTTGTCGAGATGGCTAAAAGTTATTGCTATAATCCGTTCAACTATATTAGGGACGATGAAGGCGTTCTAACAATGATCGACTGTCTCATAACCAACACTACGCCGCCTAATACCAAAGGTGGAGATCAGTTTTGGGTAAAGTCAGAAACAGCACTTCTACAGGCTCTATGTTTTTATCTTGTAAAATACAGACCAAAAGAAGAACAGAACTTTCACCAAGTTATGAGATTGCTGAGAGCCGCTGAAATCGATGAAAACAATCCCGATAAACACTCTCGACTCGACGACCTGTTTGAGAGAGTCAGACTGCAGGATCCGGACTCTATAGCATATAAACAATATATGACGTTTAAGATGGGCGCGGGCAAAACCCTGAAAAGCATATTGATTTCTTGTGCGGTACGGCTTACGGTCTTTAACTTACCTCAAATATCGGCCCTTACAAGCGTTGACACAATCGACCTTGCGTCAATGAGCACGGGCAAAAAAGCTCTCTTCGTCATAACGCCTCAGGCTTCGGATACTTACAACTTCCTCGTTTCAATGCTGTATTCTCAACTGTTTGAAACGCTCTATCACGAGGGGAATGTGAGAGCACAGACACAAGGTACATCAATGTTGGAAAGAGATATTCGTTTCCTCCTTGATGAATTTGTAAACATAGGACAGATACCGGCTTTTACCAAAAAACTTGCGACCATGCGTAAATACGGTATAAGCTGCGCAGTCATCATTCAGAACATTGCGCAGTTAAAACCATTGTACGAGGATTGGGAAACTATTATCGGAAACTGCGATTCCATTCTGTTTTTGGGCGGACACGAATACTCAACGTTGGAGTATTTGAGTAACATCTTAGGAATCACTACGATCACCGTCAGAAACTCATCGCGTTCAAGAGGCAAATCAAACAACTCTTCGCAGAGCTGGAATCGCTCACAGCGAAAATTGCTCAATCCAGACGAACTCGGAAACATTGACAACAAGATGTGCGTCATAAAAATCAGGTCGCTTGATCCGTTTATGACTCCTAAATACGACTATCCTAAACATCCCAACTATAAATTTACAGGAGATGCCGATCCGAAAAACGAGTACATTAATACACTCAACAATAATAAACCGCCTAACTCAGCCGAAGCGTTATTGAGAGCTGAAGAAACAAAGCGCAGGATAGCAAAGCGTTCAAATGAGAGCATCTTGAAGAAAGACAAGCTCTACAGTGAACCGATACCGTTCTCCGTCTTCGTTAACACATTTAATGTCCAAAACGCCGAAGCATTGTTCGACAGATTCTCGTTTGTTGAAACATACAACCTGAATGTTGCTCCCGAAATAAGTAAAGCGGCGGAGAAAACAGTCATCAAGCGGGTTACATCTGCCGTTGCAAGAGAAAACATCGAAAAGGCAATTGAAACAACAAAGACGGAATCTGACAAGCTTCAAAACAACAATAAGCCCAATCCTGTCATTAACGACAAACGTACAGAGCGCTCATCGCTTGCCGAGAATATAGCCGAAGTGTCTCCCGAAGAGGTTAAAGAGAGTATGAAAAACTGGGCGTTCGATTAACATCGAAAACGCAAAGCAAATCTTACATACTTTATTCGAAAGTTAAAACACTTTCAAAAAATCAGGAAAGGAGAAAGGCTACATGAACACAATGATTAGTCGTTTTGCAAATCCCGGAAAGAAAGAGAAATTCATTGCCGCTGCCGGTACTTCCGCTGCTGCGCTCATGCCGTTTATCCCTATGGCGTTTGCTGCCCCAACCAGCAGCACTACCGCTAAGGATCTGATAAGCAAGGTTCTCGGCATTATATGCGACATCTTTCTTGGTATTGGTGTGCTGCTTCTCGCTTGGTCGGTCGGTATGCTGTTCTTAGCATTTAAGAATGACGATGCCGACTCAAAGTCGAGAGCAATGATGATGATGATCGTATCCATCGTACTTATCGCGTTTAAGACAATCCTTGGCGGCGTACTTAAAAGTGCGGGCACAGGATTCACCATCGGCGAAGGCATTTTCTAATCAGTTCTTTCCGCAAAAGGGAGGCTTCGTTAACGCTGCCTCCCTTTCTCCTTAAATAATCTTTCATTGAGAAATTCATATATACAATAACTACCGAAAGGGGGCCAAGTCATGACGCTTGCTATCGGCAAGTCGCCGCCTCGTCCGCTGACATCTTTGGAAATGCAAAGAAATGCCGCGTTCAGAAATGACTGTATAAAAAAACTGATTTTCGCTTTGCTGATAATTGCAGCGATAATACTTGTTGTTCCGGCTTTTGCTGAAACAAAAGATGAATCGTTCACGCTCGGAAGCACAACTTGGAAAAAATCCGAAATGACTGGAAGCGCTAAGTTGCTCCGCTGGTTTGTATTCAGCTTGGCATACTATGTATATGGCGCATTGCCGCAAATTGTAGGAAACAGCGGCACTTTGGCGCTCGACCCAGACGCGGGATATATGGATGTGTTTAACACGATCTATGACAGCATGGCTGCGGTCGGAATGGGCCTTGCTGTAATGTGGGTAATGCTCGATCTGATTGAAAAGGCTCAAATGGATCAAATGACGCCTGAAGTACTGATACGATGGTGCATTAAGCTGGTAGTTGCCATCATTATTGTAGATAACGGCGCAGACTTAGCCAAAGCTCTTATGCAAGTAGGCAATGACTTTGTTGAACAACTCAAAGTTTCCGCTATCGAAAGCGGACCCAATGTCGAAATATTAAACGACTTTTTTGAACGTATTAATACGGGCTTTTGGACAGGAATTCTAACCATATTTTTAGAACTTCTTATTCCCGGTGTAGCTATGATATTTTGTCTTTTAATGATGCTCGTGCAAGTGTTTGGACGAATCATTGAGGCAGGAGTTCGTTTTGCTTTTATGCCGATCGGTATTTCAGACGCCTTCACGCATGGAATCAATTCACCCGGAATGCGATATATCAAAAAGTTCTTCGCAGTGTGCCTGCAAGGTGCGGTGCTGCTTGCAATTATGATTGCCGGAACGAACATGATGGCGTTAATAACAGCGGGAGATGACGGTTTCGGTATTGCCGGAAATCTCGGCGTAGTTTCGCAGCTGGTTATTGGATTTACCATGATCGGCGCAATGATGAAATCACAACAGCTTGTCAATGATATCGTCGGCGCATAATCGAGAAAGGATGAATTGAATGATTGAAATAGAAATACCTCAGGATATAAGTAAATACGAATCAAAACTCATCGGGCCTTTTACAACAAGGCAGACTATTTGTGTCGTAGGATTAGCGGTGGGCTGCATCTCTTCCTTTTTTGCTGTTTCCTCCGCATTTGGCGAAGATACACCTCTTAGGTTGTTAGTGCCTATGATAATCGCAATACCATTTGCCCTTATCGGATGGTATAAGCCTTACGGTATGCACTTTGAAAAATTTGCCAAATCAGTTTTTGTATCGCTCATATTAGCGCCAGCAAAGCGTTTGTATAAGATTGACAATGTTTATGACCGATTTGACAAGATGATCGATGCGGAAGAGAAAGCAAAACTCGCTAAAGAATCTCAACAGAATACTAAAAAAAGTAAAAGTAAAAAACGGAAAGGAGCCGGATAAGCAATGGCAGAACCAAATAAGAACTTTTTGTCTTTCGTTTTCGGCAGTAAAAACGGAAATACGAATAAAACCGGCAAGCAACCGCAGAGTGGCGGCAAAGTGCCCAAGACTTCACAGAGTACAATACCATACAGAGCCGCCTACGATAACGGAATCATAGAGATAGAGCAGGGAATATTCTCAAAAAGCTATTTTATTGATGATGTGAATTTTAAAATAGCCTCTCAAAACGATCAGGATGACATATTCCTTAAATACGGCGATATGCTTAATATGTTCGATCACAACGAAAAGATTGAAGTTACGGTGTTTAATCGTTCGGTTGTTAGGGAGAAGTTTGAGCAAGAGGTGCTCATGGAGAACAAATATGACGGATTAGACGAGTACCGTCAGGAATCTAATGAGATACTGCTTGAAAAGATGTCGGAAGGCAAAAACAACATCACAAAGGAAAGATATTTGACTCTTACTATTGAAGCGAAGGATTATGACGATGCAGTCAACACCTTTGTACATCGGGACGCAGAGATCTCAGCCGCTATAAAAAGAATCAACGGAAGTGAAACGTCGCCTCTTAATCTTACCGAAAGACTCAGTGTGCTTTACGATATCTATAATCCAAACGCCTCAGAGCCTCTTGCGCAGCAAAAGGTTATCAAGGGAAAAACCGTAAGCAGCTTTGATGTCGAAGAGCTGAAAAAGCAAGGGTTGACCACTAAAGATGCCATTGCTCCTACCGTTATCCGTTTTAATAACGATAATACGCTGTTGGGAGAAACATATGCCCAAACACTTTTTTTGCAGGGTTTGCCTTCGTTTTTGTCAACAGATTTTATGTCTGAGCTCAATGATTTGCCCTTTAATTTGCTTACAACGGTGCATTTTAATTCGATGCGCCAAGACAAGGCTATGAGTCTTATTAAGCGTCAAATTGTCAACATAAACTCCAATGTTATTGATAAACAAAAAAGAGCGTCAAAATCCGGATATTCGGCAGATCTTATATCTCCGGAATTGTTAAGGGCAAAAGATGAGGCCGACAAGACCCTCAGTGATATGACATCAAGAAATCAAAAGATGTTCTACGTGACTTTTGTTTTAACGCATTTTGCGGACGACATCGAGATGCTAAAGGAACAGCTCACACAAATACTGACAGTAAGCCAAAAGCATATGGTCCGTCTTGCTAAACTCAATATGCAGCAGGAAGTTGGTTTTAACGCTTCGCTGCCTTTAGGAGTTAATAAGCTCGAAACAAAAAGACTTCTCACGACTGAGACAGCATCGTTGTTTATCCCGTTTTCCGCTCAGGAACTTTCACAAAACGGCGGAATATATTACGGCCTTAATGCCGTTTCTCATAATCTCATTTTATTTGACCGTACAAAGTCGCAAAACGCAAACGGCATAATACTCGGTACGCCGGGTAGTGGTAAGAGCTTTTCGGCAAAGCGTGAGATAATCAGCGTATTGCTCAACACAAACGATGATGTGTACATAGTTGACCCCGAAAGGGAATATGCTCCGCTTGCAGAACTTTTTGGCGGAGAGGTAGTAAGGATCGCCGCCGGCTCCAAGGTATATTTAAACCCAATGGACATGGACCTTAACTATGCAAACGACGATGACCCCGTAACTCTTAAAGCGGATTTCATATGTTCGCTTTGCGAGACGATTCTGGGCGGAAAGTATGGCCTGTCGCAATCTCAGAATTCTATCATAGACCGTTGCGTGAGACAGATATATCAACCATATCTTAATTGGCTGAATCAACACCCGGAGAAAGGCTCTTGCGACTTGAAGCATATGCCGACATTAAGACTTTTGTATGATGTCTTGCTGCGCCAACCAGAACCGGAAGCTAAACAGATCGCGCTTGCCCTCGAACGCTACGCAACCGGATCTTTGGATACATTCGCACACACCACCAATGTTGATGTTAAAAAGAGGTTTGTCGTTTATGACATTAAAGATGTTGGTTCAGGAATGAAAGAGATGGGACTTCAAATATGTCTCAATGATATCTGGAACAGGACTATCTCCAATAAACAAAAATACAATAAACGGACATGGTTTTACATTGACGAATTCTATCTGTTAACACAAACGGACAGCTCCGCTAAGTTCTTACAGGAAATCTTTAAGCGAACACGTAAGTGGGGCGGTGTTCCTACGGGCATCACCCAAAATGTCGAAGATATGTTGGTCAGCAAGGAAGCACGAAGCATTATAGCTAACTGTCAGTTCGTCATGATGTTGAACCAAGCTCCGACTGATAAGCAGGAGCTTGCCAAAATGTTTAACATAAGCCCCGCACAGCTTTCTTACATCACAAATGCTGACACAGGTCAGGGACTGATTTATACGGGCAAGTCCATTGTTCCGTTTATCGACAAATACCCAACGAATACTAAAACATATGCCGCAATGACCACAAAGTTGGACGATGCCGCGTTGGCAAACAAGGCGAATGACCAACATAACGATCCTCAATGATTTAACAGCAAGAGGAGCGGTTTCCGCTCCTCTTTTAAGGAAAAGGAGTGAAGCTAATGTTAGATATAACAATTAACGAAATAAAGGAAGCTGCCTGCGGAACGGATGAAGCAGGAAATGCGAAATCAATAGTTATTATCGGTGTACAAAAATTCGATGTTAATGATACATCAAAAGAGCCGGAAACAATAATGGAAATATCAACCATTGACGCGATTGTCGATATAAAGACAATAGGCAGTTTTTCGTATATTAATCTTAAATTTCCCGGTTCCGGGAATTCAGACTTATCGCTGTCTTACAGAGCGCTCGAACGCTATTATGACACTGCCGATTCTACCGAAGACGGGTATGAAACGGTAGCGTTTATCAGCATTATCCCTATGGAACTTGAGGGCCAATATACGATAAATGCGCTTTATCCGATTTTTTGGTCACTTGAGCCTGATATTGTGGGCGATCCCGCTCGCTCTCTCAGAATCGTCCATCTCCCTGAAGATATACAGTTTATCAGAACAGACCTTAATGACGGTGAATATGAGAGACTTATGATGCAGGCGCAAGAAAATGCTGAAATAAGCGAAATCGAGGAATTATATCGCAGAGAAAACGCCGATGATTTCGAAAGCGAATTAGAAGAAAGAAATGCAGCGTTTACCGATGATAAATACGATTTCAGCAATGGCTCTGACCCATTTGACTACTCAGGAAACGATGATGAGGATTATGATGAAGAAGACGAAGACGAGAATGAATAAGAAAACTATCATAACATTTTTTCTTGTTGCCGCCTTGATAACATGTTCACTTTTTCCCGCTGTTGCAGCAGAAAACACCACTACAAACGAAATCTCCACCACGAAGGCGGAGGAAAGGTATCTGCTTACTATTGTGTGTGAACCGCAAATGGAACTTACGGAATATGACACTGTAATACTGAGGGTGTATCGGGTAACATCAGGAGAGTCTTATTCATTTAAGCTGTATGGCTACAATCACTTTTCGGACAAATTTGTTATGCCGACAGGCGATTATCTTATAACCGAGATCGCTTTGCAAGACAGACCGGATGTAGTCTTGATCAATACGAAGCCGGAATTCACTATAACCGGAACAGACTCACTTATTATCCCCATTACCAATTCCTTAATCGTTTATTCCGAAACTACTGTGAGTGCAACAGAAACTTCCGAAATAACAACATTTCACAATCCGTTTGCTGTCGAGCCAGATGAATCAAGCGGAAGTGATAGTAGCAGCAACAGCGTTACGGTCGAACCAGACGGTTCGGAGTCCTTTACAAATTTATCAACTTCTTCGTTCGCATATACAGAACTAACCGAAGAACGTACAGGAGACGAGCCTAACATACTCGAAAAAAGCAGTAAGATCATTCTCGTAATTATTTCCGCTATCATTCTTATCGGTGTTGCTATTTTCGTAATATTGAGGAAGAGATTTAAAGAAGAATGATCTAAGGCTTCGTCTTCTGACGGAGCCTTATTTTTTTGAAAGGAGAGAAGATTATGTCGTTAAAATCTATAACGCAACTTAAAGAACTTGCTGCACAGAAACACTATCCCGTCACGGATAAAGATGTAGAGTTGATGTGCGGCAGGGGCTTTTTGATACCACAAAGCACTGACAGTTTCGGTAACGATCTTTATGATGAATATTTCATTGAAGACGAAAAGACATTTGAACGGATCCTGCTCCAGTATAATGACACAAAAGCGTATTACACTCCTTCCGAAATGTATCAACTCTTGGTTACGAGAGGTATAACAGATGTTTCGGAAGGCGCTATAGAGAGACTTGCTAAAGGCGGGTACATTGACAGCTATCGTATAAACGACAGGTTTCTGTTCAACCCGGATACGCTCGATAATATTGAAGACATAAAACGAGCCTTTGCGGAAATGGAAAGAGACGAGGAGCTTGCCGAGCTTGAAGAGGATGAGCTTAGTCTTATTAACAATGACGCCGAACCGGACGAAGAGTTGGCTCAAGAGAATGACGATGAAGTCAAAGAAAACGATATTGGAGAAGAATTCTTTGAGGAAGATTTTGCTGTTGATAACGACAGAAAGCCGAAGAAAAAGAGGGTTGAGCACAGTAAGGAGACGACAAGCAGATCTGATTATCATATAGACGCTCCGTATGAAAATAACAGCGACTATAATGATGTAATGCCGCCAAAGGACAGCTCGGTTGATAGCCTCAACAATACTGTTAAAACGCCAGAAAAAGAAGAACATTATGACGCATTTGCAAAATACAACGCAGAAGAAGCAAAAAGGCGCGAAGAGAGACTTCGATTCGAGGAAGAGGACCGAAGTCGATATGAAAGTGTTCCGTATACCGTTGACCATTCTCCGTCACCGGAAACTCACGCACCGTTGAAAGATGAACAGGGCCATATAACTTTTACCGGATACAATTCCGGTGCAAACGAACCGGCTCGTGAAAAAACGCCAACCGATTCTGACGACTACTCGTCTCGTCCATATCAGTCATCCGAAGAAAGAGTTGACGACTTCGCAACCAAGGCGAAAATCTCGGAGATCGCAACAGCGAATGTTCTTTCACAGAGCGGTATCAATGAAATTATAAACTATGCAAGGAGCCACAGTACAGAAATTAAGGTTCCGATGAAAGACGGCTCATATCTTCAAGTTGAATCTATGAGCAAAACGAACGACTATACCGTCAGCGTTATTAAACCCGAAAACGACTCTGCTGCTGTTAGGAAAGAGGTGCTGTATTCTTCGCAGCCTGATGACAGCAGGCGTGACTTTGCTGCCATAACAGAGACGTATGCGGAAAGCATGGGCGTTGACAGCTTAAAGTCGGGTTATCAGGACAAAGAGCAGGAAACGATAGATAACAAGGTTTTGTACGCAGTCGGTGTAGTTCCGCAAAGCCAAACCTTTGCCCCCATCAATGACTCCGAATCGGAAAAAGACTATACTTCGGTTGTTGTTCCGAACAATGTGGAGTTTGTTAATCCTTCAATAATATCAGAATTTGAGCGTAAAGGGATCAAGAGCTTTTCAACGGAGAGCGGTAAAGTTAAGCTTGATGAATTTAATAATGCCAAAGTCAATGAAAATGCGATAGTTGCTTCTGCATATTTAGGAAGCGATGAGCACATCGCAAAAGAGCTCTCTAAAAGTGAACCGGCTACATACATATCGAATGCGGCTTCTGAGAGTGAACGTAAAGATTTTGCAGAAAAGGTCCGGGTCTCGGAGATCGCAGAAAATACGGTGTTATCCGAAACATCCATAAATCACATTGCCGAAGTGATTAAAAGCGATGGCGGCAGAGTCGATTTGCCGCTGCAAAACGGTAATCTTCTGGCGTTTGAAGCTGTAAAAAACGATGAAGGAAAAAATGATTTTAAGGTAACTCTATATTCGCCCGATGATAAGGACTATTCATCTCCAAAATCGCAATTGCTTTATTCCTCCGTAACAACAGAAGAAAATGCCGTGGAATTTGGTGACGTCTATTCCGCTTACGCGGCGGGAATGAATGTCGAAAGACTTGAATCGTATAACAAAGAACCCGATAAAGTTGCGGATGAAAAACGCGTCTTATATGCGATTGGAGCTGTCACAACAAACGAGCTGTTGTCTGCAACTCGCGGAGAAACTTTTCACGCTCCCAAAGGGGTGGACTGTGTTAGCTCAAGTTTAATTGACAAACTCCAAAGAGAAGGCGTGGCATCTATTGACGCAGATAGACAAACACAGACGATATCCGAGTATCGTAGTAAGATCACGGATATCAACACCGAAGTGCCGGAGTCTGTGTACCTTGGTGATTACAAAAACATCGAAAGATTGACCCGCAAAGACGAGATAACGGACGCATTCAAAGAAAGATACAATGTCAGAACTGAAAACTATTATAATAGACGGAAAACCAAACAAGAAGCTTTAGGCTCTCTCAAAACAGAGGAGTCATATACTCGAAAGCGTGACTTTTCTGCCGCGATAGCCACGGGTGTTTCCACAGCGGTTAAAACAGCTGTTGCTACCGGTGACATCGCATCGCTTCATATCGGAAATCTTACTGATACCGAAAGAGACACATCTTCTGCGGAAAAGCGTCTTGTAAACAGTATTCTCAAAAACGGAATGCTGTCTGAAAACGGTTTCTATGCTCTTGTAGACGCGGCGGAAAATCAAAACATTGAACTCCCTCTAAAGAACGGCGACCGTATTTCTTTAGAAGCAGTAGAGCAAGACGACGGCGGCAGGTCGGTTCAAGCAACGCTTTTGAACAATAAAGGCGAAGCAAAGCAACTTACCGAAAACGCAGCACTCGAAGGGGCTTCGTTGTATTCTATGTATATCAACGCCAATGGAAACGCGCCTATTAATGAAGAGAAAATGCTGTTTGCATTGGGAGCGGTTCCCGATGGCAGGATAAACGAACTGATAAGCGGCGAAACAGCTAATGTTCCTAAAGGTATTTCATACGTTAATCCAAATATCATAAGCAAATTTGAAAGATTCGGTGCGAAAAAAATAGCAATAGGCGAAAGCAGAGCAGTTTCGTTTGATGATTACAAAAGAGCCGTAGATAGCGCGCTTGACCGTAGCATTCTTCGCAAAGAAAAAGTCAATGACGGACGCTTGGTGAGTCCTAAATCCACAATTATAACCGCGACCCAAAAGGGTGCTGCTGATAAAACGGTACTTATCCCAACCGAAAAGGGATTCCGCCTTTCATATATGGACGGTGGGCATAGGGTAAACGTAGCCGTTATAGGCAGCTTGAAAGACGATGCGACAGCATTTAAGCCTGCACAGACTTTTGGTATTGAAAGACAGATAGCACAGGCAAACAGTAGGATAATGTCAGCCATGCCGGGCGTCAGAACCGTAACCGGAGAAGACGGAAGAGTACATATTCGGCTTGATGCCGACACGGTGCAGCAAAGACATCGGGCGACAGTTCTTACAAATGCTCAAAAAGAGATCATAAGACTTGCGGAAAAGCAAGGAAACAATTCGATTTTTGCCCGCAACGCTATGGCTGTTGCACGTGGCAACGAAACGCTCTTTGATGCGCTGAACTCTCCGAAAACACCTGCGGATATGTATTCGGCAGTGTTAGAGCTGACGAAAGAAAAAAATCAGGATACCGCCGAACAACTCAAAGAAGACGAAAAGCCTGTTATCGAAAAGGGCTTACGCCAAAAGGAACTTGAAAAGAATCAAAACAGAATAGCAGCATCGGGAATGAGAAGCGTAGTTAGACAGCTCGGAAGAATGTCGGGACTTACACAGAGCAGAGATTACTTCACGACCGGTGCTAAGGCTTTGCTCGGATATAATTCTCCAATTAATGTCGTTGGCGATTTAACCATGATTTCGCAGGTTAAACGGAGACAATTTGACTTTGAAGAAGACCTGAGACGAGATCTGTTGGTTGAAGATTTACAAGCGCTCGGATACGGCGAGTTTAGTGGATTAAGCGGTCACGATTCAAGAAGAGCGGCCGGCATAGAGATTCGGCGCTTGAATAAAAACATAAGCGCATCTTCCAAAGAGCTGTTTAACGGTAAAGATATTACTCGTTTCTCAACTTATAGAATGAAACAAGTTCTAAAACAGGGCAAGTTTGACGGAGAAAAACTGACTGCAGAACAAAGGAAAATGTTGCTGGCGGCTCTTAAAGTCAAGAGCCATAGAATATCGGACATGTCCGCTTTCAACATTGCGGACAATTTAAAAAGGAAAAACATCGTTCTCCCTCGAAGCGACTATAATCTCAATAAGTCCAAAGATGTGCGAGCTTTGCTCAGGGACTTGGATGACGTCTCTGCATCTGTCGCTTTCAGCAAATTACTCAACGGAAATAGATTGTCCAGTCTAAGCACTAAGCAAATTAAAGACTTGGCTCGAAATGTCGGTGGCAATATACCCGTTCAGGTGCAAGAGCTTGCTAAAGCGTATACGACTGGAAAAATGATCCTGAAAAACAAAACCGAAAAAAAGGCAGCGAAGAGAAGAAGCTTTTCGAGATCGTCAATAATAGTAAGACGTGCGTTTTCCTCAACTGAATTCATGTCAGGTTTCAACGCCGTCCTCCTGCCAGTGGAATACGCTCGATTGGCTAAATCCTACGCTCAATTTACGATAGCCCTTAATAAAAGCATCTTCTATTCGGTACGAAGAATGTACAGGGCTACTCTTCAAAAAATTTGGCGTAAAACTCTGCTCGGAAAGCTAAACCAAAAGGTGTATAATAAATTCACGAATAATAAGTTCACGAATTGGAGAAGGACAAAAAAAGCGGAGAGGCTGCGGGAAAAAGCCGTTAAGCGCACCGCAAAGACTTCAAAACGAAATGCCGAGTTGCAGCGAATGAGAAACCTCCGAAATAAACTCGGCAACAAAATCAATAAACGCGTTCCCGGAATTAATAAGGTCAATAAAAAAATAGGGAAAGTCGCGGACAAAGGCAAGCGCTTTACTTCTAAGCTTTCAAACACCTTCGGAAGACTTAAAAAGATTGAAAACATTATAGCAAAACCGTTCCGATTGCTGACTGCTCCGTTTGATGCACTAAACAGATTAAAGCAAAAAGCCATAGAGAAATTACTCATCCCGATCGTTAAATGGGTGGTAATAGCATTGATCGCTATCTCACTCCTCGAAGGGTCAATCGCCGTTGTCAATTTGGTGCTTACAAATATCCAGAGCACTGTTTGGACTCAGGGCGAAACAGAAAATGAAGAGGATACGCAGGACGATCTTGATTTGGATCCGAGAGTATCTCTTACCAGAGATAGGGTCGATCTTTGTTTAGGTTTGGATTCGGCACTGAAAATCTACACCGAAGTAATGTGTGACGCAGACAGTTATGATGAAAGCTGGGGCGAAACCTCTAACACTGCCATCAAGAGCGTCCTTGAAAGTGAAAAGGTCAAAGGAGAACTCAACAATTGGTTTGACCCGAATGCGAATAAGTACGGCAATATTGTAAATCTCGGACATAAGATAAATGGAATACAGACTGGTATACATTACTCTTACTATGACGGAGACGGAAATGTGGTCGGCTTGAAGAGTAATGCCAAAGATATAATGTCAGTTGCGAGCAGTTGGATGTGGGAAAACTATCAAGCTAAGGGATTGTTTAAGTCCTATGTAGAGAAGCTATGGAACTACTCTCACGCCGTTGCGTATGAGCCGAGAGAGATCTACGGAAATCCTGACGGCAAGTATCTGTACCGCTGCGATCCAACAAATCCGCAAGAACCGTGTCATGGTAATGTTTATACTTACAGGTGTAATGATTCCGGTGCTACGGTTTATGAAAAACAGGGTGACGGCTATGTCACGAAATCCGTAAAGGTGGGCAATGGGGAGACGATTGAGCCTTACAATGTAAAAGGCTGCAACGAACACACCGTAACCTATCACGGCGGAAAAGGTGCGATTTATAACGCCGAAGCGTCTTTAAGAAGTCAAGGCTGCAAGAGTATCGGAAGAGTTTCGGTGCCTTATGGTACGAACGGTTCGAAAACGGTCTTTTATTGTAAGGGCTGTTGCGACTGTACTTCCAAATGCTCCGGAACCGAAACGACAATAGTAACAGAATACCATACGGGTTATTCCGAAACCCCATGCAGCAATTCGCAAATTGTTGGGTCGGGAACGTCTTATCATTCAAAAGAAGAAGTTAACTATTATTGCCTATACAGCTTTTACGATACCGAACAAAAATGCCGCGACGCAGGATGTACGAATCCATACTATTACCCATATGTTACATTAAATGGCACAACGGGATGGTACGGATGTGGCGGACACAAGAAACCGTTTGCGTCCTGCGATAATTGCTATTTTAATTACTCTCCTTTTGAACCGGGCTACGAATGTTATGGACATACGAAATATTATTACGGATGTAAAGGTCATACTATCACGCTGACCTTTAATACATGCAAGGGCTACTGTGACGGTCACAGCTTCCATTATTGCACCGGTCATGTTGATCTCGATATTTCAATGGTAACGCTGTTCCTTGATGATGAAAACGGACTTACTAAACTCGGTATGCCGAAATCTGTTACAACTGAAATCAAAACATTTAAGGATAAGGATGATGTGGAGTACCAATTGGAAATTCAAGAGCCTATACTTCCGTTTGTTACGCTTTATAATAGTGTTCCCGCTTTCCAAAACATTGACGCAACGCTGCCGTTGCCCGATTCTGATGCGATCAAAAAAGAAGTGAAAATGAAATTGGAAGGTATCGACAATATCGAAATTGCGTCTAACCTTACAGTTGATACCTTGCGGTTCTTCTGGATGTTTAAGGATGGAAAGAGTCCATACGAAGATAGCAATAAAGATATCACTACCATGGATGAGCTTGTGAAACAGTACTTTATCCAATTTGAAACTTGCGAATGGCAGGATACAAACGATGCCGGTACATTGGACGCTTCCGGTGTGTTAACTTATGGTAATTTTGATATCGGTCATCTTGCAGGCGTATACAAAAAGTTCGGAAAATCGAATAAATTCGAAGGTTGGTATAGCTACGGCGATGATGGAAACATTGAAACTGTTGAAAAAACGGAAGACGGAATCACTTCTACAATGTATGTTGACGCCGGAAGTGTAGGTAGGGCTGTAGCTATGATGGATGACAATTGGAAGGAACTGTACGATATAGATTTTCCCGGCTCTTTCGAAGGCACAATTACCGATAAGGACAAAGCGCTGCTTATAAACAAAGCTCAAGAACTGCACGGTAGGGGAGAAATGGCCGAGAAGATACTTGATCGCATCGGAAACGATGATTATGATTCGGGACCGAGAGGCTGTGTTGATTATGCCGAATCGCTCTATCAGTCCGGTTTTGGTAAACTGCCGGGTTGGGGTCATGTCCCGGATTCCATCTCAGACAACGATGCCGTTAAGTGGATATACAGCAACAATAACGCCACACCTATTACTTCCGAAGAACAGGTCAAAGGCCTCAGCACAGGTGACTGTGTCCTTATCGGAGACGAAATCTATGTTGTGCTTTATAACAACTACAACGAGATAAGTCAAATAACCGGTAAGCCGAAAGGTATAACCGCTGAAGGTCGTATAGTCTTTGCCACAGTTGCAGGTGGTGGAGCATCACGACTTGTAGCCTTTAATACCGAAACGCTCACAAAACAAATCGGTTTTGGTCTTGTAAAATACTGATACTGACAAAAGCCCTTGCGGCGCAAACCGTAGGGGCTTTCTTTTAGCCTACAAGCCGTCAAAAAAGCACTTTGATGCTTCGGTGCGTTGCTACTCGCAATAAACGCTAACAGGCTGTTTTTGACGCAAATTCGCTAACTGCGACTTTGTTAAATGATGGTAGAATGAAATTAGCAAAATACAGGGATAACTCTGCAAAATTGCTAAATTCAAACTTTTCGTTTCATTAATTGCAGATTTCTCACTTAAAGGTGCAAAAAAAACAATTCGATATTATTTGCAGATTGCTTCTTAAATGTGCAATTGAGACTCTGCTTCTAATTAAATCTTTCTCACAATGGAGGTTGATTTCTTGGAATTAAATGATAAGATTAAAGCGCTCCGAGCGCGAAAAGGACTCACTCAAAAGGCTCTTTCAGAGCTTACGGGAATATCGATAAGAACGATAATCAATTACGAGACATATGGAAAAGTTCCTAAAAACCGAAAGGCTTTGGAAGCCTTGGCAAAGGCTCTTGATGTTGATGTGTCATATCTGGCTCAAGACAAAAAGGAGTGTGCATTGTCAAATGACGACCGCATAAGCGAAGAAACTAAAACCTCTTTGCTTCTCTATGACGCTACATCATTTATATCAAATACCAATATCTCTGATAAACAAAAAGAGCATTTTGTTCTGTCGATAAACGAAGCTTATTGGAAATTCCTCAGTAAGCAAAGAAAAGGCAAATAACGGGAATAACAAAAGCGACTGCCCTCTGAAATGAGGTTGCAGTCGCTTCTTCGTTTTGCAGTACAATTCACTTTTCTTCAATGGTTACATTTTCGATTTCTAAGCCGTTCTCTCTGTTATCCATGCGTCCGCCGCGTTCTCTCTGAACTTTTTCATAGGCGGCAAGAGCTTCATTCATAATCGTAAACATTTCCTTTTGCTTTATGTCGTTCTCTTCGCCCAACAGCTTTTGCTTGAAGGCTGAAACAACTTTGTTGAGGTTGCTTAGATTAATGTAATCGTTATTTGACATGCCGTGCTCGACCAATCTGTCATTAAGTGTTCGTTGGAGATATTCTATTATCTGCCCCTGTTCGGACAGCACTTTCTGCATCTCTTTGCTTTGCAGCTGAAGCGTCTCGCCCATCTGATTTTTACTCTTTTCGGCTGACTCGGCTATGCGCTTATATTCTTCAACAGACTTCTCGGCCTGTCTCATAATATCGGTTTGTTTCCTGTAGTTAGCAAGGCGCTCTGATTTGTAATGTTCGTTGGCCCTTGCATAATAGTCTTCAAGATTCTCTCCTTTTGTCGGAGCCGGAAGGTTTTCCTGTGCGACCTTTTGTGTCGCATTTCTAAGCTGCTGCATGGTCTTGTAAGATACAGGAGTACTTTCCATTCCTCTTTCAAGTCCCAACTTTTTAACTGATTCCGCATAAGACGTCTGCATGGCTGCGCAGCGTTCGCGTCCGTTAATATATTCGGATGCATACAAGCGCCCGTCAACAATCGGAACAACGACCGCATGAATATGCGGCGACGATTCGTCTCCGTGATAAATAGCCGATACGACATTGTCTTTGCCGAAGTAGTTCCTTACCCATTCTACGCTTCGTTTCTTCCACTCTTCAAGATCAACTTCGCTTTGCTTTCCGGTAAATGTCATCATAACTTCGAGCGCCTTGATGCACCCCTTTTTGGGCTGGATATTTTGCTCGGCGAGCTTGTTCTTGTAAGCGTCAATATAATCTTGACTTTCCAGTTTGATCAACTCTTCATTCAAATACGCTTTTGCAGGATCCGCATTGTCGGGTTGTTCTTTGCGGAAATTGTGTGCAGCCGAAGCTGCCATTTCGCCGGCCGTTTTCAGCTTGGCAAATTTTACGACTGCATAATTCGTTTTGTTTTCAAACATACCATCACTCCTTTGTTGGTTTAGTCGAGTAAAGTATGTAAGATGGGCGGGAACGTTTTGAGGGTTATCTCTTGATGCTAACAAAGAAAAGAAATGATGAAACTTTTTGACACAATTTTTTTCTCTCCGAAAATGGTCGTCATAACCTGTAATGACAACATATCGTCATATGACAACACAACAGATAAAACGCCCTCTCGGCGTTTTCCATACAGGACACAAAAAGAAATCAAACGGTCATCCGAACTGCCTAACGAAACATATCCGTTTATCAATCTTTTCGCTCATCTGTATTAACAGAACGAACATTAAACGGTCCCTTTGCGAGAACATATTCAGACATTCAGAATCACAAAATCATCAGCTGAACACGCTCACGCGACAATAAACAGAACAATACCAGAACATCAAACGGAAAAACTCGCAAACAATGAAGAAAAAGAAAGACCCACCTCAAAACCAAATGAAACAATCCAAATTTGACCTACAACATCACGATAAACAAACCAATCCAAACCTCCACACAATCACTCCCATCAAAATCTCTCTCTGAACAACCAAAATCAATCAAACTGTTTTCCAACAAAAAATCTCACACAAAAATCCGTCAGAATAATAAATGAAGTCAGAATAACGGAGAGGAAAACGAAACAAAAAAGAAACGCATGACAGAAGCTTCGAATAGAAAAAGCGCATGAACGACTTTGAATATAACCCGTCCATATATCATTTATCATCCTCTCATATATTCATCTTTCTATATGTGAAAATGAGCGGAATGTGAAAAGAGATGAAGTCGATTTTTTTTGAAAGACAGATATGGGAAACGATAAGGAGTATCTACGCGCCTTCTGAAAGCCACAGTCGTGATTGCTTACTAACGCCCGGTAATCCATCAAAAGGAAATCAAAAAGAGGGTATGAAAAGAGAAAAGAGAAACAAACGGAAAACAACGATGTTTTCCTATTAGACATCGTACAATGTCCTGACATCACTCCACCTTCTGAATAAACGATAAAACTTCTCTTAATAAGTCGCAAGTCTGAACTGCGACTTTTGCTCCGACATATAAAATCAATCATCTTATGTTCCTCAATGTCCCGCTTTCTGAATAACGGTTCTCGTATAAATCTTTCTGTATAGCGTCTCCCAATTTCTATTCAGAAACATCAGTAAAACAAAAGTGAGACGGTCGTGACCTTCTGACGAATAAGTTGAGGAATAAGTTGAAAATTCAGATGTAAATATCAGTGTGCCGGAACGCGCCGTTCTTCTGTATAGAAGACTATATTGTTCCGCGATATACAAATTCAAAAAAACTAAAAAAATATTCAAATCTGTGATTTTATGATGTGAGCAACCATATACTATCAATAGAGGGAAAAATATGTCGAATAGGGAATTTGATATGCGTGTTTTGTCAAATACCATAAAGCTGAGAATTGAGATACGAGACCGACTGATAAGTGCGCCGCGATTGATATCCGATAGCTAACTATTTCTCCGTATATGCCGTGAGCTTAATTTTCGCTTTGCTCGTGATATGTGCATGGTTCAGTTTACGAAGAAAGAATCTCGAATATATAAATGAAACGCAGTGGCCTGAGCATTGTTCCGAATACCGTTTTGCCTTGCTTGTATAAATACCATAAAGCTGAGAAATGAGATGTCTGAGAGATAAAATACCAAATATACCTGAGAAAATGATGTGAGTGATAATAGGGGAATGAGTGATACCAAATATGCTGAGATATATAACCGAGATGGATGATGATACCAAACATAGTGATACAGTGGGTCGAGGGACGGAAAACAGGAAAACGGAAAACAGTGTCAGAAAGAAAAGAAGGGGAGCGCGGGCGGAGACAACTGCAATTTTCACTTCCTGCAAAACTGCAATTTTGCACCTGCAACGGATCTGCAACTGCAAATGTGCAATGTGAAGACGGAAACAAAAAAGAGCAGCCGAAACTGACTGCTCTCTGAAACGGTTCAATTAAATGAATTCCGGCATGTTGTTAAAAAAGTCTCTGTCGTATTCTACTGATAAAGGAATCTCATATCCGAGCTTGTTCATTTCCCGTACCTTAATGAGGAGTAAGTTCGGATTAACGCACAGCAACTGAGCCGCCTTGCTCAGGTCATTGACCTGTCTGATGAGATTAAGGACTTCATCGTTGCTCAATAGCAAATGAGCGGCAAATGCATTGGCTTCGTATTCTGTGATATCTTTGATGTTCAAAAGACCGAATTCCTTAAACTCGTTGTTTTGAGCTAAGGCCCTGTGCAGCCTGTCGTGACCTATCTCGTGCGCTGTCACGAGTTGCTCGGTATGATAACTCAGACCGTCGTTGAGAATGATTATTCGATTTCTCCAACGATATGTGTAGAGACCCAGCAAAGTGTCAAAATCATGATATAAGACCTTAATACCGATTTCTCTTGCGATCTGAGCAGCGTCCCTTGTATCGCATCGATCGATAAGCTCCTCTGCTTTTCTGTATATCCCAACAGAATCAATCAATGCCGCCACCTCCTTATTTCTATATACCCCAACTTATCTCCTGACAAAGAATTCTTCCTTAATAAGTTCTCTTCGCCCGCTCTCAAACGAGTCGGATTTTATGAGAGACCAGTTGCGAAGATTCTCGGAATAATCCGCCTCGCCCTTGTATCTGTAAAGAATAACCATTTCGACCCGATCTTCGTGTTTGCAAATATCGTCAATTGACGTAGTGAAACAAAAATCATCTTTAGCAGCTTCGGACATATACTCATCTGAAATATTTAAGTGATCGGACGGATAATTGTCAAACATCTCTCTTGATTCGGAGCTTATCCATAAAGCTGCTTTGGAGGAAAGCTGCAATATTCGTTCGATGACTTCACAATTGCAATCTGTTTCTGAACAGCAAAAAACCGTCATGTCTATATCATCCTTGTTCTTTATTCTTGCGTCCGAATTTCTCTGAATTCTCTTTTTTGCAGAGCCAGTAAGCCTCCTGTAAGGCGAGCATAACACCTTCTTTGTCGGCGTCTGAAAGCTCACCGCCTGCGAAAAGCGCATGTGCGTCTCTTATGAGACTTTCGGCCTGAGCTGCTCCTCTTGTGCCGTATTTCGCTTTTGCTTCGAAAACGAAATCTTCGCCCTCGTTCTTGAGCTCACAGACATCGACCTTCAACACTCTGGCGAGATCGGAATATACCTGTCTGTTCTTCGGATATGTCTTCCCGTGTTCGTAATTGTTAATGGTGTTTCTGCCTACACCGGATTTCTCGGCAAGCTCGGCCTGCGTCATGTTTTGTTCAGTTCGATACAAACGTAATTTTTCACCGAACGTCATTGGTAAAACCTCCCTTGGGACGATAAATGCGAGCAAAATGCACAAATAAATTGAGCAAAGTCCGTTTTATTGGCTTGACAAGCACAAATTAATTGTGTATAATCTGGATAACGCACAAGTGAATTGTGCATTTGATGGCTATATTTTATACCAACTTGTGCAAAAAGTCAATAGGGTAATCAAAAAAAATTATATAAGGAGGATAAATAATGAACAGGGTGATGTTATCAGGACGGCATGAGCCGTGTATAAGGGAAGGAGTTGTCGGATGCGATGGTTATGCATATAAATTTGATTGTTTGTACTGTCTCATCGTCAGTGAGAGCAGAAGGCACGTCAATGACGGCATAGTCGAAAATTCAATCATTTATGTTGATAGCAGTATTCCTTATGAGAAGGACAAGCTTAATATCTTTGTTAACGACATGGGCGAGTTTGAATTATCGGCGAGCCGTGAAAATGACAAAGACTACTCAGGCAGAGTTATTATGACCATTAATCAATATGACTGAAACGAGAAAGGAGTCCCATAAATGAAAAAGAACGCCTACGGACCTAAGACAAAAGAAGAAGCCCTTGATAAAAACACACTTGAACTGCTCAAAAACTATCGTGAGATAAAATGGAGCATAGAGATCGCCGGCGCTGAATTGAAACAGGATGTTGAACAGCGGTACTTTATGCCCGTCGGAGATTATCTCGACGCCCTTTACGGTGCGGGCGTAGAGCAGAGATATGACCGCCGAATTGAGTCGCTTGCTAAAAGCGCGGAAATGTCGGTGAGGATGTTATCGGTACTTCATTTGGCTTTAGAAAAAATAAAGGACAAACACGAGAGAGGCGAAGAGTATTACTATGTACTCTATTATTCGTTTCTGTACAAATCGAAGCTTTCTCTTGCTCAGATCATTTCGTGTTTAGCCGCAAAAGGCTTTGTATACGAAGACAGAACATATTATCGCAGAAGAAATGAGGCGATTGAAGTTCTTTCGGTAGTCCTTTGGGGATGCACGGCAAATCACTTGAAATTAATGCCGGATGAGCATTAAAAACCCAAACCGCTTGATTTTTAATTTCATTCTTACATACTTTTTTCGTCAAGTGCGAGACAAGAACATGGAGTTCCTGTCAAACGCTTCCGCTGCACAGTGAACGCTGCAACAAACGGACGATTTCAAATCATGATCGTCACAGGTGAAAACAGCCACCGAAAAACGCCACTTCGGATAAATCCGTCGGGGATAAAAGTCTTATGTTTCCACATAACGACCGGGCGTTTGGAAAGCCGCCGTATACAGATGGCGCAATTGTTGTTCAGAATGTTTTGGGTCTGCGGACCGGTTTATCAAGAAAACCTCACGCAGCGATACTGTGCGGCATTGCAGATTGTTGCGCTGCAAAATCGAATATAGCCCTGACATTCTGTTGTTGCTCGGCGCAATGACAGAGGGAGAGGTCTTAGAAGCGGTAGTTCCCTCTCAGTAAACAAGAACTCTCGGTGAGCCTCAGCCGCTGCGGACAAATTGGGGTGGCACGTCAATTGCAATGGGTAACTGTGATTGACGGACGTCAGAGAGTTGGCACCTACTCTTCCTCCGGCAACAGCGGAGGTCAGGCAAACAAAATAAAAGGTGCGGAGTGGTTGAACCGCGTAAATTACTTTTACCGGTTCCTTGGGCTGTGGCTTATGCCGGGCGCTTGTTCTCTTGTAATCGTTGATTACAGCTCTTCAGGGCAGCTATTGGAGAGGCGAGGACTCGTATCCCGTTACCTGCTGAACGATCTTCCTGATACCTCAGGGGTTTGATTCTTTTAGTTCGGAATGTTCAAAGTGTAACAGTAAACCCAAAAGGGGGCAGTGCGCCCTTTTTTGAAAAACGCTGTTGCACTATGGGGCATTCCCAGCTTCACTCCCAAAGCCTAACGTTCCTTGGGGTTTGGGTTTTGAGGCAGCGTTTCAGTTAGCTGCTGAGAAACACAAACAAGACAAACAAATACAGACATAAGCAAACAGAATGCAGATAGATGCAAAACAAATCAAAACTGTTTAATCAACTGTATCACTACTGTTAACATCTCTCAGAACAAACAGAGAGAGTACAGAGAGCTAACAGATATATATAACATACAATAGCATAACAGATACATCGTACACTTTCCTTCTTCATAACAGCAAAACATATAATAGTATAATTGAAAATTATTTTTTATATTTTGTCCAATTATTGATGTTTGCTGCGTTATATGTGTGTATGGGGAGAGGAGGTGAACAAAATGCGGATAAAAGTAACAAAAAGGGCAATCTGCGCTGTCATTGCTTTAATTATGGCAATGTCGGCCTTTTCGGCTTTTGCGGCTGCACAGACGGTCGAGCCATGCTTTAATAATGTGGTAAGAGTATCAAACCATGCTGAAGTATTTTCTTCGGGCAAATTGACTGCAACAAACAGCTATGCGGCAGATGCTACCGTTTTCAGCAAGGCCATCATAACGACCTATGTTGAAAAGAAGGTTCTCGGTCTGTTTTGGAGCAGGGTCGATATCGGCCAGACTAATAATAAGTGGATCGACGTGATATATGACAATATTTATGACGGAACACATACTGTGCAACTGTCCGATAAAGGCACATACAAAGTGACGAGCGAGTTTGTCGTGTATGGCTCCGGCGGCCCGGCAGATACCGTAACCGAAACAGCAACAACCGAATACAAGTAAGCTGTGACAAAAAACAGAGGCACCTTTTGAAAACCGTTTTACTTATAGGCTCAAAGGCGTCTCTTGTGTTTTTATGTAACGAAAGGAATTCGAATGAAAAAGACAAAATTTTTATTAAAAGCAATCGCCTTTTCCTTGGCTTTTATAGCCGTTTTCCAAATCCTTCCGCTGTCAACAATCGCCACAGAACTCAACAATAGCGATATTGAAGAAATTGCAACTGCACAAGCAGCAGAGAAATACTTACCCGAGATTATCGGGGAAGAGAAAACCCTCAGGGATGAATACACAAAGCATTTTCGCCGTGAAGACGGCTCTTTTGTCGCAGCAGTATATAGTGAGCCCGTTCATTATATAAGAAACGGCGAGTGGAGAGATGTCGATAACACTCCTGTTATCAGCAGAAACAATGCCGGTACGGCTGTTATGAGTGCGAACGCAAATGTTAATGCATATGCGAGTAACTCCAAATATTCAATATCCAAAACTCCTACTCCCGTCACGTTCCCGGATGATATCGGAGAGGGGAGAATAACTATAACCAAGGGTGACAACGTCATCTCCTTTGGTGCAAAGGATACGGGTCGGAGTGTTATGTCGTCTGCGGCCATAGCACAGCCGTCTGAACTTGTTTCTTCTCAGATGGCTTCTGCCATTGAAGCTAATGCAAATGATAATATGGCAGATGAAGATTATGAAGCGAAACTAAAAACTAATGTTAAACACGGAGCAATTTCATATACAGGCGCTTTTGAGAACGCTTCTCTTGAATACGAAGTTTCTTCATCAATGGTTAAAGAAAGCATAGTTGTTCAGAAAAAAGCCGATGACTATAAATATCAGTTTTCAATAAACTTCGGAACATATATTCCGGTGAAAAACGAGAACGGCGGCATAGATATATATGAGTCTTTGGAGTCCACGGACCCTGTTATGTCCATTCTTCCTCCGTATATGTTTGACGCAGATAATGAAACCTCAGATGCGGTAACAATGAATATTTCAGGGGAAACCGGACAGGATTATACCCTTACCATAGACGCAGACGCCGGCTGGATCAATTCTTTCGGAAGGAAGTTTCCTGTTGTCATTGATCCAACTTTTGTGCTTGATTTGGGCAGAAATGCCGTTCACGACGTCCATGTTAACCAAAACCACCCAAAAAGAAATTATGATACCGATTATCAGATTGAGATCGGCAAAGACGGCAAAAACATATATCGAACATATATTAAATACGATTTACCGGCTTTGCCCGATTTGAGTGTTATCACTTATGCTAATATAAAGCTTATCCAAAACTGGTCGAGAAGCTTCGGTGATGATGCGCCGTTCATGAATGTATATGAATGTAAGCTGCCGTGGGATATTAAAACAATAAATTGGGGAAACCAGCCGTATTCCGAATTGAGCGGAATGACGATTGTGGATTATACTAAATTCGTCAGCGGTATGAGCGCGGAATACAATCTCGATATAACGAAAATAGCAAAGAAATGGTATGAAGACGGTGAGAATAACGGCTTGGTTCTTACTTCATCGGATGAGAGCGTTAACGAAAAGACCTCTTTCTATGCTTCAAGAAATATCGTTTCAAACTATCCGGTCGTAACGATAAATTATGTAAACAATTCAGGCGTTGAAAGCTACTGGGATTATGAAACCGTTTCGCTCGGCGATTCAGGTACAGCATACATCAATACCTATAACGGAAGTCTGACATATATTCATGAGGATATGTCAACAAACGGTCTTGTTGCCCCCGTAGGCATATCGCATGTTTATTCTACCGACAGCAAAAATGCTTCGGGAACTTTCCTTGATATGAAGGTTGGCAGCGGATTCTCTTTGAATGTTTTCGAGCGGATTGAAGCAGTTACAAGTGAGCAGTTGGCGGCGTATCCGTATAAGTATATTGACGCTGACGGAACCGTTCGCTTCTTCCAAAAGACAGCTACGGCGAACCGCTTTACATGTGAATTCAACAGCAGCGTTGTGCTGAACTATGACGCGAATTCTTCAAATGCACGATTTATTATGAGCTTTGAAGACGGCAGCAAAAAGTATTTTAACTCAAACGGTTATTTGGTAAAAACTCAGGATCAGAACGGAAACACTATCACCGTAAACTATACGGGCAAACAAATCACGAGTGTAACTGACGGAGCGGGCAAAAGCCTCAGATTTGTCTATAACACCAATAAAACTTTGAGGGAAATTGTTGATCCGAACGGAAGAAGTATTTTGTTTAATTACGGAAACGGTAAACTGGGAGCAATAACCTATCCGGAGGGTAATCAGACGTTTTTCAGTTATAATGAAGCCGGATTGCTTAATAAGATAACAAAACTGGATCTTTCAGTAGTGCAATTCGAATACAAAGCAATAGCAGCTTCAGGCGAAACATTTTACAGGGTTTCAAGGGTATCGTCACATACAAGTGATTTAGCGCACGATTTGATCGATTATCTGACATTTGAATATCGCACCGGCGATACTTTGATAAAGAACAAGTCGGGCGATGAATTGACGATAGCATTTGATAATTCGGGCAGAGCGGTCAATAAGACTGTAAACGGTGAAGATGTTTCAACGACCGGATACAACCAAACCGGCGACTTGAATAATACTCGCAGTTTTGCTTCCAATATGTTTTCATCGGTCGATAATTATTATTCAGTAAAGAGACCGACGATATATGACGGATGGCGGACTAACTATGATAAGCCGAATAATATAGTTGTTTCTACATATTGTAATGAAAGAACGCTTTCAGGGTGGTATTCTGAAAAACGCGGAATGGAATGGAAACAAGGTACGATTTATGATCAAGCTCGATGTTTCCCGACACCGGGTAAAACTTATACAGCATCTGCATATGTAAGTATTTTGGATGAACTTGCATCCGGCACTGTGGTGCTGAAACTGATCGCCGTTGATGAAGAAGAAAATGAGTTAGCACAGGTTCAGAGTGTTCCGCTTACTACTACCGATAATCAGTGGAGGATTCTCAATGCGACCATGCTGATTCCCGAAAACGCCGCAAAGATGTATATGCAAATAGGGCTGTTTGAAGGTGAGGGCATATACTATTTGGATGCTGTCTGGGTTTCGGAAGGTGCTGCGCCGACTAAATTCAACTATATTCAAAATCCCTCTTTCTATTGGTATGACAAAATAGACCCGCCGCGCGATTGGATATACCCGCAGAGAAGCAGTGTGTCAAGCGAGAAAGACGGCACAGATTGTGTGTTGAGATTTAAGGGCGACCCCGATATTGCCGTTACGGCATATCAAGAGTACGCGGTTAACGGTAAAGCAGGCGATGTGCTGGTGTTCGGCGCAAACTCTAAGGCAGACTGCTCGGCCTCCGGCAATGACGGCCACCGCTTTTATGGCATCAGAATGCATCTTAAAGATAAGAATCAGAATATCATTCAAACCAAAGCGGTTCAATTCAACAAGGAAGTCAGCGGAACATGGCAATCGCTGCTCGGCTCTATCAAGGCTGAACAGGACTATATGTGGCTCGAGCTTGAGCTGTGTTATGAATATGAGGTCAATTATGCCTATTTCGATGATGCGTTCCTTTATCGTGAAGCTTTCGGCACTTATTATTCGTATAATAGTAATGGAACCGCTCAAAAGGTTGAGGATGACAATGGCAATTCGGTAGAGTACTCATATAACCAGAGAAATGATCTGACTCAGGTCATAAGCAAGTCAAACGATCAGGTTAAAAGTCAAACCCAGCTTGCCTACAACAATAATCACAACCTGACGCAGCTGTCTCAGAACGGTAAAACGACCATCACATATAATTATCCGGAAACGGGTAATAAAGGTCTGCCGATAAGCGTAACCGTTACGGATTCGGATAACAGAAGCGCCACAACATCGTATACATACTACGATAATTATAACTATCTCAAAAGCGTCACCGGTCCGACCGGTGCGACTACGGAATATGAATACGACTACGGCGGAACGATCAAAAACGGTCTTCTGACTAAAGTGACGGATCCCAACGGCAATGTGACCGAGTATGAGTATAACCGCCGCAGCGAATTCCTGACCGCCGTTTCAAATCCTGATGAAACGCTCGGAAATCCACGCACGGAACTTAGCTATATTGCGGGCAGAAAGCTTTCGCAAATATCAAACGCTGATGTGAGTTATTCGTTCACTTATAATAATTATGAGACGACCGAAAGCGTCAAGCTCGGCGGAAACCTCTCTCTTGCAACTAATCAGTATGATGAGAGCGGCAAGCTTGATACCGTCACATATGCCAACGGCGATACTCATAAGGTTATATATGACGATAAAAACCGAGTCTCCGAAGATGTCTATAACGGCACAACATCATTCAAATATCATTATAATGAGGACGGAAATCTCGGTAAGCTCATTGACAATGATAATGATATCGAGTGGTTCTATCAGTATGACCTTGCGGGCAGATTAACGAGCGCGGCGTCAGATGATAACCGTATGATCCTTTACGGTTATAACGACAAAAACGAAACGGAAAGCATACAGGTCGTTGATAATAACACTACCGTCATGGATACCCGATACAGCTATGACGAATACGGCACTCCGTCACAGATAAGCGTTCCGTCTATGACTGGGAATCCGTCACAAAAGTATTCGGTTGATGATTTCGGCAGAGTGACAAGAACCACGAACGTGTATAACGGCTCGGAGGAGCAGAACAATGTGCAAACCGCTTATAGCTACGCTGTCAAAAACGGCAATCAGACCGGCATAGTTGACAGTATTCTCTTCCTTAAATCAATCGGCGACTCATATACGGTGCTGCTGCCTGAGCTCAGCTATGATTATGATTCGAACGGAAATATCATTCGTGTTTATGAAAATGATATTCAGAGAGTAAGATATTATTATGACGGATTGAATCGACTCGTTCGTGAGGATAATAATTATATTGACAAAACAATTACTTACTGTTATGATAAGTGTGGTGATATCCTCTCCAAATCCGAATACGCTCTTACCTCTGCCGAGACCTTGGGCGAGCCGGTCAATACCGTGACTTATTCCTACACCGATGCCAACTTCAAAAATGCCGTAACGCAATATGGCGATGATGCTATTGTGTATGACGCGAGCGGAAACCCCACAAGCTACAGAGGCTACACAATGACATGGGCAAAGGGCAGGCAGCTCGCTTCACTGTCGGGTAACGGAAAATCAATGTCGTTTAAGTATGACAGTGCCGGTATCAGAACGAGTAAGACCGTTAACGGTGTTGAGACTAAGTACACCTATCTTGGCGACACTCTTGTTTCTCAAAAGACGGGCGATGAGGTCATAAACTTCGCCTATTCGGCGGGAGGCGCGCCTTACGGGTTCAGCTATAACGGACAGAGCTATTTCTATTTGCTTAATCTTCAGGGCGATATTATAGGCATCTATGACGGCAGTGGAAATGTTGTTGTCAGATACACCTATGATTCTTGGGGCAAGGTCGTATCCGTCACGGGCAGCCTTGCGGATACCGTGGGCGTCAAAAATCCTCTGAGATACAGGGGATACTACTATGATGTCGAGACGAAGCTCTACTATCTCCAAAGCCGTTACTATGACCCCGAAACCTGCCGCTTCATCAATGCGGACTCCCTCCTTGTGGCCGGTGATGATTACATTCAGGGCGTCAATATGTTTGCATATTGTCAGAATAATCCTGTTATGTATTCCGATCCGAGCGGGCAAAAAGCAAATGCTTTAACTTTCTTGCATAGAATAATCTCGCGGTTTATTTTCGGTAATGTTGGCGGAACAGATGAAAGCCTTTTTGAAATTATTGTGATGTTTAATGCGGCTACAAAAGCGCTTGGATATAACTTTAGTGGCGGAGAAATATTTGTGTCAACAGACGTGTCCAGTTCGGGCGTTGTTCATGTGATTATAACATTGAGCAACACGCAGCTAAATGGAGAAGCTCCAAATAATTATATAATCGAAATGTTTTATGGAAACAATTCAGAATGGGCAGCGGAAAATAAATTGTGCGATGAGAGTAGTTTCATAGAGGGAATATTAGGATTTGTTTCTTCAGCCATTGTTTCCTATTTTGTGCCTCCGTTGGCATCTGTAATGCTCCTACTTGAATTGGGAATTGCACTATCTCCAGATGAGTATAAGACTTTAGTTGACGATATGCTTATTGCGGCATCTCGGAACCCGCAAGCGAACACTTATGGGATTTTGCAAATATACTATGCTGGGACAAATAAGTTTGTATATAAACATTCATGAGGTGTTTTATGAGTAAGTTAAAATTATGGTGCAAAGGCAATTATAACAAGATAAGTCTCCTTTTTTGTTTGTTATTTTGCCTCATTGCAGTGTTATCAAAAAGCGCCTTTTTAATGTGTATTCTGGTTTTATGCCTTGCTTTACAAATTGTAGTTTTTGTTATCACATTATATAATTGTGTTCACCTGAGGCAATTCAAAACTTATATGATTTACCTTGGAGATATAGCTTTGGCAATTTCTTTTGTTGTGCACGCTCTTTTGGCTGTATATTACGACCACAATTATAACTGCCAATGGTTTCGTTGGAGCACAGTAATTATTTGTGCTTTTTTATTTGTCGGGTATATGATTAATTTGATAAATTCAAATTCGAGTTATACCAAGTAGATTCACGGCGTGTATCAATCGCAATCAGAGTTGCCGCAATCGCAATTAACCGGTTGCGGCAGCTCTTTTTCTATTCCCCCTTTTCGCTTGTGCAGAAACACGAATGCTGAAACAAATCTTACATACTTTCTTTGAACGGATAAAATCCGAGTTTTTAAGGAGGAATGCGCTATGTTTGTGATTGAGGTCGGATAACCACGTTTATGCTGAGACGGGAGTCTCATAAAATAATTCATTTTGATAAAGGAGTTTGTTCAATGAAAAAGTTAATTTCTGTTTTCTTTGCCATCCTTATGGTGATGGCAGTAATGGTTCCTGCGTTCGCTGCGTATGGCGACTATTCGAATAAGTCATATAAGGTATGCACCAATGCGGTTGAAGGGAAAAAGTGGGGCTGCGGTACAGCTAACGATTGGGATTCAACCGTATGTAAGAGATGCGGCGGCGCTCTTGACGAAGACCATTATGTTGTTAGGACTAACGGTGATCATGACTTCATGCCTAATGAGGGCGGCACTTTTGTGAGATGTCCTAAATGTGATTGGATTTGTGGCTTTGATCCCAACGAAAAGGATGGCCAGTGTCAATACTGCGGTGCTGTTATTCCTGATTGCGCAAATAATGCATTTGTGATTGAATTCGGCCTTGTTTGTCCCGGTTGTAATAAGTACATTGCTCGTATCAATGCCGATGAGTTTGAAAGATGCGGCAATTGCGGAACTCTCGTTAACGAGATAGAACCCACTCGTTATTCAAGCGATCCGCTTGATCCCGATGCCAACTGGGATGAGCGCCCGGTAGACGGCAACAAAGAGCCTACTTTCTTTGAGAAGCTCGCTAATGCTTTTGCAAATTTCTTTGCCAAGATTGCTGAGTTCTTCAAGAAGATCATTGATGCTATAGGCTCAATATTTAAGTGATATTCTCTTGGATCCTTTCATTTTATAGCGCGAGAGACAGGGGCAGGCGTATGCTTGCCTCTGTTTCTTTTAATGCGAAGTGACAAAACGACACATAGTAGAACAAATAAGAGATTAGATATAAGAGGCGGAGCTTTCCGCCTCTTTTTGCTTTGTATCTTACATACTTTTTACGGATAATTAAGCACAATTGCTGAGTTTCGATTCATTGAGTATGCGTTACCATTAACGACAAGATTCGGGACTTGAATCTTATATAATAATTAAAAACATCTTAAATTAACCTTCACATTGGAGATTTTTGTACATTTTATTCATAAAAAGGAGAGAAATTCTGTGAAAAAATGCATATTGCAAATTAAGACAAAATCTGATATAATTTTTTTAACCCAACAAATAACTATAAGTCACAATGCATTTAACTTATACAAAACTATTTTGATGGGAATTTTAAAATATCCTCTGCTTCATCGCCTTTTTGGAATTTATGGCAATGTAAACTCGATCGAGGCGGAGGTGTAAGGATGACGAATATGTGCATTTCTGCCGCTAATTACATTGTTGAAAGGACTAATTCTTACAACGAAACAAGAGATTTCAAAGATCAAGTATCGCTTACATGCAAAAGACTGCAAAAGCTGTTGTATTTTAGCGATGTTGAATACATGTGTAGAAACGGCGGAAAATCAATGTTTAAAGACGATTTCTTCGCGTGGCCAAGCGGCCCGGTGATTCCGTCTGTCTATTCTCAGTTTATGATATATCAAAATGGTGAGATGAAAACGATTGCTCAAAGTAAACCTGAGGAATTAACGCTTCAAATGAAGATGGCAATAGATAGCATTTTAGATAAAACATGGTCCTTAGATACACTGTTCTTAATTAAGACCAGTCATGTTGCTAATGGACCGTGGTGTAATTTTTACGATTCAAGTGACCCTGACCATTTACAAGTCATTCCTAAATCAGCGATTTACGACTATTATTCAAAAAATAAATTACATTTTATAACAAATTAAGAGGGCAATTTTTCGATGGATAAGAATCTTTCAGGAATTACAATTGATTTTTTGAAAAATTGTAGTTTTACGGAATTAAATGATATAATATTAGAACTGGATAATATTAATAGCGCATCGGAACTTTATACAAGCACTTGTGAGGATATTGAAACCTACTATGAGTTTTCCAATGTTATTTTTCGAAGAATTTCTCAAGAAGATTTTGTAGAGTTTAGGGGAAAGAAGGGAAAAAACAAAAAGAATGAATTAACTTTAAAATTACTGGAGTTAAATAATCGGTTTTTGGCATTCATAAGTTTTCTCAAGAATAGTACTGCAATATATAATGCTATTGCCAGCTCTGTATCGAAAATGAATGACTTATATCTCCAAACCAGAACTGAGATAAATAATTCTTTAGAAAACCAAAAGTCAGAAATTGAAAATACAAAAAATAAAGTCAACTCTGTATTAAACAAGATTCGTGATTCCGAGCATGAAATACTAACTCATGTCTTAACCTTAATGGGCATATTTGTCGGAATAATAACCATTATAATGTCAGTTGTTATTACTTCGACTTCATGGCTTAATAATTCGAGTAGCGCTTCTGCCATCATTGCGTTCATTGTGCCTAACGCAGTCGTTATATTATCGATTGCTGTTCTTTTTTTGTTTATCTTTCTTTACAGAAAAGACATTCCATATATTTCAGCGATTCAATATAGTGAAAAAGACATGTCAGAGTATAAAGATGTAAAAGAGGGACAAGAAACTGATCGTGCAGCTAACGATGGCGAAATACAAAACACTCAGAACGATCCCAAAAGAAAACGGAAAAAAGAAAAGAACATACAGAAACAAGAAAACCGCAAAAGAGTGGCTATTATGATTAGCGTTATTATAATAGTAGCTGCCTCAATAACGGTACTGACTTATAGTGCCCTTAAATATATAATGCCGAGCGAAAATTCGCATCAGCGGTATATAATTAAACAGTCGCAGTATTCTGTTACTGACGAATATGATTATGAAGCAAATTGCAAAAGGCAGTATTTTGAATTTAATAATGAAGGAAAAAACCACCAATTCGCTTTTAATGAAAAGTTTATTCATGATGGCAATCTTTACTATTGTGATGATCACAACCGATTAGAGTAACATATAGATTATATCTAAAAGATCAATGAAACTTCTTAACAAAATGCGGAAAGAGAGTCGGAATATTCCGGCTCTCTTTTTTTATCTCCGTCTTACATACTTTACGAAAGAACATATTATTTTGTAAAGGAGATAGGAACAATGAAAAAGAAAAGAATCATCCTTGCAGTAGTAAGCTGCTTGGTGGTGCTGTCCGTAACTATCGGCTCGTTTATGCTATTTAGGACTCCTAAGGCCAAGGCTGCCGAAAGCGACTATATTCAGGCCACCGAAACGAAGGGACTGAAGTATTCGAAGGACATAACCGACAATGGAGATGGAACATATCTGCTGAACCTCGATACTTATACCACAGAAACAGTTAAGTACATCAGAGAGACTTTATATAACCCTGTGGATATTATCTTTGTTGTTGATATGAGTCTTTCGATGAATGAAAAGATGGACGGCAGCAATGGAAAACAGACAAGATTGTATTATTCCAAAATGGCTATGAATAGTTTCCTTACTGAAATCTGCGATCAAGCAAAAGTACATCCCGAAGCGCTCGATACCAGACTGTCAATGATAAGATTTGGTGCAGACGCAGAACAGGTGTTCGCCGATCACAAAAAAGTAATTAACTCGAATGGTCAAGTGAATAATAACATTACCGCCGCAATAAATGATCTTGGCGTTCCTGCAGGCGGAACCAAGACGGACTCTGCACTGGAGTTAGCTAAGACAACATTGGACGGAATTATCAGAGACTACCCCGATGAAAGCAGGAGGAGAATAGTGGTTTTGTTTACTGATGGTAATCCCACGCTTCCTCTCGGAACTATTTTTAATGAGGGTGTTGCGAATGATGCTCTTTCTGCGGCTAAAAACATTAAGAACACAAACAACACTTTATTGTATTGTGTGGCGTTAAGTGAAGTGAAAATTGAAGCTGGATACCCTCCAGCCTATGATGGAAATGGTCAAAATACAAATAATAACCTTAACAGATTTTTGCAATACGTCTCTTCATGCTACAATAACGCAAACAACATTAAAGAATCATATCCAGTCACAGCGGAACAGATTGGTTTTGACTACAAAAAACAAAAGTATATTTATCAACAGTACTGTTACTCAGGCGGCAACCCTGAGGCACTTACAAACTCATTCCAGCAGCTGGCGCAGGAGATCATTATTAAACAGATAATATCCGAAAAGATGGACGAGTCAACCGTGCTGAAGGATTATATCACTCCGTATTTTGAACTTGACACTTCAAAAGAGATAAAGGTATATACATATAATCATACAGGTAAGGATGCCTCTGACAACGCTTTGTTTGCATCGGAAGGTGCGGAGTATACCAAAGCTCAAATAGAAGTTAAGGGCAACGCCGTTAGCGTAAGGAACCTTGATTATGAAGAGGGTACTGTCGCTGACATAACCGATGTCGGAGGCAATGTAACATATAGAGGGTATAAGTATAGCGTCCAAATCCCAATCAAGGTCAAAAAGGGCTTTTTGGGCGGAAATGACGTACCTACAAACGAGACGCTATCAGGCGTATACTCTGACGAAAACACCATAGGTCCGAACGAAAAGGTTGTACGCTGGTGTGAATTCCCCGTGCCTACCGTAAATGTTCCGGTCAAAGAATTTACATTCGAGTTAGCTGATAAAAATATATACGCTAATACGCTCTATAAAGAAAACGCTCTCATCACTGACTACCCCATATGTAAATTCGATGGGGGAGTAATAGACTTTTCGAAGGGCAACTACGGACTTGAAGACTGGCAGAATAAATTCGTTGAGATCAGTAAAGTAAAAAGTATACCGATATATGATTATTTTCATGGAGACGGCTATGACAAAACAAACAGCAATGGCACGGATATGTATAGCGTCTCACTTTTCAGAGGCGGAACGAGTTTCGTAGGTAATAGCAGTTATCATTTTTATCCCGATTCTATAGATTGTTCCGCCACAATAACTATTACTGCGTCAGACGATAACAAACAATCATATACAGCGACCTCAAAAGCTACCGTGTTCTACCCCGAAGTTACCTTTGCGGATATAACCGCACCTGTCGGAACAGATGTTTTTTCATTATTTAGGACACTTACAATTCAGAACTACAATTGCCATGTTGCTAAATATGAACAAATGGTTTGGAAGAACGGCAATACTCTCTCGACCGCCGTCACTATGTCAGGGTATCCTAATATTAATTTTCAATTTGTTGTTTGGACATATGAAGATAAAGACCGGCTTTGCGAAAACGGTCGAGCGTTCGACGATACAGCCGTTATGGTAGGCGCATGGAAGCTCGATGAGGATGTTTATGCAACCGGCATACAGTATGTTCACGAGAAGTGCAGCGAAAATGAAAAAGAGCTGCCTAACGATTATCACTTCTGGGTACATGCGAACGGATATTGTAAATTAACTATTCAAAAGACAGGCAGCGATTCTGCTGATGTTAACCAAAGCCATGTCTTCTATATTCGTAATGAAGATCATGCTCAATATGAAGATAACGAATATCCACAGGATTCCGAGTGTTGGGTCATTGACAAGTACGATCAAACCCAAATCAGAGAAGACCTGAGGTGTCCCAATGATGTTGATATGAACGTTATTGTACACGGGAACGAGTCCGTCACCGTTATTCTGCCGGCTGGCACTTATACTGTTATGGAAGATGACGGCAGCTACCAGAGTATTTATGGCGGCTGGTCTTGGCGTTACTACGCGGACGCATCTGAGCAGGAAGTAACGCTGGACGCAAATACGAGTGAAGCAACCTTGGTGTTTAACAACGAAAGAGTAAATGACCAAGGTCTTTCGGGCGGCTCGTGGCTCGTTAATGAATTCACCGGAAACGGTTTGGTTAGAAAACCGCAATAAGAAAAGACGAGAGAGCCGGAGAAATCCGGCTCCCAACTGAATTTTCGAAAGATTGAAACGAAAGGAAAAAGCACATGAAATGGTGGCGCGAACAAAAAGATAGATTCCTGTACATTGGCGAAAGGCTCCTTAATGTGCTTGTTACAACGACATATATTTTCTGCGGAGCCGGAATTGTGTGGATAATCGGCAAGTCCGCTCTTGAAGCGTTAAACGGCAATGGCGGACTCACGACCGTTCGAATAATTATATGCGTTTCACTTATGTTTGCTTTTTTGCTTTTAAGATTCTTTTCTCGATATCTCGAAAAGAAACACTTGGAACTCCGAGAAATTGTGTTTGGCATGGATTTGCTTAATGGCGACTTGTATCGGATGCGACAAAATCAAAAGGATCCTAATTATATAGCCGTACCCGTTAAACGTGGGAGCTTGAACCCTGAAGAGGAGCTTAACAATCTAATCGGTCTTGATAATGTAAAAGAAAAAGTTGATAAGCTAAATGCGCTTTATATTTATGAAAAGGGACTCAGCAAAAAGAATAAATCGACAGACATAAACAGGCATTACGCTTTCATCGGGAATCCCGGAACGGGCAAAACGACGGTTGCTCGCATATTTGCAGGATTGCTCCACAAAAACGGGAGAATACGCAGGAACATCTATGTAGAATGCACGGGAAACGATCTTATATCCGAATACGCAGGAGATACCAAAAACAGAATTGCTAAAATATATAACAAGGCAAGAGGCGGGGTCCTTTTCATTGATGAGGCTTATGTTTTAGCACAAACTGATGAGAGGGCTGCCGAAGCTCTTGCGCAGCTGTTAACGTATATGGAAAACGATCCTTCAACGGTAGTTATTTTTGCCGGATATAAAGCCGAAATGGAAGCGTTTATAGGGATGAACTCAGGTCTTGCATCGAGAATCAGTCAGAAAATTTATTTTGAAGACTATAACCCGGCACAGTTGTTGCAGATATTTGCAAAATTCTGCTGTTCAAAAAAACTCACTCTTTCGGATAGAGCTGCAAGCCTGATGCTTGGTGTTTTCAGCGAGAAAATCAAACAGACAGACGGATATCCGTTTTCAAACGGAAGATATGCTCGCAACTGTTTCGATGCTGTTTATCAACAACACGCTATCAATTCCAGAGATCAGAATGATAACGACAGAAATACTATATCTGAATATGATGTTAAACCGATTCTTGCGGAAATGCTCGCCATTGACTGATCTGCCTTTGTTAATAAAACGGTTGCTTCAAGTTAGAGTGTTAAATAAGAATGACCGTGAAATTGGGGAACTTATGCGCGGTCGTTTTTATCTTGTCTCTTGTTCTTGATGTACTTTATCAATTTATCTATATACTTTGCCACGATCGTTATTATTATCACGAGCGCATAGAAGTTATCTATGACAAATTCAAAAAGCCGTCCGTTTTGGGCGGCTTTTCTGTGTATCAAAGACAGTACTTATCTAAATCTTCTATTGCTTTTACTTTTTGCTTCTGTATAGCGTGTATGTAAATATCCTCCGTTATTTTTGTGCTCGAATGCCCCAAGAGTTCCGAAACGATTTTGACATTGCAGCCGTTTTCGAAGAGCATGGTTGCGAAAGTGTGTCTCAAGGTATGAACGCCGCCAAAATCATCAGATGGTATCCCTGCATTTTTCAGTATTCTTTTAAGTGTTCTGTTCATGTTCGCAGGTATAACTCTTTCTCCCGACCTCGTGTTCAGCACATATTCGGATTTCGGGAAAAGCTGCTTCAAAGTGATAAGAGCTTCCATCGCCTTAGAGGAAATGGGTATGATCCTTGCACCACTTTTGGTCTTCGGTTTGTTTTGCTCGATAAATTGATATCGTCCATCCACGTTTGTGACTACGATATTTTTATTAATAGATATTGTCCTTTCCTCGAAATTGATATCTTTCCATCTAAGAGCCGACAATTCACTTATACGAAGGCCGGTGTACATCAAGAGCTGTATAGCATAACCTGTTGGATAAACATAAGAACCGTTACTGTGCTTTCGCGTTATTTCCTTTTCAATTTTTGCTCTCTGTTCCTTGTTGAAGTAACGGTAATCGGAAATATCCGGTTTACTGTTTTCGGGTAGAACGACTCCTTCACACGGATTAAAACTAATATGCTGTGTCACTCTGAAATACCGCACACATCCCGTAACAGCGTTGTAGGCTTTTTTAATTATTGAGTACGAATAGCCTTTTGAATAGAGACCGTTGACCATCGCCTGAATGTCCGTGTATTTAAGACAGCGTATAGGTATATCTCCGATAAAGGGATATACCTGATTCTTTAATGAGGCTGATTTCGTCGCATAGCTCAACGGCTTTAGTTTCATTTTCTGATTGTTTTCCATCCAGCCTTCTGCGTAATTCTTAAACGGTATGTCGTCTGTCAGAAGACTCTGTTCGTTCATGTAAAGTTGGATCTTAAAATCAGCAATTTTCTTAATAAGTGTTTTGTAGTCTTTGGAACTTAAATCTTTTCGATACGTTTTGCTGCCGACAGTGTAATGTAATTCGCATCGCCACAATTGTCTTTTTTCGTTAAAGTAGACATAATCGCTTTTTGTCGCTTTGTCGATAAAGCCGTTTTCCATTTTAGCACCACACCCCAAATTACAGATTCCTGTTGCCAGAGTTTGATGTATGAGATTTACCGAACTTTACCGAACTTTTTGGGGCAAAACGATCTGAATTTGTTATATATCAACAAATTTTCAATGGAACATCGGCCTGCAAAACCTCGATTCCCCAGTTCAAATCTGGGTGGCACCTCCAGAGTGAAAGCTCCGAAATCCTTGTATATCAAGGCTTTCGGGGTTTTTCTTTTTCTGACATGCATTTTTGCAGCAATCAAGCAAAATTCTAAATTAGCACCAAAACTACCGAATTTTTGCCGAATTTTAGGCTGTTTTGCGAACTTTGCCGAACTTATTTTGCACACAACTCCAAGCGTCAAACGGTGTATTCGTTATATACCATTTTTATGCATACTTCAAGTTTCTTTTTGCTTCTTTCTCTTTTATTGACTCATATTTTATTTTTTACGGTCTCACATTTTTGATGAGTTCGTAAATTTTGACGAACTTTTGTCAGGAGATTGTCGGAGCTTTGGTATGTAAGGTGTCAAGTAATAAGAATACAATCATAACTAAAGACATAACTAAAAAATATTATTATATTTTGTCCAATTATTGATATTTGCTACGTTGTAACTTATAGGAGGATAGATTAGTGCTCAATGCGAATAGTTGCAGTGCTGATCAATATACAATTCCGCCGTTGCTTCGTTTTGACGGAGCAATAAAGAAAGCAGGTGATAGCTACGGTTAAGCGATCGGATATTTCAACGCGTGCTAAAAAAGTGTACTCGTACAGGGACGATTACGTTGTCGACTGCACACGGTACAGAATCTAAAACCATATCAGTTACTCAACTTGACAAAGTTAGCAACTATTTTTACATTGTTTCAGAGAATGGTTCTTTTGGACGTAATAGCTCTTCTGATTACAACCACAAGCTTGCAACATGGGCTATGGAGTTGAGCTATGCAGCCTATAACTACCCGAACGGCGAAGAACTGCCGATTGTTCCCGGCGCCTTTATGGGCGACTTTACCCAAACCGCGGGAATGCTCTTGGAAGATAATGGATTTGTGAATATCTCCGAATACAATTATACTTCTGACAGCAGAGCGGCGCATACAATAGGGTGGCGTCCTATTAATGTTGATGTTTCTGAAACTTCTCAAATTATTAACGATGCAGGAGGAATGGACAATGTTTACCAATATAATATTGACGATAAAGGATCTGTTCTTTACAATTTATTGGATAGCGTATGTGTTTGTGATTACGATCAAGGGAGGAATTATTTCCGAGATGATACAGTTGTTATTGAAGAAAATACTGCGCTAAACACAAGCCAAGATGATGAAGTGGGAACTAAGCCGCTTGTTGTTGTTGATGTTCGTGGCTCAGTTACAATATCTGACTGGATAAACGATGTTATGACTCAGTTTGATTCTGAAAACAACAGATTTGCAGCGTTTGCAGATGAGATTTTTACCAATGTGGAGAATTATCTGAGTTCGACCGGGGTGCAAAATCCGATAATTCTTGTTACCGGCCACAGTATGGGGGCGGCGATAGCCAATATACTTGCGGCACGTCTTAATGAAATTATGGATCCGGGTAATGTCTATGCCTATACCTTTGCCACCCCGCGCACGGTGAATGAAGCTGTATCCGGCAATCAGGCTGTCAACTATCCCAATATTTTCAACATCTTAAACAGCAATGATGTAGTTACGTATGTGCCCCTCACAATTACGCTGCCTGTTGTGAACTATTGGAAACGTCACGGCATAGACCTTTATATTAATATGCCGTACAGCGAATCAAGAGAAACCGATATTTTGGGAATGCCGTGTCATTCAATGTCCGTCTATCTTAACTGGCTGAATTCCTCCGAAAATCTAAGCCTTCAGGAGATGTTGGCGCTTTCCGAAGAGGCGAGAGTCAGGGGCTTGCTGCCGATAATTGCAAAGATAAAATGTCCCGTCGGTGTTACCATAAAGGACAGCAACGGCAATATCATCGGCTACGAGAGCCAGCAGGAGAATGCGGTATATCCCGATATGCTCGATAACGGCGTAATGTCTTGGATAGAGGAGGACGGCGCAAAGATGTTCTTCATTCCGAGCATAGCCGACGCGGCAAGCATCGAAATCGAGGCATATGACTACGGCTCCATGAATTTCACCGTCGGCTCGGTTGACGCAAGCACCGAATCGGAGATCAAGACGCTCAATAACATAAGCCTGTATCCCGGCAAGGAGTTCACCGCCGATATATCGGAGGATGTCCCCGTCGAAGATACACAGCTCTTTATCACCGAGAACGGCGAAACCGTCGGCGAAGTAACGGAAACCAACCCCCACCTTAAAGGCGTTGAGGTTTGGCATGAAGTTAAGACAGATAATGTTGTGACACGTCATTCATTTATTGTCGATGATACTGTTACTGAAATCCGTTTGCGTGATGAACAAGGGGGAACCTATTTTCTAAAGCCAAATTCTTCTTGGGTGACAATAGTTGAGGATGGCGATAATTTCAGATGGACAGGGGGAATGTCCTATATCAAAGCCGGTGATTTTGTCTACGATGTTCTCGTTAATTCCAACGGAGAATGGTATACATACGAAAATGCTCTCTACGTGCATGTCCCGCAGGAATATGCAGATATGAATAAAGAATTCTTATCTCCAAAATCGGCCACAACAAACACCGCAACCGTCCCCGCCGCTGTTCCGTACTACACCGTCATTGACCCCATTGACAACTAAACCAACGGCTTTATGTTCAGCCGCAGAACGCCTGAAATACGGCTTCTGCGACTGACATAATGCCGAGCCACGGTAAGACATCCTCTTACCGTGGCATTTTGATAAATGGTCTTTTTGGAATGATCTGAAAAAATATACGGGAATCTGTTGAATTTTAATAGTATTTGTGTTAATATATGGTGTAAGAACAAAAAACTAATGTTAAAGGAAAATGATGTTGATGCTTACACTGTATTTGAGCCTTATAAGTACCGAAGCGGAAAGAAGCCGCTTTGAAGAAGTTTATTCTCAATGCAGAAAGCAAATGATTGTCATTGCGACGTCGATATTAAAAAATGAAGCCGATGCGGAGGATGTTGTCCACGATGTTTTTTATTCGATAGCCTCATCTCATACGGATATTCTGGAAAAATTAGATAATCCGCAGGACCTGAAGAACTATATGTTCAAGGCGACCCAAAACAGAGCAATCAGCATGATAAGACGGCGCAAAGTACAGAGGGACAGCGAAAACAAGTTTATCAATTTCAATTTGGAATTAAATGATTCGGAATTTGTAGATAATATTTGCGACAAATTTGAATGTGAAAGTCTTCTCAGGGCGATACAGCAGCTCGACAATAAATATAGAGAGGTGTTGTATTACCATTTTGTGCTCAATTTGTCGGTAGCCGAAACTGCGGAAACGGTAGGCCGCCCGCAGGATACAGTGTATAAACAGTTATACAGAGGTAAGAAGAAACTTGAGGAAATTTTAATAAGAGGTGACAGTCAATATGTCTATGACGCGAAGTGAGTTTAATGAAACGTTCAGAAGTGTAATTTCGGAAGAGTTTGCCGATATACCGCCTGAATCTGAAATCCAATACGAATTCAGCAAGGAATTTCTGGATAAGATGCAGAAGCTCATTAACGGAATAGAGGATGATACGCATAAAGCGCAAAAGAAACACAGGTCTTCTGTAGCAATTAAGAGAATCGTTGCTCTTGCGGCGGCGTTGATAGTTTTGTTTGCGGGTATTATGAGCGTCGGCGCCGTCAGAGAACCGGTGGTGAATTTCATATTTAAGACTTACGAGGGATTCAAAAGAGTTTTGTTTTCCGGCGATTCCTTGACAGAGATAGACCATGTGTATGCGTTTGCGGAAGTACCCGAAGGATTCGTGGAAACACAAAGAATCTCAAATAAAGAAACGAACTTTGTACGTTACGAGAATCGTGAGACGGGCGCTGTGATCGTAATATCTCAATCAATCACAACCGATTATTCTTTCTCTTTGGATAGTGAAAACGGAGAGATCAGAGCATTTAATGTTGACGGAAAAGAAATTAAAATCTATTGTGCTGAGTCGCAGGCCGTGTTCATTGCTTTTTGGATTGAAGATACATACAGCATGGAGCTGATTTATTCAGGAGAAACGGACACCGATGAATTGTTAAGATTGATAAATACAATAAAATAGCTTCAAAATCTGCATTTTTAATGAGACAGCTGTCACTTCGGTGACGGCTGTTTTTGTGTCCAAATATTTTTTTGAAATTTTTGTCCAATTTTCGGCTGTTAAAGCGTTATATGTGTGTATGGGGAGAGGAGGTGAACAAAATGCGGATAAATGTAACAAAAAGGGCGATCTGCGCTGTCGTTGCTTTAATTATGGCAATATCGGCCTTTTCGGCTTTTGCGGCTGCACAGACGGTCGAACCATGCTTTAATAATGTGGAAAGAGTATCAAACCATGCAGAGGTTTCCTCCTCGGGCAAATTGACTGCTACAAACAGCTATGTAGCAGATGAAAGTGTTTTCAGCAAGGCTATAATAACGACCTATGTTGAAAAGAAGGTTCTCGGTCTGTTTTGGAGCAGGGTCGATATCGGCCAGACTAATAATAAGTGGATCGACGTGATATATGACAATATTTATGACGGAACACATACTGTGCAACTGTCCGATAAAGGCACATACAAAGTGACGAGCGAGTTTGTCGTGTATGGCTCCGGAGGTCCGGCAGATACCGTAACCGAAACAGCAACAACCGAATACAAGTAAGCTGACAAAAAACAGAGGCACCTTTTGAAAACCGTTTTACTTATAGGCTCAAAGGTGTCTCTTGTTTTTTTACGCTGTCAAAAACGGCAATCAGACCGGCATAGTTGACAGCATTCTCTTCCTTAAATCAATCGGCGACTCATATACGGTGCTGCTGCCTGAGCTCAGCTATGATTATGATTCGAACGGAAATATCATTCGTGTTTATGAAAATGATATTCAGAGAGTAAGATATTATTATGACGGATTGAATCGACTCGTTCGTGAGGATAATAATTATATTGACAAATAAAAGTGTGGATGAGTTTTCTTATAATTCTTTTTTTCACTTGTTAGAATGAAAAAAATGTGATAAAATAAATTATAATTAAACAAATTTTTTAAATCATCAAGTTTACAAATTGTTCACAAAAAATTTTGTCACATTTTTATGAGTTCGGGTGTTTTAATATATAGAGAAGCAATTCTCTCTGAAAGGAATGTTGCCTGTGTGTGCGGTAACTGCTCAGTATAATGATGAGTTGCGTCATGTTGAATATGCAGTTGAAAAATACAGTCAAATGCTTTTTCGTATTTGTTATAATATATTGGAAAACAAACAGGATACCGAGGACGCTGTTCAGGAAACCTTCCTGAAATACATGGTCAAGGCTCCGCTGTTTAAGGATTCCGACCACGAAAAAGCTTGGCTTATTAAGGTTGCAACAAATATCAGCAAGAACATCAGCCGATACAATAACCGTCATGCGGCTGAGAATCTTGATGAGCTTCGTGAAATCGGCATCAGGGATAATGACAGAGATATTTTTGAGTTGATAATGAAGCTGCCGGCTAAATACAGAATCGTTCTTGATTTGTATTATATTGAAGGCTACAAAGCCAACTCAATCGCCGAAATCACGAACACCTCCCCAATGACAGTCAGAAAACGGCTTCAGTACGGCCGCAAGCTGCTTAAACGAGAGCTTGAGCTTTGAAAGGAATGATTTGAATGAAACCCAGCAATCCCATAAGCAAATATGTCAGGGTAATGAGCTGCATCAATATTGGTGAGCAAGCTAAACAACAAATCATCAAGAACTGCGCCCGTTACAGCACAATGAAGAAAATCAAGGCGGGCAGATTCAAGCTGACCGCTGTTAAAAAAGACAGAACGATCGATAAAGTCCAAACTTAATAATTCCTTGATTGCGGAGCCTTCGGGCTCCGCTTTTTATTTATGGAAACCTTTATGTCAAAAAGAAAGCTTTCTTTTTGCACAATTTTACCAAATGGAGGACAAAAGATGAAAGACCCGCTGTTTTACAGAGCAATCAGAGGCACTGCCGCCGCCTGCTTCAAGGCTGTTTTCAAGCCCACGATTGTAGGCAAACGCAACATACCCGAGAGCGGCAGAATAGTTCTTGCAGGCAACCACACGAACAATCTCGACTGCCTGCTTGTGGGCTGTGCAACCAAAAGATGTGTTCATTTCATGGCGAAGGATGAGTTAATGAAAGGCCCTTTAAAAATTCTTTTCAAGGGCTTGGGCATTATTCCCGTTAACCGCCGCCGAAAGGATAAGGCATCTCTTGAAACAGCCGAGATGTATCTTAACGACGATAAGTTTATCGGAATTTTTCCTGAGGGAACGATTAACAGAACAGACGACATAATAATGCCGTTTAAGTTCGGCGCAGTCAAAATGGCACATGACACTGACACAAAAATCGTTCCTTTTGTTATATCGGGAAAATACAAGGCTTTTGAAAGAAGCGTTAAAATCCGATTTCTTGAGCCGATCACCGTGTCGGAGGATCTTGAAAAATCAAACAACGAGCTTATGAATATTGTTTCAAACGAACTTAGAAAGGAAGGAATTTAAAAATGAGCAGGAAATCACCCAAGAAGCCCGAGGACAGAGAGCTTGGATATAAGCTTTTAACTCCGCTTATGCGTCCTCTGTTTCAATTCTATAATAACCCCAGAATTATCGGAGCCGAGAAGATTCCCAAGGATTCGGCTATTATCATTGCAGGCAACCATAAGCATGTTTACGACCAGTGCCTGACTATTATCGCAACCAAAAGAATGATACATTATATGGCAAAGAAAGAATATTTTGACGGCAGGCTTGCTCCGCTGTTCAGGGCTGTGGGCTGCATTCCCGTTGACAGGTCAAGAAAGGATATCGCATGCGTTATGTCGGCAATGAGAGTCCTCAAAAGAGGGGGAGCAATCGGAATTTTCCCCGAGGGAACACGCAACAAGACCGATCAATTCCTTCTTCCATTTAAATTCGGCTGTGTTTCGATGGCTAAAAAGGCTGATGCCTATATTGTCCCGTTCGGTCTGACGGGTGATTATAAATTTCGCAGTAAGAATCTGACGATTCGTTACGGCGAGCCCTTTAAGGTAGGCAACATGACGACCGAAGAAGCGAATGAGAAGCTTTACAGAGAGGTTGAGCGCCTTATGCTTGAAAATCTTGACGAAGAAAAGGCGGAAACTCGCAAAAATGCTTAATATGCGTGTGGGAGAAAGATGATATGAGAATAGGAATGGATGTCGGGTCAACAACGCTCAAATGCGTTGCTCTTGACGATAAGTATAATATTGTATATAAGGCGTATGAACGCCACTATTCCAAAATAGCCGAAAAAAGTGCGATGATGCTTTCGCAGATAGTCGACGAGCATCCCGAGTTTAAAAATGCTTCGCTGACCGTTTCCGGTTCTGCGGGCATGGGCTTTGCTCAGTCGCTCGGGCTGGATTTCATTCAGGAGGTTTATGCAACAAGAGTAGGCGTTTCAAGGCTTTTGCCAGGAACAGACGCTGTTATCGAGCTTGGCGGCGAGGATGCAAAAATACTGTTTTTCACAAACGGCGTTGAGGTCAGAATGAATGGCTCGTGCGCAGGCGGAACGGGCGCGTTTATTGACCAGATGGCGTCGCTCCTCGGTGTGGATCCGACCGAAATGAATTCACTTGCCGAAGCTCACGAAAAAATTTATTCAATTGCATCAAGATGCGGAGTTTTTGCAAAGTCGGATATTCAGCCCTTGCTCAATCAGGGTGCAAGAAAGAACGATATTGCCGCAAGTATTTTTACCGCCGTTGTCAATCAGACCGTTTCGGGTCTTTCGCAGGGCAGAAGAATTGAAGGCAAGGTTGTCTATCTCGGCGGGCCTCTTTATTTCCTTTCGGAGCTTAGAAAGGCTTTTGACAAGGGCCTGGGTGTTACGGGAACGTGCCCGGAAAACGGCCTTTATTTCGTTGCGCTCGGTGCGGCGTTTTCGTCGGACGGTGTTGCGATTGATATAAGGAGCATTACCGAGAAGATTAAGAACGCAAAGGAGAGCGGAGAATATCTCGGAGCGAAGCCGCTTTTCAATTCAAAAGAAGAATATGACGAATTTTCAGCACGCCACGCAAAGGATTCAATTGAGGATCACTGCATTATTGATAAGGGCGAAAAGGTTTATATAGGCATTGACGCAGGCTCAACAACAGTTAAGGCGGCGGTTATAAACAAAGACGGTAGAATTGTTTGCAGCCGTTATATGTCAAACAACGGCGACCCTGTTTCGCTTATTAAAAGCTTTCTCGAAGACTTTTATAAAGAGTATCCCGACGCGGTTATTGCTTCAAGCGCGGTTACGGGCTACGGCGAGGATATAATCAAAAACGCCTTTGCGGTTGATATAGGTCTTGTTGAGACGGTTGCTCATTTCACCGCCGCAAAGAGATTCAAGCCGGATGTTGATTTCATTATAGATATCGGCGGTCAGGATATCAAATGCTTTAAAATCAGAAATAACGCAATTGATAACATATTCCTGAACGAGGCTTGCTCTTCGGGCTGCGGTTCATTCCTGCAAACCTTTGCCGCCGCTTGGGGCTACAATATTGCGGATTTTTCAAAGCTCGGTCTTTTTGCGGACAGACCCGTTGACCTCGGCTCACGCTGCACGGTTTTTATGAATTCATCGGTTAAGCAGGCTCAAAAGGACGGCGCTTCAATCGAAAACATTTCCGCAGGACTTTCGATCAGCGTTGTTAAAAACGCACTTTATAAGGTTATCAGAGCGGCAAACGCAGACGAGCTCGACAAAAATATCGTCGTTCAGGGCGGTACCTTCCTTAACGATGCCGTTCTTCGTGCGTTCGAGCAGGAGATCGGCAGAAATGTTGTCTGCCCCAACATTTCCGGTATCATGGGCGCTTACGGTGCGGCTCTTTATTCAATGGAAAGAGCACCCGAAAAGAGCACTCTCATTTCAGCCGGGGAGCTTAAAACCTTTGAACATAAGGTAAAAGCAATCACCTGCGGCAAGTGCAGCAACAACTGCCGGCTGACCGTTAATACCTTCAGCTCGGGCAGAAGCTTTATCGGCGGCAACAGATGCAGCAAGCCCATTGCAAGATCAAATGCGGATAAGGGCAATAACCTTTTTGATTATAAGCGTGAACTTCTCGCAGAATATAAACCCGTTAAGGGCAAGAGAGAGACGATCGGTCTGCCCATGGGACTTAACATGTTTGAGCTTCTTCCGTTCTGGCACACCTTTTTCACTCAGCTCGGCTTCGGGATTGCACTTTCCGAAAAATCGTCAAGAGAGCTTTATGTTTCGGGTCAGCACACCATTCCGTCAGATACGGTTTGCTACCCTGCAAAGCTTCTTCACGGTCACATCGAATCGCTCATTTCTCAGGGAGTCAAGAATATTTTCTATCCCTGTATGTCTTATAACATTGACGAAAAGCTTGGCGACAACAACTACAACTGCCCCGTTGTTGCTTATTATCCCGAGGTTATCCGCTCAAATGTCGGCGAGCTTAAAAAGCTGAACTTTATGAATGATTATCTCGGACTTCACAGACCCAAGGATTTCTCAAAGAAGATTTACAGCATTCTGTGCAATAAGTTCGGCTCAATCTCCTTTGACGAGGTCAAAAACGCTTCCGATAAGGCCTATGACGAATATCATAACTACATGAAGAAAATCCATCACAAGGGCTTGGAGTATCTCAAGGAAGCTAAAGAAAACGATAAACCCGTTATCGTTCTTTGCGGCAGACCATATCATCTTGATGAGGAGATCAATCACGGCATTGATAAGCTGATCTGCGAATGCGGCGCAACGGTTATAACCGAGGACAGCGTCAGCCCGCTTGTCAACAAGTTCCCCACAGGCGTTCTTGACCAGTGGACTTATCATTCAAGGCTTTACGCCGCCGCAAAGTATGTTGCAAAGCTCGCGGATAAAGATGTTAACATTGTTCAGCTTGTTTCGTTCGGCTGCGGCGTTGACGCAATAACAACCGATGAAATGAGAGCCATTCTCGAGAGCGACGGCAAAATTTATACTCAGATTAAAATAGACGAAATTTCAAATCCGGGTGCGGTTAAAATCAGGCTCAGAAGCCTGTTTGCCGCCACGGGAAGATAAGTCCGAGGGTATGAAGCGAGGAAGATAAAGCGTGGGAATTTCTAAGAGAAGCAGTGCAAACGGCTTGATAAGCCCTCCGGCGGGATATACAGTCGTCTGTCCTTCGGCAGTCAAAAGACCAACCGGCTCATCGGAAGGGACTTTTATGAAGCAGCCGTGCGGCACGACCGGGAGGAATCCGAATTTGCCACGCTGTCCCACAATTATTTTATCACGGGCAGCTCAAAGCCTGCTGATACCTAAAATATTAACTATATAACTGATTATACGAGGAGGAATAACTGATGAATACTGCCGACAGAGTTGAATTTACAAAAGAGATGCGGGATTATATAATCCTTGCTCCCAATATGGCAGACATACATTTTTCTTTGCTTATCAACATCTTTTCTCAGTACGGCTACAGGGTTGAGCTTCTCAAAAACGACGGCAGAACGGTTGTTGACGAGGGGTTAAAATATGTTCATAACGACACCTGTTACCCTGCGCTGCTTGTTATCGGTCAGCTCATTGACGCCTTGAACACGGGGAAATATGACCCTGACAAAACCGCTTTGATGATAACTCAGTCGGGCGGCGGCTGCCGTGCTTCAAACTACATTCATCTGCTCAGAAAAGCGCTTAAAAAGGCGGGCTATCCGCAGGTTCCCGTTATTTCTCTTAACCTTTCGAGACTTGAGAAAAACAGCGGCTTCAAAATCAGGATTTCAATGGCTCTTAAAATGCTCTCGGCAGTTATCTACGGCGATCTGATTATGCTTCTCAAAAACCAGGTCGAACCTTATGAAAAGAATGAGGGGGAGTGTAAAAGGCTCGTACAGAAATGGATTGACGGTATCAGCGAGATGTTCAGAAAGGGCAGAGGATATTCTTTCGGCGAGATGAAAAAGCTTCTTCCCGAGATTACAAAGTCCTTTTCGGAGGTTCCCGTAAAGAATATTGTCAAAACAAAGGTCGGCGTTGTCGGCGAGATTTATGTTAAGTATTCTCCGCTTGCCAATAATCACCTTGAGGAATTCCTGTTCGATCAAGGCTGTGAGGTTATGGTTCCCGGACTTCTGGGCTTCTTCCTCTTTAAGGTCGATAACAGACTTGAGGATATCAAGCTCTACGGCGGAAGCAAGCTTAAAAAGATTGCAATGCAGTTTGCTATCTGGTATCTAACGAGAATTGAAACCACATTGCTTGACGCTGTAAGGGCTTACGGGCGTTTCACCGTTCCGTCAACCTATGCTCATATCAAGGAAATATGCACAAAGATTATCGGACCCGGCTGTAAAATGGGCGAGGGATGGCTTCTGACAGCTGAAATGATGGAGCTTATCGAAAGCGGCTATGGCAATATCGTATGCGCTCAGCCCTTCGGCTGTCTGCCGAACCATATTGTCGGCAAGGGCATGATAAGGAAGCTTAAAGATATGTATCCCGAATCAAATATTGTTCCGATCGACTATGACCCCGGTGCAACAAAGGTTAATCAGGAAAACAGAATTCGTCTTATGCTTGCCGTTGCAAATGAAAATCTCGGCTGTTCCGGCGGTTGCTTTTCTTCCTCCTGCTCGGCATGCACAATAAATCAGCAATTATGAAATACGCAAAGACGCCCGGGCCTTGAACAAACAATACCGTTTTAATCAATTTCAATTAAACCCCGAAAGCCTTGATCTGCAAGACTTTCGGGGCTTTTATCTTGTCGGAACGGAATTTTGCGTTAGTTGAGCAAAATTCTATATTGGCATCAGAACTGCCGAATTTTTGCCGAATTTACCGTTTTTTAAGCCTCTGTACCGGACTTTACCGGACTAAAGTCTTCGAACGCATCCTTATTCTCGCAGTTTTTTACTCATTTTATAACTTTTTTTGCATACGTCAAGTACTTGTTGTCGCTTTTTTGTCAGAAGATTGTCGGAGCTTTGGTATGTAAGATGTCAAGTAATAAGAATACAATCACAACTAAAGAGATACGTCTACGGAATATATAACACACTAACAAAACGGATACATAAGATACTTCATTTCTTCATAACAACAAAACACATAATGGTGTAATTGAAAAATATTTTTTGTATTTTGTCCAATTATTGATATCTGTTGCGTTTAAATTTATTGGAGAATAGATTAGTGCTCAATGCGAATAGTTGCAGTACCGATCAATATACAATTCCGCCGTTGCTTCGTTTCGACGGAGTAATAAAAAAACAGATGATAGCTACGGTTAAGCGATCGGATATTTCAACGCGTGCTAAAAAGTGTAAGGAGAAAGAAATGAAAAAGATTTTACTGTTAAAGCGAATTCTCTCGGCAGTCCTCGCAATTATCAACTATTTAAAACTGCAAAGACACAGAATCAGACCCAAGGGGGTGAGTCCGATAGGCCATTATGTATTGGATGCTTTTTGATAGGAGGTATGAACATGAGGAAAATCATTTTTCTATTTTTACTGTTCGCTTTTTGCTTTTTGTTTGGTTGCAATTATAAACCGAAATATGATATGGTTAATCAATCAACATCTTTAAACAATTCTATTAATGGAGATTATGGCATTATTGAGACCGAAGCAGGTATTGCCGGACGTGCAGAAAATGACCCTGTTCCGCAAAGAGACTTATCTGTTAAACCAACTCTTGAGACACAAAGCTTTTATAATAAGTTAAGCACTTTAATAAATGGCGAAGCACAAAACGATATATATCCATTTCGCGATGTTGAATTCGTCAGAATAAGAGTTTTGTATAAAGCAAGCAAGGATGTCGATGAAGAATTTACAGAGGTAAAGGCAATAACCGATGTATCCGAATTACAAAAAATCAAAAAATCTCTATGTCAAGAAACTTGGACATATTATTCTTCTTCAAAGAGTTGGGGTAAATTTAACCCGTCAAGACCTAACAACCGAATTGTAATTATTGAAACAAAGCAAAAAGAGAACTATGTTATCTATTTGTATAGCAATTCTGATTCAAACAGTTGCTTTTTGTCAATAGCAAATTATGACGCAGATATGGATTATGAAAAGTTTGTTCGTTTGTCAGAAAATGCAAAAGATTTTAAACGATACTCTGTGACGAAGAATACCTATGCAGTATTAATGGGATTTTATAATTAAATGAAAGGAATGATTGGAATTAAAGAAAGAAAAAGGTTGCAGGAAAGAGATAAAACATCGTATAGAGTTCAAAGAAGAAGTTTGAGGTAAAACGATGGAAAAATTCTATTTATTTTTAAATGGTTTAATTTTGCTTTTCTTAACGACTTTACCTATTTTGATACTGTTTATCGGAATTAAATCGACAATTAAAATGAAAGGTCAGAATAAACCTATTTGGCTCATTATTGTGATTGCCGCAATTTATGCGATTTTCTTTATAATCTCATCGCTTCCGATCGCTTATTTGCTGATAAGTAAAGATGTGTTTGGATACTTTATGATACTGATAATTCAGTACTATGCGTTATCTGTTTTTGTGCCATGTTTAGTCCCAGCACTTTTGTCTTATATTCTGATAAAAAAGAGGAAAATAATTTCATCAAAGCTGAAAATTCTTATGACAGTATTAATTATTTCAACTTCTGTTATGGTCTGTGTAGGCGTTTTCACCGGCTTCTTCTTTGATATCGCAGACAAAATAAAGGGCTAATAATTACCGCATTGGCGAAATTGATAGTTTTTGATGAAGAAATGCAGAGATAGAGATATTCTAAACTCGCGCATAAATCCGCCGTGATCGGAATCAACCGGTTGCGGCGGATTGCTATTTACATTTCGTGTCCGATATGGTATTATGAAGCAAAGAGGCGATCAGATGGAAAAGATAAATTATCAGCTTGAGACGGACAAGGCTATAGAGCGCCTATGCGCCGATGGGAGGCGTGAGAGGCTGCTGCTGCACGCCTGCTGCGCTCCGTGCTCGTCTTATGTGCTCGAATACCTGACAAAATATTTCGATATAACCGTGTTTTTCTCAAACCAAAACATAACCGACGGCGCGGAATACAAAAAGCGCCTCGGCGAGCTTTATAAGCTCTGTGAAAAAGCACCGTTTTGCAGCGGGGTGACGATAGCCGAGGACGATCCCTCGCCCGAGCCGTTCTTTGAGGCGGCCGCGGGTCTTGAGGGCGAGCCGGAGGGGGGAGCAAGATGCGAGAAATGCTTCCTGCTTAGGATGTCGCGCACGGCTGAATACGCCCGCAAAAACGGCTTCCCGCTCTTTGCGACCACGCTGACCGTCAGCCCGCACAAGAATGCTCAGCTTATCAACAAGATAGGCTTTGAGCTTGAGAAAAAATACGGGGTCGAGTATCTGCCGTCCGATTTCAAGAAGCGGGGCGGCTATCAGCGCTCGATAGTTCTGTCAAAGGAATACTGCCTGTATCGTCAGCAGTATTGCGGCTGCGTTTTTTCAATGAATACGGAGGTTTGATGATGAAAAAGTCAAAGAAAGTGTTTCTCGGCATCCTCAGCGCCCTGCTCGTTATCGTGCTTGTCTTGGGCGCGGTCGAGCTTTGGTATTATCCGCATTACCGCAAGCATATGACTGCGGTCGAGGTGAATGATGTCTCCGCCGACGGTGAGGTGCGGGTGATGAGCAGCAATCTGCGCTACATTTCGTCGACCGATCTCGGCAGGAAGAGCTGGTTTTACCGAGCAGATCTCATAATCAAGAATGTCGAGATGTGCTCGCCCGACATAATCGGCTTCCAGGAGGCTACGAAGTATCACTACGCCTATCTTTGCAGCAGCCTGCCGCAGTATGACTCGGTCATTACTTACAGGGATGAAGAGTTGCTGTCCGAGGGCTGCCCGGTATTCTATCGCCGCGATAAATACGAGCTTGCCGACAAAGGCTCCTTCTGGCTCTCCGAGACTCCCGAGACGATGAGCAAGGATTGGGGCGCCGCCTGCTACAGAATCTGCAGCTATGTGATATTGACCGATAAGGCGAGCGGCGTGAAATTCGTCGTATTCAACACCCACCTTGACCATGTCAGCGACGAGGCGAGGATAAAGGGCATCGCCGTGGTGCTCGACAAGATAAAGCAGTTCGGCTCGCTGCCCGCAATGATAATGGGCGACTTCAACTGCGTTGAGGATTCCGAGACCTATAGAAGCGCAACCGAGAATTTCCTCGATGTCAAATATCAGACGGAGAATTCTGTCGGCGGCTGCACCTATCAGGATTTCGGCAGGCAGCTTGACAGGAAGCCCATCGACTATGTTATGATATCCAAAACGGGCTTCAAGGTCAATTCCTATCGAGTGGTCGACACGGTCTACGGCGGGGCATACCCGAGCGACCATTATCCATTGCTTGTGAGCCTGAGTTTTGATAAATAAGGAAGGAGAATTACAATGGATTCAATTAAACTTGATACACGCACCGCTAAAATGATAGCCCACAGGGGCCTCAGCGGCATTGAGAAAGAGAATACGAACGCGGCTTTTATCGCCGCGGGCAACCGCAGCTATTTCGGCATAGAGACCGACGTTCATAAGACCGTCGACGGCAAATTCGTCATCATCCACGACGATACCACCGGCAGAGTGGCTATAGATGACCTCGAGGTCGAGAAATCAACCTTTGAAACTCTCCGCAAACTCTCACTCTGCGACACCGATGATAAAAAGGGGAGAGCGGATCTCCATATCCCGACTCTCACCGAATATGTAAACACCTGCAAGAGATACGGCAAGACAGCCGTGCTCGAGCTAAAAAACGCTTTCACCTCCGACGAGATAGCCGCTATCTGCGACGAGATCAAGAGCTGCGATTACCTTGAGAATGTAATCTTCATCTCGTTCGTTTTTGATAATCTTGTTAAACTTAGAGAGATTATCCCCGAGAGCGAGGTGCAGTTCCTCGTCGACAGCTATTCCGACGACCTGCCGCAGCTGCTTGCCAAATACGGCTTTGATCTCGATATCCGCTATACGGAGCTTAAAGCCGAGCGTATCGCCGCCGTCCATGCAGTCGGCGCAAAGGTCAACTGCTGGACCTGCAACGATAAGGACAGAGGCGAGGAGCTTTGCAAGTGGGGCGTTGACTTCATAACATCAAATATTTTGGAATAAGCATTTGGTATTGACATTTCGCATTTCTTTATGTATAATGAATACAAATTCAAGCCGATACGGATATTTTTTATCTATTTTGCTTGATAATTCAATGAAAGAAGGGTGATCTCTATGGCACGTTCGCTTGTTCCGCTGCTTCTGGTCGATAATCAGAATGTTATGTCTATCTTAAACGAAGGCGAGTTCAAATGCTGCCCGCTTACCTTTGAGGAGGCAAAGGCTATCATTGATATGCATGATGAGGATGACGTCATCAAGCTCTTCTCGGGGCACGACCTTGAGGATATAGTCTTTAACTATCTCGGCGTTGAGAACAGAAACTTTGAGTATAAAAACATCAAAGATATGCGGGTCGGACAGGATGTAATAGCCTTTAAGCTTTATGTCACTCCCTCCGAGACCCAGCCGATAATTGAGACGCCCATAGGCTCGCAGGCTAAGAAGATTCAAAACATCTATGTCACCTGTCAATACATATCAAGGCTGAAATGATTATTCGGCATTTAGCGCTGCGGCAAAACCGCGGCGCTTTTTTTATACGATATCTGTTGCTTTTTGGATAACTATATGTTAATCTATTATTAACACTTTTTAATTTATAGGAGGAGAATTTATGCAGCAAACCAAGAACCGTATGCCTAAGGGATATCTTGCCATGTGGATAGCCATATCTTTGGCATATCTCATATGGATGGTATTCTTTATGAAGGATATCGTGCTTGTGAATTACGCTACCGTTGCCGAGCGTACGGTCGACGGAGTGCTCCATGCAAATATCAGCGGTATGCTCGGTCACGAATGGCTCTATCCGGTGTGGGTCGTTCTCTCCACCGTGTGTCTGCTGATGTTCATCTTCTACATAAAGGATATTCTCTATGCCCCGCAGCTCACGAAGGCAATAAAGGCTTTTTGTCTTGTCGGCATCATCTTCGGCTGTGTTTACGTTACATGGTACGGCTTCTTCGGCAATCAGCCCTTCATCGAGAAGGTCAAGACAATAACAGCAAGCATGATAGGCCTTGATTTTCCCTGGCATTTCAGAGGCTGGGGCGTTTTCGCCTCAATGACCATCTTCACCAACACCATGTTTGCCTACAGACGTTATAACTATAACAGCAAGCTCGGCGTTATCCTCGGCTCGATAGGCAGCGCCGCAATATTCGTCACTATCAACTGCCCGTCAATGGGTGAGGAGATGCACCTTGATTCCCCCCGCTGCATGGCTCATTGGGCGGGTGCACTCATCTTCGCATTCTGCTGCGCTGCTCCGATGGTTATCCTGCTTTTCAGCAAGGCGAGAAAAGAGAAAGGCGCGTTCCTTGCTGCCTTCATCATCTTCTGCGCCATACTTGCTACCATGCTCGTGCTGCTCATAACCGTCGGCAAGAGTGCGATAATCGAGAATATTCCGATGCAGGCGGCGTATATCCTGCTCTTCCTGCTGAATTTCACAAATATATTTGAAAAGAAAGCCGCTGCAAAAGAGGCGGTCGCCGCATAAAGACAATATCTAACTCAGAAAAGGAGTCCGAAATGAACACTATAAGAACCGATTCCACAAGATTTGTCGACGAGCTCGGCAGAGAGAGGATATTCAACGGCGTTAACATCGTTGATAAGAGCGATTATAAGCCCGGTGAGCAGAAGTATGCTTACACCGTCGATGATGAGCTGCTGTCTGAATTCCGCGACAAGGGCTTCAACCTTATCCGGCTCGGGTTCACATGGGCGAAGCTTGAGCCGACCCCGGGTGATTATAATGATGAATACCTTGATGAGATCGATCGTATACTTGAGCTTTGCGAGAAATACGGAATATATGCCTATCTCGATATGCATCAGGATCTTTATTCGCCCAAGTGCAACGGCGACGGCGCGCCGGCATGGGCTACAATAACCGATCAGTATGAAGTCAAGCCCATCAAGGGCGTTTGGGCTGCCGGATATTTCTGGGGCAAATACTGCCAGAGGGCGTTTGACAATTTCTGGGCTAACCGTGAGGTGAACGGAAAAGGGCTCCAGGAATGGTATGCCGACTGCTGGGTCCATGTTGCAGAGAGATTCAAAGACAAGCCCGCTCTCTTCGGCTTCGACCTGATGAATGAGCCGTTCCCCGGCATGGCTGCGGGCAAGGCTTTCAAAAAGCTTATCCTCAAGGCTGTCAGGGTTATCCTCTTTGACCGCGAGATAAAGCAAGGCAAGCTCTTTGCTGACGCCGTTTTCTCAAAGGACAGGGTGCCCAAAGTGCTTGAGCAGATATCGTCAAGCGTCGTCAGGAAGGCGACCTCCGTGTTCGACGACTGCATCCGTGATTTTGATAACAATAAGTACGCTCCGTTCCTCTCGAGAGTTACCAAGGCTATCAGAGGCGTGACCGATAAGGGCGTTATAATGCTCGATAACTGCTACTGGTCAAACACCACCGTTCCGTTCTCCGCTCCGCCGATAACCGTCGACGGCAAGAGGGAGCAGAATCAGGCGTTCGCCCCCCATGCTTATGACTTCATGGTCGATACCGAACTTTACAAGTATGCGAGCAACGAGAGGGTCAGCGGCATGTTTGCCCAGCATAAGAAGTCTCAGGACAGATTACATATGCCCGTTATCGTCGGCGAATGGGGCGGCGGCGGAGAGGGCGAGGGCTGGCTGCCCCACGTCAGCTTCCTGCTTGATATGTTTGACTCCAACAAGTGGAGCAACACCTATTGGTGCTACACCGACGGCTGGCTTAAGACCCCGCTGATGAAGATATTCTCTCGCCCGTACCCCAAGGCGATACCCGGCGTTATAGAATCCTATCACTGCGACGAGGATAAGAAAGTGTTCTCTCTTGCGTTCGAGAGCGAGTGCGGCGGCGATGCCGTTATCTGCGTGCCGAGAGATATCGTCTCGATCACCGTTGACGGCGCAAAGGCCGATTATACAAAAGAAAACAGCGATGTTACCGTCAAGGTTTCGGGAGGCAGACATACTGTTGAAGTGCGTTTTAACTGAAGGGAGAAGCTATGGCTGATTCAAAAATCATAAGACAGGCTGCATTTGAGCCTTGCGAAAAAATGCTGAAGGGCGGTCTCCACTGCCACACCACCCGTTCCGACGGCTCGGGCACTCCCGAGGATGTCGAGCGCTATCATGCCGTCCACGGCTATGATTTCCTTGCCCTCACCGACCACAGGGTCTATAACCGCACCGATTACGCTCCCGATGCGGGGCTGCTCATAATCCCCGGCATGGAGTTTGACGCGGGATTTGATAATGATATCGGTTTCCGCTGCTTCCACACCGTTTGCCTCGGCCCGAATGACGAGAGCAACGGTTTCGCCGACGGCGACAGATTCGAGAGCGGCAGGGTGCATGACCAGTTCGATTTCCAGCAGTATCTTGATTGGATCCACTCCAAGGGCAACATCACTTTCTATTGTCACCCCGAGTGGAGTTCAACTCCGGCGAGATATTTTGATAAGCTCATCGGCGAATTCGCTATGGAGGTCTGGAACAGCGGCTGCGTAATGGATAACGACATGGACGTTGACGCTCCCTATTGGGATGAAATGCTCGGTCTCGGTCACAGGATTTGGGGCGTTGCTGTCGATGACGGTCACCCCATGCGTCAGCACTGCAACGGCTGGGTCATGGTCAACGCTGAGAAGAGCGACAAGGCGGTGCTTGATGCGCTTGTCAAGGGCGCGTTCTACTCCTCCTGCGGCCCTGAGATCAAGGATTTCTATGTCGAGGACGGCGTAGCTCATGTCGAATGCTCACCCTGCGCCAAAATACGCTTCCACGCCGACCGCCACCCGACTCGTATAGTTAAGGCTGATGACGGCGAACTTATAACTCACGCCGAGCGTGACCTCAGAGACGATTACAGCTATATCCGTGCGACCGTCGTTGACGCCGACGGCAAAATGGCGTGGACAAATCCCATATATGTAAAATAACATACCATAATAAAATTTCGGGGCTGCGAATTTACCGCAGCCCCGATTTTGTATTTCGCTTTAACGATCAGTAGGTGACGACGAATTCCTGCTTCCAGGTGCCGAGGACCTTGACCTCGATGAGGTTGAGCTTTTTCCAAGCGACCTTGCCCTCGATGGTGACAGGTTCGCTGACCTTAAGAGAAGTCACTCTGCCGAATTCGTCTATTTCGGCGGTCAGGGTCATGCCCGTGTAGGTGATGTGGCACTCGTTGATGGTCAGAGGGTCGAGATCCTCCTGAGTGAGCGCAAGTGTATCGGCGCATGATGCGTGATGCTTCGGAACGAAGTTGATATCGTTGCCGTCCTCGCTGATGAGGGTGATAACAACCTTGCTGCCCTTGCCGTTTGCGGTGCAGGTCGCGCTCTTGACGCCTGCGGGGGTCAGATTGCTGGCGTAGGGCTTGTCGTCAACGGGGAAGAAGGAAGCGGCGGTTTTGCCGGAGCTGCTCTTGCCGTTGACAAAGGTCTGAGTCTCGTTCTTGGGGTAATCGTTCGGCAGAACGCCCTCGACAACGCCCTGAGCAAGGCCTATGGAAATCTCCTCAAGGCTCGATACCGTGCCCTGGGTACGCTTGACGGTCATTTTGCCGGGATACTTCTTAGCGCCGTTGACCGCGTTGTTGTAGTATGTAACGATATCGGCGACCGAGCCGCCGACGGGCGCTGTGACCGTCACAAGAGTGGTGGGCTCCTCGGTGGTGCCCTCCTCGGCGGGAGCGGATTCTGACGGCGTGACGGTCTCGCCTTTGTCGCCTGTCAGGGCTTCGCTCTGAGCTGCGGTATCTTCAACGGGTTCGGAATTGTCGGCAGCCGCCGTGGTGGTGGGGTCGTCTGTCTTGCCGCCGCACGAAGAGAGCATGAAGCAGGCTCCGAGGGCGAGGGTGAGTGCGAGTATTGCTGCGATGATCTTTCTCATGTAATGTACCTCCTGTTTATTGGGGGATATTTGAAAAAACGGGTGTGCTCCGTTATTTCGCTATGATAACTGTGTTTTTCGGCGGCAGTGCTATGGGATGATATGACAGCTTTGAGCGCCTTAATCCCTCGTCGCCGCAGTCCTCCTCACGGTTGACAAATTTAATATCGTCGCCCGTGGCGTAAGTCTTTAAGAATGTGTTAGAAAGCATTTGATATGCGCCTTGATATTCGGTATCGGCCTTTTCAATATGGACAAAAAACATATCGCCGACCGTTTCGCCTATTGTGTAACCGATTGTTTTACCGCCAACCCTGAGCGCCAGACCGACCATGCCGAGCAGCGAAAATTCTCTCAGAGCGCCGATGCACATACCAACCTCGGCGGCAGCGTCGCCGCCCTCTTTGAGTGCATGGAAGTGGAAATTCTCGGTGAATGCGATGAGGTCGGGTATATTTTCACCGCTTATCGGCTCAAAAGAATAGTCGGGGTAGAGCGCGGTGAATTTGTGGATATGGTTGCGCTGTGCAGCGTATTTCTTGCCGCTGAGGGTCATAAGAGCGGTTTTATCGTATACATAGTCAAACCAGTCTCTGTTTGCATGGCGGCTGCTGCACGGATATTTCTCGAGGAGCGAGTCGGCCTCTTCATCCGTCAGCCCGTAGAATATGGCTTCTTCGCCTATCTCGGCGCAATGAGCCGTGACCGCCTCGACTGCTCCGTCAAAATCCCTGCCGACGGGGGAGAGGTACTCCGCTTTGCCGCCGAGGGTTGAGCGGATAATGAGCGTGTCGTTAAAAACACAGTAGTGATTTGAATATATCCGCCGCCACATCACGGCAACGCCCGGGGTCCTGTCGCAAAAATGCGGCGGTCGGGCGCAGAAATATTTTTTAAGCTCGGGGGTGTCGTTCGGTGTTATCGGTTTGAATTCAAGCATCGTGTTACCTTGCATCTCTCTGATTTATTGCAGCCTTAGTATACCATTTTACTTGCCGCTTGTAAATGAGTTTATGGATATTTTAAATAAATTTTGGTTGCATATGCCACGTTCTTCTGTTATTATAATTATATATTTAATTATCCGAGGTGTGCAATGAGAAATAAATTCAAATTAAAAGACCATTTTAACCGCTTCCGCACTTTCTATGAGCCCCGCGACCCCCGTGTTCCCTCGGCGCTTTTTAAGGCCGAGTGCGTGAAGCCGGATCTTGAGGTCTTCCCATATCCTCTGCCGTCAAAGAAGAGCGACTACACCTGCTGCGCCGAGACTCCCGACGCAGTTTGGTTCGGCGCTTCGACGGGTCTGACGAGATACGATAAGGATTCCGAGCGCGAGTGCGACAGAGTTATGTATTTCAGCGCCCCGAGAGACCTGCCAGATAATAATGTCCGCACGCTGTTGCCCGAGGGCAACGGCATTTGGGTGCTCACCGACAAGGGCGCAGCCTATATCGAGATGAAGCCTCTCTCAACGCTCGACAAGTGCAATATGCTGCTCGCTGAGACTCTTAAATACGTTGATCGCAGGGGAATGGTCAGCCAGAGAGGGCTGAGGATACCCGGCGACCTCGACTCAATGCACCATTATTCGCATTCCGATAACGACGGCAGCTTCACCGCGGGCTTTGCAATGGGTGAGGTGTTCAAATATGCGACCCTCAAGCGTGAAAAGGGCGCTGACGACCCCGAGACGCTTGAAGCCAAGAGAGTGGCGACCCGTGCCGTTGAGGCCTGCCTGCTGCTGCTCCATATTCCCTGTAGGGGTGACGGCTTTGCGGCAAGGACTTATCTCTGCCCCGACGAGCCTGTGCCCGACGACGGCATTTTCTTCCGCATCGGCGGCGGTAAGGCCGTCTGCATCGAGACCACAGAGGCGCTAAAAAGAGGCTGCGTGGGCACCGAGATATATGCGGGCACAAAGGTGCCCGAGAGGCTCGCAAAGCTCTATACCGACCTTGGCTACACGACTGACGGCCTTGTTTATAAAGCTGATACCAGCAGCGACGAGGTGACCCATCACTTCGCTCAGATGCTTGTCGCTCACGAATTTCTCGCCTGCGACGATCCCGAGCTTGACGAGCTTATCAAAATATCCGCCAAGGCGCTTATGAAGCACATAATCGACAGCAACTATGAATTCCTTGACTTCTCCGGTCAGCCGACAACTTGGGCTAAATGGAGCACAAGATATTTTGACACCGACTTCGGTTGGGGAGACGCTCCGCTCAATGCCGCCGAGGTGCTCATGTATCACCTCGTTACCATGAGGATAACCGGCGAGCAGGGCGAGTGGCGCAAGAGCTATGAACATCTTATAAACGATCTCGGCTATGCGGATATATCAGAGAAGCACTTCGACAGACTCTATCAGATGAGCCTCTCCATGGGCTTTGATTTCCCCGAAGAGATAATGTACGGCGACCATATGCTTGCCGTCTGCGCGTTCACCGGTCTTTGCCTGCTTGAGAAGGACGAGACCTTGCTTGCAAAATACCGTGCGGGCTTCAAGTCGTGGCGCACCTCGCTCGAGAGGGAGCACAACCCCGGCTACGATATCCCGTTTATGCTCTCGTGCCCCGATGAAGAGGTCGATCTTGAGCGCATGGCTTCGTGGTTCTACAGGACGAATATCAGCCGTCTTGCCGCAGGCGTAAGCTGTCAGGGCAGGCACGACGTGCCCGTTAAGAAGCTCCGTATGGGCTCGCTCGAATCCTCCGTGCTGCTTGAGCCGGACGAGACTTTTATCTCAAAATATGACCGCAATCCTCTCCAGTATCAAAATGAGGATTCCGGCGGCAGCAGCTGCGTTGAGAGCTGCTACATATATACCTTTGCCTATTGGATCGGCAGATTCTTCGGCTTCTTTGAATAATTGGAGGATTTGATATGAATAACAGCATACATATTATCGGCAACGCTCACCTTGACCCGATATGGCTCTGGCGCTGGCAGGAGGGCTGCGGCGAAGTGCTCCAAACCTTCCGCAGCGCAGTCGACAGGCTCAATGAATACGACGGCTTTATTTTCACCTGCTCCTCCGCTTCCTATTATAAATGGGTCGAGGAGATCGACCCCGAGCTTTTTGCCGAGATAACCAAGCTCGTCAAAAAGGGCAGATGGGTGCCCGTCAACGGCTGGTGGGTTCAGCCGGACTGCAATATGCCCGGCACAGAGGGCTTCGCCCGTCAGGCGCTCTACAGCCAGCTTTATTACTATGAGAAGTTCGGCAAGATCTGCGAGGTCGGCTACAATGTCGATTCATTCGGTCACAATGCCATGATGCCTCAGCTGCTCACAAAGAGCGGGATGCGTTGCTATGTGATGATGAGACCGGGTATGCATGAGAACCCCGATATCCCTGAGGATCTTTTCTGGTGGGACAGTGCCGACGGCTCGAGGGTGCTCACATTCAGGATTTCCGATTCCTACGGTGCGAGCGGCACGAAGTCGCTTGACAGAGAGGTTACAAATGCCCGCAAGAGAGCCGAGAACGACGGCCACGGTATGATGATATTCTGCGGAGTCGGCAATCACGGCGGCGGCCCGACCAAGGGCGACCTTGATTACCTGCTCAAGCTCAAAAATGAGGGCTATGACGAGCTGAAGTTTTCATCGCCCGACAGATATTTTGAGGAGATGTGTGCCGACAGGCTCGACCTGCCCGTATGGAGCGACGAATTGCAGCACCACGCGAGCGGCTGCTACTCCGCCACTTCAATGGTTAAGCAGCTCAACCGCAGAGCCGAATTCTGGCTCAGGAGCGCCGAGAAATGGAACACCATTGCCGCGCTTACCACAGATCTGCCCGCCGCTACGGAGAAATTCGCCGAGGCGTGGAGAGATGTTTGCTTCAATCAGTTCCATGATATCCTCTGCGGCTGCTCGATAATGGAAGCCTATGACGATGTCAGGGACTCCATGGGCGGCGCAATGACCGTTGCCGCTAAAGAGGAGAACAAGGCTCTGCTAAAGCTCTCGCTCAACATTGATACATGGCTTGACGGTGTTTCGGACAGCGTGACCTGCCACGAGCGCCACCACTGCCGCAATCTCAGATTCCCCAGACCCATAGTTGTCTTTAACCCGCTCGCACACGACGTTGAATCGCCTGTCAGGACATATCACCCCTCAAAGAGAGTAGTTGACAGCGACGGCAACGACGCACTTTTTCAGAATGTCCGCTCCTCAAGGTCGAACGACTCGCATCTTGACACCGAGTTTATCGCAAAAGTGCCCGCCCTCGGCTATGCCGTTTATTGGCTGTGGCATGAGGATTCCGAATTTGTGGAAGCTCCCGAGCTTCAAAGTCCTGTTGCCGCGGACGTCCTGACTATCGAGAATGAATACCTCAGAGTGACTTTTGACGACAAAAACGGCGGCATCAGCAGCCTTGTTTCAAAGGAAGACGGTCACGAATATGTCGGCGGCGAATTCTGCGTTCCCGCAATATTTGACAACACCAAGCCCGATACTTGGGCGCATATGATATTCAGATTCCATGACGAGATAGCAAAGCCCGAGCTTGCAAGCATTGAGCTTGTCGAGTGCGGCGCAGCAAGAGCCGTTGTCAGAGTGAAGCACGTTTATAATGGCTCATATCTCACTCAGGATTTCATCCTCGCAGCCGGCAGCAAGGTCATCAGAGTCAAGTGCCGCATTCTTTGGCAGGAGCCTCTGACTATCCTCAAGATGCCGGTGACCGTTGCCGGCAGCGACCCGATATCCACTTACGAGATACCCGCAGGGTTCATCAAACGCCCGTGCAACGGCGAGGAGGAGCCTGCGCTCACTTGGGGCGACGTCACAGCCGAAGGCTACGGCGTTTCGCTCATCAGCGACGCAAAATACAGTTACGACTGCCCGGACGGCACTCTGCGCCTGACTATGCTGCGTAACTGCATCTTTGCCGATCACTACTCAAACAGACCCGCCGCCGATTTTAGCTACACTGACGAGGGGCTTCAGAGATTTGAGTATGCCATATACCCGCACAAGGGCGCTGCCGAGGCGAGCGAAGTGCAGCAAGAGGCCGACAAGCTCAATCAGAAGCTCGTCGCCGTGCCCGTGGGCTATCACAAGGGCGCTCTGCCCCGTAAGAAAAGCTTCATAAGCGTAAATAAGCCCAATATTTCGCTCTCCGCTCTCAAATTCTGCGAGGACGGCTCGGGTGATGTCATAATCCGTCTTTGCGAGACTGCGGGCAAGCCCGTCAAGGCCGCGATAGTCTGTGACGCAGCTAACGCCGGTTTCTACGCCGATTTCGGCAGGCAGGAGGTCAAAACCTTCCGCATTGACAAAGACGGCTTCGTTAAGGAGACCGATTTCCTTGAAGGCGTAACGGAAGAATAAAAGATTAAAGCCGTTGCTTTTAACAGCAGCGGCTTTCGCTTATTTGTCGGCTATGCAGTTTTCGACTTGTGTGAGCAGCATATTGAGCGCCACTTCATTTTTGCCCCCTTCGGGGATTATCACGTCGGCGTAACGCTTGCTCGGCTCAACGAAGCGGTCGTGCATGGGCTTGACGGTGGCGAGATATTGCTCTATGACCGAGTCAACGCTCCTGCCTCTCTCTTTAACGTCGCGGCGCAGTCGGCGCAGGATCCGCACGTCGGCGTCGGTATCGACAAATATTTTGATATCAAAGAGGTCTCGCAGCTCCTCCTCATTGAGGATCAGGATTCCCTCGACTATTATGACCTTGTTCGGTTTTATGCGGTGTGTCACGCCGTGCATACGGTTGTGCTGCGAATAATCATAGGTCGGGCAGTCGATTTCTCCGCCGTTTTTGAGTATTCGCAAATGCTCCGTCAACAGCGAGGTCTCAAAGGATTCGGGGTGGTCGTAATTCAGCAGCTTTCGCTGCTCAAACGGCATGTCGTCGTGAGCTTTATAATAGTCATCGTGATAGATAACGCTCACTTCATTCGGGAATCGCTCGGTTATCCGCTTCGTGATTGTTGTCTTTCCGCTGCCGCTGCCCCCGGCTATTCCGATTATTACCGAATTCTCCATTTGACGTCCTCCGTATCCTTTATTTGAGTATAGAATAGCAATAATTATGAATTTTTTCAAGTCTTTTGCATTGGAATATTGATTTTTTGTTTAAAATGTGCTACAATCAGCTTGCTTAGACAAGCAAAAATATGTTGGAGGTCTACTTATGAAAAAAGTCCTGGCAATTTTCATGGTTCTCGCAATGCTCGCAGGCTGCGTGGCTCTTACCGCCTGCGGAAAGAAAGACAACAACGATCCCACCGATTCATCTGATCAGCCCTCAAAGACCGATACCGTCAATGTTGACGATATCCCCGATACGATGAATTCAACCGACGGCAAATATGTCATCGCAATGGTTACCGACGTCGGCCAGCTCAAGGACAAGTCCTTTAACCAGGGCACTTGGAACGGCGTCAAGCTCTATGCAAGCCAGAACAGCAAATCCTATAAGTATTATCAGCCCGCAAATGACAGCAACGCTAACGACGAGGATCGCTACAATGCCTTTGTCGCTGCTATCACCGGCGGCGCAGAGATCATAGTTACCCCCGGTTTCCTTCAGGAAGCTGCTCTCAAGAGAGTTGCTGCCGAGTATCCCGACGTTAAGTTTGTATTCATCGACGGTTATCCGCTTCAGGATGCCGCAGGCAACGACCTCAAGAATATCGCAGCTGTTGCTTTCAAAGAGGAGCAGTGCGGCTATCTTGCAGGTTACGCAGCAGTCGTTGAAGGCAATACCAAGCTCGGCTTCACCGGCGGCGGCGCAGGCACCAACCCCGCTGTTAACAGATACGGCTACGGCTTCGTCCAGGGCATCCAGGACGCTGCTAAGGCTGCAAATGTTAAGTGCGAAGTTAACTACAGCTATCTTTACGGCACCAACTACTCTGCATCCGCAGAGCTTCAGACCATGGTAAGCGGCTGGTATTCAGCCGGTACAGAGTGCGTCTTCGCTTGCGGCGGCTCAATGTGCAACTCCGTATTTGCAGCGGCTGCTGCCGAGAACGCTTTCTCGATCGGCGTTGACGTTGACCAGGCTGAGGAATCCACCACCGTCATCACCTCCGCAATGAAGGGCCTTGCAGCTGCTACTCAGAAGATCCTCGGCGCATACTTTGACGGCAAGTGGGATACCGTCGGCGGCGTTTCCTCCAACCTCGGTGTTGATGATGACGCAGTCGGCCTCCCGTTCGAGACCTCAAGATTCAACAAGTTCACCAAGGACGAATATCAGAAGATCTTTGATTCAATGAAGACCGGCGGCGGCCTCACCGTTAAGGATGACTACACCGACTTCCTTGCAAACAAGGTTGAATTCGAGAACGTCACCGTTAATTTCATAGCGTAAGCTCAATTCACGGGCTGCTGCCGAAAGGCGGCAGCCTTTTTTATGTCAAAAATCAGCTTTTACTTGCAAAGAAGCTCGATATATTATATAATATAAAATATAAACAGCGAATTTCTCTGAAAAGGAATGATATTGCGTATGGAGCAGGATTATATAATCGAAATGCTCGGCATAACCAAGGAATTTCCCGGAATAATCGCAAACGACAATGTTACGCTGAAGCTCCGCAAGGGCGAGATACACGCTCTGCTCGGTGAGAACGGTGCGGGTAAGTCGACGCTGATGAGCGTGCTCTTCGGACTGTATCAGCCTGAGAAAGGCGAGATACGCAAAAACGGCAAAACCGTCGAGATAAAGGACCCGAACGACGCTACGGCTCTCGGCATCGGCATGGTGCATCAGCATTTCAAGCTCGTCGATGTTTTTACGGTGCTCGATAACATAATCCTCGGCGTTGAGCCGAATAAGGCGGGCTTCCTCACCAAAAAGGCGGCGCTCAAAAAGGTGCTCGCCCTCTCCGAGAAATACGGCCTCGCCGTCGACCCCTCCGCAAAGGTTGAGGATATCACCGTCGGCATGCAGCAGCGCACCGAGATACTTAAAATGCTCTATCGTGATAATGAGATACTTATCTTTGACGAGCCCACCGCCGTGCTCACCCCGCAGGAAATATCGGAGCTGATGCAGATAATGAAAAACCTTGCGGCTGAGGGCAAGTCGATACTTTTCATCACCCACAAGCTCAATGAGATAATGCAGGTCGCCGACAGATGCACCGTTCTGCGTAAGGGCAAGTGCATCGGCACGGTCAATATCGCCGACACCGATGTAAACGAGCTTTCAAACATGATGGTCGGCAGATCCGTCCAGCTTAAAGTTGATAAAAAAGACGCCGAGCCCACCGACGCATTCTTAAAGATCGAGGGGCTCACCGTGCCTTCAAAGCGCCATAAGAACAACGCCGTCAAGGATGTTTCGTTTGAGGTCAGACGCGGCGAGATAGTCTGCGTCGCGGGTATCGACGGCAACGGTCAGACCGAGCTGATAAATGCCCTGACGGGGCTTGAGAAGCCGAGCGGCGGCAAAATAACTCTCGGCGGCAGAGATATCACAAAGCTCAGCGTCAGGAAGCGCGGCAATGCGGGCATGAGCCATATCCCTGAGGACAGGCACAAATACGGCCTTATTCTCGACTTTTCACTGCAAGAGAATCTTGTGCTTCAGAGATACTATGAGCCGAGATTTCAGAAGCTCGGCTTTATCCGCCGTGAGGCTGTGCGTGAATATGCGGACGAGCTGATAGAGCGCTTCGATGTCAGGAGCGGTCAGGGTGCGGATACAAAAGTACGCAGTATGTCGGGCGGCAATCAGCAAAAGGCTATAATTGCCCGTGAGATAGACAGGAACGCCGACCTGCTTGTGGCGGTTCAGCCCACCAGAGGTCTTGATGTCGGCGCTATAGAGTATATTCATTCACAGATAGTCCGTCAGCGTGATCTCGGCAAGGCGGTGCTTATCGTTTCGCTTGAGCTTGATGAGGTCATGAATCTTTCCGACAGAATCCTTGTTATGTACGAGGGTGAGATAGTCGGCGAGCTTGACCCCAAGATGACGACCGTTGATGAGCTGGGTCTCTATATGGCTGGCGCCAAGAAAAATAACGAGGGGCAGGTGAGCGCAGATGAATAAAAAAGCCAAAGAGGGCAGACGGCTTGACTCCCGTCGTGCGGACAGCCTCAAGACCGTGGCCTCTTCGCTGATATCAATTCTTATCGGTATTGTTTTCGGCGGCGTGTTGCTGTTTATAGTTTCACTGTTCAATTCTGATACGATGAGCCCCGCTACGGCGTGGGAGGGCTTCAGGATAGTGCTTGCGGGCATCTTCAACACCGGCAGAGACCTTGACGCGGGCGGCGTTCTTACCTTCGGTTTCAATTCAAGGCTCTTCGGCGATATGCTTTTCAGAGCAACTCCGCTTATAATGACGGGTCTCTCTGTTGCGCTGGCATATAAAACGGGTCTGTTTAATATCGGCGCGCCCGGTCAGTATCTTATGGGCACGATGAGCGCCATAGTCGTTGCGCTGTCGCTCGATACATCAAAGATACCCGCGGGGCTTGTGTGGATACTCGCTTTCCTCACGGCGGCTGTTGCGGGCGCTCTTTGGGGTTGCATTCCAGGATTTTTCAAGGCTTTTCTCAACGTCAACGAGGTCATAACCTCGATAATGACTAACTGGATTGCCGCAAACCTTGTTACCATAATCTTTGACAACAGCAAGTACAGAAATATGACCGATTACGGCAAGGTGGGCTATACGCTCAAGCTCAACTCCAACGGCGTGGCAAGCCCAAAGATGGGGCTCGATAAGCTCCTCGGCGGCAGCAACGCCAATGTCGGCATTGTCATCGCCATCGTCATCGCAATATTCATCTACATAATGATTAACAAAACCACCTTTGGCTATGAGCTGAAAGCCTGCGGCAGCAACAAATTCGCCGCCAAATATGCGGGCATGAATGAGAAGCGCAATATCGTCCTCTCCATGGCGATAGCGGGCGCACTCTCGGGCATAGGCGCCGCCCTCTATTATTTGCAGGGTGATATTGAATTCTTCTGGAATACTTCAATGACTCTGCCGAATGAAGGCTTCAACGGTATCCCCGTTGCGCTGCTTGCGATATGCAACCCGATAGGCACGGTGTTTGCGGGTCTCTTTATGGCTTATCTGACAATATCGGGCAACCAGCTGAGCGCTTTCACACCGTATAACGAATACATGGCAAGCATTATCGTCGCCGTGATCGTTTACCTCAGCGCATTTTCGCTCTTCTTCAAAGGTTTGCTCGATAAAAAGAAAAAACGCGCCGATAAAAGCAGCGCAAATGATGTTAAAGAGGTAAAAGCGGGGGAGGGTGAGAAACAATGACATTTTTGCTTCAGCAAACCTTGATATACACCGTTCCGCTCATCCTCGTGGCTCTTGCGGGCGTTTTTGCCGAGAGAAGCGGTATAATCAACCTTGCCCTTGAGGGTATAATGATAATCGGTGCTTTTGCGGGCGCTTGGTTTATCAGAGCAATGCAGGAGGGCGGATTTGAGCAGGAAAAAGCCCAGCTCTTGCTGCTGCTTGCGATGCTTGTTACGGCTGCGGCGGGCGCTGTATTCTCGCTCCTGCTCAGTTTCTCTGCAATTAAAATGAAAGCCGATCAGACTATCGGCGGCACGGCGCTGAATCTCCTTGCGCCTGCCATAGTGCTTTTCCTCGTCAACATTCTTTTCCGACAAAGCTCGCTGAATCTCAAATATGACGCACCGTCATGGTTCATGCTCTTCAAGACCGATTTCGGCTTTGAGCGCAAGCAGGATATCGGCGTTATCGGCGAGGTGCTGCTCAACAAGGTATATTTGACGACCTATATTGGCATTGCGCTATATATTGTCTTGTCGATAATCCTTTATAAGACCAAGTTTGGGCTTCGGCTGCGCGCCTGCGGTGAGCATCCACAGGCTGCCGATTCCGTCGGCATAAGCGTCCACAGGATGCGCTATGCGGGCACGACGATATCGGGTGCTCTTGCGGGTCTCGGCGGCTTTATATATGCCCTGACGACCTCAAACGGCACTGCAAACGGCAGCGTTGCGGGCTTCGGCTTCCTCGCTCTCGCAGTTATGATATTCGGCAACTGGAAGCCGCTGAATATCGCAATCGTCGGCTTTATCTTCGGCCTGTTCAAGTGTGTTGCCGCTTCGGCGGGCACGCTCGACATCAACGGCGACGGCGTGTATATGCTCGCTCAGCTCGGAGTGAGCAACTATGTTTATAATATGCTGCCCTATGTCATGACGCTGATTGTGCTGGCATTCACGTCAAAGAAATCCCGCGCCCCCAAGGCTGAGGGTATTCCCTACGATAAGGGCGAGAGATAAAATCGGATAAATAATTATCACCGTGAGGCTTTGTGGGCTTCACGGTGATTTTTTCGCTTAGAAAAGCGCTTTGATATAATGCTTGAATTTAGTCGATGTGCTCTCCGCAAGGTCGGCGCAGGGCGTGCTGTCCGGGAGGAAGGCCTTGCCGCCGATGATGTCGACGTTGTTATCCGCGGGGTATGTGTCGATGAAAATGCCTCGGCAGAATTCGCCGATGACTATACCGAGTATCTTTGCGGGGATGAACGCAAGGGCTTTTTCGAGCGCCTTGTCAAGCAGTGAATCGTGCAAGGGATTGAGCTTCAATATCTTCTCAAGCCCTGAAACAACGCTGATTGAGGAGAATACGATGTCGAGCGCGATCTCAAACTTGCTGCCGTTCACCAGAGTGTCGGTAGCCGAGCTCATTTCCGGTGTGATGGTCTCGTCGCCTGCGTAATGCTCACGGTACATCTCGGTCAGCATCTTTTCGACCGTTATGCCGCAGTCCAACTCGGTCGCAAGCAGGGTGTCAATTACCCTTGTCATCAGCGCAAGGAAGAAATCATAGATCTTTGCGTAGCTCTTTTCGTTGGTGCTCAGTGCGCCCGCAACAGCCTCCGTTGCGTCAAAAATGGCTCTGTTTCTCATTATCGTGCGCACTCCGCCTTCGTAATAGTAGCTGCGGCAAAATGCCTGATAATCGTCAATGCCCTCGATAGAGCGGGGGAATACGGTGCGGATGCTGCAATCCTCGCCGCTCAGCTTGGCGTGCCTTATCGGTGAGCCATGGAGCACGAGCGAGCCGGTGCAGACTTCATAGACCGTGTTGCCCGCCTTGGTGGTGAGCGACGAAATGTCGTTTGCGTGTGAGTGACCGGTGAAGATATAGCGCACTCCGAGGTCGGCAAAGCTCTCGGCGAGTTTTTCGCCGCCGTCAAGGAAGTTGCCGCCCATGATGGTGGACTGCATATCGTATTTCTCGATAAGATCATAGTGCATCATCAGCAGCGGAATGTCGCCCGCGGCGGTGCAATCCTTTATCTGAGAGTTGACCCAATTGAGCAGATCGCCCTCGAGATATTTCTTGCCTGTGCAGAGTTCGCCGCTGTATTCATTGGCGTCGACCGCTATGAGACGGTAACCGCTGCCGATATCGGCGGTGTAGGAGAGCGAGCCGCCGGGGTCTCTTGCGATGATGCTCTCATCGTCACCGTAGCCGAAATCCTTATAAAGCTCGGCAAATTCGCTCTTTGTCGTGCCCCTGACTTCAACTATGCGGTCGTCAACATAGGTCGTGCCTGCCTTAACAACGGTCCCGGTCGGGTCGTCGGCAACAAAGCGTTTGGATATCTTGTCGGGTCTCGATATATCGTGGTTGCCGGGGACGGTGTAGACCTTAACGCCGGCGTCCGTCAGCTTGCGGAGCTTCGCCGTGAGCATCTCATGGCTCAGATATTCGCAGCCCATGGCGTTGTCGCCGGAGATGAGCACCACCTTTGAGCCTTTGGCGAGGATCTCACGGATAGCCTCGTCAAGTATCTCGTCGGCGTATTGCTCGAGCTTCAGGTCGTTGTCAAGAGTGCGGCGGTAGTTAAAGCCGTTGAGGTTGCCTATATATTCCTTGGGGAAATAGTGGATATCGCTGAGAACGCTGAAATTCAGCTCTTTTTTATTATCCGCAAAGGCGGGAACGGCCATACATATGAGCAGGCAGACCGCCAGGATAATACTTATAATTCTTTTCATTCGCTATCTCCGAAATGACCGCCAAGTTGCCCCGACGGTCAGATTTTTAATGATATTAAAGTCCGGTCTTTTCACTGATATACTTTCTTGCGAGGCAGGCGTACTCATAGGGATTTGCCTTTGCGGGATCCTGTTCCGCCTCAACGACTACCCAGCCCTCGTAATCGGCGTCGGCAAGGATATCAAATACGGGGGTGAAGTCGAAGTCGCCGTCGCCGGGCACGGTGAATGCACCCGCTCTGACGCAGTCGAGGAAGCTCCAACCCTTTTCTTTGCCCTCATTGATAACATCACGGCGGATGCTCTTGAGGTGGACGTGCTTAACTCTGTTGACATACTTCTTGAGCACGCCGATCGCGTCCTCGCCGGAGAATGCAAGATGGCCGGTATCATAAAGCAGATAAACAAGGTCGGGGTCGGTTATCTCCATGAGCTTGTCGATCTCTGCCTCGGTCTGAACACCCGTGCCCATATGATGATGCACGGTGAAGTACATTCCTTTCTCTTTGGCAAGTCTGCCCATCTCATTGAAGCCCTTTGCTATGAGAGCCCACTGCTCGTCGGTGTAAACGGGCTTCTCGCCGAAGATGCTGACGCTCTTGCCCTGGATGGAGTTGCCCTGCTCGGAGGCGCCGATGACCTTTGCGCCGAGAGCGTGCAGGAAATCTCTGTGCTTGATAAAGGCTTCGATAGTTGCGTCGTAGCCCTCGGAGAGTAGGAGTGAGGAGAACCATGCGTTGCATATACGCAGGCCTCTGACCTCGAGCTTGTGCTTGAGGGTCTCGACATCCTTGGGGTATTTGTTGCCTATCTCACTGCCCTTGAAGCCGCTCAGAGCCATTTCGCTCACGCACTGCTCAAAGGTATTCTCTGCGCCGAGATCGGGCAGGTCGTCGTTCGTCCAAGCTATGGGAGCTATGGCGAGGTTGACTTTTTCTTTGTTAAGCATATTTATTCCTCCGCTGTATTAATAGAGTCTTGCCTTTTCTATGTTTTCGCGCATTGCTTCGTAGGCCGCCTGAACCGTCTCGCTCTCGGAGACCTCGGCGACGCCCACACGCCACCATGCGTCGTAGCCGTCGCTCATGCTGCCGTGGACGACCTTGATGTCAAAGAGGCAGGGAACCTTTTGCTTCTTGGAATCCTTGAGAGCGTCACGCAGCTCGGCAACATTGGTCACGGTGTATGACTTGCAGCCGTAGCCCTCGGCTATCTTTGCAAAGTCAATGGGCACTATCGCGCCGTCGAGCATACCGGAGAGGGGATTGCGGGCCTGGAATCTTGTGCCGAAGGTCTCGGTGCCCTGATTATTCTGAAGATTCTCTATGCAGCCCCAGCCGGAGTTGTCAAAGAGCATTATGTTGACCTTTAAGCCCTCCATAACGGCGGTGTAAAGCTCGCTGTGGAGCATCAGGAAGCTGCCATCGCCGACCATGGCGTAAACGTCGCGCTGCGGCTCGGCTATCTTTGCGCCGAGGGCGCCGCAGATCTCATAGCCCATGCAGGAGAAACCGTATTCCATGTGGTATGAGCCGGGCACGGACGAGCGCCAAAGTCTCTGCATACAGCCGGGCAGGCTGCCTGCGGAGGCGACGACCACGGAATTCTTGTCAATGAGCTTGTTTATCTCGCCGAGAGCGCGGGTTTGAGAAAGCCCCTCCTTGAGATATACGCTGTAGCAACGGTCAACCTCGGCGGTGTAGGCTTCCTTGACCTCGGCAAGCTCCTCATCGCTCCAATTCGAGCGATATTCCCTCATTGCAAGGGCGCCCATGATATCAAGCATTGCGGACTTTGCGTCGGCGATAACTGCGGTGGCGTCCATCTTGAACGCATCGAAATTGCACACATTAATTGAGAGCATTCTGACGTCGGGATTCTGGAAGCCCCATTTTGATGCGGTGGTGAAGTCCGTCAGACGGGTGCCGACGGCGATTATAAGGTCAGCCTGCTTTGCGAGAGTATTCGCCGCGGGGCCGCCCGTAACGCCGATGCCGCCCATGTTGAGCGGATGATCCCAGCGGATATTGCCCTTACCCGCTTGAGTTTCGGTAATGGGGATATTGAATTTCTCGGCGAAGAACTGAGCGGTCTCCCAAGCCTCGGAGTAGGTAACGCCGCCGCCGACTATAAGTAGGGGCTTCTCGCTGCGCATAATTGCGCTGACGGCAGCCTCGATCTCACGCTGTACGGGCGACCTGCGGTCGATATACCAAACTCTCTTTTTGAGGAAATAATCCGGGTAATCATATGCCTCGCCCTCAACATCCTGCGGCATTGCGAGACATACCGCGCCCGTCTGAGCCGGGTCGGTCAGAACTCTCATTGCGTTGAGGCAGGCGGTCATGAGCTGCTCGGGCCTTGACACTCTGTCCCAATATTTACAAACCGCCTTGAAAGCGTCATTTGCGGTGACGGTGTAATCGGTAGGCTGCTCAATCTGCTGGAGCACGGGGTCGGGCTGACGGCAGGCAAAGGTGTCGCCGGGGAGCAGCAGCAGGGGAATGCGGTTTGCGGTCGCCGTGCCTGCGGCTGTGACCATGTTGAGCGCACCGGGGCCGATAGAGGAGGTGCAGGCGATGATGCGACGGCGCTTATTCTGCTTTGCGAAAGCGATCGCGGCGTGCGCCATGCCCTGCTCATTGTGACCCTGATAGAATTTGAGGTTGTGGCCGCCCTGCTCGAGCGCCTGACCTATGCCGACAACGCAGCCGTGACCGAAGATGCCGAATATACCGTCGACAAACTTGGTCTCTGCACCGTCGAAGCTGATATATTGATTGTCAAGGAATTTGACAAGAGCCTGCGACATTGTGAGCTTCATATTCTCTCTCCTTAATTACTTTTTAGGCGGCCAGATATCCTTCTCTTTGTCGGGATCCGTCACCCAAAGATGCTCGGGAACAAAGGTGGGGGTTATATAAGGATCGCCGTCAATGTGCCTGATGACCCATAGATACCACATTGCGTAGCCGGGCGCCGTGGTCTGCGGATGAGTCTCTTTCTCGGTGATAAAGACGGTCGAATTGTGGTGAGTCTTGACCACGTCCTCCGACAGCTCGGCGAATCCGTAGCCGTTCTCGGGCAGGAAGCGGTAGAAATATATCTCGGGCTGCGGATGCCAGTGAGGCGGGTAGCTCGACCATTTGCCGGGGAAGCCGATGACCTCGCCGAGCACCATATTTGAATACGGAGCGTTTGAGTAGTCAAATACCGTGCGGACTATCCTCGTGGAGGCTTCACGCATTGTGCCCTCGCCCCTGTTTTCGCTCGCGCACTCCTCGGGGGTGTATAGTTTTGAGGCGAATATGGTCTCGTTGACCGTCCTCTGCACGGCTATCTCGACATCGCCGTGAGCCTTGAATTCGACCTTGACATCCTTGGGTACATGGAGAACCCAGGGGCAGTAATCGAAGCAGTTGGGTCTGTCAACGCTGACGCTGTTGCCCTCCCACTCAAAGGTCATTTTGCCGTTTATCAGCAGATAGGCTCTCTCGAGCGGCAGATCCTCGGTGAAAACGTCCCCGTCCTTCATCTTGAGGATGCCGAAATCCATCATGCTGTGATGCTCTTTATCGTCCATAGTGGTGATAGCGTGATATCCGTAACCGTAGCTTTGCGGACCTCTGATATGTTTCATGCTTTAAGTCCTTTCCGAGGCTCAGCCTCTTATATTTTATTTATATTATTATATCACCGCATATTGTGCAAGTCAAGGTGCGGCAGAATAAAATATACAAGATATATAGGATATATTATGTAAAAACGCAAATTTATATATTGACATTGAAATCGGCTGATGATATCCTTAAAAAGTTATAATAACGTATTCGGAGGTTTTTTATGATAAAGCATATCGTTTGTTTCAAATTAAAGGATCCGAGCAGAGAGGAATGCGAAAAAGCGAGGGATATTTTGCTATCTATGAAGGGCAATGTGCCGCTTATACGCAGCATTGAGGTCGGCATAGATTTTCTGCATTCCGAGCGCTCATACGATTTGATACTTGAGGTCGTTCTCGATAATGCCGAGGCTCTTGAGCAGTATCAGAATGATCCGTATCACTGCTCCGTCGTCAAGAAGCATATGCACGCCGTCAGGGAGTCGAGCATTGCGATAGACTACGAATTGGAGGCTTGATATGCAGCTTCTTGAGATAAACAAAGACAATTATATCGGTCAGGCTGACCCATTTATAATGGAAAGCGGCGGCAGATTCTATATCTACACCACCGGCTCGGACGGCGTATATGCTTATTCGTCCGATGAGCTGTTCAGCGGCTGGAGATTTGAGGGCAGGGTATTCACTTACCCCGACGTCAGCGACTTTTGGGCACCGAGCGTTATCGAGCTTGACGGCAAATTCTATATGTATTGCTCATTTGAATTCTACGGCGATACTCCCGACGAGGGCGGCCACAGACAGACAATGTTCGTCTCATGCGCCGATTCTCCGCTCGGCCCGTTTGAGAATGCAAGGCAGCTCCTGCACCCGTTCTCGATAGATTCTCATGTTGTCAAAAACGAAAGCGGTCTGTTTATATTCTACTCCACCAACAGGTTTGACACCGCCCGCCCCGGCACATATATCGTCGTTGACAGGCTGCTTGACCCGTATACCGCTGAGGGCAAGCCCGTCACGCTCGTTGTGCCGACCATTGACGAGGAGATATTCCGCCGTGACCGCTATAAAAAAGGCGTCCATTGGCACACCATTGAGGGCGCTTTCTATTTCAGAGAGGGCGATTGGCATTATCTGATGTACAGCGGCTCATGCTATGAGAATGAGAATTATTTCATCGGTTACGCAAGAGCCAAGACCGATGAGACCGATCTTACAAAGATCAAATTTGAGAAATACCCCGACGACAAGACCTACGCCCCCGTGCTCAGGAGCAATGAGTGGGAGGAGGGCACGGGTCATCATTCAATGATCAAATACGGCGGAGAATGGTACGCCGTCTATCACGCCCGCAATGTGGAGCAGGACGGCCTCGGCGGCGACCGCAGGAACGCCCGCATCTGCCGCATGAACGTGAAGGATGGTGTGATCACTGCCGAGCGTAAGCAATTTGAAATATAAGAAACTGAGAAATGATATTCGGCTTCGGCATAGCCACGCTGACTCTTTTAAGGGAAAAGCCGGTATAAAAACTTCAGTCAGGGCAGCATAGCAGTCAGATAAATATGAATAAATATGCAACACTTTGTCATACCGACAATATGTTTTTTGATTCTCAGTTCGTTTTCAGATATATCGTCATGCTCTTCAATAAGCTCTTCGGCATGATCTCAAAGTGAAAATCAGGGTCGCCGTTTTAATGCGGCGGCTCTTTTTTATTGACCTCGGCGGCATATTCTGCTATACTTGGATTGTAAGAAGAATTCGGAAACGGAGGATGGTTATGAAGCTGAAAAAAGCGGCGCTGAAAGCCGTCGGCAAAATAGTCAATAAGGTAACGTCGTCAACGGTGCAGGGTACTTCCTCGGGCGTAAAGAGCGGCTATACCGCAGACTCGGAGCTTATCGCGCTTTGCCGCAGGATAGGCGCCGAAAGCGTTGTGATGCTTAAAAATAAAGGTAATGTGCTGCCGCTCGACAGAAGCCGTAAGGTGTCGGTTTTCGGCAGGGTACAGAATGATTATTTCTATGTCGGTTACGGCTCCGGCGGCGATGTGAATGCGCCTTATAAAATCAGCCTCATGCAGGCGCTGAGGAACGACCCAGATATCACCGTTAACACCGAGCTTGCCGATGAATATGAGCGCCGCTGCGCCGCGGAGCCTGTCGATAACGGCTTCTGGGGGCATTGGCCTATGTGCTATGACGAGCTGAGCATTGACGCCGCGACGGTCAAAAAAGCTGCCGCAGATTCCGACACCGCAATAGTCGTTATCGGCAGAGCGGCAGGCGAGGACAGAGAGAATAAACTCGAAAAGGGCAGCTATTATCTGACGGATGAGGAGACGGCTCTGCTTGACTCGGTGACAGCCGAATTCGATAAAGTCATTGTCCTGCTGAACTGCGGCAGTATCATGGATATGGCGGCTTTGGACGCATACGGCGATAAGATATTTGCCCTGCTTTATGTGTGGCAGAGCGGCATGGAGAGCGGCAACGCCCTCGCCGACGTGCTCTCGGGCAGAGTTTCACCGAGCGGCAAGCTGACCGACACGATAGCGCGTGATTATTACGATTATCCGAGCGCTAAGGATTTCGGCGGTAAGGATTATAATTTCTATACCGAGGATATCTATGTCGGCTACAGGTGGTTTGAGACCTTTGCCAAGAACAGGGTGCTTTACCCGTTCGGCTTCGGCCTCAGCTATACCGATTTTACAATTGATAATGTCGAATTCTTCTGCGGCGGCGAGGCGGTGAATGTCACGGCGAAGGTCACAAACACAGGCTCGCACAGCGGCAGAGAGGTTTTGCAGCTTTATTGCGAAGCTCCATGCGGTCGGCTCGGTAAGCCAGCACGCGTACTTGTCGGATTCAAAAAGACCTGTGATCTTGCTCCAGGTGAAGCGCAGGAGGTCAAAATCAGCGCGCCGCTAGCTTCGTTTGCATCATATGATGACGAAAACGAATTTGCATATTTACTCGAAAAGGGTGAATATATATTCTATCTCGGCACCGATGTCAGGTCAGCGGAACGCTGCGGTGAATATACGCTTGATAAAGACATCATCGTCGAGCAGCTTGCCCGCCGTTCGCCTGCCCGCGAGCCTTTCAAGCGCATTAAAGCCACCCCGAACGGCTTTGAATACGTCGACGCACCTGTTTCCCATGAGTCAATAAAGCAGACGATTCTCGATAATCTGCCCGCCGCCGTTCCTCAGACGGGCGATAGGGGAATAAAGCTCGCCGACGTCAAATGCGGCAAGGCTTCCATGAGCGATTTTGTCGCCCAGCTCAGCCTTGATGAGCTTGAGGCGATAAGCAGGGGAGACTACATAATGAACAGCCCCCTCGGTGCTCAAGGCAATGCCGGCGCATTCGGCGGTGTGCTTGCTTCGCTTCGTGACAAGGGCGCGCCCGCCGCGATCACGACCGACGGCCCGTCGGGTATCCGTCTCACCGCCTGCTCTTCGCTGCTGCCCATCGGCACGGGGCTTGCAAGCTCGTGGGATACCGAACTCGTTGAGCGGCTTTATGCACGCGTAGGCGAAGAAATGAAGCGCCTCGGCTCCGATGTATTGCTTGCGCCGGGCATGAATATCCACCGCAATCCGCTCTGCGGCAGGAATTTTGAATACTACTCCGAGGATCCGCTTCTTACCGGATTTATGGCAAGCGCGGCTGTTCGCGGGATTCAGAGCGCCGGTGTCTCTGCCTGCCCCAAACACTTCGCCTGCAATAATCAAGAGACCAACAGAATTCACAACGATTCTCGCCTCTCCGAGCGTGCGTTGCGTGAAATTTATCTCAAGGGCTTTGAGATATGCGTCAAAACCGCTCATCCACAGAATATCATGACCTCCTACAACAAGATAAACGGAGTGTGGGGGCACTATAATTATGAGCTTTGCGAGATGATCCTGCGGCGCGAGTGGGGATACGAGGGCAATATCATGACCGACTGGTGGATGCGCTCGTCAAAGTCACCCGAATTCCCCAAAATGCGCGACCAGGCTTACCGCGTCAGGGCGGGTGTCAATGTGCTGATGCCGGGCGGCTCAAGGGGCAGCAAACGTAAGCCCGACGGCACTTTGCTCAAGACTTATAAAAAGCACGACGGCATTACCCTCGGCGAGCTTCAGCGTAACGCCGAATGGGTGCTGCGATTCATTGTAAACAGTCAGGCGATGAATAGATTATGATAAAAATGCGGCTGCTGCCTCAACGGCGGCGGCCGTTTTATATATTTTTGTAGAATATACATCAAAATTTATCAAATTTCAACAGCATTTTTTTCTTTACAGACCTTGACATATAAAGACGATGATAATATAATATCAAAAGTATAAATATTAGTATTGGTGTTAGTATTTGTGATGAAAAAGAGCTACATTATCTGCAACCGAAAAATCACCGTCGAAGCTCCTTGGTTTACGCCGCAGGAGGGCTACTGGCCGATGTTTGAGGCCGAGTTCCCCGAGGCGGATATCAATGTGCTTTGCCGTGAATGCGAGAACTTGCCCGATTTCGGCGGCAAGCGGCTCGGCGAATGCGGCGATGTCACGGTGAGCATTGACGGCGGCAAGGTCTCGCGGCTCTTTCATCTCGGTACAGACCCCGGCGCAATGTGCGTTTATGACGCTTTCGGCGCTTCGTCGGCAGACGCTTATATCCTCAGCCGCAACTATGATGTGGCGATGGACGGCCGCTATATGTGGTCGTCGCTGGCGCTCTCTCAGCTCCTGCTCCAAAAGGACGCATTCCTGCTGCACGCTTCATATATCGAGCACGGCGGCAAGGCGATCCTCTTCTCCGCCCCCTGTGGGGTAGGCAAGAGCACTCAGGCGGCTCTCTGGGCGGAGCATAACGGCTCGCGAATCATCAACGGCGATAAAGCGGGCGTTTCGTTTGACGGCGATGAGATAAACGCGGGCAGCCTGCCTTTCTGCGGCACGAGCGGGATATGCAAAAATGAGACTTATCCTCTCGGCGCCGTGGTGCTTCTCAGCCGCGCCGATTGTAGCACCGTCAGGCGGCTTGGCGGGTCCGAAGCCGTTCTCGGCATTATGAATAATATCTATCTCGATTTCTTCGCACCGGGCGAGCAAAAGAGCTGTGTTGATCTGCTCATCAGGCTCGCTGCCGAAGTGCCGGTGCTTCAACTGAGCTGCACGCCCGATAAGTCGGCTGTTGCGGCTCTTGAAAATGCTCTGAAGGAGTATAAAATTTTCTGATGGAAGTTAACTACGACCTTTTTGTCAATACGCTTTTTATGAAAGCGCAGGCAAAGGGCATACCGCTCTCCGGTTCGTTTGAGCTTACCGCAAGGTGCAATTTCGACTGTCGGATGTGCTATATTCACCGCCGCAGCCGCGATCGTGAAGCCCTCATGGGTGAGAAAAACGCCGATTGGTGGGTCACTCTTGCAAAGCAGGCCAAGGAGCACGGCACTCTGTTGCTACTGCTCACGGGCGGCGAGCCGTTGCTTCGACGTGATTTCGACGAGATATACACCGCCTGCAAGTCGCTCGGGCTGCTCACCTCGGTCAATACCAACGGCGTGCTGCTCGACGAGGACAAGCTCCGTTTGCTTCGAGAGTATCCGCCGCAGCGGGTCAATATCTCGCTTTACGGTGCTTCACCTGAGACCTACGGCAGATTATGCGGCGATCCCGACGCTTACAGCACCGTCACCGAGTCGATAATCCGTCTGCATGAGGCGGGGATAGGCGTTCGCATCAATTATTCCGCCACGCCCGATAATGTCGGCGACGCGGCGTCGATCCAAGCTTTTGCTGACAGATACGGCTTGCCGGTTCAAGCCACCTTCCATATGTTCCCGCCCGTGCGCTCGTGCGGCGAAGCCGTCAGGCTTTCGCCCGAAGATGCCGCAAAGGCTCAATACGAGTGGCATAAGCGGAGATTGGGGGAGAGTGAGCTTAAAGCGAGAGCCGAGGGTCTTAAACCGGGTTCGGTTCGTGAATGCGACCCCGAGTGCGGCGAGCGGCTGAGCTGCCGTGCGGGTTCGGCTTCGTTTTGGGTCACATGGGACGGTAAAATGTCTCCGTGCGGCATGATGACCGAGCCGAGCGTGCCTCTCGATGATTTCGGCGAAGCATGGCGTGAGATAATGCGGTGCAGCAGGGAGATATTCCTGCCGCCCCAATGTTCAGGCTGTGATAAGCGGATGCTTTGCGATGTTTGCGCCGCCGTCACCAAGGCCGAGTCAGGCGAATTCAACGGCTTGCCCGATTACGCCTGCCGCAAGGCCGCCGAATATCGGCGACTGCTGCTCGGCAGATAAATCTAAACATAATTCCCCGAGGGTTATCCCAAAAGGGTTTATATATAATTTTTCAATATCATGGAGGATACGAAAATGTTCAGAAAGAAACTTTTGACTGCTCTGAGCCTTGTCCTTGTGCTCTGCACGCTTGTGAGCATAGGCGCTCTCGGTCTTCAGGCTCTTGCTGCCGAGACTCTCGGCTCCATCAGCGGCGGTCATTCGCAGACTCACACTGCGGGCGACTCTCTGGCAGCCATTCAGCAGCAGAATGCCGAGTGGGCTGTCCGTCAGTTCCTCGATCAGTGCGCCACGCCGCTTGACGGCTCAAACGGCAACCCCGATCTTTGTATACCCGGCCTCAGCTCAACGGATAACATGATCCCGCAGGGCCTGACCTACTACAAGGCAAAGAATTGGGTGCTGATCGCGTCATATAAAAACGGCGGCGGCTCACCGAGCGTTATTTATGCGCTTAGCCTCGAGACCGGCAGGTTTGTCGCTCAGTTCAATCTTTATAATAATGATAAATCCGCCTGTACGGCTCACGTCGGCGGCATTGCGGCTTCCAACTTCAACCTATACATAGCCGATAAGAATAACTCCATCAGCTATGTTCCGCTGTCGGAGCTGAATGTTGCCGAGGGTACCCTCAAGGATATCTATATTCAGGGTACTGTTGACCTTGCCGAGCTGAGCAGCGCCAACACCTCATTCTGCTCCTTTGATAACGGTATTCTTTGGACTGGTAACTTCTATCACACTGCAGACGGTTATAATACCCCTGCAAACTCCGTTTACAACAGCATGATATTCGGCTACGCTCTTCAGGGTGCTAACTCACAGACCGAGTGGAACGCTTTCGCGACCGGCTCGATCACGGGCGACGCGTCCGCCTCCTCAAATGCCGACTGTGCGGGTTACCCCACCCATACGCTGGCTGTTCCCAACACCATCACCAAGATCCAGTGCGCCCTCGTCTCAAAGGGCAGGGTATATATGGGCACCTCCTACGGCAGAAGGAATGCCTGCGACCTCTATATCGCCGACATCGACCTGACCAAGGACGGCAACACCACCGTTACAATAGCGGGCCATCAGACCGACGCTTATCTGCTCTCGGATTACAGGACCTTCAACAACCACCTCTACATGAACGAGGGTATGTTCATGCTGAATAATGAGGTCTATATCCTTACCGAGTCAGCGGCGTATAAGTATTACGGCGAATCCGCAACCAATAAATGCACCTACCCGACCGACGTTATCTGGAAGCTCGACCCCTACGCTCTCATGGGCGAGGTCGCGCCCGATGATTCAGGAATTACCTCCTATTATTCAAAGGTTTATAATTGGGATGAGATAGGCGTTGAGGACGAGTATATAATCGTCTTTAAGTCAAGCGCCGTCGAGAACGGCAATAACGTGCTTTACACTCTTGACGCCAACGGCGGCTACGCCGGCAACCCGCTCCCGAAATACACCGTCAGAGCGAATGCGGGTCAGGGCGCTACCGGCGACTCGATGGGTATGGTAGGTAAAAAGATAACCAATTATACCTTCACCAACGGCGATAAGAAGCTCGTGCTCAATAACCCCGATGACGACGATGTTGAGTCGATGCGTTGGTCTATAGAGAAGACCGGCGACGGCAACGCCGTGCGTATTACCTCTAAGGACAGCTACTTTGCAAATGCTCCGTTCCTTTACTACGGCTCCCGTCTGGTCTATATGACCCTTGGCGGCAACGAGCAGTTTGCAAATGTTTATCTTGCCCCCACGGGCAGCAGCGACGGCTCCTTCCAGCTCTATTATAACGGCTCAAACAAATATTATATGTTCTGCAACGACGGCACCATCTCCGACGGCCTCGATTCCTACAGCAGATACTACGCCGAGAACAATGTCAAAGAGCGTGATGCTGATAAGAGCACCACAAGGAACGAGGATCACACCGGCACCGTCTATTACGGTCAGACCGAGCAGGCGGGCACCTTCCATATGGACGGTACTTACAGCCGCTCCTGCGACTATCACTCAGGTAACAAGATAGGCTACCATCCCAATAATGAGAGCAGCAGCAATAAGGTGCTTGGTAGGAATGTCGGCGACTCCTATACCTATTTCTATATATATAGGCGTATAATCCAGACCGAGGGCTCGCAGGGCAAGAGCAACCTCTTCACCGGCAAGAAGGCATATGCGGCTGCCGACGGCACCTATACCATCGACCTTCAGTCATACGCCACCGGCGCAACTCAGTCTGCTATCAGCGATAAGGGCGTGCCCCTTGACGTCGTGCTTGTCGTTGACCGTTCCTCCTCGATGGGCGATGAAAAGGATTGCGCCAACTATGATAAGGCATACAGACTTTCATACGATAATTATCAACCCGGCAATCGTGAGACCTATTATAAGTTGGGTGATACATATTATCTGATCCAGCGTGGGTCGTATCAGACGTACACCTTCACAAAAAAGACTGGCGATTTGAACTATGATGCCACTTCAAGCAGCAGTAATGCATGGTATCTGCACTCTGATGGCAATTACTATCAGTTGCAACATTCTACTGTTCATGAAGCCACTTTAAACAGAAATAAGAGATGGATCCTTTATTTCAGAGATTCAAATAACGATGTATGGCTTCTTTATTCAGGTGATGACTGCTGTACTTCGGGCAGAACAACGCATCCGGCTCACTATGCAGGAGCGTCAACGCCTTCTGACAGTGATGTCAGGAATTCCAGTAATCCTCTCTACAACTGCTATAGAACCGGTTGGAGCAAGTCAATATATACCGGTGACTATTATAATAGGAATACTATCACTCACTACTACCTCTATTTTGAGGCAAACGGTAAGACCTATTACCTTGACGGCTTGAATGCTGTTGACGACAGACCCTCACAGTACACCAGCTCGACCGAGTATATCTACACCGGCGCTTACTATGATAAGACCAATGTTCAGCGCCGTACCGCAACCGCCAAGGCAGCAAGAGAATTTATCGCCGACCTCAGAGTTGACTCCGGCAAGTACGATATCGACCACAGGATAGCTTTCGTTGAGTTCGGTAACGACGCCTCAAACGCAAAGCCCGACCTCACTGGCACCGACTGGGCATATACCGGCGTTTGGAATAAGACCGATTCCTCCGGCACGGGTCAGTTTATCCTTAAAAATAACCTTGATGCCGATGCAGAAAAAACTTTCTATAAAAATGCATTCAACTCTGCAAACGACGCCACTGCCGACTACGCTATCTCAGAGATGGCAGGCAACAACTCGTATGTCTGCGCCGCACCTAACCACGGCTTTGAAATGGCTTATGAGATACTGAATAACTCCTCGGCAAAGGCTGAGTATGCGGCGGGCACCCGTAAAGCTATCGTTGTCTTTATTACAGACGGCGTTCCCGGCAACCCCTCTTCGACAAAGTCAGCTGCCACAAAGCTCAATATCTCCAAAACTTACGCAAACGCAGCTATTGAGCAGGCGGCAAGGATAAAGGCGCTCGGCTCTGCCGATATCTACAGCATCTATATAGGCACCGAGACCATGACCGACTTTAATGTCGATGATTACATGGACGGCGTTTCCTCCAACTATCCCAATTCCACCGGTTACCCCGGATATAAGGACGGCGCGACCCTCGGCACTAAGAAGGAGGGCGGCAACTACTACTCAAAGATCACCAGCGGCGGCGACCTATCAAGGCTGCTTCAGCAGATCTCCTATGAGGCTATAGCTTCGGGCACTGCGGTCAAGCTTAACAGCACCGCCGTGCTCAAGGATGTTCTCTCCGACAGCTTTGCATTCCCGTCGGATCTCTCGCAGCTCAAGGTAACTCTGCAGACTCAGGAGCTCTCCTACAATGCGGCAAACAAGCTCGTTGAGGGTGCGATAGTCAATAACCCTGCAGGCGTCACCTATGAGATTGTCGGCAACGAGATAAATGTCACCGGCTTCGACTACACCACCAACTATGTTGCCCCCGATCACCCCGGTAAGCGCCTTATTGTTAAGCTCGAAGGCGTGCTGCCCGTTAAGGATATCGTCGGCTACAATATAGACACCAACGATAATGAGCGCTCGGGTATCTATGAGCATCCCGACGCCTCCGTCCCGATGGAGAATCTGACCAAGGATGAGGTCACGCGCCTGCTGCCCGCCCCCGAGACGAACGTGCCGGAGCATAACTACATCTTTGACTTTGGCTCGGTAATGCCCATTACCGATAACTCAGGTGAGCTTCTTGCGGTCTCGGCTTCACCGACCAAGCTCTCAACCTCCGCTTACCCGCTTGAGGCGACCAACACGTCGGGCGGCTCCGCTAAGATCGACACCGCCGCAAACGGCCTTGACCTCACCATGGGCATGACGAACTCCTATATCTATGCTTTCATCAAGACCGGTCATGACTCCTATGAGTGGACGAGAGTTAATCTGATCCCCGCGTCCAACGTATATTTCGAGGAGACTTCACTCACACCCGTAACAGGCACAGGCACCGCTTGGGCTTCGACCGCCGCCGCTTCCGCGGCTGCTCAGTCGCCCTCAGGCAACTACGACCTTTACGGCTTTGATGCTTCCTATAACTTCAACGACGGCAATCTCTTCTCGGGCAACGCAGCTCTCAAGACTACCGTCAACTCCGGCACCAAGACCTCCGATAAGGTCAAGTTCACCTTCACCGGCGAGAGCTTCGACCTCATCTCCGCCTGCGGCCCGCAGACCGGCGTTCTTGCAGTCAAGGTCACGAATTCCGCAACCGGAGCGACTAAATATTATGTGGTCGACACATACTATACCGACGCCAACTACCTCGTTGACGGCCTTGCCCGTCAGGTGCCCGTAATGACATTCAGCGGCGACTGTGGCACTTATAACGTAGAGGTTTCCGGCGTATATCTCAACAGCGCAGGCGCAGTCAAGAACAGCGGCGCCAAGGCTGCTCCCTCGGCTCTCTCGGCGGTCGATCGCTCCGTGCTCAACGCTCTTGCAGAGCTTGGCTACGATGATGTCAGCGCAGCTGAGGTCGAGAAGATCTGGATGGACGACGGCTCCGTTCTCAATGATAAGGTGCCCGTCGCTTACTCCGCCCCCGCAAAGGCTCCCGCAGCTAATGCTGATGGGACCTCCGCCGATGTTTCGCTCGACGTTTATATCGACGCAGTCCGTATCTACAAGCCCTACGGCAATAACGACCCCGCCTCCTACATCGCAGGCGAAAAGAACGCGAGATACGTCAATGTACTCGGCAACCTCAAGTCAGGCGGAATGACCGGCTCCAACGACGGCAAGATAGCCTATGTTGAGGGCGGCAGCTATGACAGCCTTGAATTCGCCGATTACAACAATTATCAGTTCGGCGGCCCGCACAACGAGGTCTATCTCAACAAGGTGACCGACGGCGCTGTTACCGGCCTCAGCTTCACTCTCGGCAACTTCGACAAGACGAAGTCGCAGGTAATGCTCTCATTGCGCTATGTCCAGAAGAACGGCGCGGCAAACGGCAGCGAGTGCAAGATCAACAATGCGATAATCAGGATCAACTCCGCCACCGAGATGTATTACGATATCACAGAGTATGTTAATGACGACGGCACCGTTACAATTCAGAATCTCGGCGACAACCTCCTTGCGGTCGGCTATATCAAGCTTGCGGATGCCAAGGTCTCCGTTGATGATTCCGCACTCGCAAAAGCGCAGAGAGCGATGGCTCAGCCCGGTGTTGAGACCGATGTCCTTGCGAGATTTATTCCCGTCGCAGAGAACGACGCTGAGGAACCCGACAATGTCGAGCGCCCGCTCGGAGCAGAGCTCATCACCGTGAACGGCGCAAACAACGACAACGACGGCATCGTCTTTGATTTCCTTGACACGGTTCTCGGCTCGATATCTGCAATGTTCAAGAAGATAATTTCTTTCTTTGCAAATATCTTCGGCTTTTTTCGCTAATTGATGAGTCGTATTCTTGGAGGTAAAAATAGAAATGAAAAACTCTTATATTAAACCCGATTTCAGCCTTGCTCCTATCGCGCTCGCTGCCGGCCCCGGCAGCGCCTGCGCGGCGGATCTTGAGACTGTCGCATCGGTTTTCGGCATTGATGCCGACGCTCTGAAGAGCCCCACCGCATTTGCGGCGAGCGAGGGCTGCGCGACGCCCTTTGACATCGAGTATTTCTGCAAATTCTCGTCCGTCAGCTTCGCAGGCTCCACCTCGGTATTCGGCTCATAAGAGGTGCAGGGATGGAAAGCTACAAAGTGAAGCCCGGCTATGTCCTGCGCGAGATCGCGGAGGAGTATCTGGCCGTGCCCGTCGGCACGGGAGGGGAGATAGTTATCCTCAACCCCGTCAGCAAGCTCCTGTGGGAGCGTATGCAGGCGCCGCAGACTCTTGACGAGCTGACCGCCGCCGTGACCGACGAGTACGAGGTCGACCCCGCCGAGGCTCGTAACGATATCCTTGCATTCCTCACAAATCTCAAAAGCAGCAATCTGCTTGCTGAATAAAAAAGAGATCCCTCTCTGTGGAAACACAGGGAGGGATTTTTTCGTATTATGCAACAGTCAATACTTTATCGAATAGCTGTTTTCACAAGCGAGAGCGAACTTGACATCAAGATTGCTGCCTGCGACCTTAACACCGAGGTTAAGCACATCGGTATTTGTAAAAACAATTTTTGTTATGTTGCCCGTTGCTTTGTCAACGGTGCATTGAATTTTGCCGTTAATCCCGTTTATCTTTACGGATTCAAGGAATACTGATATCCTTGAATGTCGAGGCGGAAACGGTGTTGAAAACTCCTGCATATCCTGTGCCCTTTTTGGGGCTGGTGATTTTGTCATTGTAAAGGGTTATGGTGATATCATAGGTCTTGCCGTTATCCTTGAGCACGGCGCTTTTAACCATGTCCGCTGTCAGATGCGAGGTATAATTCTCACCGCTGACGGGGAAATACGCCGTTATTTCCTCTTTTGTGGTAAAGTATGCAGGTTCATCTGAGCCCTTGACGAACTTTTCTATTGCCCACTTGCCGAGGCTCTCGATTGCCGACGGAAGCTGAAGATATTCGGGCAGGCTCTTCATTTTTGAATAATTGCGGGTTATGGATTTTGCATTTGACTTGATTTTGTTTGCCGCCGTGTTGTAAATATCAACTATTTCGGCGGTGGTTTTGGCTGCGGGTTCGGCAGCGACGGCATTTTCACTGACAGCTTCGGTTTCATCAGAAGATGTCTGGGCGTTCTGCGAAGGCGCAAGCGAATTATCGACGATCGCGGCAGTTGTGTTTTCACTGTTATCGGGCGCGAATGCATCCTCCGACGGTGAAGAGGGGACGGCAGAATAAGCCGCTTTGATGATTGCGTCGCTTATCTTGCCTGCAGAGCTGTTAAGAGTTGCGGCAATTATAATTACGCAGACAAATGCCACGACCGATGATATCCAAGTCCTTTTGACTTGCGGTGACATCGGCGTTTTTTCTTTTTTGGTTCTTTCTTTTTTCATGTTAAGCCTCCTGAATTTCAAATTTATGGTTTCCTGCCGCTACAGCTTCTGCCGTGCCGTTTGGCAGGATAATCTCCGCGGTGCAGTTTGACGGCACTGAAATCTCAAATACGGTTTTGCCGCTCTCTCTTTTCCAGCCGCTTCTTACTACACCGTAAACGCTTTTATAGGTCGCATCTGCGAATGTGAAATGACCGCCGACGAGAGGCTTTATAAGGAACCTGTTGCCGCTTCTGATGTTGATACCGCACATTCCTCTGAACAGCCATTCGCATACGGCGCCTTTTGAATAGTGATTCAGCGAGGCGATACCTCCCTGTGCAGCGGTGCCCTCCCATGATTCCCAAATCGTCGTTGCACCCGATTCAGCCATAAAGAGCCATCCCGGCATCCGTTCATTTTCAAGCAATCGATAAGCGTATTCAACATTGATATCCGACAACACATCAAGTATAAGCGGCGTAGACAGGAAACCGGTTCCAAGCCGCCAGCCGTAGTTGTCAAGCGTTTTCACAAGCCGCTTTTCGGCGTATTCCTTCAGATTGCCGTCGATCAGCTTCATATAAAGCGGTCGGACGAGCTTTGCCTGCCTGTCAGTGTTAAGGGAATAGCCCTCGTGAGTGATTAGCTCCCTGTATGCCTCGGCACATCCGTCAGAATATTTCTTAAACAGCCGTACATTTTTTTCATCGTTCATATACTCTGCTATTTCGCACATAAGGCCGAGAACATATGATGTATACGCCGTTGACTCCTCGGGATTCGGCAGCACCGTGTTTTTCCAATCGTTCGGGAAAACATCCTTCGGCTCGGCCCATTCACCGTAGGACTGACCGAAATTTACAAGATACTTTTTGTTTTTTAGATTTACACGGCGCCTCAGCGGTGTCCATTTGCCGCAGCGGGAGATCATAAAGTTTGCATACTTTACCATTCCGTCATAGAATTCACGGATAAGGCAGTCGTCATTGTAGATCTTCCAGAAGCGGTACGGGATCAGAACGCCCGCATCAGCCCAGCCTACAGAGCCGTTCAGCCACGACATATAGAAATCAACGCCGCCGTATGGTGCGATTTGCGGCAGCTTGCCGCTCGGCTTCTGCCAATCGTAAACATCACGCATATATTTTTCGGCGAATGTCGGATAGTCGAAAAGGTATGCGGCAGTCTCAAAAAAAATCTGTGCGTCACCCGTCCAGCCGTGACGCTCCCTCGTCGGGCAGTCGGTCGGCAGGTCGGTGCTGTTGCTTTTGGTTGACCACTTTGTTGCCTTAACAAATTTGTTGAGCAGCTCGTTTGAGCTGTCAAAAAAGCCGACCTCCTCCATGTCGGAGTACACGGCAATTGCCGTGAAATCCTCGGCGTTAACCTCAATATCCGTGTCTATTTCCATGTATTTAAAGCCGAAAGTTGCAAAGCTTGTTTTATATTCGTTTACGCCGTCTTTACAGGTGTACTCAACCTTTTGGAGGGGCGTGGTTATCTTTTTGCTTGTGCATTGAATGTTCTTTAATGTCAGCTCTCCGCTTTCATCAAGCATTTCGCCGAATCTGAGCGTCAGCTTCTGCCCAGCCGCTGCGCTTATTTTGAACGAAACATAGCCTGCCATATTTTGACTGAAATCGATAATTCGCCTGCCGGACGGAGCGACGGTCATTTTGCCTTTAAAGGTCTCCTTTTCCGCTATAGGCACATTGTTTGAAGCGGTCGGTATAACAGCGTGAGAGGTGACTTTTGCTCTGCCCGCATAGCTCGGTGCTCGCCTTGCATCAATGATTTCGCCGTCCTTGTTGTCCGCAAAACGTATCGGCCCGTCGTTTGACCAAAGCCAGCTTTCATCTGTAACGATGACATCGGTTTTACCGCTTTCATATGTTATTTCAAGTTGAGCCAGGATTTTTGTTTCGCTACCGAATTGGTTCTTAAGCCCCCAGGCGCCGGTCGATCCCCGATACCAGCCGTCGGCAAGGTCGATGGTCAGCACATTACTTTCTTTTACAAACTCTGTAACGTCATAGGTCTGGTACTGTACTCGTTTCCCGTAATCGGTTATGCCGGGAGCAAGCGGCGTTGAGATTTTTTTACCGTTCAGGTATGCGGAGTATATCCCGCAGGCGGTTGCGTATAGCCGCGCCGCTCTGATATTGCCGTCGGTACGGAAATCTTTTCTAAAGCAATCGACAGGGAAACGCTTCTCGGGTCCCTTGAAGCTCTCTATCAGGTAATTAATTCCCGATGCCAAAAAGGAGCTTTCGATTCTCTTTTTTCTCGCATAACCCTCCTTATCGACCTCATAATTGCCGGTTATCCACTTCGCCGACCAGCTCCTGATGCCGTATTCAAAGAATGCTTCCTCGCTCCATTCGCTCTCGGCGTCATTCTCATCCCACAGCTTGATTTTGAAATTGACTCTTTTACCTTTCTCAAATTTTACAGGCAAGCGGCATCTCATTTCATTTGATTTGACCTTGCCGCTGTCCCAACCATCGGCGACGATCCTGTAGGCGGTCTGTGCCGTGCCGCCTTCGCAATTCCACATGACCCTAGGCTCGTCAATGTCTATTCCAAGCGGGTTTTTAAGATATTCGGTTTTTATGTTAATTGCTTTCATTGGCTTTTTCCTCGTTTTTTCTCGCTTTGATTTCTGCCTGTTTCTTTCCGATATCCTTCTCAACATTGAGGAAGAGAAGCAATGCGAAAAGTGCTATGCCCGTAAAGGTTTCAAGACCGACAAAGAAGAAGGTCATCGTATTTTTGGCCATTGCGGTCTGCTCGGCGGCGACGGTTACACCGTTTACAAGCGAGGGCGCAATATAGCCGCTCTTAGCAAGCATCATGTTGAAAAGCCCGGTGACGATCCCGACGCTTGAGACGGCGATAATGTTGTAGACAGATATAGCAATGCCGTCGCAGCGGAATTCGTTTTTCCATTCAAGATGGTCGAGCACATCGGCAAACAGCGCCATAAATACATATGAGCAGGGGAGGCCGCCGATGTTTTTGATAAATTGGCCTACAAGAACAATTGCCATATTTGTCGGGAATATCCAGCATATTGCGCTGCCGAGCGCATAGAGAATGAAGCCGGCGGCGGTAAGGTTTCTTTTGCCAAATTTCTTTGCAAGCGGCCAGACCGCAAAAATACCTATTCCCATCGGAATACCGCCGATAACGGAAATCAGCATCTGCGTTTTGCCGTCGTTATAGGAGCCTAAAACATAGTTGCAGTAGTAAACAAGGCTCAGATTCTTGAACTGAGTACCGATAGTGTAAATTAGGAAGTATGCTAGAATAATTATCATGTATTTATCTGTAAAGATTGCCTTGAGCAGTTTTTTATAAGGTGTTTTTTCGCCCTCGACATTTCCCTCATCCTCAAGAGTGACCCTCTCCTTTGTATAATAGTATTCAAGAAGAGTGAGAGGCAGCGCGAGAGCAGAGAGGAAGCCCATGACAAATATCCATTTGATCTTGTCAACACCGAGAGCAGGCATTATAACCATCGGGAATACAAGAGCCACAAGTATTCCGCTCATCATAATTGTCGATATCTGATTGAATACCGAGAGCGAGCCTCTCTGCTCGGTGTTTCTTGTGGAGAGAGGCACCATCAGATTGTGGCTCATATTAAAAATTGTATAAGCGAACGAATAGAAAAGATTGTATGAGAGGGCGACCCAGACTATCTGCAAGGTCTGATTGCCCGAGGGCACGACAAAGAGCAGTATACCCGTAATTGTCAGCAGCGGCGCCGAGAGCAGGAGCCACGGCCTCGCTTTGCCTTGTTTTGTGTGAGTGCGATCGATTATGTAGCCCATAATGACGTTGGTTATTGCATCGATAATCTTTGATATTATCGGAAAAATGGCAAGAAACGCTCCGCCCCACACGGAAGTCAGCTTCAGTACATCAGTGTAGTAGACGTTTAGATATGTGCCGAGAACGGCGTTGAGCAGCAGCGCGCCTGCAGGACCGACGAGATAGCCGAGCCACTTTTCTTTTCCCGTGACCTCGGGTGAAGTCAGTCGGGAATTGAAGGCTCTTTTTTCAACAAATTTGTTTACCATGTAATTACCTCCGCTGATTCTCTTGACTTTTGAAAGTCTTTATATTACACTATCATTATAGCTACATCATGTCGGACTAACAATCATCAGTTTGATTAATAATTGATATAAAACCGACATAATCGTCAATAGTGAGGGGATTATATAATGAATACTAAAAATAATCAGCGCACGCGCTTGTCGAAGCTGCTTTTTAAGAACGCTCTTATGGATCTGTTGAAGGAGCGGGGGAGCGTTGAAAAGATCTCCGTGCGTGAGCTTTGCGGCAGAGCTGAGCTGAACAGGTCAACTTTTTACGCACACTACAGTGAGCCGAAAGATGTCCTGAATGAAATTGAAGCGGAGCTGCTTGAAGCGACCGAGGAGCATCTTGAGCAGATAGGTAGAGAGAATGATATCGGAGCGCATAAATACATCCTGTCGTTTTTGAGATTTATAAAGGAAAATGATAAGCAATTTCGTACACTGCTGATTGACTCGGCGGATCCGGAATTCCGCTCGAAATTCATGCAGCATTCGATAGTTCAGTTCATCACAAACCTGCAAATTGATCTGCCGCAAGAGCTTGAGCAGTATATTTTTTCATATATCCTCAACGGCAGCACCGGCATAATAATTCAATGGATACGCTCGGATTATGCGACGGATGAGAGGCTGATAGTGAATCTGCTCTTTTCAATCAATCAAAGCTCCCTCGTGAATCTTGACATATAAAACTAAGAAATGGATTAAAAAGAAAAATCGCCGCGAACGATAACGTCCGCGACGATCATGGTGCGGGTAACAGGGGTCGAACCTGCACACCTTGCGGCGCAAGATCCTAAATCTTGTGCGTCTGCCAATTCCGCCATACCCGCATTTATATTTTATAATATATTACATATTATCACAGGGTGCATTTATTGTCAAGGAAAAACGCCCCTTAATTTATTGATTTTCTCCTTGAAAAACAGACTGCATTATGTTAAACTTTATTTGTATAGCTGCCGACAGGCAGTTTAAAAATGATTTTTGTTAGGAGCGAGCTTATGTTATCAAGAACCCCTCCGATGGGCTTTAACACCTGGAATACCTTTGGCGAGAATATCAACGAGAGCGTTATCAAAGAGACCGCCGACGCAATGGTCGAGAAAGGTCTGCTTGAGGCAGGGTATAATTACCTCGTCATCGATGACTGCTGGAGCGAGAGGGAGAGAGACCCCGAGACCGGCAAAATAGTCCCCGATAAGATCAAATTCCCTAACGGAATGAAAGCGGTCAGCGACTATGTTCATTCCAAAGGGCTTAAATTCGGCATGTATTCCTGCGCCGGCACCCGTACATGCGCCGATTACCCCGGCAGCTTTGACCATGAGTTCCTTGATGCCCGCACCTTTGCCGAATACGGCGCGGATTTCCTTAAATATGACTTCTGCTATAAGCCTAATGTCGCTAACGGTCCGCTTCTTTACAGAAAGATGGGCATGGCGCTCAAGGCGAGCGGCAGGGAGATCCTTTTTTCCGCCTGCAACTGGGGCAACGATGAGGTCAACACATGGATTCGTTCCGCAGGCGCTCATATGTATCGCTCCACAGGCGATATCAACGATTCTTTCCCCTCGATGAGAGATATTTCGCTCAGCCAGGTCGACAACCTCGCTTATTCCGCACCAGGCTGCTTCAACGATATTGATATGCTCACCATCGGTATGTACGGCGAGGGTAATGTCGGCTCCTCGGGCTGCACCGATATAGACTATAAAACCCAGTTTGCCGTTTGGTGTATGTTCAGCGCCCCACTCATGCTCGGCGGCGATATCAGAAATCTGAATGATAAAATGCTTGAGCTTGTCAAGAATAAAGACCTCATCAGGATAAATCAGGATGAGGAGGGGAGACCCGCATTCTGCACCACCGGCTCCCGCGAAGCAAAGTCGTTTGTCAAGCTGCTTTCGGACAATGAGATAGCTGTGCTGCTTGTCAATTTCGGCGAGAGCGACGCCCATGTTGAATTCTATTTTGAGAATATCGGCATTCCTGCCGCCTCCGGCTACGGCCTTGAGATGAGGGACGTATTCACAGGCAAAAATCTCGGCGTCAAGAAGGAATTTATGCGCCGCAAGATCGCCGCTCACGACTGCGAATGCTACATTTGCAAGCTGGCGAAGTGACATGGAATACTGTATTTCGTGTGAAAAAGAGCTGACCAACGACGATATCGGTTTCCATAAGAAAATGGTCAACCGAGGCGCCGAGGAATTCATGTGCATAAGCTGCCTTTGTAAGTATTTCGGTTTAACGGAGGAAAAGGCGCATGAAATGATTGAGAATTTCAAAAAAATGGGCTGCACTCTGTTTTGCTGATATCGGTATTTATAGAAAGGTGATATTATGTCTGTTTGCAAAGTTATATCCCATAGGGGCGCCAATAAGCAGGCGCCGCAAAATACCATTCCCGCTTTCGAGAAGTCGCTTGAGATAGGCGTTGACGGCTTTGAGACCGACGTACATATGTCAAGGGATGGCGTGCCGGTCATTTGCCATAACTACACGATCGACGAGACTTCAAACGGCATCGGCGCTATCTCCGACATGACTCTGGAGCAGCTGCGCTCTTATGATTTCGGCTCATACTTCCATGACGAATTCAGGGGCACCAAGCTCCCGACTCTCGATGAATTTCTCACCCTCTGTGCGACGGCGGATATCGAGATAATGAATATCGAGCTTAAAACTCCTCTCAGCGGCGAAAAGGGGATAGTCAAGGAAACCCTTGCCGCAGTTAAGGAGCACGGACTCTTTGATAAGCTGCTTATTTCGAGCTTCAGCCCCGAGCTTCTTGTGGAGTGTAAGAGGCTTGACCCCGCGTGCAAGACGGGCTTCCTCTACAGCCCCGACAGGAAGATCACCTATAAGAAGATGCTCTTCGGCTATGTTGAATTCGCCAAGGAGATAGGCGCGGAATATCTGCACCCGCATTTCAGCCTTGTCAACAAGCATTATGTTAAAAAGCTCCATGACAACGGGATAGGTATCAATGTCTGGACCGTCGACGGCGACGGCATCGCCAAGAGAATGCTTGACTGCGGCGTTGATGGCATTATCACCAACGTCCCCGATATGATAAATGCTCTTGTAGAGCGGTATTGATTTATATTCGGCGTGCTTTGGCTCGCCGAATTTTTTTGAAGTTTTGCCATCTTAATGTTGAAAAACGTCCGCCTTTGTGATATAATGCGCTATGGTCTTAATTAAGGTGGTGCAGTATGGCAATTTATTATTCCCGCAGCGCAAGGGAGACCGAAAATATCGGTTTTTCGCTTGCAAAGACTGTGGAGGTCGGCTCGGTCGTGGCGCTTTTCGGCGAGCTTGGAGCCGGCAAGACGGCGTTTGTGCGAGGCTTCGCCCGTGGAATGGGTATTGACGCCGAGGTCACAAGCCCCACTTTTGCGCTTGTCAACGAGTACCGTTCGGGCAAAAAAGCGCTTTGCCATTTTGATATGTACCGTATAACTGGCTGGGACGATCTTTACTCCACGGGGTATTTTGACTACCTTGATGCGGGGGCGACCCTCATCATCGAGTGGAGCGAGAATATCGAAGCCATTCTCCCACAGGATTGCGTTCGGGTCACTATCACCAAATGTGACGACCCCGATGAACGCCAAATCGAAATAATCGGAGCTGAAATTCTTGAAAATATTAGCGATTGATTCCTCTGCAAAGACCGCGAGCGTCGCTGTGGCCGAGGGGGGCAGGCTGATAAGCGAATGCTTTGTCAACGCCGCTTTGACCCACAGCCGCACGCTGATGCCAATGGTCAATAATGCGCTGACCCAGGCGGATATGAGCTTCGCCGATATAGATGCCCTGAGCGTCAACGTCGGTCCGGGCTCATTCACGGGTATAAGGATAGGTGTTGCCGCCGTCAAGGGGCTTGCCATCAGTGGCGATAAGCCTTGTGCGGGTGTGTCTACTCTGCTCTCAGCCGCTTATAATTTTGCCGATGACGATTGCCTTGTCTGCGTCGCAATGGACGCTCGCTGCAATCAGGTCTATACCGCTCTTTTTGAGTGCTCGGGCAGCAAGGTTGCGCGTATTTGCGAGGATAAAGCGGTGCCTATAGCCGAGCTTGAAGCCGACCTTGCAGGCTGTGACAAAAAAATATTTCTTGCAGGCGACGGCGCCGAGCTTTGCTTTGCAGCATTCGGCGGCAGGCTTCCCGCCGTTCATCTCGCCGCAGAGAACAGAAGATATCAGCGCGCTTACGGCGTTGCCGCGGCCGCTGAGGATAATAAAGAGCTGTTTCGCCCTGCTTCGGAGCTTGTTCCGGTCTATCTCAGACCGCCGCAGGCAGAGCGTGAGCTTAAATTGAGAAAGGGAGTAAACACATGATAGCTTTAGGTTGCGACCATGCAGGTCTTGAGCTTAAAAACATCATCAAGGATCATCTTGATATGAGGAAAATCGAGTATAAGGATTTCGGCACTTATACGCCTGAATCCACCGATTACGCCGTCTACGCCGAGCTTGCGGCAAAGGCCGTAGCAAGCGGCGAATGCAGCCTCGGTCTGCTTTTCTGCGGCACGGGCGTCGGCATTTCCATGGCGGCGAACAAGGTCAGAGGCATCAGAGCGGCTTGCTGCTCGGACGCATTCTCAGCCGAGATGACAAGGCTGCATAACGACGCAAATATGCTTTGCCTCGGCGGCAGAGTTGTCACTCCCGAGAAGGCTATCGAGCTTGTCGATATCTTCCTCGATACGCCGTTCAGCGGCGAGGAGCGCCACGCTCGCAGGATCGCTCAGATAACTGAGCTTGAAAACAGGTTTTAATTAACAATTAAATATATCGGAGGTTATTTAAATGGCAAAAGTAATGATTATGGATCATCCCCTCATCCAGCATAAGCTGACTATCCTCAGGAACGAAAAGACAGGTTCAAAGGAATTCAGAGCGCTTGTCAGCGAGATAGCAACCCTTATCTGCTACGAAGCAACCAGAGATCTTCCTCTTAAAGACACAGAGATAAAGACTCCCGTCGCGGTCGCCAAGACTAAGGTGCTCGCCGGTAAGAAGCTCGCCTTTGTTCCTATCCTCAGAGCCGGTCTCGGCATGGTGGACGGCGTGCTTGCGCTCGTTCCCTCCGCAAGAGTCGGTCATATCGGCCTTTACAGAGACCCCGAAACCCTTATGCCGGTTGAGTATTACTGCAAGCTGCCTGCCGATATAGAGGTGCGTGAGGTTATAGTCCTTGATCCGATGCTTGCCACCGGCGGCTCGGCAATCGACGCTATCACCCAGATAAAGAAGCGCAACCCCAAGGATATCAAATTCATGGGCATTATCGCCGCTCCCGAGGGGCTTGCCGCTCTTCAGAAGGCTCACCCCGACGTCGATATCTATGTTGCCGCTCTTGACGATCATCTTAACGAACACGGATATATCGTCCCCGGTCTCGGCGACGCAGGCGACAGGATCTTCGGCACCAAATAATAAATCAAGCGATCGCCCCCGAGCCGATCACTCGGGGGTATTTTCACTTTCATTTAATCGGCGGTCAGCTAACCGCTATGCTAACGGGAGGAACTGTTTTGAAACTTTCGGAAAACACTTACAGATCCCGCACGGTCGGGAGATATGTTCTTCGCATTATTGCAGCCGTGCTTTCACTAACTGTGGTTATCAGTTCGGTCAGCTTCGGCAGCCTTGCCGCAAACGACAGCAGCGAGGTTATAGTCACCCTCGGACACCCGATAACCGACGATGATTTCCTTCAGACCGACGGCAGAAAGATAGTTAACAGGAAAGGGCAGGAGGTCTCGCTCAGAGGCGTTAATCTCGGTGCATGGCTCATTCAGGAGGAGTGGATGTGTCCGGTTGAGAATTCTGTGGATAATATAACCACCTTTGAGGTGCTTACCGAGCGTTTCGGAGTTGAGAAGGCTTATGAGCTGCTCAACACCTACGCCGACAATTGGATAACCGAGGTCGACCTCGATAATATCGCCTCCATGGGCTTCAACTGCGTCCGAGTTCCCTTCTGGTACCGTAATTTCTATTATGACGATAAGGGCACTAAGATACTCGACGAGAACGGCGAATGGGATTTCAGCCGCCTTGACTGGGTGGTTGAGGAGTGCGGCAAGAGGGGGATTTATGTCATCCTCGACCTACACGGCGCGCCCGGATATCAGAATAACAAGGAGCATTGCGGCAAGATCAATTCCTGCGGGCTCTTCAAGCTGACTAAACAGGCCGAGGCGTGGCGCAAGCTCACTATAGAGCTGTGGGTCGCCGTTGCGGAGCGTTACAGCGGCAATCCTGCGGTCGCTATGTATGACCTGCTCAATGAGCCGATGTGCGATGTTGCATCGTATATCGAAAAGAACAATCTCAAGACTATATCTCTCTACAGCCGTCTGTATGACGCCGTGAGATCCGTTGACAACGACCATATCATCACAATGGAGGGCATCTGGAGGCTCTATAACCTGCCCGCCCCGTGGCTGATGGGCTGGAGCAACGTGGTTTATCAGCTTCATTTCTATAATAAGACTAATTTCGGCTTCAAGCTCTTACTTTTCACCGCTTTGCTTTATCCCTATAATGTTCCTCTCTATGTCGGCGAATTCAAATCGCTCGGCAGCGCAACCTGGGACGCAATCCTCGGCTCGATGAATAAATGGAACTATAGCTGGACGATTTGGTCATATAAGGGCACGGGCTGGGGTTCGGAGACCTCCGAATGGTATCTGTACGGCGGCAAGACCGACGTTATCACCAACGCCGATGTACGCAACGACAGCTATGAGGAGATAGCTCTCAAATGGGGCGAAGTTCTCAGAACCGACGAGAGCTTTGTCTCGACCGGCAATTTTGAGAATAACATAAAACCTTACGTAAACAATTGACAAATTAATAAGCGCTGTTTCATTTGAAGCAGTGAAAAACTATCGACAGCGGCGGTAACGGTCGTTGCCGATAGTTTTGTTTAAGGATGAAATCCCATTGGGTTTAAGGAACAATTTTCTTGACTTTTCTAATGTTCTCTAATATAATTAATATAAAAACTGTAGTGTTGAAAACAAAAAATGATTTAAGCTGTCGTGAGACGGTGAAACGGAGGTAACAAGATGAAAAAAAGAATTTTTAGCATCCTGCTCACCCTATGTATGGCGCTCTGCTTTATACCGAAAGGCGTATTTGCCGAGGGCCAGACCGTTAAGAATGTCGCAACGGCGCAGGAGCTGGTCGATGCGCTTGCGGACATTAGAAATGACACAGTTCGGCTCACGGCGAGCATCACATTTAACGGCAATCTTACCGTCGAGCGCGCGATGACTCTCGACCTTAACGGTCACGTTCTGCGGTATTACAATCCGGAACGCGCCTGCGGAGACATTGAGGTCACAGGTGATTTGACGATTATCGACAGCAACCCGGATACCGTGCATAAGTTCTTTAATCTTTACGGCGGCGGTCTGTGGGTGTTGGACGAGGAGAACGGTGATCTAATTGCCAAGGGCGGCATCATTTCTAACTATTCGTTACATGTCAAAGAAGACTGCACGCTTACTATGAATAGCGGCAGCTTCGTCGGCTGCCAGGGCTCGGCGGGTGCTGTTGAGATAAGAAGCGGCACATTCACTATGAATGACGGCTTGATGATCGGCTGCTATGCTGCGCATCTCGGCGCTGTGCTTGCCTTCGGTGGCACATTCAATATGAACGGCGGTGTTATCAAGGAATGCACCGCTGCTTCGATTGGCAAAGACGGCGTATATCTGACCAACGGTGCCATAATGAACGCCAACGGCGGCGAAGTGGACGGATATGTGCTTGTTCAAGAGAAAGGCAGGATCAAATCCGCCGCCGGTCAGAGCGGCATTACTGCTTTCCGTGGCGAGACGAGAGTGGATTACGAAGCTACGATCGAGCATGGTATTTTCTACGGCGGGATCTCAGTCGGTGAAAAATATGGCGGGCGTATCTCCGGCATCACCGTAACATATAAAAACGGAGAAAGCGAATACGCCAAACAGGTTTTGCAGAGCGGTGCGGCGGCGCTCAGACCCGACGACCCGACAAAGGACGGCTATGATTTCACAGGCTGGTACACTGACGAAGCCTGCACGCAGGCCTATGACTTTACAAAGAGCGTGACAGAGGATATCACACTGTATGCGGGGTGGACGGTCAGCGAGCAGTTTAAACTCATGCCCGGCGGCAGATACTATTTTGACCTGTCTGCAATGGGCGTTGTCGGCACGCCGAACGAGCTGCTTCCCGACACCACATTCCATTATGTTCCTTTCATTTATACAGGTACGGTGAATGCCTATGTGCTTAAACCTGCTTCGGTCGGCGTAGTGTCCTCATCCGAGGAGGCTGCAAAGGCTACTAATAAAGATGCGCAGTACGGCTATGCATATCCGCACAGCCTGTTTGTAGCCGATGATCTTCTCACCGTCGATGTTAAATGGACGGATCTGAACTCCGCAGGTCTTATCTTCGGCAAAACCTGCACCTTGAGTGGCGTAACATATACTCTCCGTGCTCCCTCCATAGGCAGTTTCCAGGACTTTGACGATTATAAGATCGGTCTTCCTGCTAATAACGATTGGCAGCAGATCCTTGAGAAAAACTCCGACTTCATTAAAATGTCGGAAAACAATTCCTATGTTTGGGGGCAGGACACCTACCTAGACCAGGATCAAAACAGCTCCAGAAGCTTTCGTTCGACTTATAATCAGCTGTGGGGAGCGCCTGAAAGCGCTAAACGTGCATATCGCCCCGTGCTTGAAGTTATGAATGCGGAGTCACTCGGCGCTGACGCACTTAAAATCGTTACCCTTGACCTCGGAGGTAAAAAATTTAACGGCGAGGGCAGTATAAATATCATTGTGAAAAACGGCGAGAGCTTCACCGCCCCTGCAAAAGAGTGTCTGACCGCGCCTGTCGGCTATGCGTTTGGAGGTTGGCGCGACGGCGAGAATACCTACGCCCCGGGCGAAAGCGTTCCGCAGTCCGTTTCGGTGCTGACCGCGGTATGGAAGCCGATCGAATACAAGGTCAACTGCGTCGGATACGGCGTGTTTGATTGCACCTACGGTGTGCCGTTCACGCTGCCCGATGCCGACAGTGTCACCCGCGAAGGATATACGCTTGTAGGTTGGAATCCGACCGAGGATTGCTCGGGGGTCAGTTATGCACCGGGTCGGAGCGTTCAAAACTTAACTGTGAATGCGGGCGAGACGATCACCCTCTATCCGCATTGGCTGATCAATCAGTATACCATCGCTTTTGACTCAAACGGCGGAACGGCTGTCGCTCCCATTACTCAGGATTACGGCACGGCAATAATCGCACCGTCTAATCCGACAAGAGCGGGTTATATATTTGTCGGTTGGGATAAAGAAATTCCTGCGACCATGCCCGCTGAGAATATGACCCTCACCGCGCAGTGGCAGCTTGCCGCACGTTTGCCGGATCGTGAGTTAGTGATTTATTACAAGTCTGTCGGAAAGCTCAACACGATAACCGAGGATCCCTCGCTCGTCGAATACACCTCCTCCGATGAATCGGTCGTTACGGTCGATAAGGACGGCTCTTATAAGGCGGTCGGCAAGGGCACGGCGCTCGTCACCATGCATATTATCGGTACGGATATCGAGGAGCACTGCAAGATCACGGTCAAATACACATGGTGGCAGATGCTCATATGCATCTTCCTGCTCGGCTTCATTTGGTATTAAAAACAGCATAGGATATAATAAAGCCGCCGGTTCGCCCGGCGGCTTCGCTGTTTTATTCGGTTTATTTAATCGGGATAACGGTGAATTCAAATTCAAGTCCCTTGCTGCCGTTGACTTCAAACTGCTTGAGGATGTCGGGGCCGCAGCTTGCCGTGCCCGTGCCTCTGGTGAAGCCGTCAATGTTGACTGCTACGGTGTGCTCGTTGTGCAGATCCTCCTGATGCTTTGCTTTCTGAAGCAGCTCCTGGGTGTAATTCCTTGCATTGAAATTGAAGTAGCTGCCCTTATAAGCGAATTTGAGACCGTAACCCTCGTCGTCGGTGAGCGTGAGGTACCGCACTTTGCAGCGGTTGCCGGCATCCTGCGGTCTGATATAGGGCTCGTGCATCTCGGCAACGGTGGTGTCATATATGCCGATGATCGACTGAGCGTAAAGGTCGCTCAGGTTCTCTTCCTTGCCCATGCCGTAGTATTGAACATTGCCAAAGCACTCGGGCATCTCAAGTGTGAGACCGAATCTCGGCATATGAGCTGCGAGCAGCTTGTGACTGACAGGCTCAAACAACGCCTTTACATCAATAACGCCGTTTGCGTATACGGTGTAGACTATTTTGACCTTTCCGAGCGGTCTGATGCTCTTGGCGCTCTTGAGGCGGTAGTCAACGGTCACAACTGCCTTGCCGTCCTCAATAGATGCGTCAAATTTGTTGCAAACACAGGCATAATCGTCATAACCCGCAGCTATCCATTTGTCTCTGTAGTGCGTGTCGTTGTCGAGGTAAGCTCTGTATATATTCGGCAGGAAGCCCTTGAAAGCGGCGGGGGACTGGTTGACGTGCTCCTTGCCGGAGTGGATATAGCTTGTCATTTCGCCCGAAAGAGGGGAGAAGGTAACGCTGCCGTCGCCGAACGAGAGCTTGCAGGTCGTGGCGGTGGTGTCAACGGATATGTTGCCGCTCTCGGCAGCGGATTCGCAGACATATTCCTCCTTGACAGCGTGCTGCTCAAAGGCTATCTCATCCTCACCCGCATAATAATAGACGTTGATGTGGCAGTCGCAGGAGCCGTCGGGAATCTTGAAATCTATATCAAAGGTCTTGCTCTGCTCCGGCTCGATATCGAGAGTCAGCTCGTCTGCGGCGATGAGGATATTGCCGTCCTTGACCGCCTCCCAGACTGCGGTTATGTATGATGAATTTTTAAATCTGTTGGTGTTGGTGAAGGTCAGCTTTCCGTCCGAGTATTTGGCTCTGACGGGGCGGTAGACATTCTTCATTTCCTTTGCGCCGGTGTGCAGGCGTCTGTCGGGGTAGACAAGGCCGTCAACGCAGAAGCATCCGTCGTGTCTCCATTCGCCGTGGTCGCCGCCATAGGTGTATTTCAGCTTGCCGTTTGCGTGGTAGACCGAGTGATCCGCCCATTCCCAAATGCAGCCGCCCATGAGATTCTGATATTTATAGAATATCTGCCAATATTCTTCAAGTCCGCCGGGGCCTACGCCCATTGCATGAGCGTATTCGCAAAGGAAGAAGGGCTTTGGGGTGTAGCGCTTGCCTCTTGTGTGCTTGCCGCATCTCTCGACGTTTGCGTGGTTTGTGTACATTTCGGATACCACGTCGTAGCTGTGACGAGAAGTTCTGATAACGCCCTCATAGTGGACGGGTATCTCAGGGCAGCATTCGTGCAGGAAGTCGTAGCACTTATCCTGGCAGGCATATCCGCCCGCCTCGTTGCCGAGCGACCACATGATGATGCTTGCACGGCTTCTGTCGCGCTGATACATTCTCTTGACTCTGTCAAGGTATCTCGGCGCCCACTTGAGGTCATGGCTGATAAGATCAATGTTGTTGTGCGGGGCGCAGCCGCAGCCGTGAGTTTCGATATCCGCTTCATCGACCACATAGAGACCGTAAATGTCGCAGAGGATAAGGAAAGCGGGGTCGGGGGGATAGTGAGAAGTCCTGACGGCGTTCACGTTGAGCGACTTCATCAGCTTTATGTCTTTCTCAAGGTCGTCGAAGCTCATAACATAGCCGGTCTTATACTGAGTGTCGTGATGGTTGACGCCCTTGACCTTGATGGCTTTGCCGTTGACGGTGAATACATCCTTTTTGATCTTAACGGTCTTGAAGCCGATATAGTTACGAAGCGTCATAACCTCGTCATTGCCTCTGTAAAGAGAGGTGTATGCGGTGTAGAGGGTCGGTATTTCGGCATTCCATGAGATAACATCAAGGCCCTTGAATGATATGACCGTATCGACCTTTGCATCGGCGGTCTTTGAAGCTATGAGCTTTTTGCCGTCATAAATTTCGGTGCGGAGGGTCATTCCGTCGGATGGCGAAGCGATATCGGCGCTGACGGTCAGATCCCAGCCCTTTGAAGTCTCCTTGGTGCGGTAATAGAGGTCGTTAATGTATGCGGCGGGCATCTGATAGAGCAGCACGTCTCTGAAAATGCCGTTCTCCCTGAACATATCCTGGCACTCAAGGAAAGTACCGTTTGACCACTTATGTATCACGGCGAAAAGCTCGTTTTCGCCCTTTTTGAGGTACTTTGTGATGTCGAATTCAGAGGTGTTGTGTGCGCCCTCGCCGTAGCCGACGAATTCGCCGTTTATATAGAGGTCAATGCAGGGCACGACGCCGAGGAAAGCTATGATATAGCTGCCGGCGGTGCCGTCGACTTCAAAATTCTTCCTATATACGGCGACAGGCTGCTCATTGGGAACGTAGGGGGGCTTGTCGTCAAAAGCATAGGGGCAATTGATGTAAGCGGGGCTGTCGTAGCCGGTCCTCTGCCATGTCGACGGAACGGTTATTTCATCGAAAGCGAGTGAATCGGTGTCAATGACATCGGGGAGCTCCTTGTTGGAGGCGTAGTATTTAAAATCCCATTTGCCCGAGAGCACCTTGACTATATCCGACGAGTAGCGCTCTTTTTTGAATGCGGTCTTTGCAAGCGTCTCTTTGCTCGAATAGGGGATTGTGTAGGCTCTGCCTTCGCGCCTGTTAAGCTCATAGATCGAAAAGTCGTTGAAGTTTGTACGGTTGACTGTATATTTCATTACTCAGCCGCCCTTTCCTTTAATTTATTAATCATGATTTTTGCCGCTTTATATATATCGCCGCAGCCGAGGGTGATTATCAAATCACCGCTCTCGGCATGGTCAACGGCATATTGCGCCACTTCTTCAAAGGTGTTGAACCACACGCTGCCGGGTATCTTCTCGGCAAGCTGCGAGGTGTATATATCATAGGTGTTGACCTCTCTCGAACCCATTATCTCGGTCATTATGCAGTGATCCGGGATCTGAAGCACCCTGACGAAGTCATCAAAGAGTATAGCCGTTCTTGAGTAGGTGAAGGGCTGGAATACCGCCCAAACCTTGCGGTATCCCATATTCATTGCAGTTTTGAGCGTAACTTCAAGCTCCCTCGGGTGATGGGCGTAGTCGTCGGCTATCGTGATGCCGTCTATCTCCGCGAGCTTCTCAAATCGCCTGCCTGCGCCGTGAAAATCTTCTATCCCCTTAACGCATTGCTCAAAGCCGGCGCCCGTGAGCATAGCCGCAGCGATAACGGCAAGAGAATTATATACGTTGTGCTCACCGGGAACTGAGAGCGTGACTTTGCCGAGCTTTTCTCCGTCCTTGACGAGGTCATATGAATCATACTCTCTGCTGCTCGTGATATTGACGGCGCGGAAGTTGTTTTTTTCGCCGAGGCCGAAGGTTATAAGCTGCTTGCCGTCGGTCTCAGCGGCGGCAACGGCCGAGCAGGTGTTCTCGTCGTCGCCGTTATATATGACCGCCTTTGTCGCCATTGAAGCGAATTTCGCAAAGGAGCGTTTGATATTATCGAGATTTTTGAAGTATTCGAGGTGATCCTCGTCAACATTCAGTATCACGGCGATATCGGGCGAGAGTTGTAAGAAATGGTCGCAGAATTCGCACGCTTCACAGACCATGTGCTCGCTGTGGCCGACAATTCCGTTTGTGCCCGTGAGCGGCAGCTTGCCGCCTATGACGGCCGAGGGGTCGAAGCCCGCCTCAATGAGAATTTGCGTAAGCATCGAGCTTGAGGTGGTCTTGCCGTGGGTGCCGCTTATGCAGATGCAGTCGGGGTAAAGTCGGGTGATGGCGCCGAGCACTACGCTGCGTTCAAATGTGGGGATGCCCGATGCCTTTGCGGCCACAAGCTCGGGGTTATCGGGCAGTATGGCGGCGGTGTAGACTATCATCTGAGCGCCCTCGATATTCTCCGCCTTTTGACCGAGCACGACGGGTATGCCGAGCGAGCGTATGCGGGCAAGAGTGTCGGTTTCGTTGTTGTCGGAGCCGCTGAGCAGATAGCCCTCCTTGTGCAGTATCTCGGCTATCGGGCACATTCCCGAGCCGCCGATGCCGATAAAATGTATCCTTTTAACGCTTTTGAGGAGCGCATCAATTTCTTTCATCGCAATTTCCTTTCGTCGTCGTTCTCAACCCGAAGGGCTGCAAGACAGAGTTATAAAAATATTATATTACATATCTTTGAAAAAATAAAGAGAAAGTTTTCATTATTTGCAGCTTTTTTGATTTCTTGCGCCGGCGGATATTCACGGTAACAGTATAATTCTACGCACATAAAATGATTAGTGTTAAACCGAGGTAATCGGCGGCCGTTCCTAAACGGGTCGGTCGACGGTTACAAAAGGGGGGTGTAAATATGGAAAAGATAAAGGATCTGCTCATTATCGGCGGCGACAGCAGGCAGCTGTATATGGCGGATTATCTTGAAGAGAGAGGGTTTAACATTGCGGTCTACGGCTTGCCGGAGAGGGCCAGGAAGTGCGTTACGGAGCTAAAAAGCGCCGTTGAGGCGGCGGACGCCGTCATCCTGCCGCTGCCCGTGACCCGTGACGGCAGATATGTTTTTTCTATAGTCCCCGTCAAGGAGACGTTTGACGAAATGGCGGCTATGTTTCACAAAGATCAGCCGATATTCGCGGGTATGCTCAGCCACAGCATGAGAGCGAGGCTCGAGAAGCGCTGCGACGAGGTTTATGACTATTTTGAACGCGAGGATGTCACGGTAATGAATTCCGTGCCTACCGCTCAGGGCATACTTAAAACAATGCTCGAGAATATTGAATACACTGTTCATTCGAGTAAATGCGCCGTATTCGGCTACGGCAGGATCGGTAAGGTAACGGCGGATGTGCTTTCCGCCGTCGGCGCTGATGTGACCGTGTGCGTGCGCCGCCCGAGCGCTATAGCTCTTGCCACCGTCAACGGCCTCGGAGGGTGCCTTATAAGCGATTTTTATAAGTCCGCCGACAGATACGATATAATAATCAACACCGTGCCCGCACAGGTCATTGACCGCAAAATACTTAAAAACGTGCGCCCGGATTGCCTGATAATCGACGTGGCGTCGGCCCCTTACGGCACCGATTTCGCCGCGGCTCACGAGCTGGGGATCAATGCTCTTCAATGCTCGTCGCTGCCGGGCAAGACAGCACCGAAAACAGCCGGCAGGATAATTGCGGACGGTGTTATAAATATCCTCAAGGAGAGAGAATATGAGTAAGCTAACCGTCGGATTCGCTCTTTGCGGATCCTTCTGCACTTTTGACCGAGCCGTTGAGCAGATGCGGCTGCTGAAAGGCGGCGGGGCGGAGATAGTGCCGATAATGTCTTTTAACGCCGCTGGCATCGACAGCCGCTTCGGCACGGCAGCTCAGCATATTGCCGAGATCGAGGGGATATGCGGCCGCTCGGTCATTGATACGATAACCGCAGCCGAGCCGATAGGCCCTAAAAAGCTGCTTGATATACTGATAATCGAGCCTTGCACGGGCAACACGCTCGCAAAGCTTGCAAACGGCATAACCGACACGCCCGTTACTCTTGCGGCAAAGGCTCATCTGCGGAATGAGCGCCCCGTGCTTATCGGCCTTGCCACCAACGACGCGCTGTCAGCCGCTGCCTCCAATATCGGCAGGCTGATGAATGTCAGAAATATTTATTTTGTGCCTATGAAGCAGGATGACCCAAGCGGCAAGCCGAGATCGGTTATCTGCGATTTTGACCTCACGGAGAGGTCGATACAGGCCGCTCTCAACGGCGTTCAGCTCCAGCCGCTGCTGCTTTGATAAGCCGAATATAGGGGATATGTATAGTTTTCTGTGCATATCCCCGTGATTTTTGAGCTGCCCAAACGGATTTTTGTACTTGAAAAGTACATAAAACCTTGATATAATATTAATAATTGTACTGTAAAATGGAGGAAGTTGGGCGGATGAAAGGGAAACTTATCGTTATCGAGGGTCTGGACGGCAGCGGCAAATCCACTCAGGAGGAGCTGCTGAAACAGAGATTTTCTCAGCGCAATATAGATATCAATTATATTAAATTGCCGAATTACGGCGACCCCGCCTGTGAGCCCGTCAAAATGTATCTTGCCGGCAGATTCGGCAGCAAGCCCACCGACGTTAACGCATATGCGGCAAGTGCTTTCTTTGCCGTTGACCGCTTTGTCAGCTACAACTGCTATTGGAAAGAGGCTTACCTTAACGGCGGCATCTTCCTTGCGGACAGATACACTACTTCTAACGCCTATCATCAGCTCACCAAGACCCCGAGAGAGGAATGGGACAGCTATCTTGAATGGCTCGAGGACTTTGAATACGGCAAAATGGGCATCCCGAAGCCCGACGCCGTTATCTATCTTGATATGCCTGTAGAGATCTCACAGAAGCTGATGACAGGCAGATATCACGGAGATGAATCTAAAAAAGATATCCACGAGAAGGACGTCGCCTATCTCAACTCCTGCCGCGAGGCCGCCGACTATGCGTGCCGCAAGCTCGGCTGGGCAAGGATAATCTGCGGCGAGGGCGGCGAACCGCTCCCGAAAGAGATTATCGCCGACCGTGTTTTTGAGTCTGTTTCAAAGGCGCTCGGCATTGAATTATGATCAGGTTTTCTTTGTATGACGATATCCCTGCGATGACCGCTCTTTGGCAGGAGGCTTTCGGCGACGACGAGAGCTTCATAAACGCTTTCTTCAAGAGCTTTTATACCCCGCAAAATGTGCCGGTATTCGTTATCGACGGCGAGATAGCTGCAATGCTTTTCTTGCTCGGCGGTGAAATGTCCATTGGCGGCAAGAGATATCCTGCATACTATCTGTATGCCGCCAGCACTAAGAAATCGCACCGAGGCAAGGGCATGATGACAGAGCTGCTTGATTTCTCTGCAAGAACGGCGGCGGACAGGGGACAAGCCTTTATTTGCCTGAAGCCCGGCGAAAAAGAGCTGTTTGATTTCTATGAGAAGCGCGGTTATCGGCCTGTTTTCGGCAGGAGAGTATTTACCGTTCACCGCTCCGAATTGGTTAAACCAAGTTTTATTGCCCATAATAACTCAGCTTTTGAACTGTTTGAGTTGCGTGAAGCCGCTTTCAGCAGCTGTGATCGCTTCATTTGGGATAAAAACTCAGTCAATAAAGCTGTAAAGCTCAGCACTTGCGGTGGTGACAAGTTGTTTCAATGTTGTAAAGGATATTCGCTTTACAGCATAAATGACCGCGTTTGTACTGTAAAGGAATTCGCCTTTTCGTGCGATTTTACAGCAGAATTCGCATCATATATCTTTAGTAATACCGATTGTGAGTCGATTAATTTTTCGCTTCCATGCTCCGCTCCCTGCACTTTTGACACGGCGTATGAATGCAGCGGTGAGGCTCTTCCGCTCACAATCGAAGCGGCAGATGCGATAATAAATGTTGATAATGCGTATCTCGGTTTGACGTTAGATTAATCAGGAGGTTCAAACTATGTTTTATATATTTATGGCTGACGGCTTTGAAGAGGTCGAAGCTGTTGCGACAATAGATGTGATTAGGCGAAGCGGTATTGAAGTCCTGACCGTTTCCGTCGGCGGCGAACCTGCCGTCAAAGGCGCACACGGTATGACATTTGTTTGCGATAAAACAATTGAAGAGGTTTCACCCTCCGATGAGCTTGAGGGCGTTATTCTCCCCGGCGGTATGCCCGGCACGCTCAATCTGCAAAAGAGTAAGGAAGTCAATTCTTTCATAGATTTCTGTGCCGAGAGCGGCAAATTGCTATGCGCCATATGCGCCGCCCCGATGATCCTCGGCAGGAAGGGATTGCTGCAAGGCAGGAGAGCAGTCTGCTTCCCCGGCTTTGAGGATGACCTTATCGGAGCCATACCCAACAGCGGCTTTGTCTGCACCGACGGCAATTTCATCACCGCCAAAGGAATGGGCTGTGCCGTTGATTTCGGACTTGCGATAGTTGCAAAAATCAAGGGTCAGGCAGCCGCCGATTTGCTCAGATCGACTTTGCAATGCCCGTGACGGATAAATCTGCCGCCCGTCGGCTTTGCCGCTCGATCAGAGACGGCATTTCTGCAGTGGAGCGGCTTTGGCTTGACAGGCGCATGACGGCGGCGCTGCTGAATTGCGAGCTTTATTCAAACGCCCGTTCAATTCTAACCTATGTTTCGGTCGGCAGTGAACCGGATACCCGCGATTTCATTAATGCGGCGCTTCGTGACGGCAAGACCGTTGCGGTGCCGAATTGCGACAGCGGCGAAATGCTGTTTTATCAGATACACTCTCTCGATTCTCTTTCCCCGGGAAAATTCGGTATTCCGACCGTCGCGACTGACGGAAAGAAGCCGTTTGAGAACTTTGATGGCGCATTATGCGTCGTGCCCGCACTCGGCCTTGACCGACAGGGCAACAGGCTCGGCTACGGCGGCGGTTATTATGACAGATTCCTTGCCGCCCATGAGGTTACGGCTCTTGCTATCTGCCGTGAACGCTGCATTTATGACTACTTGCCGACAGATCCCCATGATATCAGAATTCACCTTGCGCTTACAGAGCGCAGATTTATATACTTTCCATAAGGAGGCATATCAGAATGAATAACGACGATAAAGGCCGCAAGCAGCCCTTTGAGGTGCATATTATTGACGATGACGATGGCTTGCTTGACCCATCGGAGCTTGATAATCTTACTCCCGATCCTGTGCCGCAAAAGAAAAAATTTGAGGTGCATATTGACGAGGACAGCATTGAGGATTTCGATGCCGACGATCAGCGCCCGAGGTATAACGGCGAGATATATTTCTCCAACCGCAAGCCCGTCAAGCCCCGTCAGCCCGCTCAGCAGCAGCGACCGGTTCAGAGCGTCAAAAAGACCGTTAAGAAGGCGTTTGACTCCGCTTTCGCCGTCTTTTGCGCTGCCGTGCTGATATGCACCACCGTACTCTCACTCATTGCGCTCTCATGTATAAACGACGTGCTCGCAATAACGAGGAGTGACGAGGATGTCGTTGTAACTATACCGAATGACGCAACGACCAACGAAATAATTGATATTCTTGCCGATCAGGGGCTTGTTAAGCAGAAGCTGTTCTGCAAGATGTTCTATAAGCTCGTCGACACCTTCAAGAATATCAACAAAAAGAAGCCCGTCGCTGCGCCCGTATACCTGAGCGGCGTTTATTATGTTCAAAAGAATATGGGGCTTGAGGGCTATCTGACCGAGTTTAAGGAGATACAGAAGACCGATGAGACGGTGACTCTGATATTCCCCGAGGGCTGGACTATTTATCAGATGTTTGACCGCCTTGATAAATTCGGCGTTTGCTCCAAGGACAAGCTCATAGCTTCGCTCAAGGGCACGACCTTTGAATATGATTTTGTGTCAAAGATCCCGCAGAATTCAAGCAGGACCTTTGCTCTCGAGGGTTATTTCTACCCCGAGACCTATGAATTCTATGAGAACAGCGACCCGAACAGCGTTATAAGGAAGTTCCTCAGCGAATCCGATAAGCGCTGGACCGACGAATATCAGGCGCAGGCGGATAAGCTCGGCTATACGCGCGATGAGATAATGATAATAGCCTCGATAATCCAGCGTGAGGCCGCCAATACCGAGCAGATGGGTCAAATATCCTCCGTTATCCACAACAGGCTCAATCACGCCGTTTCATGGCCGACCCTCGGCTGCGACTCGACAGAGAATTATATCAAGACTTATATCGCCCCCAACGACCCGGCCTCCGTGAATTACGAGATGCCTTATAACACTTACTATTCGCAGGGTCTGCCTCCGGGGCCGATATGCAATCCCGGCGACGACGCCATCAAAGCGGCGCTCTTCCCGGATGATACCGACTATTACTTTTTCCGCCACGATAAATACGGCAAGATCTATATGGCAAAGACTCAGCTTGAGCACGATGAGAACGGCAATAAGGTGCTCCGAGCCAACAGTAACTGATTATCGGAGGATCATATGCTTTCAATGAACAGACCAGAGCTGCTTGCCCCCGCCGGCGACGCTGAGAGGCTTGCCGCTGCCGTCGAATACGGAGCCGATGCGGTTTATCTCGGCTCCGACCGCTTCGGCATGAGGACTGCGGCTGCGAACTTCGGCGGCGACGAGCTGAGGAATGCCTGCGATTACGCCCATTCAAAGGGCGTAAAGGTCTATCTGACCTGCAACACCGTGCCGCGCAATAACGAGCTCGCCGAGCTTCCGTCATTTATTGAGTATGCCGCCGAGAGCGGAGTTGACGCTTTTATCATCACCGATATCGGCGTTCTGAAGCTCGCTAAAAAATACGCCCCCGATGTGGATATCCATATCTCCACACAGGCGGGTATCACAAATTACGCCGCCGCGAACGCGTTCTATGAGCTCGGCGCAAACCGCATTGTCACGGCGAGAGAGCTTTCACTCGCCGAGATAGCTGAGCTGCGCGCCAAAACGCCCAAAGAACTTGAAATTGAGTGCTTCGTCCACGGGGCGATGTGCGTGTCCTTCTCAGGCCGCTGTCTACTGTCAAATTATCTGACGGGCAGGGATTCCAACAGAGGGGACTGCGCTCAGCCCTGCCGCTGGAAATATTCGCTTCAGGAGGAGAAACGCCCCGGCGAATTCTTCCCCGTTGAGCAGGATGCGAGCGGCACTTACATAATGAATTCAAAGGATATGTGCCTTATCGAGCATATCCCCGAGCTTGTCGAGGCGGGCATAAACAGCTTTAAGATAGAGGGCAGAGCAAAATCGGCTTATTACACCGCTTCGGTCGTCAATGCCTATCGCTGCGCCCTCGACGGCTATTTCGCGTCGGGCTTTTCGCGTGATTATAAGCCCGCGCAGTGGATACTTGACGAGCCCCGCAAGATGAGCAACAGGCAGTATTGCACAGGCTTCTATTTCGACTCGCCGTCTGACGACGCAAGCATATATTACGGCGGCGGTTATGTGCGCGAGTGGGATGTTGCCGCCGTTGCCGAGAGATGCGAGGGCGGCAGGCTCTATGCCTCTCAGCGCAACCGCTTTTTTGAGGGCGACGAGCTTGAAATAATGATAAAAGGCGTTGAGCCTGTCAAAGTGACGGTCAGCGACCTCAAAAATGAGGACGGCGAAGCTATTGAGAACGCACCGCACCCGATGATGAAGCTCTCGTTTGCCTGTTCTGCCGATGTGCCCGCGGGCGCGTATCTGCGTATGCAGAGAAAGGACGGCTGAGGTATGGGACCTTCATATTTCGCGGCTTTTATCGCTCTTTTACTGCTCCTGTGGCTTGCTTTTGAACAAAGTGCAACTATCCGCAGGATTATAATGAAGAAAAAGAAAAGGAGAAGAATCAGAATGAACGAGCTTATTTCCGGCTTTGTGGGCAAGGACTGTATTGTGTATATTTCGGCGTCGAGCGGCACAAGTATCAATGGCGTTATCACTTCGCTGAATGAGAATTGGATAACCGTTAAGACCGCCGGCGGCGAGGAAGTTATCAACCTCGATTATGTTATCAGGGTGAAAGAACATCCCGTCGGTAAAAACGGCAAAAAGAAAAAGATCGTTTTTTAAATTCGGTTAATGTTTGCATGGGCTGCCGCGTTTGCGGCGGCTCTTTTTGTCGAAAAAAGGCTACAAATTGTGTTTTTCTTGACATTGCTTCAAGATGTGGTATAATGATATCGGTAAAAATTCGAGTTTTGGAGGATGACCAATGGCTAAAAAGCCTCAGTACAACAATGACAGCATAGTCGCCCTCAAGGAGGAGCAGCGAGTTCGCCAGAAGCCCGCCGTTATATTCGGCTCGGACGGCGTTGACGGCTGTGAGCATGCCGTGTTTGAGATAGTCTCGAACTCCGTCGACGAGGCGAGGGAGGGCTACGGTGACAAGATAATCGTTACCCGCTTCGCCGATAAATCCGTCGAGGTGCAGGATTTCGGCAGGGGATTGCCCGTCGATTATAACAATACAGAGAAGCGTTACAATTGGGAGCTTGTTTTTTGCGAGCTTTATGCCAGCGGCAAGTATGACAACAGCTCGGGCGGCAGCTATGAATTCTCACTCGGCACAAACGGCCTCGGTCTGTGCGCCACGCAGTATGCCTCCGAATACATGGAGGCCGAGATACACACCGGCGGATTCAAGTACACGCTTAATTTCAAAAAGGGCAAGCCCGACGGTGAGATGGTCAAGGAGCCTTACTCCAAGAGGGATACCGGTACCCGCATCAAATGGCGCCCCGACCTTGAAGTTTTCACCGATATTGATATTCCACTAGAGTATTTTCAGGATATGCTGCGCCATCAGTCCGTAGTCAATGCGGGCGTGCGCTTCATACTCAAAGATCAGGTCGGCAAGGGTTTTGAGACCTATGAGTATTATTATGAAAAGGGCATAGAGGATTATATCGCCGAGCGCGTCGGCAACGACGCCTTGACCGGGATACAGAGCTGGAAAAACGAGTCAGAATGCCGCGACCGTGAGGACCTCGGCACATACAGGCTCGTCACCAACGTGGTCGTTACCTTCTCCAACAAGGTGCAGTTCAAGGAATTCTATCACAACTCAAGCTATCTTGCGAACGGTGGCTCGCCTGAGAAAGCCACAAGAGCTGCTTTCCTCTCGCAGATAGATTCTTATCTTAAACAGAATAACAAGTATCAAAAAAGCGACTCGAAGATCAGCTTCCAGGATATAGAGGACTGCCTTGCGATAGTCATTTCGTCGTTTTCGACCCAGACCTCATATGAGAATCAGACCAAAAAGGCGATAAATAACAAGGGCATTCAGGATTCCATGACGGCGTTCCTCAAGCATCAGCTTGAGATATACTTTATTGAGAATCCGCTTGAGGCTGAGAAGATAGGCAATCAGGTGCTCATCAATATGCGCTCCCGCGTCAAGGCGGAGAAAACGAGACAGGGCATTAAGGAGTCGCTGATACAGAATGTCAGCAACCTTACAAACAGAATTCAGAAATTCGTCGACTGCCGCAGCAAGGATACCTCCGTGCGCGAGCTGTTTATAGTTGAGGGTGATTCCGCTCTCGGCGCCTGTAAGCAGTCAAGGAACTCCGAATTCCAGGCGATAATGCCTGTGCGAGGCAAAATACTCAACTGCCTCAAATGCGAGTATGACCGCATATTCAAGAGCGATATAATCACTGACCTTATCAAAGTTATCGGCTGCGGGGTCGAGGTCAAGTCAAAGCCGAAATCAGGCAAAGACCTTGTTTCATTCAACCTCGATATGCTTCGCTGGAATAAAATAATCATCTGCACCGATGCCGACGTGGACGGCTTCCATATCAGGACTATGATACTCGCCATGATATATCGACTGATGCCGACGCTTATCAACGAGGGCAAGGTGTTCATCGCGGAGTCGCCGCTCTACGAGATAACCTGCGGCGACGAGACTTGGTTTGCATATACGGAGAAGGAGAAGGCCGACGTCGTTTCTCAGCTCGGCGGCAAGAAGTTCTCCATCCAGCGCTCCAAGGGTCTCGGTGAGAACGACCCCGAGATGATGTCGCTCACGACTATGAATCCCTCAACGAGGCGACTTATAAAGATCGAGCCGTCAATGGCAGAGGAAATGGCGCAGAAATTCGACCTCCTGCTCGGCGACGACCTCGCAGGCAGGAAGGATTATATCGCCCAAAACGGTCATCTCTATCTTGATCTGACCGATGTTTCATAATTTACGGACGGAGAAATTTTATGGCAAAAAAGTCAAAAAAAGATATAGGCTCGTCACTTCGTCAGCTCGATGACAAGACGCATATTTTCGGCGCGGGCAAGGTGGTCGATCAAAAGATAGTCGATACTATCGAGAATAACTTCATGCCCTATGCCATGAGCGTTATCATGTCCCGCGCGATCCCCGAGATAGACGGCTTCAAGCCCTCGCACCGCAAGATTCTCTATATGATGTATAAAATGGGCCTGCTCACGGGCGCAAGAGCCAAGTCCGCAAAGATAGTCGGCCAGGTCATGCAGCTGAATCCCCATGGAGACGCCGCGATTTATGACACAATGGTGCGCCTGTCAAAGGGCTACGAGGCGCTGCTGCACCCTTATGTGGATTCAAAGGGCAACTTCGGTAAAGCGTTCTCACGCGATATGATGTGGGCTGCCTCGAGGTACACTGAAGCGAAGCTCGAGAAGATATGCGCCGAGCTCTTTGCCGATATTGATAAAGATACCGTGGATATGGTCGATAACTTCGATAATTCCATGAAAGAGCCGGCTCTGCTGCCTGTCACGTTCCCGAGCGTGCTCGTAAACGCCAACACGGGTATTGCGGTCGGTATGGCAAGCTCAATATGCTCGTTTAACCTCGAAGAGGTCTGTAAGACAACTATTGAACTGCTCAGAGACCCGAAATTCGACGTTTCGGAGACCCTCAAAGCCCCTGATTTTGCAGGCGGCGGACTTCTTGTCTATGACAAGGCGGCAATGGATGAAATTTATAATACAGGCCGCGGCAGCTTCAAGGTCAGAGCGCGCTACAGCTTTGATAAATTAAACAGCTGCATCGAGATAACCGAGATACCGCCGACCACAACCTCCGAGGCGATAATCGACAAGGTAATTGAGAAGGTCAAGGCAGGCTCTCTGCGTGAGATAAGCGATATCCGCGACGAGACCGACCTCAGCGGCCTCAAGATAACCATTGACGTCAAACGCGGCACGGATCCCGACAAGCTGATGAAGAAGCTCTACGCTTCAACGCCGCTCCAGGATTCGTTCTCATGCAACTTCAATGTCCTCATCAACGGTATGCCGAGGGTGCTCGGAGTGCGTGAGCTGCTCGGCGAGTGGATAGAGTTCCGCAGCGGCTGCGTGCGCCGCAGGACCGCGTTCGACCTCAAGCGAGCCACCGACAGGCTGCATCTGCTGAGAGGTCTTGAAAAGATACTGCTCGATATTGATAAAGCCATCAGCATTATCAGGAATACCGAGGAGGAGAGCGAGGTAGTGCCAAACCTGATGATAGGCTTCCGCATTGATAAGATTCAGGCGGAGTATGTTGCCGAGATCAAGCTACGCCATCTCAACAAGGAATATATTCTCAAACGCCTTCAGGATATCGACAGGCTCGAGGAGGCTATAAAAGACCTCAATGATATTCTGGAGAATCCCAAACGCATAAAGCAGATAATCATCTATGAGCTTAAAGAAGTCGTCAAGAAATATGCGAAGCCCCGCAAGACCGAGATAATTTATTCGGTGGAGCTGGAGGAGGAGACAGTGGAGCCGGATATCCCGGAATACCCCGTTACCGTTTTCTTCACTAAGGGCGGATATTTCAAAAAGATAACCCCGCTCTCGCTGCGAATGAGCGGCACTCAGAAGCTAAAGGACGGCGACGAGATCGCCCAGACCGTTGAGACGACCAATTCGTCGGAGCTGCTGTTCTTTACGAATAAGTGTCAGGTTTATAAGAGCCGCGCCTGTGACTTTGATGACACCAAGGCGAGCGTGCTCGGCGATTATGTTGCGGCGAAGCTCGAGATGGAGGAGGGGGAGCTGCCTGTGTATATGGCGGTCACTTCCGATTACAGCGGCTATATGATGTTCTTCTTTGAGAACGGCAAGGCCGCCAAGGTAAACCTCGACGCTTACCGCACTGTAACGAAGCGCAAGAAGCTGATAAAGGCTTTCTCCGATAAATCGCCGGTTGCTGCCGTTATGCAGCTTGCCGCCGACGAGGAGATAGTCGTTATCTCAAGCGCGGGCAGGCATCTGCTGCTCAATACCGCTGTCATTCTGCCCAAGACTACCAAGGATACCATAGGCGTCGGCGTTATGGCGCTTAAAAAGGGTCAGCGCCTGATGAGCGCCCGCAAATATCGTGAGGGCGAATTCGCCAAAGCCTATCGCTACAGGGCAAAGAATCTGCCCGCCGCCGGTGCGCTGCTCAGCAGCGAGGATGAGGCGGAGCAGATGACTTTTGAATAAAGTCAAAAGCCGCTCACCGCTTGTATTGCTGCGGTAAACGGCTTGCGGCGGAGAATCAGTCGGCAAACGCACGGTAATTCGACTTTCCCTGCAAAACTATTATTGCCGCCCGCTTTTCGGCGATACAATGAATTTTTTGGCAGAAGAATTTAAAAAATATCTTGCATTTGCAGCTGATATGTGTTAAAATTCGTGAGTACAATATTTTTTGGAGGTTTTCAACCATGAATTGGTATGAGATCGTATTAGGTATAGTTCTTATCATCACCTCGCTCGCACTTATCGCCATCGTCCTCTTCCAGGAGGGTCGTTCCGCAGGTCTTTCGGGCGCTATCGCAGGCGGTGCCGAGACTTTCCTCGGTAAAAATAAGAGCAGAACCGTTGAGCAGAAGCTCGTCAGGATCACCAAGGTCCTTGCGACCGTGTTCTTCATTCTTTCCCTTGTCGCAACTCTGATCGTCCTTTTCGTTGGCTGATTTTTGATTTGCTATAGCGGCTGTCTTCCTCGTGAGAGGGGGATGGCCTTTTTTCCGTTATTCCCCAAAGCCCTCGCGCAGGCGCTCAATGGCTTTCTTTTCGATGCGGCTGACATAAGATCGCGATATGCCGAGCCTTGACGCGATCTGGCGCTGTGTCATCGGGTCAGTCGAATAAAGACCGTAGCGCATTATTAGGATAGACCTTTCCCTCGGATCGATCATATCCTCCACCAGCTCATACAGCCTTTTGACCTTGATTTTTTGGTCAATGTCGTCGGCGATGGTGTCCTCAACGCTTATTATATCCATCAGCGTGAGCGGGTTTCCCTCGCCGTCGGTGTCTATCGGCTCGTTTATCGAGATGTCATGTGCCGATTTCTTCCTGCTCCGCATGAACATGAGGATTTCATTCTCTATGCACTTTGAGGCGTAGGTCGCGATCTTGATATTCTTCGAGTCGTCGAATGTATTCACCGCTTTTATCAGTCCTATCGTGCCTATGGAGATCAGATCGTCCTGCTCATCCGAGGTCGAATAGTATTTTTTGACTATATGCGCCACGAGCCGCAGATTATGCTCGATAAGTATGTTTTTCGCCTCAACACTGCCGTTTTTATAGCGTTCAAGCTGCTTTCGCTCCTCCTTAGCGCTCAGGGCAGGCGGGAACGACCCCGGATTCCTGATATGCAGCGCAAAAAAAAGAAAGCCCTTTGATATTAACTGTGCCAAAAATCCAAACATTTTCTCACCCCGTTTGAATATATGCGCCGCCGCTCGAGGCAATGATTAAATGACTGATGCATAAACGGCCTCATCGGTCGTCTTTTTTTATGCAATTTCCAACAAATTACTGAATTGTGAACATTTTTTGTCGCATAAATATTGATTTTGTTTTTATAGTGTATTATAATAATTCAGATAATGAGCTAATGGGCTTTTAACCCCGTTAATTCCCGATTGAGGTGCAGAATGGTCGATATACATTGCCATATTTTATACGGTGTTGACGACGGCTCCGATAATTTGGCGGAGACGGTCGAAATGCTTCGCCTTGCAGAGAGGGGAGGCACCGTCAAGGTGATAGCGACCCCGCACAGCAACGTGCCCGGCTCTTACCGCAACTATTGGTGCGCCGAGTTGGAGTCAAGGCTCGCTCTTATCAATTCCGAGCTTAAAAGGGAGGGCGTCGGCATCGAGGTCTACCCCGGTCAGGAGATATTCACGACCACCGAGACTGCCGGATTGCTTCGTGAGGGCAAGCTGATAACGCTGAACAGCTCCCGCTATGCGCTTGTCGAATTTGATTTTTACGAATACTCCGTGGAGGCTTACGCCATGATCGGTCAGATAAAAGCCGAGGGCTATGTGCCGATAGTTGCCCACCCCGAGAGATACGCCTTTGTCTGCGAAGAAGATGACGCGGCGATGCGTCTTAAAGATCTCGGTTGCCTGCTTCAGGTGAATAAAGGCAGCCTCAAGGGCAGCTTCGGTATGCGTGCAAAGAGAGCGGCTTATCGCTTGCTTGACGACGGGCTTGCCGATTTTGTGGCGAGCGACGCCCACAGCCCATATGTACGCACTCCGTTCCTCGCCGACGCTCATGAGGCGATATCGGTGATGTATTCCCGCGATTATGCGGATATGCTGTTCAAAACTAATCCTTCCCTTGTTTTAGAGAATAAAGAAATTTACGGTTTTTGAGGAGTTATAGCCTATGATGAGGTTTTTGAGAATAGCAGTTTCGGCGCTTTTTGCCGTGACGCTGATAGTTTTTTCTTATTTTTTCATCAGCAATAAGCTGAACAGGGACGATACGATCCCCGTAATAACGGTCGAGGGCGATATGCTCGACGTCAGCATCAAGGCGACAAACGAGGATCTGCTCAAGGGCGTTACCGCTCACGACGATAAGGACGGCGACATCACGTCTAAAGTTATCGTTGAGTCGATCTCAAAATTCACAGAAAAGGGCGTTTGCAAAGTCACCTACGCCGTGTGCGACGGCGACAATCACGTTGCGAATGCTTCAAGGAAGATACGCTACACTGATTATGTTTCGCCTTCTTTCGGCCTTTACGGCGATCTTTGCTTCTCGATATATGAGAACGTCGGCGTCTCCAACATACTTTACGCCACCGATTGCCTTGACGGCAATATCACGAGGGATATGATAGTCACCTCGAGCAACTTTGTTGCCTCCACTCCGGGCGAATTCTCCGTTGAAGCCGTCGTTACCAACAGCAAGGGCGATCAGTCCTATATCAAACTGCCCCTTATTGTTGAGGACAGAAGTCTCTCGGCGCCGAAGATATATCTCACAAAATATCTGATAAACATCAAAAAGGGCGAGCAACCGGATTACGCCTCAATGGTGAGGTCGATCGAGGATTACTCGGGCAATGCGATAACTCCCGCCGTGAGAGTGGTCTCCGAGGTCGACCCCAACAACGACGGCACATATCTTGTCCATTATTACGCTTCGGATACAGAGGGTTATGAGGGTCACAGCGTTTTGACTGTTATAGTGGGGAACTGATTTATGCAGAAGAATAAAATTATAATCGAATGGCACAGCATTCTGAAAGACCTGCTGATGAATGCATGGGTGGTTTTGCTTGCCGCGCTTATCGGGATGATGGGGATATACATAGCCTCCTACAGCGTGTATTCGCCGGAATATACCTCGAGCGCAACGCTCGTCGTGACGGCTAAGAGCTCAGCTTCGAATCCGTATTCGCTCGTCAGCATCTCCTCCGAAATGGCTGAGGTCTACACCAAGATATTCACCCAGCCGACAATTAAAGAGAAAGCCGCCGTTCAGGCGGGCGTGCCCTCTTTCAACGGCACGGTCAGCGCCACGGTGCTCTCCGAGACTAACCTCATGGATGTCAAGGTCACCTCGTCAAGCCCTCAGACCTCATATGAGCTGCTTTCGGCGGTTTTGAGCGTCTATCCCGAGGTGGCGGATAACCTCTTTGAAAATGCGACCATAAGCGTTATCAAGCAGCCTTCAATGCCTCATGCTCCGTCAAATAATATTTCATCCCAAAATAAACTCATAGTCGCTCTCGGCTGCGCCTTTGTTGCCGTTCTCGCGGTAGTCGCCATATCGGTGTTCCGCGATACGGTCAAAAATGAGGACGCATTCAATTCAAAGGTCGATGCAAAGCTCATTGGCACCATAGTCCACGAGAATAAACGCATGGATCTGCGTGATTATATCCAGCGAAAGAAAAAGGGTCTGTTAATTCACAGCAACGCTTTCATCAGCCTCAAATTCGTCGAGAGCTTCCATAAGATAGCGGCAAAGCTCGAATATCTCAACAGGCGCGGCGGCGACAAGGTCTTTGCCGTCACGAGCGTTGCGGAGAACGAGGGTAAATCTACCGTCGCTTCAAATATCGCCCTCTCGCTTGCCGACAGGGGATATAACGTCGTGCTCTTTGACCTCGACGCAAAGAAGCCCGCCCTTTACAAAATATTTGAAGAAAGTTACAATGAATTCTCGGAGCTTGGCGAGCTGTTTGAGAACAAGATAAAATACAGCGAATTCAAGCTCAGGAAATACAAGAAATCGTCGCTCTATCTCGCAATCAATACCAAGCCGTACCCCGATTACAGGAGCTGGATAGAGAGCGGCGAGGTCGAGCGGGTGCTCAGCGCGTTAAAGACAAAGGTCGATTACATCATTGTCGATACTGCGCCGCTTTCGGTCGACGCTTCCGTAACCGATATCGTCAAAATAGTTGATAAGACCATGATGGTGGTTCGTACCGATGTTGTCACGGCGTCCTCGCTCAACGACGCTCTCGTTACCTTGCGTGAGGTCGGCGGCGATGTGCTCGGCTGCGTGTTGAATGACGTTTATCCCGAATTCAGCTTCGCCGGCATCAACGGCTTTGACGAAGGCGGCTACTACTACGGCAAAAAATACGATAAATACGGCAAATACGGCCGCTATTCACATTACGGCAAATATGACACGGAGCGGATCTCCGAAAAGGATAAGGCATAATCCTAATCACTGATGAAGGATGAAGATCTGATATGAATCAAAGTGAAAACAAAAGGCAGGATGCGGAGCAGAATAACGAAAAGATAAGCCTGTATTTCAGCGACCTTTGGAAGGGTCTGATGAAATTCTGGTGGGTCTGTGTTGCGCTCGCCGTGCTTGCGGGCGGTTATAAATTTGTTAGCGGTCGTCTGAAATATGTGCCCGTTTACACCGCCTCCGCAACCTTTACCGTCAGCACGGAGAACAATATGAATTCCATATCGGGCGTTTCGGCTTATTCGTTCTATTACGACAGCTCGACCGCCTCTCAGCTTGCAAAGACCTTTCCGTATATTCTCGGCAGCAACCTGCTTCAGGAGGCCGTGTGCGAGGATATGCAGGTGCCCGCAATGCCCGCGGGCCTCAGCGCCGTAGCGGTGACAGGCTCAAATATGTTCACCATGACAGCTACGGGCAAGGATCCTCAAACAACCTATGACACCCTTATGTCAGTAATAAAGAATTACCCCTCGATCGCAAAATACGTTGTCGGCAACATAAAGCTCAATATGATATCAAGCCCGGAGGTGCCGACCGAGCCGTCAAACGGCGCTGGATATAAACGCTCGGCGCTGAAATGGTCGCTTTACGGGGCGGCTCTCGGTCTGATGCTTATTCTGCTTTACGCCTTTGCGAGGAACACCGTCCGCACCAAAAAGGATATCAAATCCGAGCTCAATTGCGAGGCTCTCGGCACGGTGCCGCAGGTCGTCTTTAAGAAGCACAAGATGGAGTTTGA